>ENA-OOSC01000114-OOSC01000114.1-human-gut-metagenome-genome-assembly--contig:-NODE-114-length-16167-cov-1.946251_pt1 | contig 16167 bp, 14 predicted proteins | sample MGYA00241177_ERZ501212 | MGnify/ENA primary metagenome ERZ501212 (study PRJEB25962, sample SAMEA2042491) | human gut metagenome | biome: human gut; feature: human-associated habitat; material: faeces... | reverse complement strand
TGCTCTCGGATTGCCGTTCGTTTATGTCCGCAGCAAGGCTAAAGACCACGGCATGGGTAACCTCATTGAGGGCGAGCTGCCCGAAGGCGCCAAGGTGGTTGTCGTTGAAGACCTTATCTCTACAGGCGGAAGCAGTCTTAAGGCTGTTGAGGCTCTGCGTCAGGCAGGCGTTGAGGTGGTAGGTATGGTTGCATCTTACACCTACGGATTCCCCGTTGCACAGAAAGCGTTTGAGGATGCCGGCGTAGAGCTGGTTACTCTTACCGACTATGAGCACGTAGTGGCTGAGGCCGTTGAGACAGGATATATCTCTGAGGCTGACGTTGAACTGCTGCACGAGTGGCGCAAGGATCCTGCCAACTGGAAGAAATAATATTTTAACTTCACGTGCGCCTTTGGCCGTGGCGTAAGCATGCTTTGGCCCGTGTCGGCTATGTGCTGATGCGGGCAGGAGGCGACGGCTCGGGGCGTATGTGGATAACGTAAGAGAAATATGAGCAGCAAGTACGAAAGCGGAATTAAGCAGATTCCGTATCCGCAGCAGAGCGTCTACGACAGACTCAGCAACCTCGAGAACATAGAGAAAGTGAAAGACCGCATTCCGGCCGACAAGATTAACGACCTTCCGTTCAGCCGCGACAGCGTTTCGGTAAGCGTGCCGCCCGTTGGCAGCATAACGCTCAACATCATTGAGCGCGATGAGCCTAAGTGCATCAAGTTTGAGACGGCCAACTCGCCCGTGCCTTTCACCATGTGGGTTCAGCTACTGCCTGTAACCGACACTACAAGCAAGATGAGAGTTACGGTTAAGGCCGACATCCCCTTGTTCCTCAAGCCGATGATCGGCAGCAAGCTGAAGGACGGAGTTGACAAGATAGCCGATGCGCTGGCAGCCATTCCTTACGAATAGGCCGGCAGACGCGCGGATGTATTATATCTAAATAATGTGGCTCCGCGCCGCATGAGGCATACAGGCGTCAGGCGGCACGGGGCATTTTAATAAAACAAATATTGCGATGTCAAATAAACTTTGGGAGAAAAACTACGGAATTAACGAAGAGATAGAGCGGTTCACCGTGGGCCGCGACCGCGAGATGGACATGTATCTGGCCAAGTATGATGTGCTTGGCTCAATGGCACACATTACCATGCTCGAGTCGATAGGCCTTCTTACTCATGACGAGCTTCATACGCTTCTTGCCGAACTGAAGAACATCTATGCCGTGTGTGAGCGCGGCGAGTTTGTCATCGAGGACGGCGTTGAGGATGTTCATTCGCAGGTGGAGCTTATTCTCACGCGCAAACTTGGCGACATGGGCAAGAAGATTCACAGCGGACGCTCGCGCAACGACCAGGTGCTGGTGGACCTGAAGCTGTTCATTCGCGCCCAGTTGAAGTCGGTGGCAGAGGCAGTGGAACGTCTGTTCCATGTACTGATTTCCCAGAGTAACCGCTATAAAGACGTGCTGATGCCGGGTTACACCCATTTGCAGATTGCCATGCCTTCTTCTTTCGGCTTGTGGTTTGGTGCCTACGCCGAGAGTCTGGTAGACGACATGGTGTTCCTGCAGGCTGCTTATAAGGTGTGCAACCGTAACCCGCTGGGTTCTGCGGCAGGTTATGGTTCTTCTTTCCCCTTGGATCGGGAGATGACCACCCGTTTGCTGGGATTTGATTCCATGAACTACAATGTGGTGTATGCCCAGATGGGACGTGGTAAAGTGGAACGCAACGTATCGTTTGCGTTAGCTTCCATCGCCGGTACCTTGTCGAAGATGGCCTTTGATGCCTGTATGTTCAGCTGTCAGAACTTCGGATTCGTGAAACTGCCCGATGAATGTACCACCGGTTCCAGTATCATGCCTCACAAGAAAAATCCGGATGTGTTTGAGCTGATCCGTGCCAAGTCGAACAAGCTCCAGGCACTGCCCCAGCAGATCATGCTGATCATGAACAATCTGCCATGCGGCTATTTCCGTGATCTGCAGATCATCAAGGAGGTGTTCCTGCCGGCTTTTGAGGAGCTCACCGACTGCCTGCAGATGGCCGCCTACATCATCAACAAGATGGAAGTGAACGAGCATATACTCGACAACCCGATGTACGACCCGATGTTCTCTGTGGAAGAGGTGAACAAGCTGGCTGCTGCCGGCATGCCGTTCCGAGATGCTTATAAGAAAGTGGGATTGGAGATTGAGAACGGCACGTTCAAGGCCGACAAGCACATCCATCATATCCATGAAGGATCGATGGGCAATCTTTGTAACGACCGCATCGAGGCGCTCATGGACCAGACCCTTTCTGAATTCCATTTTGACAGAATGCTGGAAGCCGAACGTCGTCTTTTGGGAAGAGAGGCGTGAGCGGAGATGTCTCCAACGTCCGGTGCGCATGCACGGGCGCGAGAGGCTGTCGTCCGGTGCCACTCTTATGGCAACAAATATAAATCCGTCTCCGGTGTCATCCGGACACCGCAGACGGATGCTTTTTCGCTCTTGAGAATGGAAACAAACTGTCCGAAAAGAAAGACGCAACATTCTCTTATGATTTTCAACTTGTCCTTTAAGGATTGATGCCCATCTTCCGGTGTGGGATATTTCATCGTTTGAGATATGATACTTTATAAATATAATAAGGTAGTGACTTTGGTCATGGCATGTCTGTCGGCTGTTGCGGCTTTAACCTCTTGTGGTGACACGACGGATCTTTACTCCCGTTCGGCCTGCTATCTGGTGATAGACAACTCTATGCATCAGAATTTCGAACTGGCATCAGCCATGCAGTATCCCGGCGCCTTTGTCACCATCACTACTCCGGGTAAGAAATTCCATTTCGTGAGCAATCAGGGCGGGTCGAGCGACGCTTCTTTTAATGCTATTGATGAGCGCCGGTCGTTCATACTTGGATATAACGGCGCATTGATCGTCGGTTACGGCTTGAGCATCGACCGCACGTTCTATGCTTACGACAGGGAGTGTCCCAACTGCTATGATCCCGACGCGCTGCCCCGGCGGAGCCATCCTGTGAAGGTCGATGAGCAAGGCATAGCGACGTGTTCGAACTGTCACCGCTCCTATGATCTCAACAATGGAGGCATCGTGTCGCAGGGTGACGGAGGTAAGCAGATGACCCGTTATCCGGCTTCGACGACCGGTCCCTACGGTATTTTGGTAGTCCAGTAGTGATGAAGGAAAAGCCGCCCTTTCTGAGAAAAGAGTACGTGCATAATGCCTTTTGTGGGTCAGAAAGGGCTGATAGGGGGTTGTTTTTAGTTGCAGATATACTAATCTAAGTAATTTGCAGCTGATAATTCGTTAAGCCGATATTAAATAGTGTAAAAACCTTTGGGATTTCGGCCATTTCCTTTTACCTTTGCAATTAAATGATTTGCGGCAATAGCTCAGTTGGTAGAGCGCGACCTTGCCAAGGTCGAGGTCGCGGGTCCGAGTCCCGTTTGCCGCTCATTTTTTGAAACAGATGATCCTCTGAAAAGTTCTACTTTAAAAGAGGTGATACGAGGTCGGGAACCTCAATTGCCCAGGTGGCGGAATTGGTAGACGCGCACGTTTCAGGTGCGTGTGTTTCACGACGTGCAGGTTCGAGTCCTGTTCTGGGCACATGGTTTATTCAGAATGATTTTATGATGGAGAGGTGGCGGAATTGGTAGACGCGCTACTTTGAGGGGGTAGTGATAATTGTATCGTGGGAGTTCGAGTCTCCTCCTCTTCACTTGTAAATCTGTTTTATTGCGGCAATAGCTCAGTTGGTAGAGCGCAACCTTGCCAAGGTTGAGGTCGCGGGTCCGAGTCCCGTTTGCCGCTCTTTTATTTTTTTCTATAGATTTTTGAGAAACAACCACCATGAATTTATATCTCAGATATTTTGATCACGAGACTTTAGTATCCAATGCTGATGAAGCCGTTGACTTCTTGCGTTCACTTCAGGAAATTAAAGTAACACCGGAACTTGTAGAGGATATCCATGCTTATGCAGCAAGCGATGTAGCCTTTCCTAAACGTTATAAAGTGCGCGCACATGTCTATTTTATTGTTATTAAGACATTGGCGAAGAATATGACAGAGTTCAAACAGAAGAAGGCTTTACGGAGCAATAATGGCGAGAGCAAACGTAGTCAGCAAGATTCAGTTCTCTCGCGTCTGATGGCTGAACGGTCTGGTTGGTACGAAGGTGATTTGACTTTTAAGCGCGTGGTCCTTGTCCCGGGTTCGAATAAGCATGAATATCGTGATACCCGTTTTGTGGCACGTTGCAAGGCATTGTCTGGAATGGATTGCTACAACCGCATAGTCGATCATTTGCGCACGCGTGTAGATGACCGTAGCCAGTTCTCGTCTGCAAAAGGCAAAAATTTCCGATTCAGATATTTAGGAATGTGGAAATAAGACTGGACGTCGACCAGTAATCCGATTGTTTTTCAGAAAGGAGACGTAATCAATGAATAAGGTGATGCTGATAGGTAATGTGGGCATGGAGCCGGAGGTGAAGTACTATGATACGGATCAGTGCGTCGCTAAAGTTTCTTTGGCCACTACCGAGCGAGGTTATACGATGAAGAATGGTACGAAAGTACCAGACCGAACAGATTGGCATACCCTCATATTCTATCGTCAGATGGCGAAGCTCGTAGAGCAATATGTGCATAAGGGCGACAAGATTTATGTGGATGGCCGCCTTCATTACAACAGCTATGACGATCGACAGGGACGTCGCCATAATGTCGTTGAAATAGTGGTGGAGAATATGGAATTGCTTACACCGAAGCCAAAGACTGCAGTCTCTGCTTCTGCCGTCAATCCCCAACAAGAGAAATGAGAGGGAGGATACGGAATTATATAATTTATCATTGTGACAGATTTGTTATCTACAGGTGATTTGATCACCTTTCATCCTCTTTCAGTAGATGTTATCATCGCTATTGTTCTGACGGTGGGTCTACTGTTACTCTCCGGCTTTGCTAGTGGGTCGGAAATAGCCTTTTTCTCGCTTTCTCCTCAGGATCTGGACGAGCTTCAGCCTGAAAGGAATGCAGCTGATGCCGGCATTGGTGACTTGCGCGAGGATTCGGAACGCACATTGGCTACGATTCTCATTCTCAATAATCTGGTGAATGTGACGGTGATTATGCTATGCAACTACATATTCTCCTCTTTGGTGACGTTTCGTGCGGCATGGCTTGAATTTCTTGTTATTACAGTTCTCCTGACATTCCTTTTGTTACTTTTCGGTGAGATTATGCCGAAGGTGTACAGTCGTGACAATCCTTTGAAGTTCTGTCGTCGTGCTGTGAATGGCATTCGCTTCTTCCGTAAGCTTTTCTGGCCGTTGGAGACGGTGCTGATGAAGAGTGGGACATGGGCGGAGAAGGCTGTTCCTAAGGAGAATAGACAATTGAGCATAGACGATTTGGAACAGGCTCTCGAATTGACAAATAAGGATGAGATCAAGGAGGAACAGTCAATGCTTCGTGGTATTATCCGTTTTGGTGATGAGACAGCCAAGGAGGTCATGACCTCTCGTCAGGATATTGTCGATATGGAGATCCATAGCAGTTTTGGAGATGTATTGAAGTGTATTGTCGAGAACAATTATAGCCGCATACCCATTTATCAGGGCGATGAGGATCATATCCGTGGTGTGCTCTATATCAAAGATCTGCTGCCTCATCTTTCCAACCCAGCCTCTTTTCGTTGGCAAAGTCTTATCCGGCCTCCTTATTTTGTACCGGAGACAAAGAAGATTGATGATCTGCTGCGTGAATTTCAGGAAAATAAGATTCATATAGCAATTGTTGTGGATGAGTTTGGCGGTACAAGCGGACTGGTGACCTTGGAGGATATCCTTGAGGAGATAGTCGGTGAGATCAACGATGAGTATGATGAAGATGAGAAGACGTACTCCAAGCTTAACTATAATACTTATCTCTTTGAGGGAAAGACATTGTTAAGTGATTTCTGCAAGATATTGCAAATTGACGGGGAGGAATTTGATGATGTAGCAGGAGATGCCGATACACTGGCTGGTTTGTTGCTTGAACTGAAAGGCGATTTTCTGGGTAAACATGAAAAGATAGATTATAAGAACTATACTTTTGAGGTGACAGATGTAGAGGAACGACGCATCAGTCGTGTGAAAGTAACAGTACACGAGAAGAAAACGGACGATGGCGCTGAGAAGAATTGACCGTATGGCAGATGGCAGTATGCTCGGTATCTGGCAGATGACTGAATGTGAGAAGGAGTTGCCTTGTCCCATAGGATTGGATTTGTCGACTTTGAAAAATGCGACACGCCGGTTGGAAAAATTGTGTACTCATGCATTGTTACGTGCGATGACGGGTCGCGATCTTATAATACACACTCTTCCTAGTGGTCGGCCGGTGACAGAGGGATGGGAAATAAGCATTTCTCATACACGAGGATGGGTTGCAGTGTTGCTAGCAAAAAACAAGAAAGTAGGTGTAGATATCGAGTATCAATCAGATCGTGTCAACCGTATAGTCAATCGTTTTATGCGTTCTGATGAGAGACAGGAGAGCTTGATCGGACGATTAATTTGTTGGTGTTCCAAGGAAACGGTCTATAAATTGCTTTCCGAAGAAGATCTTCAATATGCTCAGATGCGTATGAAGCCATTTGTGCCTGCGGGGCATGGTGTCGTTCTTGTTGAAGATCTGATGACAGGTGCGCAAATCAATGTCACTTATGAAGTGATGGAAGAATTTGTGCTCACATGGGCGGAAATGAGCAAGTAAGACAGGACGGTTTTCTTAATACATCTTTTTTTGCACTAAATTTTTATTTTATTTTCACTTTTTTACCTTTTTGTTTGGAGATAATAGGATTTTTCATTATTTTTGCATCGTATAGGTAGTTGAGAAGTCCTATAAGTTCACACATTTTGTTAGTATAGGCAGAGGATGTTTATGAGGATACAGAATGGCAGTGAAGATAATTGTTTGTAAGTAGAAAAGATAGCATTGAAGCAAAAGCTGATATATATATTACTTAGCATCGTCGTTCTTTGCTCGGGATGTGAGTGGAAGCTCCGTCCTAATGAAGACGCAGATGAAAGCGGTCATATCACAGTTCAACGATATGACCGTTTGGAAAGCCGTTATCTTACTACAGGTGATTTTTCTGCCTTGCAACAGATGAATACCGAGTATCCGATAGAAACACGTACGTTGGTAGAAAAGATGTTGCAGATCGGCGATGTAAGTGATCATGATATTGCAGAACGATTCCTTCGCTTTTATCAGGACTCCTTATTACAGACACTCGTAGTGGATGCAGAGTCGGAATATGCGAATATGGATGATATTAACCGACAATTTAATAAAGCTTTTGAGCAGCTTCGCGAATGGATACCTGATCTTCCTATTCCTAGAATATATGCTCAGATCGGTGCACTTGATCAGAGTATCGTGATCGGAGAGAACTCAATCGGTATCTCATTAGATAAATATATGGGTGCAAAATACCCGCTTTATGCTCGCTTCGGCTTTTCACAAGAGCAGTTGCAAACGATGAGCCGGTCTTATATTGTGCCCGATGCTGTAAGTTTTTATCTGTTGAGCCTTCATCCGCTTGAGAACTATGACCAGCACTCACAGTTTGATAAAGACATTCATGTAGGCAAGGTGATGTGGATAGTCAATAAGGTTATGAAGCATCCATATTTCGAGTCTGATGCTATTAACTATGTGGATCGGTTTATGAAAACACATCCTAAAGTCACAGTCCAGCAATTGTTGGAAACGGAAGATATTAAGAAATTGAAATAGAACAAGGGTGGAACTGATAAAAGTTTCCACCCTTTTTTAGCTATGTCCCTTGGTGTTTAATCACTATTATAGTCGTCCCTTAAAAAGTCCACTTTTGCGGGATATTGTTCTGACACGGTATCCCGCATATCATAAGGCTCACAAATCATTTGTAAGCAGGTTGTCCCACATTGCATGGAATCCCTTTGTATATCTGTAGGAAAACTACTCATACGAATTATAATCGATTTGAACTTATACCAAATTTCTTGGGGTGAACATTAAGTTTTTTCCCGAATTGATAGGCAATCGACAGGTTTAAGACCCTATAGGGATTATAGTCGTATATATAGGTCGCTTCATTTGATTTTACGATAGACTTCGTATGCGATGCAAGCATATTTTGATATTCTATACTTATCGACAACTTTTTATTGAACAGTAGATATTTTAATCCGAAATCCATTCTGTATCTTGATGCACTTTCTCCAACTACATCTTTCTCTTTTGTTTGATACTGTCCCCATAAATTGGCAACGAATGTTTTTTGCTTATTAAAATAGAAATTGTTGTCCATGTATAAAAAGACAGCAGCGTGATTGATCTTTTCAAGATTATAATTGGCTGTAGGCTTGGATATTATAGTATAAGCACTGCCTTCTATTGAGCAGTCAAACCATTTAATTTTATCAAAATAGTATGAGGCGTCAAAACTGTACATTTGTTTTTTCATTACATTGTCTATTGTCATTGTAATGAGTTTGCTGGCATCATCAATTGATGTGTATGATGCAATTACATTGTCTTTCCACGTCGAACTTGCTGACAAGGATAAATTTCCAACAGTATAACCTATTTCTACGGTATATGATTTTTCTGGTAATAATTTAGGATTACCTGATTGAATGGTGTGTGAATCCATGTAGGTCGTAAACGGATTGATGTCTACATAACTGGGGCGATTTATTCTGCTTGAAACGCTCAATGAAAGCGAATGGCTGTCTTTCCAACTGTAATTCAAAAATGCAGTAGGAAATAAATCAAAGTGATATGTTCGGGTGCGCGTGTTGAGTTTTATGGAGTTTCCGTCTAATTTTCCATATTCTCCGCGCAAACCGAGTTTCGTTTCTAATTTGTCTGTCGGTTTATAGCCAATATCCGCATAACCTGCAATTATTTGCTCACGATACACAAAATGATCGTTTAAGTCATCATCGTTAGTGATATATTCATAATTAGTTTGATTATCAGTCTTTGACTGCGAGTAAACGCCACCAAATGACAAGGTGGTTTTTCCTATCGGCAATTCAAAATCGGCTTTGCCCTGATATATTTTTATGGTTGTGCTTGGACGGTTTAAATAACTTAAGCTTTCATCGTGTGTCGTTTGAAGATCCACTTTGTCGTTGATGTCGTAATTTAAATAATCAACATCAACATTTACTGAGCCACCTTTACGGATTAAATGATTGGCGGTGTAATGTAGGTTTGCATTGGTGCGATGATATTTACTGTTGAAATCAGTAAATGTTTCAAAGTATCTTGAGTCGTTCTCTGCCGTTGAGGATATTGTGGTCGTAGCTTTATTGTCAGCATCGGGATGCATGTCAGAATATGTGATAATGGCTCCTAATGTTGAATTTTTCGTTAATTCATAATCCATTCCTGCCGTGACAAGGGCATAATTATTCGATTTTATTCGTCTGCTGGTTGTTGTCCATGTTTCAAGCGGATAATATACAAAAGTCTTATTGTCAGTTTGCATGTTGCCCAAGCCCGTTCCTACAGTTACATAGGCCTCAACTTTATTCCGCTTAAATTGTGCGCTAAGGTTAACGCCATCATACAAATGCTCTTTTATTGATAATCGGTTGGATAGGTAACCGCCAAGATAATTGTTCTGTATTTTCTTGGTTATAAAATTAATTATCCCCGCATTGCCTTCGGCTGAATACTTGGCTGGCGGCGTTGTCATGACTTCAATTTGTTTCAAATTGTCAGAAGGTTGCGAGCTGAGAAACGAGACCAGCCCTTTCATATCCATCTTGAGTTCGCGTCCGTTCAGCAGGAATAAGACCTTTCCTTTGTTAATCATGCTGATTTCATCATCTTGTACGATTATCCCTGGAGTTTGTTTTAGTATGTCCATGAAGTTGGATGCCACGGCGTTAAGACGCTCTGCATTGAACACCATGCGATCTATTTTCCGATGCATGAGTGGAGTCTTAGATGTAATGACAACTTCATCTAAATCGGTGACAGCCGAGTCTAGCATGACGTTGATGACAATGTCCTTGTTGTCTCCCTGAAATTTGTGGCTATATTCAGTATGACCAAGGCACGAAACATGGAATGAGAAAGATTTATTAGGCATAACCTCTACCACGAAATGACCAGCTGAATCGCTATGTTCAGTTGTCATGATGCTGCCAACGCTATCTTTTACTATTATGGTAGCAGCATTGATAGTAGCTCCTTGCTTATCGGTAATTATTCCAGATAGCTGAATGCCTTGGGCGTATGTAGCCTGTGCTATCAAGAAAGATAAAAAAACAAAATAAATCTAACAGCCATTGTATTTTTAATCATAAACTCTGCAAGTTTCTTAGCCTAAGATAAGAAAACTTGCAGAGTCATCAAAGACTTTTATAAATTAAATTACTGAATAACAGTAGATAAGTACATTTTTAAAGGACGACTATATATGTTTGGGGTCTGATGACGGTTGGGAATGGCAATCTGGTGGATATGCCGTTACTGTAGGTTGAATTTTATATGAAACAGTATCTCACGGCCACGCAACGGCATGGAATAATACAGGTAGTTAATTCCGGTATACGACGCTTCTACGTATTCCTTCCGATTAAAGACATTGTTCAGTGTCATGCCCAGTTCGATACGTTTGCTTGGAGTATATGTCATGCGGTAGTCAACAAACAGGTTGCGGTTAAATTTGTCTTTGTCCGTTTCCGTTGCTGTGTATTCGCATTCCGCCTCCATGGAGATCTTTTTCAGCGGGTAGATGTACAGGTTGAACTCATTGAACCAGCTTCTAATCGAGTGTCCTTCGTCGTTTGGGTATTCGTCCTGCCATGAAAGGTTAAAATTCGTCTTGTTGGACAGCTGGAGCCATGACAGCTTGTTCCATCTCAACTTCAGCGACGGGGAAAGAATGTTTGATAGGACCGTCTGTTCCACGTCGTTTTGTGTGACCGGCAGTACATTCCTTGTGTAGTTGATGGTGCCGTTGATCGAGAACCCGATGCCTGTGAATGTCTTGTCGGCGGAAGTCTGAACCATGAGCATACGTGAATGGGTGTCTTCCCAAACCGGGGTTATGACGGTATATTCTTCTCCGTAGCTAAAACGGTTACGATGGTCTCTTTTTTGCCACGACGCAGATGCCAGCATATTCCATGTGAACATTCTTATGAAGTCGACATAGTTCAGAGAGAATGAGAGGCTTGACAGACGGTTCCAGCCTATTCTGTCCAATGTGGTCATACGGGTACGGTAACCGGTGCAGATGCTGTCAGGATATAAGATGGAGTTGTCTGCGTCTTCGTTTAACCTCCCGTTGATTCTCAGACGCCAGGAAGGAGAGAAATTGTGGCTCCAAAATATGGACGGAGCGACATAGACTCTCGTGTCGCTCCTGTCCGTCTGCCTCCAGGGTACGGAAGAGTAGAACACATTAACCGGCATGCCGAGTGTAACCACTCCGGCAGCATAGCGGATGGTATAGTCAATCCCAAGATTGTTGAGAAGATACTCATTTCGCATGAATCTGTCTGAGGCGGCCTTGATCCTGTCATGGCGATACTCCATGCCATATTTCAACTCCATGTTGTTGCCAAAGAGCAGGAATGACGTGGAGATACTATTCCGCGTAAACATCCGTTGGAACGTTATCCTTTCGCCGGTATCGTACGTTGATGTAGAGTCGTCGATCCCCATTGTCTCACTTCTTCGCAAATAGCGTGTCAGGGAGCTGATGGTATAGATAAAATTTCCCGTATTCAGGGTCATTTTCAACTTGTTCTGTGCGTAGGATGTGTGCCGTCCTATCAGCTCTTGCAGGGGCAGTTCATTACTGTTTATGCGGCTTGCATTGTTCGTGTACGACCATGATCCGGAAAGCTCGTCCACAAGGTAGACCTTGGGAGCGTTCAGCTCATAGTGCAGCTGTGGCGTGAATGTATATTCGCGCGCCTTCCTTTTGTTGCTCTCGTAGAGAGACAGGGTGGGTGAGCCTCCGTAGAGATTGTAAGTGCTGTCGGACAGCTGGTCGCTTGTGCCGTAATAAGTGATGTTGGTGCGGAGACTGCCGTAACGCCCGATTCTGTGCAGATGGTTGATTCCGATGGAATAGGACTTGTTGCGCAGATACCTTTTCTGCTGGATTGGCAGATAGGTCGAAATAGACGTAGAGATGATGTTTTCGGGCAGAGGGATGTAATTCTCTATGTCGGTAATATCGACATGCTCTAACGTGTTCTCGCTAAGACTCTCACCCGTATTGTTCATTTTTGCGGTCACCAGCATCTGGTTTTTGGGAGCGATGTTTATAACGGTGAGGTGATTGTCCCACAAAGTGTTGTCAAACCCGCCTATGCCCCCTTGAAACTCCCCGAAAGGCTTCAGCTTGTAGCCACTCTTCAGTTTGATGTTCAGTGTGGCGCGCTCTGACGGTTTCCTGTCTTTCAAGGCTCTGACGGGCTGGTCGTTCTCCATGATCTGTACCTGTGCAACGGCGTCAACGGGCAGGTTGCGCGTAGCCTGGTTGTAACGGTTGCCGAGCAAGTCCTGTCCCTCGATATTGAGATGGTTGATGGAATTGCCCCTGTAGGATATGGTGCCATTCTCCGCCACCTCTATACCCGGCAGCTTCTTTAACACGTCTTCCAGGTAATGGTCCTCCTTGCCTTGGAAGGATGCCACATTATATTTTATGGTGTCTCCATTCTGTTGTATCGGTTTCACCTTGACGGTGACTTCCGGTAATTTCATCTGACGCCAGACAGAGTCGTTCTCCGTTTGTCCGAAAGAGCATAGGGAAACGAAAAGTAGTAACAATATTATCAGGCGTCTCATCTATTTCAGTTCTATAGGGTTGTAGGGACGGTTGTGGTTACCTTTCTCCAACTCTTCCGAAAATTGGGCGCCCGGGTTCGACAGCTTGAAGGCTTTCAGGTAGTCGCGCTGTTCGTTCTCCACTGCCCGGCGCACATTTTCCCGCGTAGTGCGGACGATATTGTTGTCCGCTCCCAGATATATGGCAATGCCCGATGGCAGGTTTTCCAGACCATTCAGTGTGAAATGATAATTGTCCTTGGTGTCTTTGATATCGAATATGAGTCCCGGGAGTCCGGAGAAAAGATAGGGGCCGGCTTGTAAAGGAAACGACGGGGCATACCATGCGGTCCATTTGCGTCCGCCAAAAAGGCAAGATGCTTTCTTGCAGGGTACATCGCTGATGACGGTGTCCCCTTCTTCCTTTTTCCAGTCAATGGCTTGCAGCGGCTCGGTATATTCATAGGTCTGTATATTCTTTACCTGCACGGTGGCCTGCCCCGTTCTCTTGTCTATGACAAGGGGATACTTGTATGTCACATTCTGCATCAGACCCATCCCCTGAGCGATAAGAGACATAGGCGATTGTTTTGCATAGTACAGAGAATCGTTGGTCTTGTCGAACAGCCACTCGTAATAGTCCATAAAGCCCATACAATACTTGCCGGCCAATAAGATGGTTTGTCCTTCAGTCCGCTTACTCTTCAGAGAATCCTTTCGATAGGAGTATTCATAATATATTTTGGTGTATGCGCTATCAAATACAGTCTTTTCTATTGGTTTCAATGGTGGCAGACCAGAGCCGGATATGGTTTGGGCGTACGATGTCTCTGTCTCAAATAGACCTAAAATAATAGCTATGAAGTAGGTCAGAAATAACTTTTTTGCCATGTGTTATGTCGTTTAGTACTTTTTATATAGTATACAAAGTTAGCGATTATTTTTGTACTCACTAACTTTCTTTATGTCTTTTGTAATAGAAAAAAATGGATACTCGTATATTAAATATATGCCCTCTTCTATAACAAAATAAACATTAGAAAAAATATGCATGGAGGTATTTGTCCCTCCATACATATCATTAGTGTTATTATAAATGGTTTTTTCATAATCTTGTCTATTAATTGTTTTCGGTTGTAAAGTTAGGAGGTTTATTCGATGCTTCAAAATAATTAATGTCTATTTCTTTAATCATAGACATTAACGCAAGGTATTGGTATTCAACAAAATAATAATCCGCCCCCTGTTTTCGATGTCTATTTCTTCATTTTAGGGCATCAAAAAGCTTCAATAAAAGACCTCAACGATGGGCTGTTTCCACCATCCAAACCAACTTTTGACTTGTACACAAACAGCTTTTGGCGGATTGACTTTTCGCTGATATTGTAAATTAATCCCATTGCCTTGGATGACATTTTAAGACGAAGAAGAATCATGAACTTCACATCGTCATCGCTAAGATTGGGGAATCGCTCCTTTAACCTTGAGATAAAATTGTCCTCAACATTGTCAACAAACGTCATGATTTCCTTCCAATCCTCCTCTGTCAGCACGACATTTTCCTTTTTACGTATTTCCTCAATCCTTTGTGCTATGTTGATTTTCTTGAGCAGGTAGCTGCGTATGGTTGAAAGCTGAATTTCTTTATGCCGCATTTCTTCCTCATGCATTTTTTCCTCCATTTCACGCTTTTCCTTCTCGTTTTTGATTTTTCTTTTAGCTTTAAGTTTATACTGCTGAAAGACATATATAATAAAAGCTACAACGACTATTGCGGAAAAAATAATCAATCCAATAATCCAAGTAAGCAAATTAGCCTTTCCCTCGCTGATACCCTTTTCATATTGAGTAGTAACCAAGGAGGAATAGTACTTTTCCTTATCGTTCAGCTCATTTCCATACATTTCTTCTATATAGAGATATGCTGAGTCAGCAAATGAAACTGCGTTAGCATAGTTATGCTCCTTTATCGCTGCCAAATGTCGAATGTAAAAAGAGGTATAAAGCGTCTCGGTACTTTTAGTTTTACAATTAAGTAAAAGCTTATTACATTCTTCTAAAGAATCTACATTCATGTATGCCCATGCTAAATTCAAAAGCTTGTGCCTATCGTTATTGTTGCTAAGGTCATATGCTCTTTTTGCATACCATAATGCTTCTATATAGTTTTTACATTTTCTATTTATAGAAGCAAGATCTTGATAAACATCAGAAATAACCACACTGTCTCTTAATAAAGTTGCCAGTTTAAAGGCTTCTTTACATTCTCGAGCCGCCAATTCAAGACTGTCATCAAAAAGGAGGGACTCACAAACATTTAATTTATAATAAATTTTATTTGTAATAGTGGCATTTGGCAGTGAACCGTAAATTCGTTCTGCTTTTTTTGCTAGGGAAACTGACTTTCGAGAATCCCAATTGCTTAATACTTTCGACAATTTCTCAAGAGCTAGGCATAGCGTGTACTTGTCACCCTGTTTTTCAGATGCATTAGCAGATTTCTGCAAACAGTCCACTGCCAACTCTGTACTGTTGTTGAGCATATAATATTTGCCCATGTAGTACTCGCACTTGGCATACAGAGAGTCATCATGCCTACTATTATAATAGGTGTAGGCAGTCCTTAACAAGGAATCGTTGTCGACATCCAGTCCACTTTTGTCCTGTGCAATGGTATAGACCAAAGCATACCTTGCCATTTCTGTCTTACTAAGCTTTGCATGGTCTATGCTGTCAAGTATAGCCAGGGCACTGTCGGGAGCGGTCGGAGCTAACCGGTAAGCCAGGTCAATACCCTTGTTGTGTGTCTCCTTGCAACCTGTAACGAGAATCACGGCCAACGCCAATAAGAATATGAATCCCTTGTTATTCATGAATCAATGATTTTGGCAAAGTTACGTAATAATTGCCACATTGCCAAATATGCAAGGTCTATTAGTCTCTTATGCACCGTTGTTCTATCTTGTTGATAATCAGAAATATCAGTTTATGAAACAAAATTGCAGGTCTATTTCTGTATATGTTGACGGGAGAAACGGCCTTTCCATGGCGGAAAATACGTAGTCTGCCCGTCAGTTTGTTCAGACGCAGTCCGCTACGTCTTCCATGAAGGCGCCATGGCTTGTCACTCTTCGTATTTCAGTAATCCCTACATGATAATCAGTTGTATCATACCACTTAACACAGAGCCACAGGTGGTGTTTCACCGAGTGTGTCTGCCAAGGTATAAAAAGTACCTCCAGTTGCAAGGGATGGATGCGCCCGAGTGCAGAGGACCGGCCATCAGGTGCATCAAGACGGTATTTTCCCGG
>ENA-OOSC01000106-OOSC01000106.1-human-gut-metagenome-genome-assembly--contig:-NODE-106-length-17079-cov-1.737606_pt1 | contig 17079 bp, 13 predicted proteins | sample MGYA00241177_ERZ501212 | MGnify/ENA primary metagenome ERZ501212 (study PRJEB25962, sample SAMEA2042491) | human gut metagenome | biome: human gut; feature: human-associated habitat; material: faeces... | reverse complement strand
TGAACAGGCCGTACTGACTGACAAGCATGAATTGCGTACAGTCAGGACGACACAGACCGCCGATATTACCGCTTGGAGTGAAGGCAGTTTTTATTTCGACAATCAGACGCTGGTAGAAATATTATGTGAACTGGGGCGCTGGTACAATGTAAATGTAGTATTCAGGGATAAGGAATGCATGAACAGCCGCCTGCATTTCAAGGCTTTCAGGAATGAGTCACTTGCTTCCATCATAGAATTGCTGAATTATGTCAGCAAGAATCCCGTCGTTCTCGAAGATAAGACAATCATTGTCGGAAAATAATTTAAAATGCCGGTACCCGTTTTCGGATGTAATTCGTACTGATAGCAAATACTAATTTAAAAAGAATGATTTTATGAAACTAAGATTAGCGCAGTCATTCTGCTTCGTTTTATGGTGCAGTTCTGTCCTGACTGCACAGACTACGAAAGCTATCGACGTAGAATTACACGATGTCACTCTGGCGGAAGCTCTGAAAGACCTTGAAAACAAAAGTGGTACCCATATTCTGTTTGATTACAAGGATATAGAGGCTTATCAGGTAACTTGTCGGGCTGAAGGCCAGACATTCGAGCAAGTAGTACATGCGATACTGGCAGGAAAACCGCTCACCTGCAAGAAAGTACGTGAGAATACGTATGTCATTCATAAGGCCGACTCCGTTCCGGAAAAGCATAAGCCGGATGTTACGTTGTCGGGATTGGTAACCGATTCTTTGGGCCAGCCTGTCGATGCTGCTGTGGTCAGTGTGATGAATGCTCAGACGGGCGTCCCTTTCAATCAGGGTATTACTTCGGAGGAAGGAACCTTCAGTCTTCAGGCAAGAGGAAATATACAATTATACGTCAGTTGCCTGGGGTTTACTCCTTATCTGAGTGCTCCTTTTCAGGCTCACCAGGATACCACTTTCCGTGTCAGGCTCCAGTCGTCCAGCATCCAGTTGGACAATGTGATTGTGGTGGGCGAAAAGCAGACTCCGTCTGTACGTATTGTCAACGGAAATACTGTATTCTTTCCAAAGAACAGTGTTTCGCTGGCGGGCAGTTCTGCCCTGGATGTATTGAAAAAGACTCCTGGCGTACTGGTAGACGGCAACGATAATGTCAGTATTGGTGGCAGAAACGGTGTCTTGATTATTTTCAACGGAAAGCCGACCTACATGAAGCAGGAAGAATTGATTACCATGTTGAAGTCTATGTCATCGGCAACCGTTACTTCTATTGAAATTATCAACAATCCGTCAGCGCAATACGATGCGGAAGGTTCCGGTGGAATCATTAACATCAATACGCAGCAGAAGCGTACGGAGGGATATTCGTTTTCGGTCAATAATGGAGTTTCTTATTGGGATAATGTCCGTCAGAATACCGAATTGGCTTTTAGTTATACCAGAAACAAGTTCAGTTTGATGGGTAACTATCATCATCAGTTTGGATATTATAATCTGGATTATGGAATGCGACGCATTCAGTCGGGGAAAGAATATGATAGTCCGACAAGTGATACCGACAAGCGAAAGACCATTGCCGGCAGCCTGGATTTTGAATATAAGTTCAATGACCGGAATCTGATTGGCGGACAATTGACTGCAAATGCGCTATTCGGCCCTGGACAAACCATTACTACTACCGAAATCCGAGATCAAGCGCATGATAAGCTGGAGCAGATTCTGTATGCCCAAAACGATTATTACATGCAGAAAGGGAACCGGTATGGGGCAAATGTCTATTATGTGTCGATGCCGAAGGAGGGCACAAAATATACCCTCGATGCAAACTATGCGTGGTTTGATGGCGGTTCCGGGAATTTGCAGCCCAATACTTATCGGTCGCCCGGCGGTGATATTATCAATGACTATTTGTATAAATCAGTAAACAGCAGAAACATCCATATCTATGCGCTGGCTTATAATCAGCAGCATAAGCTGGGAAAGGGAGAGTTGAAATCGGGCATCAAGTTTTCGAATGTTCATGCAGACAATGGATATCAGTTCTATGAAATAAAAGACAATCAGGAAATAATCGACGCAACGCAATCGAATGATTTTACCTATAAGGAGCAAATTCTGGCGGCGTATGTACTGTATTCGTTTCCTTTGGGGAGCAAGATAAATATGGAACTGGGCCTGAGAGGAGAACAGACATGGTCCGACGGACGGTTGTTTACAATAAATGGTTTGAATAATGAAGAGAACAGGCGCAGCTATCTCAATGTTTTTCCTTCTGTCAACCTGAATTATCAGATAACGGACGAGCAGTCACTGGCTGTCGGTTATGGAGGGAGAATAGACCGGCCGGCGTATCAGGACCTGAATCCGTTTGAATACCTTCTGGATGAGTTGTCGTACTGGAAAGGAAATCCCTTCCTTACTCCGCAAAAGACTCATCGGGTGACCGCAACATATACCAACAAGCGTACTTCGGTGACAGCGGCGTATACTTATATGAAAGATTATAAGGCACAGATCACAGATACGTTGTCTATAAACAAGGTAATTATGACTCCTAAAAATATAGGTAAACAACAGCAGTTTTCCATTACGTTGAATCAAGGATTTCATTTTATTCCATGGTGGGAGATGAATGTAAACGTGGTAGGATATTATGTCAAGAAAGATATTGCTTTCGACAGTTACAGGAGATTCAACAAAGATGCTTTTGCCGGTATCTTTACTTTGATGAATACGTTCCGGCTTCCGTGGAAGTTGCAGCTGGAAGTAAACGGATCGTATGCTACCCGAAGACTGGGCGCTTCGAACGAAAAGATGGAACCCAGTGGTTACGTAGACTTGGCACTCGGCAGGACGTTCCTGAAGAAGCGTCTGGCTGTGAATCTGGCATTGACAGACTTGTTCTGGACCAATAACTGGGATAATTATAGTTCTTTCGACGGTTTCCAGCTTTGGAACTGGGGAAAAGGTGAATCCCGGCAGATAAAACTGAATATATCTTACCGTTTTGGTAAGGAAAAGAGCCGTTCCCACCAGCAGAATTTTGAGGAATTGGATCGATTGTAGTTGGATTGAAATACCGGGATTATTCCGGTTTTACGTAAAGATTTATCAAAGTATGGTTCTATGCTGCGAGTATAACACCAGAAACCGCTGAACCATTTTTATACATAAAAGAAGAGTCATAGTAAACCACGTTGGAAGGATATACTATGACTCTTCGATTTATACCTGAAAAAGATCCAGGCGGGATGTCTTATTTCTTATATTTTTCGAGTAGTCCGATGGCTACTTCATCGCCCAGATCGCTTGCTTTCTGTAAATTGGCAATTCCTTTGTCCATCTGTTTCTGCTGAACCTGAATGTATCCCAGCATACGATAGGCAGGAGCGTTTTGCGGGTCTATGGAAATGGCCTTTTCCAATGCCTGAACTGCTTCGGTCACTTGATTGACACGCAGGCATACACCTCCTTTTTCTACCCAGTAATTGACATTGTTCGGATCCAGTTCTACTGCCTTGTTGATGTCATCTATTGCTTGCTGGTACATGCGGCATTGCATTTCTGCCTGCATACGTGTCAGGTAAAATTCTGCCGAAACTTGTCCTAACATGGCATCGTAAAAGTCATTATAGTCGGACACTGCTCCGCGGAAATCTTCTACCGCAATCTTGGCACCGGCACGTTCGTACAAGTAGGGGGCTGCATCTTCTCCGTAGGGTTTGTTGAAGCGTGCTACAGCACTATCCATTAAGGCAACAACTTCCTTTTTGTCTACTCCTTCCATCAAGTCTTTGGCTTTAGCGCTCGAATAGAATGTTGCAGCGGAAGCAAGCGGGCTCTTGTTTACCTTGTCGTAAGCAGTAAACGCCTCTGCATACTTTTGCATGGCAAAATAAATATCTCCCTGTACCTGATAGTAAATAGGTTGCTGAGCTATCTGGATGGCTTCATTTATTTCATTCAGCGCGCGGTCGAAAGTCCAGTCGGCATAAGTCGGTTTATCTCCCTTGTTCAACTGGTAACTGTAAATCAGTTTGGCAATGTTGTAGTGAGCATCATCCTTTTGCTTAGACAGATCAAGCATCTTGTTCATGTCCTCGGTTGCCAGAGCGTTGTGGGTATCGTCGCCGAAGTTCATGTAACACGTAGCACGACGCAGATAGCCTTCCTGATTTTCCGGATATTTGGCAATGAAATCGTTCAACAGGTTCAGATAGCTGTCACGGTCGAGCGTAGAAGCTGCCATATACAGATAGACCAGGGCTTGCGATTCATCTTCGGGAAGTCCTTTCTTGATACCGATCGATTTAAGAGTAAGATCGTTTACCGACAAGGGGCTGATAGAAAGTGACGATGCATAAGTTACACCGATGGCATAACTTTCCTTGCTTTCCGGATCGGCATTTTTCTGAATCAATCCCAGTACCTCTCCGTTGGCATTCATAACCGGACAGCTTACGGTTTTATCCGTAGTTTGCATGTTCAGCGTATAGTAGAACGAATTGTTGGCAATGGTATCAATTCGGGCAATTGTACCGTTCTGTCCTTCGGCCGATTTCTGGGTAGAGTAGGGAAGCAGGTAAACAGTTTCACCTGTCTTAGCAGTCTGCGAGGCCGGTTGCAGGGCAGCAGCTTTCTTGTCGAACTCCGTCTTGAACTTCACAACATCGTACATGTCGTTTGCTCCCATGATATATTCTACGGGCAGTTCCTTACCGTCTGCCGTTACGATTACTGCATGGTCGGCACCTTTGAACAGGGTATAGTCGGAAACGGCGGTTCCTTCTTCATCGATGTAGAATCCGTTTCCTGTATTCAGAATCTGGTTGTCCTTATTGTAAGTGATGACCGAAAAGACTGCTTTTCTGGCTTTACTAGCCCATTTGGGAAGTTCTTGTGAAAATCCGGTAAGGAAGGACATCCCACAAGCTATTATAAGTAATGTCTTTTTCATGTGTTTTTATTTTTATGTTTTTATTCTTCGTTAGCGAATCCGCGTTGCTTGATGGCTTCGTAAATCAGGATGCCTGCGGCTACCGACACGTTGAGTGACTCGATGGAACCGAACAGTGGAATCTTGATCCATTCATCACACAGAGAAAGGTGTTCGTAGGGTACACCCGTGTCTTCTGCTCCCATGATGATACAAGTGGGATCTGTATAAGTTGCTTTGGTGTAATCGTAGTCGCCTTTTTCAGTTGCAGCAACGATTTTGAATCCGCTTTCTTTCAGGAACTTGATGGTGTTGGTCAGGTTGTTCTCACGGCATACCGGGATGGTGTGCAATGCTCCGGCCGAAGTCTTGATGGCATCGGCATTCACGCTGACACTGTTTTTCGAAGGAATGATAATAGCATCCACTCCGGCACATTCACAGGTACGTGCAATGGCACCGAAGTTGCGTACGTCGGTCAGTCCGTCCAGCATGATCAGCAGCGGATTCTTGCCTTGTTCAAAGAGGAACGGAACAATATCTTCCGTGCGCTGGTAGGTAATGGGAGAGATGAATGCAACGACTCCCTGATGGTTTTTCTTCGTGATACGGTTGATGCGTTCTACCGGTACCCGTTGTACGGGGATGAAAGTATCTTTCAGTGCAGCAAAAAGTTCTTTCGAGAGATCACTCTGGATATCCTTTTTTACCAGTACCTTGTCTATTTCCTCCCCTGCCTGTATGGCTTCGATGACGGCTCTTACGCCGAATATCATTTCGTTTTTTTCAATCATATCTTGTTTTGTTTCGTTTTTAAAGACTTGAGTTTCCTGCCAGCAGTGCGCGTGCATTGTTCAAGGCGGCTTCTGTAAGTGTACTTCCGCTCAGCATATTCGCTATTTCCTGTACACGCTCTTCCTGCGTAAGCAGTCGGATGTGGCTGTTGGTGCCTGTTTCAGTATCTTCCTTGTAAACCTTATAGTGCGCACTTCCTCGTGCTGCAATCTGCGGAAGATGGGTGATACTGATCACCTGACGGTTCTGTCGTCCCATATCCTGCATGATAAGTGCCATCTTTTCGGCTATCGAACCCGATACACCCGTATCAATTTCGTCGAAAATGATGGTCGGTAGTTTTACGGCTCCGGCAATCATGGCTTTCAGCGAAAGCATGACACGGGCAATTTCTCCTCCCGAAGCAATGGAGGCCACATTCTGCAAGGTCCCGTTTTTGTTGGCCGAGAAAAGAAATGTCACACTGTCCATCCCCTTTGCATCCGGCTCCTTGCGGGGAGTCAGTTCCACGGCAAAGCGTACATTGGGCATACCCAGAGGAACGAGCAGTGATTTCATGTGTTCCTCTATATGGCGTGCCGATGCAGTACGGAGAGCTGTGAGCTGCGAGGCTTGTTTCAGCACTTCTTCATAAAGGGCTGTCTTTCGGTTGTTCAGTTCGGCAATGCGGTCGTCAAAGGAAGTAATGGCATTCAGTTGCTTGCGGTAATTGGCCGTCAGTTCGATCAATGCTTCTACCGAGTCGACTTTATGTTTTTGCTGGAGGCTGTAAATCTGGTTCAGCCGTTCGTTCACATAATCCAGTCGTGAAGGATTAAACTCGACTTCCTCTTCGGCACCAGCCAGATCGTGTGCAATATCTTTCAGCTCGATATAACAACTGTTCAGCCGTTCGGTCCATTCGCTTGCCGGAGCATATACACGTGCAATGTTCTGTAAGGTCTGCATGCACTCCTTGGTCTGTGAGAGTGCCCCGCCTTCTTCACCGTCTATCAGTTGTTCGGCTTTGTACAGTCCGGCTTTTATATCTTCTGCGTGGCTCAAGGTTTCGGCTTCCTGTTCTAGTTCACTCTGTTCACCTTCCTTCAGATTGGCTTCTTCCAGTTGCTCCAGCTGGAAACGAATATAATCTTCGTCCTTGCGGCTCTTTTCTGCCTGTTCGATAAAATCGTCCAGTTCGCGGCATACCTGTCTGTAGTTTGCATACACTTGCTGATAGGCGGCAAGTTGTTTGTCGTCCTGTGCCAGAATATCCAGTATATTCAACTGGAAACCCTCTTTGTTGAGCAACAGGTTCTGATGCTGACTGTGCACATCGATGAGTTTCTCTCCCAGCACTTTCATCTGGGCAAGTGAGGCAGGAGTATCGTTGATGAAGGCGCGGCTTTTCCCGTTGGCCGATACTTCCCGTCGCAAGATACATTCGTCGGGATCGTATTCGATGTCGTTCTCGGCAAAGAAAGCCTCCATGCCATAAGTGGATATGCGGAACTTAGCTTCGACGATGCATTTGGAGGCTCCGTTTTTGATAGCCTTGACATCGGCACGCTGTCCCAGCAAGAGACCGATTGCTCCTAAAATGATGGATTTACCGGCACCTGTTTCACCTGTAATGACCGAGAAGCCGGATGAAAAATCAATATCCAGCTTATCAATCAGCGCATAGTTTTGTATATAAATAGACTGTAACATACGTATTCCTTTCGGTTTACTTAATGGAGGATGGCAGCAAGTTTATCGATGATATCTTCTGCTACTTCCTTTTTCCCTTTCAGTGGATAGGGGGTTTCTCCCTGTCGGTCGATAATGGTGATTTTATTGGTATCGCAACGGAAACCGGCACCTTTGTCGTTCAGCGAGTTGAGTACGATGAAATCGAAGTTCTTCCGTTCCAGTTTGTCCTGGGCATGCTGTACTTCATCGTTGGTTTCCAAGGCAAACCCGACCAGACGCTGGTGAGGCTGTTTCTCCTTACCCAGTGCTGCTGCAATATCCTGAGTCGGTTTCAAGCGTAGAACCAGATCTTCTTTTTCCCGTTTAATCTTATGGTCGGCAGTCTGTTCCGGTGTAAAGTCGGCTACAGCCGCACAAAGAATACCTGCGTCGGCTTCGGCGTATGCCTTCTTTGCCTCACGATACATCTGTTCAGCGCTTTCAACGTCTATCCGATGGATACGCGGATGTACGGTTGTCAGGTTAACCGGTCCGCTGACGAGGGTTACTTCTGCTCCCCGTTCGGCACAGACTTCTGCCAGGGCATAGCCCATCTTTCCCGAAGAATAGTTTCCGATAAAGCGTACCGGATCAATCTTTTCGTAGGTGGGGCCGGCGGTGATCATCACCTTTTTACCTTTCAGGTCCTCCTGTCGGGCAAAGAAAGCCTCCAGTACCTCTACAATCTTTTCCGGCTCTTCCATTCGTCCTTTTCCCACCAGGTGACTGGCAAGCTCGCCCGATGCCGGTTCGATGATGTGATTTCCGTACGAGCGGAGAATATCGAGATTATGCTGTGTAGAAGGATGGGCAAACATGTCGAGGTCCATGGCCGGAGCCACGAACACGGGAGCCTTCATCGAAAGGTAAGTCGTAACCAGCATGTTGTCGGCTATGCCGTGAGCCATCTTGCCGATGGTAGAAGCGGTAGCCGGAGCTATGACCATGGCATCGGCCCATAACCCTAGGTCTACGTGGCTGTGCCATGTTCCGTCGCGCTGTGCAAAGAACTCACTGATGACAGGTTTGCTGGTCAGTGCCGACAGCGTGATGGGGGTGATGAATTCTTTTCCAGCTGGTGTGATGACGATTTGTACTTCCGCACCCTTCTTTATCAGCAGGCGTGTAAGGATGGCTGCTTTGTAAGCGGCAATACTTCCCGTAATGCCCAATACTATTTTCTTTCCTTTCATCATGCTTGTTTCACCAATCCGCTTTCGCGCAATCTGATTTTAGTCAGTACATTCTTCGTGTTCAGCGTGAAGTCGCCGTTCAGTATCCATCCATAGTAACCCGGATCACGCTGCAATACTTCTGCCACCGGTATACCTTTGTACTTACCGAAGTTGAAGACTTCCACTCCGTCATCGTTGAATACGATACGTCCCGCAAAGTCTACGTTCTTGCTGTAAGTAGAATAGTCGGACAAGAACTTGATATCGTTTTCCAGTACATCGGGATAACGGTCGAGCTGAGCTTTCAGTACCTCGTAGGTAGCACGTGTGTCGGCTTCTGCGGTGTGAGCGTCTTCCAGATTCTTGCCGCAGTAGAACTTGTAGGCAGCCGAAAGTGTACGCTGTTCCAGCTTGTGATAGATAACCTGCACGTCGATGAACTTGCGTTTGGTCAGATCGATGTCGATGCCGGCACGCAGGAATTCTTCTACCAGTACGGGCACATCGAAACGGTTGGAATTGAATCCGGCAATGTCAGCCCCTTCAATGTCTTTGGCAATATCCTTAGCCACTTCCTTGAAGGTCGGGCAGTCGGCCACATCTTCATCGTGGATGCCGTGTATGGCAGTCGATGCTTCCGGAATATGCATTTCAGGATTGATACGCATGGTTTTGCTTTCTTCGTTCCCGTTCGGATAAACTTTCAGGTAACAGATCTCGACGATGCGGTCTGTATTTATGTTTGTTCCCGTGGTTTCCAGGTCGAAGAAAATCAGGGGATTCTTTAAATTCAGTTTCATAAAATAGCAATGTTTGTTTCGGCCTGCGTGGTCTCCCGATCATTCTTTCCTTTAAGGAAGAAGAACAAAAGAACAGCTTTTACTGCATGCAGAAAGAGTTCTTGTTCTTTTGTTCTTCCAACGGACAGAGTCTTCCGGCAATCCGGCAGGCTGACTGTATGTTTAATTTATCAATCGTTCAGCATCATTGGCATCAGCAGCATGAGGATGTCTTCGTTTTCTTCCTGTTCTTCCGGAACGATGACTCCCGCGCGTGACGGATCAGCCAGTTCGATGACTACATTCTGCGATGACAGGTTGTTCAGGATGTCAATCAGGAAAGAAGACTTGAAGCCGATGCTCATGGCATTTCCTTCGTATTGGCAGATAATGGTTTCTTCGGCCGAAGTAGAGAAGTCGATATCCTGTGCAGAAATTTTCATTTGGTTTTCCGACAGACTCAGCTTGATGAGGCTGCTTGCCTGTGAGGAGAAGACTGACACACGGCGCAGTGCACTGATAAACGAAGCACGGTCGATGATAGCCTTGTGCGGATTGTTCTGAGGAATGACCGAATTGTAGTTCGGGTAACGGCCTTCAATCAGACGGCAGACCATGCGGTAGTTTTCCAGTGTAAACGAAGCGTTGCGGTCGTCGAATCCGATTTGTACATCGCCCTGTTCTTTCGGCAACAGGTTCTTCAGCAGGTTTGCCGGTTTCTTCGGCAGGATGAAAGCTGCTTTCTCGTCGCTGTGCGCAGCGAAAGTCTTGCAGCGAACCAGTTTATGTCCGTCGGAAGCCACCAGTGTGATGTCTTCGGGTGTGATGTCGAAATAAATACCGTTCATTACCGGACGCAGCTCGTCGTCGGCAGTCGCAAAGATACAGCGGTTCACGCCACCCATCAGTACGTCGGCCGGCATAGTTACCTGCACCGCGTTGCTGCCCAGTTCCTGAGTCTGCGGATATTCGTCGGCATTTTGTCCCATTAAGCTATATTTACCGTTCTGGTATTGTACAGTAATCTCCAGGTTGCTGGGGTTTATCTGGAAACTCAGAGGCTGTTCCGGAATTTCTTTCAGGGCTTCCAGCAAGGTCTTGGAAGAAACGGCCAGACGTCCGTCGCCGTCGAACTCGTTTACTTCGATGGAAGTCGACAATGTGGTTTCATTGTCGGACGCAGTCATCGACAGTGTTCCGTCCTGCAACTCCAGCAGAAAACAGTCAAGTATCGGCAAGGAATTCTTTGAGTTGATAACACGACTGATAGCCTGTAAGTGGCTGAATAAGGCTGTACTTGAAACAATAAATTTCATGGTCTTTCTTATATTAATTATTTTCTAAGTTATATCATCGGATACTTCCGTAACGGGCTCTGCCGACGGAAAGATAGCACGCTTTGTAGCATGCTGTTTATCTTGCCAAAGTTACGAAAAGATTGTAGAAGCATCGCAAAAAAGAGGGTAAAAATTAGTTTACTTGTTCAGAAAAGCGTAATTTCGTGACCGATTTAAAAACTAAAAATATGGAATTAGCAGGAAAAGTGATAGCAGTTCTTGAGCCCAGAGGTGGTGTTTCAAAGAATGGTAACGAATGGAAGGTACAGGAATATGTCATCGAGACGCACGATCAGTATCCTCGCCGGATGTGCTTCGATGTGTTTGGTGCAGACAAAATACAGCAGTTCAATATTCAGGTAGGGGAGGAATTGAATGTCTTCTTCGATATTGATGCACGCGAATGGCAGGGACGCTGGTTCAACAGTATCCGTGCATGGAAAGTAGAACGTGTAGGTGCTGCTCAGCAGATGCCGCCGATGGATGCTCCTTTCCCGCCAATGAATGCGGCTCCGGCTGCTCCCGTAGATTTTGCGGCTTCAGACGAAAAGGATGATCTGCCTTTCTGATTTTTTCTGCTGGCGGATATAATAGCGGACCCGTGCAGGCTGTTTCTTCGATACTCAGTCGGCACGGGTCTGTTGTTTGTATGAAATAAGTTTGATGATTATCTGAAATCGGCCGGATAGGCGAGCAATTGATACATGATGGCTTTGGCCATGCGGTAGTGTCCGTTGGCATTCGGGTGCAGGCGGTCGGTCGTCGCATCATGAAAGTACTGGGTATGGGCATCGAACATCGGGTAGAGTCCGCAGATACTGTTCAGGTCGATTACCGGAACAGCCCATACGTTTCCGGCTTCCTTTATCGCATTTACATATTCGTCTACGTAGAGACCCAGCTTGTTGGGAAACGCTTCTTCCGGCTGAATATTGTCGTTGCTGAAGCGGGCCTGTGCACGGTGTATCGGTGTCATCAGGATAATTTGCTGAATAGGGAAGTTCTGCTTCAGGTAACTCAGTGCCTCGTTGATTCGTCCCCGGAACGTGTTGCTGTTCAGATCGGCACTGCGCTTCTTGCGCACTTCCTTGCCTCCGCCTCTTACGGTCGTTTCTTCGTAGCTGAACGTATACCATTCGCCCAAAGGTATTCCGGCGTTATAGTCGTTTGTTCCGGCAAAAATAATGATTGCGTCTACCTCATCTCCAATGTCTGCTTTCAACTTCTGTGCTTGTTTCAAGATACCGTTCCACTGATTGCCGTTGATGCCGTATACCAGCGGTTCGATTCCCAGCATCTCGGCCAGATACTGCCAGTAATTTTTGGTGGTTCCTACGTGTATCTTGTCGGTGATGGAATCACCTAAGAACGCAACTTTTTTCCCTTTCCATTGATTCTGCTGGATGCATTCTGTTGCTTTGGGCTCATTTGTCGTTGCCATGCAGGGAGTAGCCTGAGAAGTCAGGAGCAGTCCCGAAAGTAAGCATGCCATATATTTTGTGTACATGATGTTTGTTTTTCTTGGTGTTTGGATAAAATGAAAATAAGGCACAGATAACACGGGGTTACGTTCCGGCCTTAATCCGGTAGCCCGTGTAGTCTGTGCCTCCTGCTGAAAGTGGTTTATTCTTTTATTCCCACTCAATTGTGGCGGGTGGTTTTGAAGAAATATCGTAGCAAACGCGATTTACGCCTTTTACCTTGTTGATGATGTCGTTCGAGACCTTTGCCATAAACTCGTAAGGCAGATGAGCCCAGTCGGCAGTCATGGCATCGGTACTTGTAACGGCACGCAAAGCAACGGCACGTTCGTAAGTACGTTCGTCACCCATAACACCTACGCTCTGTACCGGAAGCAGAATAACTCCTGCCTGCCATACCTGATGGTAAAGCGAAGTTTCGTTGCCGTTGGCGTCGGTAACCTTCCAGTCGCGCAAGCCTTGGATGAAAATATCGTCAGCATCTTGCAGAATACGTACTTTTTCGCGTGTGATATCACCCAGGATACGTACGGCAAGTCCCGGTCCCGGGAACGGATGACGGGTGATAAGGTGTTCCGGCATACCCAGCTCGCGACCTACACGACGTACTTCGTCCTTGAACAACAGACGGAGAGGTTCGCAAAGCTTCAGGTCCATCTTTTCGGGCAGACCACCTACGTTGTGGTGACTCTTGATAACGGTTCCTGTAATAGACAGAGACTCGATGCAGTCTGGGTAGATAGTACCCTGAGCCAGCCATTTCACATCTTTTATCTTGTGAGCTTCTTCGTCGAATACATCGATGAAGCCTTTACCGATAATCTTACGCTTACGTTCCGGTTCGGTTACGCCTGCCAGTTCGCTGAAGAACTTTTCGCTGGCATCTACGCCGACAACGTTCAGACCCAGACATTCGTAATCGTGAAGAACGTTCTTGAATTCGTTCTTACGCAGCATGCCGTGGTCTACGAAAATACAAGTCAGATTCTTGCCGATAGCCTTGTTCAGCAATACAGCTGCTACCGATGAGTCTACACCGCCGCTCAAGCCGAGAACAACCTTGTCGTTGCCTAATTGTTCTTTCAGCTGGGCAACAGTTGTTTCAATGAACGATGCAGCGCTCCAGTCCTGTTTACCTCCGCAGATATCTACCACAAAGTTTTTCAGCAACTGTGTACCATCTTCTGTATGGAATACTTCCGGATGGAACTGTACGCCCCAGAGTTTTTCACCTTTTGCCTGATAAGCTGCTACTGCTACCTTGTCGGTAGAAGCAATGATTTCAAAGTTTTCGGGGATAGCTGTAATGGTATCTCCGTGGCTCATCCACACCTGAGAGTTTTCGCGGATGCCTTTCAACAACGGATTCTCGTGGTCGAACTTGGCCAGATGTGCACGTCCGTATTCACGTGTGTTGGCAGGTTCAACTTTACCTCCGTTGGTATACGCCATAAACTGTGCGCCGTAGCAGATACCCAGGATAGGATATTTGCCGCGAATATCGGTCAAATCAACTTTGAAGGCCTTTTCATCGTATACAGAGAAAGGGCTTCCGGAAAGGATGACACCGATAACCGACGGATCATTGTGGGGAAACTTGTTGTAGGGAACAATCTCGCAATACATGTTCAGTTCGCGTACGCGGCGGCCGATGAGCTGCGTGGTCTGTGAACCAAAGTCGAGAATAATGATTTTTTCCTGCATATTTTATTCTGTAAAATTTTCTATGCGTGCAAAGATACTCATATTTTTTTATAAATGCTACAAGTGTTTCGGAAAACGTGGAGAGGTCACTCTAAAAATGTCTCGACGTTTTTTTGTTTTTTGTACAAAAAATAAAATGTTTTGTACAAATCCTTGCCGTGGCATCAGGTCGTTTGTAAATGGATAACCGGATGTGTCTTGAAAAAGACGGAGTGGTTTCGTTTTTCCTTGCCTTTCTCGCTGTCGGCTCCTTTATATGCTTGCTTTTTTCTCGTGAGGATGCTTCTGTCGGCTTTCTGGTATATCTGATGGCTCTTTGCTCTCTTTTTTTTCTCTCTCTCGACTGGTGTTCTTTGGGGGAGGGCATGTATTCTTTTTGTTTAAACGGCACGTCTTTGTAGTAAATGCGTGCAATACCTTTGTGTTGGTTGGCTATATTATCTCCTTATATATAATTATAAGGAAAAACTAAATGCTTTGTTTGAGAAAATAGCTGAAGAAGAAGAGGGTTCGGAACGAATTCCTTGCATGAAAAATGTAATGGGTATGTAATATATAAATATGTAAGGTGCAGGAGAGTGCGTTATCTGCTATGGACAAAGAAGAAAAGGCCGTAGAGCGCTTTCTGGGCTCTGAAAGGTACGTTTTGTGGAACAAAAGATAATCTACGTGCAAAGTACGGATTGCAAAATGATATAAAATGACATTGCTATTGAAGCTTTCCAGGAAAATTCCTGAAAAAACGGGCTGATTTTTTCTTAATTTTAATACTTTTCGTGCCTAAGTTCAAAAAGAAATTCTTATTTTTGCAACGCAATCAGGAAAGAAAGGATGTAAGAATCTCGGATTCCCGGTGGCAGAGATTTAAAAAGCGAGTGTTTTAAAATTGAATTATAAAACCTTTAAAATTTAAACAAAATGATTAAAGTAGGTATTAACGGTTTCGGTCGTATCGGCCGTTTCGTATTCCGCGCAGCTCAAAACAGAAACGATATCCAGATCGTAGGTATTAACGACTTGTGCCCGGTTGATTACTTGGCTTACATGTTGAAATATGATACAATGCACGGCAAATTCAACGGAACTATCGAAGCTGACGTTGAAAACAGCAAATTGATTGTTAATGGCAAAGAAATCCGTGTAACAGCTTGCAAAGATCCTAAAGAATTGGCTTGGAACGAAGTAGGTGCTGAATACGTAGTAGAATCTACTGGTTTGTTCTTGACTAAAGAAAAAGCTCAGGCTCACATCGAAGCTGGTGCTAAATATGTTGTAATGTCAGCTCCTTCTAAGGATGACACTCCGATGTTCGTTTGCGGTGTTAACGAAAAGACTTACGTTAAAGGTACTCAGTTCGTTTCTAACGCTTCTTGTACTACTAACTGCTTGGCTCCTATCGCTAAGGTTTTGAACGACAAATGGGGTATCACTGATGGTTTGATGACTACAGTTCACTCAACTACTGCTACTCAGAAAACTGTTGACGGTCCTTCTATGAAAGACTGGAGAGGTGGTCGTGCTGCTTCTGGTAACATCATCCCGTCTTCAACTGGTGCTGCTAAGGCTGTAGGTAAAGTTATCCCGGCTTTGAACGGTAAACTGACTGGTATGTCTATGCGTGTTCCGACTTTGGATGTATCTGTAGTTGACTTGACAGTTAACTTGGCTAAACCGGCTACTTATGCTGAAATCTGCGCTGCTATGAAGGAAGCTTCTGAAGGCGAATTGAAGGGTATCCTGGGTTACACTGAAGATGCAGTTGTTTCTTCTGACTTCTTGGGTGACACTCACACTTCTATCTTCGATGCTAAAGCTGGTATCGCTTTGACTGATACTTTCGTTAAGGTTGTTTCTTGGTATGACAACGAAATCGGTTACTCTAACAAAGTATTGGATTTGATCGCTCACATGGCTTCTGTAAACTGCTAATTAGTTTAAACCATATAGCGAAAGCCGTCAGGATTTTCCTGGCGGCTTTTTTTTGCTCATAATCATGCTTGATGTGCAGAAAAAGGTTATCTTTGCTGCCGAACTCCTCAATTTGGCTCTTATGAAGTATGATTTGATTACGATACTGGGTCCTACGGCTTCCGGCAAAACTTCTTTGGCGGCCGCATTGGCAGCTCGTCTGAAAACAGAAATTATCAGCGGCGACAGCCGGCAGGTGTATCGTAAAATGGATTTGGGAACAGGAAAAGATTTGTCGGATTATGTGGTAGATGGTTACCAAGTTCCTTATCATCTGATTGACATAGTGGATCCGGGATATAAGTATAATGTCTTTGAATATCAGCGGGATTTCCTGGCTGCGTATGAAGACATGAGGTCCAGAGGGCTTCTTCCTATCTTGTGTGGAGGAACAGGCATGTACCTGGAGTCTATCTTGAAAGGTTACCGTTTGCTGCCTGTACCTGAAAATAAAGAGTTGCGGGAGCGATTGTCTTCCAAATCTCTGGCGGAACTGACAGAGATACTAAGCCATTATAAGAAATTGCACAATTCCACCGACGTGGATACGGTGAAACGGGCGATTCGTGCCATTGAAATCGAAGAATTTTATTTGACTCAGGATGTCAACGCTCGTTCGTTTCCGGAGATACACAGTCTGATTATTGGTGTAGACATTAACCGGGAACTACGGAGAGAAAAAATAACCCGCCGGTTGAAAAAGCGACTGGAAGAAGGGATGGTGGATGAAGTGAAATCCTTGCTGGCAGAGGGTATTCATCCGGATGACTTGATTTATTATGGACTGGAATATAAATACCTGACTTTGTATGCGATTGGAAAACTTTCGTACGAGGAGATGTTCCATCAGCTTGAAATCGCCATCCATCAGTTTGCCAAACGGCAGATGACCTGGTTCAGGGGTATGGAAAGGAGGGGATTCCAGATTCATTGGATCAATGCGGAATCGCCGATAGAGGAGAATGTGAAACTAATTGTAGACTTGATAAATTAACCGATATGGCAGTAGAACCAGACAGATGGGGGGTCATTTACAACCCTAAAGCCGGAAGTCGCAAAGCGCAGAAACGCTGGCGGAATATTCGCGCTTACATGGACGAGTGTAAGGTGAAATATGACTATGTGCAGTCGGAGGGATTTGGGTCTGTAGAGCGCCTGGCAAAAACGATGGTGAACAACGGATACCTGACCATTGTAGTGGTGGGAGGTGACGGAGCCA
>ENA-OOSC01000101-OOSC01000101.1-human-gut-metagenome-genome-assembly--contig:-NODE-101-length-17384-cov-1.941774_pt1 | contig 17384 bp, 9 predicted proteins | sample MGYA00241177_ERZ501212 | MGnify/ENA primary metagenome ERZ501212 (study PRJEB25962, sample SAMEA2042491) | human gut metagenome | biome: human gut; feature: human-associated habitat; material: faeces... | reverse complement strand
GCGGTGACCAGTTCGGTGGCGGTACCAAGAAATTCCCTTGGAAAGGAAATCCAGATAAAGTACAGGCTGCTAAAGAAAAAGCTGATGCAGGTTTTGAATTCATGCAAAAAATCGGTATCGAATACTACTGTTTCCACGATGTAGACTTGGTTTCTGAAGGTGCAAGCATCGAAGAATACGAAGCTAACCTGAAGGAAATCGTGGCTTATCTCAAGAAAAAACAGGAAGAAACAGGTATCAAACTGTTGTGGGGTACTGCCAACGTATTCGGCCACGCACGTTATATGAACGGTGCAGCTACCAACCCTGATTTCGACGTAGTAGCCCGTGCTGCTGTACAGATTAAAAATGCCATCGATGCGACTATCGAACTGGGCGGTACAAACTACGTGTTCTGGGGTGGACGTGAAGGTTACATGTCTTTGCTGAACACCGACCAGAAACGTGAAAAAGACCATCTGGCACAAATGTTGACAATGGCTCGCGACTATGCACGTGCAAAAGGTTTCAAGGGTACCTTCCTGGTTGAACCGAAACCGATGGAACCGACTAAACATCAGTATGATGTAGATACTGAAACCGTTATCGGTTTCTTGAAAGCTCATAACTTGGATAAAGACTTTAAAGTAAATATCGAAGTAAACCACGCTACATTGGCTGGACATACGTTCGAACACGAACTGGCTGTTGCTGTGGACAATGGTATGCTGGGTTCTATCGATGCCAACCGTGGTGACTACCAGAACGGATGGGATACAGACCAGTTCCCGATAGATAATTTCGAACTGACTCAGGCTATGATGCAGATTATCCGTAACGGTGGTTGGGGCAATGGTGGTACAAACTTCGATGCTAAGACTCGCCGTAACTCTACTGATCTGGAAGATATTTTCATTGCACACATCTCTGGTATGGATGTGATGGCTCGTGCTTTGCTGAGCGCTGCTAAACTGCTGGAAGAATCTCCTTATAAGAAAATGCTGGCAGACCGTTACGCTTCGTTCGATTCTGGTAAGGGTAAAGAATTTGAAGAAGGTAAGCTGACTCTGGAAGATCTTGTTAATTATGCAAAGGTTAACGGTGAACCGAAACAGACTAGCGGAAAGCAGGAATTGTATGAGGCTATTGTAAATATGTATTGCTAATAGGTTTTATAAAACCATTCTCCCTATCCCAGCTGATTTTTATCAGTTGGGATATTTTATTTTGTCAAAATAAAGCTATATTTGCATGTGAACTTAAAATTCATGGTTATGACTTTAATGAACAATCATGTGGTAATTATGGCGGGAGGTGTAGGCAGTCGTTTTTGGCCTATGAGTACTCCTCAAATGCCGAAACAATTTATTGATATATTGGGATGCGGACGGACATTGCTTCAGCTTACGATGGATCGATTCCAAGGTATTTGTCCTCCTGAAAATATATGGGTGGTAACGTCGGCTATTTACGCAGATGTAGTAAAGGAGCAGTTGCCCGACGTTTTGCCGGATCATATTCTGCTTGAGCCTTGCCGCCGTAATACGGCGCCTTGTATAGCTTATGTAAGTTGGAAGATTAAGGCAAAAAATCCAAGAGCAAACATTGTAGTAACTCCCAGCGATCATGTAGTGATGGATGTGAGAGAATTTGTCCGGGTTATCAATTCGGCTATGAAATTTACGGCCGATTCTGATGCAATCGTTACGTTGGGAATGAAGGCCACTCGTCCGGAAACGGGATATGGATATATTGAAGCGGATTTGTCGATGGCATGTCCGTCTAACAAAGAAATATATCGGGTTGATGCTTTTAAGGAAAAGCCCGATTTGGAAGTGGCTCGCCGTTATCTTCAGCGTAAAAATTATTTCTGGAATGCTGGAATCTTTATATGGAATGTCAGTACCATTGTCAATGCGTTGCGTGTTTATCAGCCTCCGATGGCAGAGGTGTTTGAACGTATGCTTCCTTATTTTTATACAGACAAGGAACAGGAGATGATTGATGAACTATTTCCTACATGCGAGAATATTTCAGTTGACTATGCGATTATGGAGAAAGCGGAAGAAATTTATGTATTCCCGGCTTCGTTTGGATGGAGTGACTTGGGGACATGGGGCTCCTTACTGGAAAATTCAAGAAAAGATTCGCATAATAATGCGTGTATTGGTGAAAACATCAAACTTTTTGAAACAAGAAATTGTATTATTCATACTACCCAGGAGAAGAAAGTTGTTGTGCAGGGGTTGGACGGATATATTGTGGCAGAGAAAAACGATACGTTGCTGATTTGCCGGCTGAGTGAAGAACAACGCATCAAGGAGTTCGCCGAAGAGTAAGTATTTTAGTAAAATAAAGACTCCCTCATGTCTTTCTGTTCGCAAAGCGAAAGGACATGAGGGAGTTATTTTATTATAACATGTCGGCAACTAAATAAATGTTCTCTTCTAGAATGCCTTGTTCCAGCAGTGCAGCCTTGTCTGCAAGATAGAGCTTCATGAATTCATCGTGTGTTTTGCAAGTGCTTTCAACATGACGATAACATTCAAGTGCCCGTTGGATGTTGTTTTGTGCCAGATAAACATGTCCGGCATTCAGCCAGTCGGACGATTGTGATTCGTCTGAGCGTAATAATTTGTCGAAGAAACGATTTGCATCATCGTATTTTCCAGTCATGAAATAGCACCATCCTATAGCTCGTTGAGCATTTGCTGGAGCTTTATCCAGATATTCCACTTTAAAAAAATAGGTTAGCGCCTTGTCATACATGCGAAGATTAGCCAGACATTGTCCGATTTGCAAAAGTAAGTTCAGGTTCTCCGGTTGCATGGATTCAATTTTATATAAGCACTCCAAAGCTTTCTGATATTGCTGTTGGCGTTTGTTGCACTGTGCCATTTGCTTTAATGTCCATACATGGTCCGGTTTCAGTAAATCTGCTTGCTCATAGGCCTGCAATGCCTTAGAATATGCTTTCATTTTCTGGTAACAGAATCCTGTCTTGCGCCAGAAATCGTCGTTCAAGTTGTCATATTGTAAGAGCTCATTATATATTTCGCATGCTTGTTCAAAATATTCTTTCGAAAACAGATACTCGGCTATGTGCTTCAGCGATTCTGGCGTATGTATCAGCGGTTTCAGAACTTCACATTTCCAAAGAGCAAGATCGTCGGTAAAGATGTCATGCATTTCGCTACGGTACATCCACAACTTGAAAAAGCGATACAAATCGTGTATATATTGACGGCAGACATTTTCGGATTTTTTTTCAGCTTGTATATATTCAGCAAGTGGGTTTTGTCCTTCTCCAATCATTTCATTTTGCATATTAAACTCTGTAGCAAGTAACTCCAGCTGGTCGGAAGGTATGTTTTGCAAGGTCAGACAGAAAGAATATTTGTCCGAATTGCAGAACATAGTCGAATCCATAAGTGTGCTGATAATAGATTTCTCTCCGTCTATGTTTTTCCTTTTAAAGACTTGGGCAACATCTGGCTGCTGGCGATCGAACGGATAGAACCAGTGGGCTGCCTGACGGAAGAACGGGTACGACTTCAGTTGCGAGAAGGCGCTCATGTAAGTATCGGCTCCTTCCGACTGTAGTGCTCCCAGTTCGTGCAGATATTCTTCCACCCGTTTGATTTCCTTTTCCCATTCTGGGTTTTTATCTTCCAAATCTTCCATGTCAAATATTTTTTGTCCAGGGTTCATCATTTCCGGCGAAATCTTCATATTGGGAATAATCTCTTCACGCATTTTCTTTTCAATTTTTTCAGTTTCATGCGAGAGCAGCAATATGATTTGAATTTTGTTCAATTCTTTGGCTATGGGAGTAGAATCGTTTAGAAGTGACAAAGCTTCTACTAACTCGGGATATAAATTCAATCGTTTTTCCTGATAATAAGCAGTCAGGGCAATGCCTGTCAAGGCACGTTGTGTCACGATGGCTTCACTATGAATCTGATAGGCCTTTAGAAGGAACTGAAACTTGCGGCTGTCGAATAGTTGTAGTAGGTTCAGCGTAATAGCACTTATCATTACGGCGATGTCGTTTGCAGGGACAAGCAGTGATTCCAATATAGCCGTAGCTCCATCCAGGTCTTCATCCGTCCAGTGTGTTGATAGCCATATCTTGTCGAACATTTCGGTTACGTCTTTTTCATGGCGGGCATAGATGTCGTTTATCGATTGGCTGCGCTGTGTTTCGTCCATGATTGAAATTTGTGCCATACCCAAATCTTCACTGAATGCTTCAAGGCTGAGGCAATAATCGCGGAAACTTTTCGATTCGAATTGTTGCATAACGCGATATTTCCCTTGCTGGTATCCATTGCCGGAATGATGTTTGCGTATGAACTCTGCACTGTCGGCAAGTTCGTATGCTCTACGTATTAACTTGTGATACAACTTGTTTCTCTCTGGATCTTCCATACCTTGGGAAGCATATTGTAGCATGTAACTATACGTTGTTTGCAAATTCTCTATTTCTGATGACAATTTCCAGTTGTCGGCTTCGTGAGCCAAAGCTGCGAGTTGTACGAGTGCTTCTTTCACTCGTTTTTGGTCTAGGTATTCGATGACATCGTTGTACATAAAAGTGATTTATCTGATTAGGTAACTGCAAATGTAGCAATTATTTTATAAATTTGCATGGTTTACCAAAAGTTACCTTTTTGTCTTGTGTGACAAGGAGAACAACTAACTTTACTATAGACGAAAACAATGGAAATAACTGAACTTCAATCGCGTTATACTCGTCATCCTGCCGTGGAGGGGCTGGCGAAAACTTTGCAAAACAATGATATCCGCACTGTATTTTTGGAGGGAATGCATGCTTCGTGTGCCTCTCTGTTTGCCTCTTGCTTTATCAAGGCAGTACCGGGTGTGTATCTTTTCATTTTGAACGATCAGGAGGAGGCCGGATATTTCTATCACGATATGGTGCAGGTGAATGGAGATGAGCAGATTTTGTTCTTTCCTTCTTCTTATCGACGTGCCATTAAATACGGACAGAAAGATGCTGCCAACGAGATACTTCGTACCGAAGTACTGAGCCGCTTGGAAAAAAATGATCCGGTGGCTGTGGTGACTTATCCTGATGCACTGGCCGAAAAGGTCGTTTCTCAAAAAGTATTGAGTGATAAAACTCTGAAACTGAACGTCGGACAGCATATTGATACCGAGAAAATAACCAAGACGCTATCCGATTATGGCTTTGAGCATGTAGACTATGTATATGAACCGGGGCAGTTTGCTACGCGTGGAAGCATAATCGACGTCTATTCTTTTGCTTCCGAATATCCTTACCGAATAGACTTTTTCGGGGATGAAATAGATAGTATCCGGACATTTGAAGTAGAAAGCCAGCTGTCGCGTGAGAAAAAAGATTCAGTCAGCATTGTCCCGGAACTGGCACAGGCCGTGGATGGGGATATCAGTTTGCTGAGTTTTATTCCGCGTGAAACGGTTTTGTGGGTGAAAGATTTGTCGTGGGTGCGTGAACGTATTCAGATAGTACACGATGAAGTTTTTTCGCCACAGGCACTGACCGCTTACGAAGGCGAACAGACTGATTTGATGAATCTGGAACGCAAGCTGATAGACGGAGCAGAATTTACGACAGAATCATTGGATTTCCGGCGGATTGATTTCGGACATAAGGCAGTCGGGACACCTCAGGCCACACTGAAGTTTGATACGTCTATTCAGCCTATTTTTCACAAGAATTTTGATTTGGTGGCAAGTACCTTGACGGATTACTTGCAGCGGGGATATACTTTATACATTTGTTCTGACAGTGTAAAACAGACCGACCGTCTGGTTGATATTTTCCGTGAACGAGGCGATAAAATAGAGTTTACAGCTGTAGACCGTACCTTGCACGAAGGATTCATCGACCATACGTTGCATTGCTGTATTTTTACCGATCATCAGATATTCGACCGTTTCCATAAATACAACTTGCGCAGTGACAAGGCCAGAAGCGGAAAAGTTGCGCTTTCGTTGAAGGAGTTGAATATGTTTGAGCCGGGCGACTATGTGGTACATATCGACCACGGTATCGGAAAGTTTGCCGGACTGGTACGTATTCCGAATGGAAATACGACGCAGGAAGTCATCAAGCTGGTTTATCAGAATGACGATGTGGTATTTGTTTCCATTCATTCTCTGCATAAGATTTCCAAATACAAAGGTAAGGAAGGTGAACAGCCTCGTATCAGTAAGTTGGGTACGGGGGCATGGGAGAAAATCAAGGAGCGTACCAAGACCAAGATTAAGGATATTGCCCGCGACCTGATAAAACTCTATTCGCAGCGTAAGCAGGAAAAAGGATTCAAGTATAGTCCCGACAGCTTTTTGCAGCATGAACTGGAAGCAAGTTTCATTTATGAAGATACTCCCGACCAGCTGAAAGCCACTCAGGAGGTAAAAGCGGATATGGAAAGTGACCGCCCGATGGATCGTCTGGTATGTGGTGATGTAGGCTTTGGCAAAACGGAGGTTGCTATACGTGCAGCTTTCAAGGCTGTAGCCGACAATAAGCAGGTCGCAGTGCTTGTGCCTACTACGGCACTGGCTTATCAACATTATCAGACCTTCAGCAAACGTCTGGAAGGAATGCCTTGCAAAGTGGAATATCTGAGTCGTGCCCGTACGGCGAAAGATACGTCCCGCATCCTGAAGGAACTGGAAGCAGGTACGATCAATATCTTGATAGGTACACATAAGATTATCGGCAAGAACGTGAAGTTTCACGACCTGGGCTTGCTGATTGTGGATGAGGAGCAGAAGTTCGGAGTGAGTGTGAAAGAAAAATTGCGTCAGATTAAGGTGAATGTAGATACCCTTACCATGACGGCTACACCGATTCCGCGAACACTTCAGTTCTCGTTGATGGGAGCCCGCGACTTGTCGGTTATCCAGACTCCGCCGCCCAACCGTTATCCGATTCAGACCGAGGTGCATACGTTTAACGAAGAAATCATTACCGAAGCGATTAACTTTGAAATGAGCCGTAACGGTCAGGTGTTCTTTGTGAATAATCGCATACAGAACTTGGCAGAACTGAAAGCAATGATTGTGCGTAATATTCCGGATTGCCGTGTTTGTATCGGTCATGGACAGATGCAGCCCGAAGAGCTGGAAAAGATTATCTTCGGTTTCGTGAATTATGATTACGATGTGCTGCTTGCCACTACCATTATCGAGAGTGGAATTGATATCCCGAATGCCAATACGATTATTATCAATCAGGCACAGAACTTTGGACTGAGTGACTTGCATCAGATGCGTGGACGTGTGGGACGAAGCAACAAGAAGGCTTTCTGTTATTTGCTGGCTCCTCCTTTGTCGTCTTTGACTCCCGAAGCCAAGCGCCGTCTTCAGGCTATCGAAAATTTCAGCGATCTGGGAAGTGGTATACATATTGCCATGCAGGATCTGGATATTCGTGGTGCCGGTAATATGCTGGGAGCTGAACAGAGTGGCTTTATAGCCGACCTGGGTTATGAAACATATCAGAAGATTCTGTCGGAAGCTGTGACGGAACTGAAGAATGATGAGTTTGCCGATCTTTATGCCGATGAGATTAAGGCTGGAGAGGAAAAGATCAGCGGCGAAGATTTCGTTGACGAATGTACCGTGGAAAGTGATCTGGAATTGTTGTTCCCCAACGAATATATTCCGAGCAGCAGTGAACGAATGTTGCTTTATCGTGAACTGGATAAATTGGAACTCGACCGGGATGTGGAGGCCTTCAAGGCACGTCTGGTAGACCGCTTTGGCAAGATTCCGCCTGAAGGTGAAGAACTGATCCGTATTGTACCTCTCCGTCGTCTGGCAAAGCGCCTTGGTGTAGAAAAGGCTGTGCTGAAGGGTGGTAAGATGATTCTTTATTTTGTAAGCAATCCGGATAGCCCGTATTATCAGAGTGCTGCTTTTGGTAAGATTATCGATTACATGGCAAAGTATCCGCGGGTATGCAACTTGCGTGAACAGAACGGGCGTCGCAGCATGATTGTAAAAGATATTACTGATGTAGAATCGGCTGTCCGTATTTTGCAGGAAATTGTGAGCCTGGGTTCGTAATAGGGAGCGATCCTTGCAGGAATTTATTGGCTTGGATGGAAGGTATAATAATTGAGAAGCAGTCAGCCGATGAGAATAAAAATGGACGGGAGGACTTGTCTGCCTCTTTTGAATTAAATGATGTAATTTATATACTAAGACGTAAAATTTTATGATTTCAGTAGATGGACTTACCGTCGAGTTTGGCGGAACCACCTTATTTAGTGACATTAGTTTTCAGATTAATGAAAGAGACCGTATTGCCCTGATGGGAAAGAATGGGGCTGGAAAATCGACTTTGTTGAAAATATTGGCTGGAGTACGCCAGCCAACACGTGGGAAAGTAACGGCTCCCAAAGACTGTGTGGTTGCTTACCTGCCTCAGCATCTGATGACAGAAGATGGACGTACGGTATTCGAGGAAGCATCGCAGGCTTTTGCTCACCTCCGCGAAATGGAAGAGGAAATAGAGCGCATGAATAACGAACTGGCTACCCGTACCGATTATGAGAGCGATTCGTACATGGGACTGATAGAGAAAGTTGCAGCGATGAGCGAGAAGTTTTACGCCATCGATATGACTCATTTTGAGGAAGATGTGGAGAAAGCTTTGCTCGGTCTCGGTTTTACGCGTGAAGACTTCAACCGTCCTACCAGCGATTTCAGCGGAGGATGGCGCATGCGTATCGAACTGGCCAAGTTGCTGTTGCAGAATCCGGATGTGTTGTTGCTGGACGAGCCTACCAATCATCTGGACATTGAGTCTATCGGCTGGCTGGAAGAGTTTCTGATAAATAGTGCCAAGGCGGTGGTGGTTATCAGTCACGACCGTAAGTTTGTCGACAATATTACTACACGTACCATTGAAGTGACAATGGGACGTATCTACGATTATAAGGTAAACTATTCACAGTATCTTGTGCTGCGTAAGGAACGTCGCGAACAACAGATGAAGCAATACGAAGAGCAGCAGAAGATGATTCAGGAAACGAAAGATTTCATCGAACGTTTCAAAGGAACATACAGTAAGACGCTTCAGGTACAAAGTCGTGTGAAGATGCTGGAGAAGCTGGAACTGATTGAAGTGGATGAAGAAGATACTTCGGCGCTTCGCCTTAAATTTCCGCCTTCTCCCCGAAGCGGCAGTTATCCGGTCATTATGGAAGGGGTAGGCAAGACGTATGGTGACCACGTTGTCTTCCGGAATGCGAATCTCACGATTGAACGTGGTGATAAAGTGGCTTTCGTCGGGAAAAACGGAGAAGGTAAGTCTACGTTGGTAAAATGTATCATGGGAGAGATTGAACATGAAGGTACACTGACCTTAGGTCACAACGTACAGATTGGTTACTTTGCGCAGAATCAGGCTTCTTTGCTGGATGAGAATCTGACCGTCTTTCAGACTATCGATGATGTAGCGAAAGGAGAAATCCGAAACAAGATACGCGATCTGCTTGGAGCCTTTATGTTTGGCGGACCGGAGGAATCGATGAAGAAAGTAAAAGTGCTTTCCGGAGGAGAACGTACTCGTCTGGCAATGATCAAGTTGTTGCTTGAACCCGTGAATCTGTTGATTCTGGATGAACCTACCAATCATCTTGACATGAAGACAAAAGATATTCTGAAACAGGCATTGATGGATTTCGACGGAACATTGATTGTGGTATCTCACGATCGTGACTTCCTTGACGGCCTGGTTACCAAGGTGTATGAATTTGGTAATCAGCGTGTGAAAGAACATCTGTGTGGTATCTATGAGTTCCTTGAAGCTAAGAAAATGGAGAATTTGCAGGATTTGGAGAAGAAACGCTAAAGGAGCTTTGTCCGTAAAGGATACATTTCGTTCCTATAAATGAGAAAAAACATCACCGGAAACTATAAAATTTCCGGTGATGTTTTTTCATATTTGTCGGCGGGATTTTTGAAAACCGTTTATTCGACCTGCTTTTTCCCGAATTCAGGATCTATTTTCAGTAGGGCAGTTACGCCGAAAGTTGCGGCACAGCATACCATGATCCAGAGGAAGAAGTGCTGATATCCTAGAAGCTCCTGCATCCATCCGGCTATCATGCCGGGAAGCATCATGCCCAGTGCCATAAATGCTGTACAGATGGCGTAATGTGCCGTACTGTGACTTCCCCGGGAAAAATAAATGAGATACAGCATGTATGCCGTGAACCCAAATCCATAGCCAAACTGTTCGATAAAAATGCAGACATTGATCCACAGCAGGTTTGTTTCCGGAAAATAGCTTAGAAAAACATAAACCAGATCGGGAAGTGATATTGCCCATACCATGTACCACAACCATTGCTTCAATCCATGTCGTGCCACTGCCATTCCTCCTAAGATGCCTCCTAGCGTAAGTCCGATGATTCCGACTGTACCTTGAGTAAATCCAATCTGTTCGGTTGTCATGCCCAGACCACCCTCCGAAGTCGGATCAAGCAGAAAAGGAATGCTCATCTTTGCCAGTTGGGCTTCCGGTAAGCGATAAAGCAACATAAAAAGAATGGCAATACCAGCTTGCTCTTTCCGGAAAAACGAACGGAATGTCAATAAAAATTCTTTAAGCAACCCAGAAGCAGATGTTTCGACAGCGGCTTTATCATTTGCAGGACGTGGCAGGATGAAGCTGTGGTAAATCCATAGCGAAGGGAATATCCCTGCCAGTACAAGAAAAGTGATACTCCATGCATACGGAATGCTTGCAGTGCTTCTCTCCAGGTATCCGGCGAGCATCACCAGCAGACCTTGTCCGGCGATGGTTGCTATTCGGTAAAAGGTACTTCGGATACCGACGAATAGGGCCTGTTCGTGAGTATTCAGTCCCAGCATATAGAATCCGTCGGCTGCAATGTCGTGGGTTGCAGAACTGAATGCCATAAGCCAGAAAAATGCAAGCGCCGCCCGAAAGAAAAATTCGGTAGGAATAGTGAAAGCAATTCCCGCCAGTCCGGCTCCGATAAACAGTTGCATCAGTGTAATCCACCAGCGTTTGGTACGGAGCAAATCGACAAACGGACTCCATAAGGGTTTGATAACCCATGGCAGATTCAGCCAGCTTGTATAGAGAGCGATTTCTGTATTTGAAATACCCATGCGCTTATACATGACAAGCGACAGTGTCATGACTGCTATGTAAGGTAATCCTTCGGCGAAATAAAGCGTCGGGACCCACGACCAGGGAGATTGCTTTTTCATGTTAGTGTTTTAATACATTTTTCTTATGTCTGCTCCTTTATAATAATGAAGCAGGATTTCATTGTAGTTATATCCTTGCTCACCCATTACAGCTGCACCGATTTGGCATAAGCCTACACCATGTCCCCATCCGGCTCCTGTCAGTTCAAACCATGCAGGTATTCCGTCGGCATCTGTTTCTCCCTTGTCTACGATAAAGGCTGAGCTGAACAAATGAGTAGGAGATAGTGTGCGGCGTATTTCCAGCTCTTTCCCAATGATGAGTGTTTTTTCTGTCCCGACTATTTTCAGCTTGCAGATACGTCCCGACTTTCCTCGTTCTACTGGAATAAGATCGATGATTTTTCCGTAATTATTTTTTGTATTGCTGCGAATCAGTTCGGCTAATTCTTCCTGTGTATACCGGACTTTCCAGCGGTAGAAATTAGTTGTTTCCTGATCGTAGTTATTCAGAATTTGCGAGATAATGGCTTTGTCGTGCGTACGACAGAAACTGTCGGGAGTACTGCGTATCCATTTTTCAGCTTCGCTTTCTTGAGTCAGGTCGGGTAATACTCCTTCTTCTTTCGTATCGCGTACGGCACTCAGATACGGGTAGTTCTTATCTTCCCAGCAAGTATTGAATACTTCGGTTACCCCTCCGCAGCATTTGGAAAAGCGTGCGTCGCAGATGCTGTTTTTATACATCAGAACCTGCCCTTTTGTGGCTTTAACTGCTTCGACAACACTCTTGTTGGAGGCTTTGGTTATACCCTGATACCGTTGGCAATGATCGTCGGCACATACATCGAAGATGGTATGGTCTTCTCGATCATACCAGCGAATGTATTCTGTATCTGTCTTGATGAAAGAAAAAAATCCGTTATCATGCTTGCTCATAGCCTTTCGTTTCTCTATCTGGGCCAGTAGCCAGCTTCTGGAAATAACGGCGTGGGCTTTCAGAAACTCGGGCGAGGAAGTCGCATTCATTTCGGACGAAATAACGCTGATCAGGTAATCCTCAGCTGACAATATATTGATGGCTGTAATTTTTCCTTCATCTACCACTAGCTTAAGTGTACCGTTGAAATGTTGTGTTTCCTGACGTTCCCAATGAAAGTTAATTCCTATGGTTACGTCGTATAGAGAAAAGGAAGCTTCATCTTCTACCGGAGTAAATGTGAGCTCTCGGTATACGTTGCCGTTCCATAAGATTCCTCCTTCTTCAAAGGACACAACCTGATTACCGGTTACAGTTTCACCTTTCGCCAGGAAATGTGAGTTGAGGGTAAAATGAATCTCTTGGGCATTGACGATGCCCACGCTTATTTCTGGTTCTTTCATGATGCGCTATTGTGTTAATTATGGTATGCTACTTCGTTATATATTTGTAAAATGTCTTGTTCTGTTATTTTATCAAAATCTTCCTTGCGGGGAGTGACTAATAATCCTGCCATATCGAGTGCTCCCGGGCTGACGAGAAGCTGGTCTTTACCGGTCGCTGTATAACAGGCGGGACGATGTTTTTCTCTTGGAAGGTAGACTACGGTAAAACCGCGTACAGGGTCGTTCCATGCAAATAAATTGTATCTGGGTTCACTCTCTCCGTCGTGTACCGGAAGCGTCTGTAAATATTCTTCTATCAGTTCCGGACTTGTTGTCATGGAGTGTTCAGTAACAAAAGCCTGAAGCGGGCAGATATAATTGGTTATCTGATAAGAACGGCATGTACTTCCGTTGCCCATTTTTAGCTCTTTTGTGCAGACAGCGGTAGACAAGAGTCTGTTCCACTGACAAATCAAAGGAATATCATTTTGTCGTACGGCCTGAAAATGGAAATGGTCAGGAGCAGAGGCTCCGCATTTTGCTCCGTTATAGAACAAGGCATATCCGGAGGCAAAATGTTTTTCAAGCCAGTTCACCAAACGTCCGGGAAGCTGACGTTCCGTCTTGTCGGCAAGTATCTGATCCTGATGCTTCAGGCTGGATATCGTAAGATGTCCATGAAGAATCGGATAAGGATTGACACGTAGGCTGAAAGGTTCGTCCAATGAAATGATGATTTCATCTTGTCCTTTGGGCTTGTTTTCGGAACACAAGAAGCATGGTCGTGCTTCTATGGATGCCTTGTCAACCTTAGCGCATGTAGAAACGGCGCGTGCTGGATTGAATTGTACGGTTATGTCATTGCCGTTTACCTCGAATGTGCGTGTTTCTATTTTATCAAGAGCTTCGTGATTGGTCCGTGCTGTTTGCCATTTGGCCAGTTGACTTTCAAGGAATAATTCGCCCGGTTGTCTCTCCTTTTCCATTGTCTGTCGTATCTTGATTTCCAAGGTGCGCAGACTGTCTTTATAACTGTTGTTCAGATTAATCTTTTCAATGCTTAATGCTGCATCGGAATTGCCTTCCCATCTACGGCACAAATATAATACGTCGTAGATACGTCCGATACGGTAGTTACGCGAGAAAGCCAGTCCAAGGGCATAATCTTCTCCGTAACTGGTATTGGGAACACGGATTTGTCGTAGGAGAGGGGTGTAAAATGCACGGGGAGCTCCCAGACCATTGATACGTAGTGCGTTGTTATGTCCGTTTTCGTCGGTCCATTCGTTGTGGTCGATAACTCCGGGTGGAAGGGTTTGCAGGGCAAAGTCTGTCATACGATAGGAACCGATGACCATGGCACATTGCTCTTGGTGGAATTTGTCGACAATGGTTTGCAGGGTATTGGGGCTGCTGTATAAATCGTCACTATCCAACTGAACAGCGAAACGGCCGCATTGCGGATGATTGATTCCTAAGTTCCAGCATCCGCCTATACCTAAGTCAGTCCGTTCGGGTATGAGATGAATGACTTTAGAATTGTTTTGGTAATGTTCAATGATTTCACTTGTTCCATCGGTTGAATGGTTGTCGATGATAATCAGATTGAAAGGAAAGCTGGTTTCTTGTTCTAGTACGGAACGAATCGCATCGTCGATGGTATGAACACGGTTGCGTACGGGAATAATTACCGAGGCTTCATACTGAAAATCCTCTGTACCAACATCTATGGTGCGTTTGACTGGTGGAAGATAGGCTCCCATCTTTTTCAGATGGCGAGTGAAGACTACTTCTCGTTCTATCTGTACTTGCCGGTTGCGCGGGTCTACATAATCAAATTGTTTTTCACCGGATTTACGTAAATCGATTTCGTCTTCTGTGTAAAGATATTCCCGTATATGAGTCAGTTCTCCGTATCGGGATAGGGCCAGACGCAGGGCATATAACGCAGAATATTGGTAGGAATCTTCAGATGTAATTTCGTCGACTGCTTTTTTGAATTGCTCGGTACGAAACATCAGTAAAGAGCCGAAATCAAAATCGTCGCGTACACTACCCAGCTGATAGTCGATAACCGGATGCGGCTTCCGTTCTCCTTGTGTGACTTTATAATGATCGGCATACACCATGCAGCATTGTGGTGCAGACAGGTAATCGCACATGCGCTCAACGGCCATATAACCTAATTCGAACGGGTGTGCCTGGGTATATATTAACGCATAAGGAGTATCGGTGTGCTGAGCTATTTGCTTATACTTTTCGGTAGAATCGGCTGACGATACCGGTAAAAGATGGCATCTGTCCGGCAACTCGATTTTGATATCGGTCTGTGCTGACAATAGGAATATCTGGTCAATACTGGGACATGTCAGTAATTCACTTATTGTTTTATCAAATTGATTTTCACTTCCATAAGGAAGAAAACACGTGACTGTTTTATTCATATTTAATACATTTATAACGACAAAGATAGGTAATATATCTTATTTTTTGCCTAACTTTGTACGCTAATGTATAGAATGAAATATTCTTTTGTGCAGATTATTTATCAACTTGTACAAAAACTGTAAAACAATGACTGATATAAAAAGCCCTTTGTTGGGTAAAACTTTAAGTGAATTACAAAGTATCGTGCGTGATTTGGGCATGCCTGCGTTTACGGCAAAACAAATCGCCGGATGGCTATATGATAAAAAAGTTTTCTCGATAGACGAGATGACAAACTTGTCGTTGAAAAACCGTGAACGGTTGAAAGAAAATTATGAGGTAGGAGCTACTCTGCCGGTACATGAGATGCGTTCGGTTGACGGAACCGTAAAGTATCTGTTCCGTACTCCGGAGGGCGATTATATCGAATCGGTATATATTCCCGATGACGATCGTGCTACGTTGTGTGTATCATCACAGGTCGGCTGTAAAATGAATTGTAAATTTTGCATGACGGGGAAACAGGGATATACCAATAGCCTGACTCCTACGCAGATATTAAATCAGGTCTATTCCATTCCTGAACGTGATACCTTGACAAATATTGTGTTCATGGGAATGGGAGAGCCTTTTGATAACTTGGATGCCGTTTTGCGCGCGTTGGAAATTCTTACCGCTGATTATGGCTATGCCTGGAGTCCGAAACGAATCACGGTTTCTACGGTTGGCTTGAGAAAGGGACTGGAGCGTTTCTTGCAGGAGAGCGATTGCCATTTGGCTGTCAGTTTGCATTCGCCGTTCCCTTCTCAGCGAGGTGAATTGATGCCGGCGGAGAAAGCTTTTTCTATTACGGAAATAGTGGATATATTGAAGCGTTACGATTTTAGCAAACAGCGTCGTTTGTCTTTTGAATATATTGTATTTAAAGGGGTAAATGACAGCATGATATACGCCAAAGAATTGATCAAATTGTTGCGTGGACTGGATTGCCGTATTAATCTTATTCGTTTTCATGCCATTCCGAATGTCGATCTGGAAGGGATGGATATGGATTCAATGATTGCATTCCGTGATTATCTGACACAGCATGGTGTATTTGCTACCATCCGTGCTTCGCGTGGAGAAGATATTTTTGCTGCTTGCGGAATGTTGTCTACTGCTAAGCAGCAAGCTGAAAAAGAAGAAACTAACTAAATAACGAAATTATGAAGCGTTTAGCCTTTTATCTGAGTTTGGCACTTGTTGTGCTGGCATTGGCTTCTTGTAAGGGAGATGGAAAGAGTCTTATAACTCCAGCTTCCAGTGGCCGTCCGTATGAAGTATTGGTTGTTGCCGATGATAATTGTTGGATGAGTCCTGATAGTGCACTTTATCATGTGTTGGATACAGATGTACCTGGATTGCCGCAGCCGGAACGTTCTTTCCGCATTTCACGGGTACGTACATCTTATTATGATCGTACGATGCGTTTGTTCCGTAATATAATCATTGTTGATATCAATCCGGAAGCTTATACCCAGGTGAAATTCAAATATTCGCGTGATGTCTATTCATCTCCACAAATGATTATGACTATTCAAGCTCCCAATCAGGAAGAGTTTGCGGATTATGTATCTAAAAATGGTAATTTGATCATCGATTTCTTCACGCGGGCAGAAATGAACCGTGAAATCAAATTGCTGGAGAAAAAACATAATCAGACTATTTCGGCAAAGGTTGGCAGTTTGTTCGATTGTGATATCTGGATGCCTATTGAGATGGAGTCGTATAAAGAAGGAAAAGACTTTTTCTGGGCCTCTACCAACCTGAATGATTTGAATTTTGTAATCTATACTTATCCGTATACCAGCAAGGGAACTTTTACAAAGGCATATTTCATAGAGAAACGAGATTCTGTGATGAAAGCCAACATTCTGGGAGCAAAAGAAGGTATGTATATGGTGACTGCTGATTCTATTTTTGTAGAAGCTCGTCACATTGCAGTGCAGGGTGATTATGCATATGAAGTACGCGGTTTGTGGGAAATGGAGAACGATGCTATGGGAGGTCCTTTCGTTTCACATGTTCGTGTGGACCGTACGAACGGTCGGATTGTCGTAGTAGAAGGTTTCGTTTATAATCCGGGCAAACTGAAACGTGACCAGATTCGTAAACTGAATGTTGCCCTTTATACGTTGAAACTTCCTCAGGAGAAAAAGATGGGAGAACTTCCTGTAGACAATCAGATTTCGGAAGAAAAGGTAATGAAAGACTATTGTAAAAGTATAAATTGAATTTGATATCGGGATTTCTCCTGTGGGCGGCTAAACCTTATTTGCGGGAGAATATATAGAGATACAAAAAGCCAACTAGGGACATTCAGTAAATAGTATAAAATTAGCCAACTAATTCATACACAAAGT
>ENA-OOSC01000097-OOSC01000097.1-human-gut-metagenome-genome-assembly--contig:-NODE-97-length-17785-cov-2.009814_pt1 | contig 17785 bp, 12 predicted proteins | sample MGYA00241177_ERZ501212 | MGnify/ENA primary metagenome ERZ501212 (study PRJEB25962, sample SAMEA2042491) | human gut metagenome | biome: human gut; feature: human-associated habitat; material: faeces... | reverse complement strand
GCCGCTCCGGCAGCTCAGGTGCCGGCTGGTGAAGGAAAAGAAGTTCTTTCTCCGCTGGAAGGTAAATTCTTCCTGACCAAAGGTGCCCAGGAAACTCCGCTGAAAGTGGGCGACAAGGTGAACAAGGGAGATGTGATTTGCTACGTGGAGGCAATGAAGACTTACAATGCCATCCGGGCAGAATTTAGTGGAACGATTACCGCTATTTGTGTAAATTCCGGTGATTCCGTATCAGAAGATGACGTATTAATGAAGATTTTGTGATGGAAGATATATTAGAAAGATTATATGATATGACCGCTTTCAGCAACATTGCTGCTGACCCGCGGTTTCTCATCATGTATGCCATTGCCTTTATACTCCTTTACCTGGGTATCAAGAAACAGTATGAACCGCTGTTGCTGGTACCGATAGCTTTCGGGGTATTGCTTGCCAACTTCCCCGGTGGCGATATGGGAGTGATTCAGGCCGATGAAAATGGCATGGTGATGGTGAATGGAGTGATGAAGAACATCTGGGAAATGCCGTTGCATGAAATTGCTCACGACCTGGGCTTGATGAACTTCATCTATTATATGTTAATCAAGACGGGATTCCTTCCTCCTATCATCTTTATGGGTGTAGGTGCGTTGACCGACTTTGGTCCGATGTTGCGTAACCTTCGTCTTTCTATATTTGGTGCGGCTGCACAGTTAGGTATCTTTGCCGTGTTGCTGGTTGCCATTCTGATGGGCTTCACTCCGAAAGAAGCTGCTTCACTGGGTATCATCGGTGGTGCTGACGGTCCGACTGCCATCTTTACTACGATCAAGCTGGCTCCTCACTTGCTGGGTCCTATCGCTATTGCGGCTTATTCGTACATGGCGCTGGTTCCGGTTATCATTCCGCTGGTAGTTCGTATCTGGTGTACCAAGAAGGAACTTTCCATCAATATGAAGGAACAGGAGAAGAAATATCCTTCGAAGACAGAAATCAAGAACTTGCGTGTTCTGAAGATCTTGTTCCCTATCGTAGTTACAACTATTGTAGCTTTGTTTGTTCCGAGTGCTGTACCTTTGATCGGTATGCTGATGTTCGGTAACCTGGTAAAGGAAATCGGTACCAATACATCCCGTTTGTTCGATGCTGCTTCCAATAGTATCATGAATGCAGCAACGATTTTCCTGGGTATTTCGGTAGGTGCAACCATGACGACAGATGCGTTCCTGAACTGGACTACCATCGGTATCGTAATTGGTGGTTTCCTTGCTTTTGCATTGTCTATATCAGGCGGTATCTTGTTTGTAAAGGTTGTCAATCTCTTTACCAAGAAGAAGATTAATCCGCTGATTGGTGCTACCGGACTGAGTGCTGTGCCTATGGCAAGTCGTGTGGCAAATGAAATAGCCCTGAAGTACGATCCGAAGAACCATGTGCTTCAGTATTGTATGGCAAGTAATATTTCGGGGGTTATCGGTTCGGCTGTCGCAGCCGGTGTGCTGATCTCATTCCTGGGATAAGGTTTGACTTTTCTATTAATATTTAAGAACTCCTTCTATATGCTGCGTGAGGGCAGGTATAGAAGGAGTTCTTGTTTTTTCCTCTGCCTCATGCAGCGCTAATTGGTCTTATTAGGGAGATATGGTTTAATAGCTGCATTTATTTTATATGTTTACCTTTTAGAGGAGATAGGTTCATGTTGCACAGATAGCCGCAATTTAGATTGATAATCCTTTTAGAATATACATGGTAAGGAGGAACAGTTATCCATGAAATGAATTCAAGAGAAAGCCTAAAAAGCTCTTTAGAATGCACGTGAAGGAGTGACTTCTGCTTTGGGAAATAGCGGTTTCTTGTATGTACCGGAGTAGAAAGTAACAGGAGGAATACCTTGGCTTATCGTAAGACTAGGGGGAATGAAGCAGGATAAAACAGTGTCTGAGAAATAAAAAAGGCTGTTTCAAATTTTTTGTCTTTGAAACAGCCTTGTATAAACTCTTATAATGTAGGAATTTTAGCCTAGATTATTTGTCGCCACGGATAGCAGCAATACCCGGAAGAACTTTACCTTCGATAGCTTCCAGCAAAGCACCACCACCTGTAGAGATGTAAGAAACCTGATCAGCCATACCGAACTTGTTGATACAAGCTACAGAGTCACCACCACCAATCAGTGAGAAGGCACCTTCTTTAGTTGCTTCTGCGATAGCTTCAGCGATTGCCTTAGAACCACCAGCGAAGTTGTCGAATTCGAATACACCGGCAGGACCGTTCCACAGGATAGTCTTAGCACCCTTGATTGCTTCTTTGAATTCTTCGCGAGTCTTAGGACCTGCATCCAATCCCATCCATCCGTCAGGAATGTTCTTGTCGTCGCAAACCTGAGTATTGGCATCGTTTGCAAATTTATCAGCAGCGATACAGTCGCAACCCAAAACCAAGTTAACACCTTTAGCTTTAGCTTTAGCGATGATATCCAGAGCCAGATCCAGTTTGTCATCTTCTACCAATGAGTTACCGATGTGACCACCCTGAGCTTTAGCGAAGGTAAATGCCATACCACCACAAAGAATCAGGTTGTCTACTTTGTCCATCAAGTTTTCGATGATACCGATCTTAGTAGAAACTTTAGAACCACCCATGATAGCAGTGAACGGACGTTTGATATCTTTCAAAACGTTGTCTACAGCTTTTACTTCTTTTTCCATCAGGTAACCCAACATCTTGTGGTCTGCATCGAAGTAATCAGCGATAACAGCTGTAGAAGCATGTTTACGGTGAGCAGTACCGAAAGCATCCATTACATAGCAGTCAGCGTAAGAAGCCAAAGTCTTGGCGAATTCTTTCTGACGAGCTTTCATTTCTTTCTTAGCATCTTCGTATGCAGGATCTTCTTTTTCGATACCTACAGGTTTGCCTTCTTCTTCAGGATAGAAACGAAGATTTTCGAGCAACAATACTTCACCCGGTTTCAATGCAGCAGCAGCGTCCTGAGCTTTAGCGCAGTCCGGAGCAAATTTCACCGGAGTACCCAGTGCAGCAGCTACAGCGTCTACAATCTGGCTCAAAGAATATTTAGCGTTTACTTTACCTTTTGGCTTACCCATGTGTGACATGATAATCAAAGCACCACCGTCTGCCAAGATTTTCTTCAGAGTAGGCAGAGCACCACGGATACGAGTATCGTCAGTAATTTTACCTTCTTCGTTCAAAGGTACGTTGAAGTCAACGCGAACGATTGCCTTCTTTCCGGCAAAGTTGAATTTGTCAATAGTCATCATAATCTCAATATTTTTGTTTAAAGTTGTTTGTAATCTTGCTTTGAGTTGCAGCGCAAAGTTAAGAAAAAAATGTGACTGCTGTAAAAATGTGGAGATTATTTTGTCTGTATATGTTATTTTATATAAAATATCCAAATGGAATATTTAATGCAGCTACAGATTTATGTACAAAATGATATATCCTAGCTATCGCATTAGAAATTATAGTTCAGACTCAATCCGAATACTTTGTTGGTACGGCTGTATACGTCTGTTCCTTTCATGCCGGTACTGTTATAGCTTGCCAGCGTCTTGGTATAGTCGTCGTAATTGGTCCAGAAGTACGCAACATCGATGCTCCATGCCGCATTGAAATTGACACGTGCACCAACCCCCAACGAGTAGGAACTACAGTAAAAGCTGGTGTCTGTCTGAAAATCATCGCTAAGTCCGTAGCTTGTCTTCTGGAAACCTCCACTTATGGTTAGTTCCTTGATGATATCCCATTCCAGACCAGCCAGGTATTCATGTGTTCCATGTGTCAGTGTTTTCTGGCGGTCGTTCAGCATACCGGCATGTTTGTCATCGAAGAAGTGATATTCTACAGAAGCACGCAGGTTCGGTAGTATTTCATACCCGGCCGCTACGCTCAACATGGCAGGTATGTCACTGGGAGTTTGCTCTCCGTTGGCATAGGGCTTTAATACCTCGGCCGGAACAGCCTCGGGCGCTTCCAGCTTATGAGTCTGGTTTTCAATGTTTAAGTTTGTGATAAATTCATATTTAGCTCCGAAATTCCACTTTCCGAGTTTAGCATCTATACCGATAATAGGTGTAATACCCCATCCGCTTTGGTCGCAGTCTAAGGCCAGATTGGCAATATCCATACCTCCCATTTGAGGAATGTCCTTTTTAAAGGTTGCGGTCAGGTAACCTTCGTATCCGCTTTTCACATAGTTCATACGCCCCCCTGCAAAAACACCGAGCCAGTCATTGATTCGGTAACTCAAGCCTAACTGTACACCGTAGATGTATTGTTTGCCATCCATAGCCGTATTGATTGTATATTTGTCCGGTGTGATTTGCTGCTGGTACAGCATGCCGATAGCCAGTGCATTGAACATAGGCAGTCCATTGTCGAAAGAGGCTTTTCCTCCGCCACCCGTTACGGCAAAGCTGGCCGAAATAGCCCATTTGTCATCTTTGTACACACCATGGAAAGAAGGAATAAAAGGTGCCGAGGCTGTTCCCTTATAGTTCTGCGTTGTTTCCTGTCCGTCTAATGTCCACAGTCCGGAGGTAGTAGCTATCTCACGTGTCTGATAGGCACTTTGTCCGGTAAGTGATAAATGAAATCCGTTCTTAGGTAAGAAAGCCAGTCCGGCCGGATTGCTATATACTCCGTCTACGTCAATCGAAGCACCTCGCGCTGCCATGCGTAAGAAAGCAGCATGCTGATTGGTATTCGTTAAATAATCTCCTGCAAAAGTTGAAGTTGAAACGATTAGCGTCGCTGCGCCAATTAATAAAAGCTTCTTCATTAAAAATAATTTTTAGTGATTTGAAGCCGCAAAGGTAGTTTAATTTTATTTGCATCCAAAGCATTTGACTTTTTTATTTGCAAAAGAAACAGTTTTAAAAGAAACTAATAATAACCCTTCATGCCTTATCCATCTTTATTTTTATAAAGAATGTGAAGGGCGTGAAGGGCTATTCAGGGTATAAAATTTCTTTATCAGGCAACTTTTGTCAGAAAAGACTCCACGAAACGGTCAGACCTGCCATAACAATGGATACCATGCTCATGAGTTTGATGAGGATATTCAGGCTAGGACCGGAGGTATCTTTAAACGGATCGCCTACGGTATCACCTACTACCGTGGCATGGTGTACTTCACTTCCCTTACCGCCAAAGTTTCCTTCTTCTACATATTTCTTTGCATTATCCCATGCTCCTCCTGCATTTGCCATGAAAATAGCAAGTACGAAACCGGATGCCAGTCCGCCTACCAGCAGACCTATCACCCCCGGAACACCGAAAAGCAATCCTGTTACGACGGGAGCGATGATGGCAAGTAAGGAGGGGAATACCATTTCACGTTGTGCCCCTCGGGTGGAAATCTGTACACAACGGGCGTAGTCGGGTTCAGCTTTTCCTTCCAGTATACCTTTTATCTCACGGAACTGCCGACGGACTTCTTCTACCATGCTGGCAGCGGCACGTCCTACTGCATTCATGGTCAGACCACAAAACAGGAAAGCCATCATGCTGCCTATGAACATTCCCGAGAGAACTTTGGGGTTCATCAAGGTTACATCGTAATACATCATAAAGTCGGTGAAACTTGCACTGCCGATGGTTGTAGAGTTTCCACCCGGCAGCTCGAGGGTCGTTGTGCCAATACGTTCCAGTCCAATACGAACTTCTTCAATGTATGAGGCCAATAAGGCAAGTCCCGTTAGAGCAGCCGAGCCGATGGCAAATCCTTTTCCTGTGGCGGCTGTAGTATTTCCTAATGAATCGAGTGCATCGGTGCGATGGCGTACGTCCTTTCCCAGACCACTCATTTCGGCATTTCCTCCAGCATTGTCGGCTATCGGGCCGTAAGCGTCGGTTGCCAGCGTAATACCTAAGGTGGAAAGCATTCCGACGGCAGCAATACCGATGCCGTACAATCCCATGCTGATATTGCTAAAATCGAATCCGGGGGCCAGCCAGTAGGAGAGGATGATACCGGCTACAACAGCAATGACGGGAATGGTGGTAGAAATCATGCCTAAGCCTATTCCTGATATGATGACGGTTGCCGGACCGGTTTTGCCACTTTCCGAAAGTTTCTGAGTCGGCTTGTACGATTGAGAGGTATAATATTCGGTAGATTGTCCGATGATGATTCCAACAACAAGTCCTACTACCACAGAAAAAGCAATATTGACCCAGTTGGTAATATTGAGTACCCATAATATCAAGAAGGTGCCTGCTATGATGAGGACAGAACTCAATGTCGTACCGGTGGAGAGAGCCTTGAGCAAATCTTTCATACTTGCATTCTCCTTGGTGCGGACAGCAAATATGCCGATAATGGAGAGAATGATTCCTATGGCTGCAATCAGCATCGGTGCAATGACGGCCTTGAACTGCATGACGGTATCGCCGGTTCCGATAAAGGCAGCCGCTCCCAATGCGGCCGTGGCCAGAATGGAACCACAATACGACTCGTATAAGTCGGCTCCCATTCCTGCGACATCACCCACGTTATCGCCTACATTGTCGGCTATCGTTGCCGGATTGCGAGGATCGTCTTCAGGAATACCGGCTTCTACCTTTCCTACCAGATCAGCTCCCACATCCGCAGCTTTCGTATAGATACCTCCTCCTACGCGGGCAAACAGAGCTTGTGTCGATGCTCCCATACCAAAGGTCAGCATGGTGGTTGTAATAATGCATAGTTTGGCTGTAGGGTTCATGGCATCGGCAGGAATAAAATGTTCCAGCAGCAGGTACCAGAAAGAAATATCGAACAGCCCCAAGCCCACAACGACCAGTCCCATGACAGTACCGCTTCGGAAAGCAATCCGTAATCCGCCGTTCAGTGAATGGCGGCGTTGGCCGTTCGTGCAGAAGCATAGGTGGCAGTTTTCATTCCCAGGTAGCCGGATAATCCGGAAAAGAAACCTCCTGTAAGGAAAGCAACCGGAACCCAATGGTTTTGCAAGTTGAATCCGTATGCCATGATGGCAAACAGAATAACGAGCCCGATAAATACTAATGTGACAATTTTGTATTGCTGTTTTAAATACGACATGGCACCCCTGCGTACATGTGCTGCTATTTTTTGCATTTCAGGGGTCCCTTCGCTTTCCCGCATCATCTGTCTGTAAAAAAGACCGGCGAAAATGAGTGCCACGACAGATGCGATGGGGATTAACCAGAAAAGATATGTTTCCATAAAGTTTGAGATTAAAAGTTGTATCCCAAATTTAATAAATAAATGGAAACAAAGTGCTGAAAACCTTACTTTTATTTCTTCTCTGACATAACCAGCAGTTTGTCGCCGGCGTGCAGTTCAATCTGTCCGTTCGGAATAATAAACTCGTTCCCGCGCTTAATGAGCATGACCAATGTTCCTTTGGGAATGTTCATATCTGCCAGTCGGTTTCCGACAGTCAGCATATCTTCCGTCAGTGTGATGTCGTTCAGGTGTGTATCGATCTCTTCTGGGAGTTCTACACCAAATTCATTTCCTTCTTTTTCTTCTGGCAAGTCCAGCTTGAGCCAGCGTGCCATTTTCGAGATTGTCATACCTTGTATGATGAGTGACAGCAGAGTGATGAAGAACACAGTGTTGAACAACTGGTTGGAACCGGGTATCTGAGCAATGACAGGATACGTTGCAAAAATGATGGGAACGGCTCCTCTTAATCCTACCCACGAAATAAAGATGCGTGCTTTGTTGCTGATTCCTTTGAAGGGAAGCAGGCATAAAAATACACTTACCGGTCGTGCTATCAGGATCATGAAGATACCGATGAGTAAGGCTGTTACTGCGATGTCAATCATTTCGTGCGGATTAACCAAGAGTCCCAGCGTGAGGAACATGATAATCTGGAACAGCCACGTCAGTCCGTTCATGAACGTATTCGTTTCCTTCCGGTAGGCAAGGCGGGCATTCCCCACAATCATTCCGGCAATGTATACGGCCAGATATCCGTTTCCTTTCACCAAGTCTGTCAATGTGAAAGTAATAAAGATGATACTGAGTAGCAAAATCGGGTAGAGGGAACTGTTGGAAAGCTCTATCTTGTTGATAAGCCATACAGAGAACTTTCCGAAAGCATATCCCAATACTCCTCCGAAAAGGAACTGCAAGAACAAGTCCTTCAGAATAATGACAATATCAAAATTACTTCCGCTTCCGATAACCTGAATCAGTACGATGGTCAGCATATATGCCATGGGGTCGTTACTTCCACTTTCCAGTTCCAGCATCGGGCGGAGATTATACTTTAGATTCATTCGCTGAGAGCGCAGCAGGCTGAACACCGAAGCCGAGTCGGTAGATGACATGGTAGCGGCAAGCAGTAAGGATACCAGCAATGTAAGTTCGATATTGGCTTGTGTATGATTGGATAGAAAATAAATAAACAATCCTGTCAGCAGAGTAGTGACCAGTACTCCTACAGTAGATAGGAGAATACCTTGTTTCAGTACAGGCTTGATATCAGAATAGCGGGTATCCATTCCTCCGGAAAACAGAATAATGCTGAGTGCCATCATACCGATGAACTGAGCATCGGAAGCACTGTTGAACTGGATACCTAATCCGTCACTGCCGAAGGCCATTCCCACCAGAAGGAATAAGAGCAAGGTAGGAATACCGAAACGATAGCCGGTTTTACTGATAAGGATACTCGTAAAGATTAAAACGGAGCCAACAAGTAAAATGTTTTCTGCTGTAATCATGCCTATAGATGTTTTTAATGAATGTGTGCAAAGTAAACAAATAAATTTGGATTTTAGTTCACGTTTTGTTGTGTTGTATCAAGTTATTGCATATATTTGTCACAGTTTTGTTCCGTCAGGCTTCCCGATTGGTAGTGCGAAGCTGCGGATGAAAAGGGAATCGGGTGAAAGTCCCGGACAGTCCCGCTGCTGTAAGCTCCTTGAGGAGGCTTGTTTACCACTTCGAGCCACTGCCGTTTCCTGAAAGTCACAGGAAAGGCGGGAAGGCATAACAAGCTGGAGTAAGTCAGAAGACCTGCAAAACGATATCGCGCTTATGCCTTCGAGGAAAAGGTTATAAGAATGTAAACTGATTGAGAAAATCATATTTCAGGTAGGGAAATGCGGGAGTTTTTTCCGCTCCTGTCGTGTTTTGTTAAATTGAATTTAGTTATTGTTATGACAAAGAACGTTTGGAAGAAATACATACTATCTGCCCATATAGTACTTATGGTCTTGCTGTTTTCCGCGTGCAGTGGAAAGAGCAAGACCTCTTTTTTGCAGGAGGAGGGAGATACGCTTCGGCTGTGTTATGCCGAGAACTTGCAGATTGTGAAGTACGACCGGTATACAAAGGTTACGTTGCGGAATCCGTGGGATACACTGAAGATACTCCGTACTTACTTGCTGGTCGATAAGGCGGATACAAGTGCAATATCTCTTCCTGAAGGGACAATGATACACGTACCTCTGACCCGTGCACTGGTTTACTCGTCGGTGCATTGTGCTCTTTTGCAGGAACTGGGGGCTCTGGATCACGTAAAAGGTGTGTGCGATGTGCAGTATATACGCATTCCTGCCATACAAGAAGGATGCCAGAAAGGTGAAATAACAAATGCAGGAAGCAGCATGAGTCCGGACATCGAAAAGGTCATCGACATGCATCCCGATGGTATTTTGCTTTCGCCGTATGAAAACAGTGGAGGCTATGGACGGATAGAAAAGCTAAACGTGCCGATTCTGGAATGTGCCGACTATATGGAAACTTCAGCATTGGGACGTGCCGAATGGGTACGTTTCTATGGGTTGTTGTTCGGTAAAGAGAAAGAGGCCGATTCGCTGTTTGCCGAAGTGGAGCGGAAGTATCTTACACTTCGTGATCAGGTAAAGGAAATATCTCCCAAGCCGACTGTCATTACAGAGCTGAAGACTGGAGGAACCTGGTATGTGCCGGGAGGAAACAGTACGATGGCTAAAGTGTATGCCGATGCCGGAGCACGCTATATCTTTGCGGATATTCCGCAAAGTGGTTCGGCTGCTTTGGCTTTCGAAACGGTATTCGACAAAGGACAACATGCCGATTACTGGTTGATAAAGTATAACCAGCAGGTAGACAAAACGTATCGGGAGCTGAAAAGCGATTATGCTCCGTATGCTAATTTTGATGCGTTCCGTAACCGAAAGGTGTATGGTTGCAATACGGGACGTATTCCATTTTATGAAGAAGTACCTTTCCATCCTGAACTGCTGCTGGAAGATTTGGTAAAGGTCTTTCATCCCACTGTCTTGAAAGACTATACTCCCAGATATTTTACTAATTTAGTGGAGTGAAGCAGAAATCGGTACACATGAAAGCAAATAAGGGGTATATATATGGCTGTGCACTCGCAGGAATCATTGTGGTGCTCATGGCAGCAAACTTGGCCTTCGGTTCGGTAGATATTCCGCTGAAGGCTGTAGGAAACATCTTGTTTGGTGGCGAGGTGGAAAAGGAAAGCTGGCAGTTCATCGTCTGGGAATCACGCGTACCTCAGTGTATAACGGCTTTGCTTTGTGGAGCAGCGCTTTCTGCTTCGGGACTGATGCTTCAGACGGTATTCAGCAATCCGCTTGCCGACTCTTCCATTTTGGGAATCAGTTCGGGAGCCAGTCTAGGAGTCGCGCTGGTCTTGCTGGCTGGGGGAGGAAGTATTGTTGCCGGAGAATTTGCACTTTCCGGTTTCCTCTCTGTGGTTGCCGGTGCTTTTGCCGGTGCTGTATTGGTCATGGCGGTCATCATGTTCCTGTCGGTTGTGATAAAGAATAATGTGATGTTGCTCATTGCCGGAATTATGATAGGTTATGTCGTATCGTCGGTGATTTCCTTGCTCAACTTTTTTTCTACGGCCGAAGGAGTTCATTCCTTTGTAATCTGGGGAATGGGAAACTTTGGCGGTGTCTCGATGGCACAGCTTCCCGGTTTTTCTATTGTGACATTGTTGGGACTGCTGGTTGCTATTTTATTGATAAAGCCTCTTAATGCTTTGCTGCTGGGTACTCGTTATGCGGAGAATTTAGGAATCAATATACGTCGCATCCGTAACTGGCTGTTGCTTGCCACCGGTCTGCTTACCGCTGTCACGACTGCCTTTTGTGGTCCGGTTGCCTTTATCGGACTAGCGGTGCCTCACATGGCACGACTGATGCTGGGTACCTCGAATCATAATTCACTCATGCCGGTTACCCTGCTTACAGGTAGTGCCGTTGCATTATTGTGTAATCTGATTTGCATTTTGCCGGGGGAGGCGGGTATTATTCCGCTCAATGCCGTAACACCTCTGCTAGGGGCTCCGGTCATTATTTATGTGATTGTCAACCAGCGGAAGATACAATATTTTAATTGAAAGCATGGATTCGAAATCTGTTGTCATAGAAGGGAAGAACCTCACCATCGGTTATCGTCATGGAAAACGGGAGGAGGTAGTACACCGCAATTTGAATTTTCGTTTGTGCCGTGGAGAACTGACGTGTCTGCTGGGAGCAAACGGGGCCGGAAAATCTACACTCCTTCGTACATTGGCTGCCGTGCAGTCGCCGTTGGCTGGAGATATTTTTCTGCTCGGCAGAACGCTTTCCGGTTATTCTCCCAAGGAGCGTTCGCGTGCCATAGGGATTGTGCTGACCGACAAGACGCAGGCGGGGGGATTGTCGGTACGGGAACTTGTGGCTTTGGGACGCCAGCCGCATACGGGATTCTTCGGACGGTTAAGCCGGGAAGATAATGAGAAAATCGACCATGCTTTGCGGGCTGTCGGCATAGACGACAAGGCTTCGAAATATACGGCGGAACTGTCGGACGGAGAGCGTCAGAAAGTAATGATAGCCAAAGCGCTGGTGCAGGAGTGTCCGTTGATATTGCTCGATGAACCGACCGCTTTTCTCGATGTGGTCAGTCGCATTGAAATCATGACGTTGCTTCACCGGCTTGCTTCGGAAGAACAGCGCGCTATCCTGATGTCTACTCACGACATTGAGCAGGCACTGGTACTTGGTGACAGATTGTGGCTGATGAAGAAGGGAGAAGGATTGACTTGCGGGGTGACTGAGGACTTGATACTGGCTCATAAGATGGATCACCTTTTTCCGCACGAAGACATTCGCTTCGATTCGATGCATGGCATTTATTCTCCTGCCGTGAAAGGAAACAAGTGTATTTACCTGAATGCTTCGGATGAAACCTTGCGTCACTGGACACAGAACGCGATGAACCGTAACGGGTATTTGTGCCTGGAATGTTCCGGAACAGACCGAAAACCGGGCTTATCGATGCTCGATGTGCAGGCTGCGAACCGGTTGGTACTTACGGTCGGGACGGCTTCCGAGGTTTATTCTTCCTTTGAATCTTTGCTCACCTCTCCAATGCTGGCGATTCAGGCATAAGAAATATCTTCTTCGGCTACGGTAAAATCTTTCCCAATGTATTGGCGAAAGTCGGAAAAAACGTCGGCATGTTTTTGGAAATTTTGTACAAAAGAATTCAGGATTTGTACAAAAAATAAAAAGATGTCGGCATGGACTTTTCACCAGAACCGCATGTCTGGAAGAAAACATGTTGAGGCTTGGTGAAAAGTATATCTGCCGACACTTGGAATCTTTTCAGATTATTGTGGGGTAAGAATATAACCGAATGTGATATAGCCGATGAAACCGCAGATTACAATCAAGAGAATGGGATTGACTTTGTAGCGGTAGGAGGCGATGAATGTTCCGGCAAAAAGTAAGATACTCGTCAGAATCTGCCAGTTGTAAGTACCGAAGTTCTCTCCGTTCATCAGAACCAGTGCAGCGGCTGCCAGCAGTCCGACTACCCCCGGACGTAATCCCTTGAACACGGAAGCAATGATCGGATGCTTTTGATATTTCAAAAAGAACTTACTGATCAATACCATCAGGATAAACGACGGCAGTACTACCGAAACGGTAGCGACGGTCGATCCTAAAATGCCGATGGCATGAGAGTATCCCGCGTTTACAACAGCCGAATATCCTACGTATGTAGCCGAGTTGATTCCGATAGGTCCGGGAGTCATCTGGCTGATAGCGATGATATCGGTAAATTCTGTGGAACTGAGCCACTCGTGGCGTGTAACGACTTCTCCTTGAATCATGGAGATCATGGCGTATCCTCCTCCGAAACCGAAGAGTCCAATCTTGAAAAATGTATAGAATAGTTGTAAGAATATCATGACTGTTTATTTTCTTCGTTTACGTTTTGTTTGTCTTTATATCGTCCATACAGATAGCCGCCCACTCCACTTAATATGATGACATAGATAGGAGAGAAGTCGAGCAGCCAGATAAGCAATGCAGAAACACAAGGAATCCAGAGATTATACCGGTTGATTTTGGCCGATTTTGCCATTTTGAATGTCGGTGCGGCAATCAATGCTACTACGGCCGGACGGATGCCTTTGAAAATATTCTCTACTGCCGGAATATGCTTGAACTGCTGGAAGAACAGGGCTATGGCAAGCATGATGACGAAAGAAGGCAGAATCGTACCTAAAGCCATCCAGAATGCTCCCCAGAATTTCCTCAGTTTGTATCCGATAAAGATGGCAATATTGACAGCAAAAATTCCGGGAACGGTTTGGGCCAATGCCATTAAATCGAGAAAATCTTCTCTTGAAATCCATTTTCTCTTGTCTACCAGTTCATTTTCTATCAGAGGTACCATGGCATATCCCCCGCCAATGGTAAAGGCTCCGATTCGGGTAAAGATCAGAAATGATTTGATGTAAAAATTCATTGTTTCTTATTATTGTTCATTATTCACTTTTCTTATAGATGCTGGGCGGTACGCCGTAAAATTTCTTGAATGTATCGGTGAAATACTTCGGATCGGCAAATCCCATCATGTCGGCTACTTCGGCTACGGTATATTTCTGGCTTCGGAGCAAAGTAGCTGCTTCCTGCATGCGTATATTCCGTATGAAATCATTGGGAGCCATGCCTGTCAAAGCCTTTATCTTATTGTAAAAACTGGTACGGCTCATGTTCATTCCTGCACAGAGGGTATCTACCGTAAGGTCTTTTCCCAGATTTTCCTTGACCAGCGTCGTTACTTTCTGCATAAATTCGTTATCCAGATTGGTCGGCATGGCTATCTCCTCGGTTGGAGCTTCAGGGCTCACCGAGGCCTGTTGCAGCTTCTTGCGTATGATTTCACGGTTCTCCAGGATGTTGCTGATGTTTGCCTTCAGCACCATCAGGTCGAATGGCTTGACAATATACATGTCGGCTTTAGTTTCCAAACCACGCAGGATATCTTTTTTATCTCCCAGAGCTGTAAGCAGTATAATCGGAATATGGCTGGTTTCAATATCCGATTTCAGGGTACGGCACATGGTTTCTCCATCCATGACAGACATCATCACGTCCGATATGATCAGGTCGGGCTGCTGGATTTTTATCTTGTCGATGGCTTCCTGCCCGTTTTCTGCTCCCTCTACCTGATAGGTGTCCGACAGACTTTTCATCAGGAACAGGCGAAGACTGGCATTATCTTCCACTATCAGGATGCGCGGACTGTCGGGACGGGCAGTTACCAGAGGCTGTTCCACGACCGGCATGACAGGAGAAATGCCATCTTGCAGCAGCACTGGAGCTACGTTGCTGTTGTATTCCTCGTTGCGGTACTGGTAGTGTTCGCTCCGGATAGGGAAACTCAGCTGGAATGTGGTACCTACATTTTCCGTGCTGGTGAAGCTGATCTTGCCTTCATGGTTTTTGATTAACCGGTATGTAAGCAGCATGCCTACACCGGAACCTGTTATCAGTTGGTTGGTGGCATTCTTTCCCCGGAACAGAAATTTGAATAACTTTTTCTGATCCTCTTTCGGGATGCCGATTCCGGTATCTTTTATAATCAGGGTCCAGCGGCTTTTGTTGTGGCCGGCTTCTATGGTTACACTTCCCCCCTTAGGCGTATATTTCAACGCATTGCTTAACAGGTTCTGTAGGATAGAATCAATCTTGTTCTGGTCGATCCATACTTCCAGACTGCTGAAATCGCTTTGATAATGAAAATTTATACCCTTTTGCTCGGCATAAGCCTTGAATTGCTGCATATAGCTTTGTATATACTGGTTCAGTTCATGTCGAGTTACCAGAATGCGAGAACTATACAGTTCTTCTTTTTGGAAATTCATGAGGTTGTTTGCCAGTTCGGAAAGATTGTCCGTACTTTGAATGGCAAGGTTCAGGTTAGCATTTCCCTGTTCCGTCAACTGCTCGTTTTTCAGAATTTCCCCCAAAGGCGCTTTGATCAGAGTCAGCGGAGTACGTATATCGTGTGCCGTCTGCATGAAGAAATTAATTTTGGCCTGCGATATTTGTTTGTCGCGGCGTATCATCTGGTATCGCATGATGGCATAGCTTATGCCGACGATAATCAAAGCATAAAATAAAAATGCCCAGAATGTCATCCAAATAGGTCGGCCTATCAGAATCTGTATTTCCCGCTCTTCCAGCACCTGATGGTTATCCATTAAGATGGCACGGACGTGAAGGGTGTAATTGCCCGGTGATAAGTTGGTGTATCTTATCAGATTGTCTCTCGAGGGAGGAGTCCAGTGATCGTAAAATCCCTCCAGTTTCCAGCTGTACATGATATTGGACGGATTATCGAAATTGATGGATGAAACATTCATCGAGAATGTATTCTGGTCGTAATCCAGTTCTATACGAGAAGTCTGGTTCAGCGGTTGTGTGAGCGGTGAGCCCTTTTCTCCCGGATGTACAGTGCGGTACATGATACTCAGGTCGGAGAATATCATCTGGCTGGTAAATGTTTTTGGCAACTGGATGCTGTCGGGCAGTACGATGACTCCTTCATTGCTTCCAAAAATCATGTGACCGTCGCGTGTACGTATCGCCGCGTTGGGATTGAAGCTGGCAGCCAGTAATCCCTGTTCTTTGGTCCAGTTGGTAAATGTATCGGCCTTGATGTCGAAAAAAGACAGTCCGTTTTCTGTACCGAGATAAAGATTTCCGTTCCGGTCGGGCACGATGCTGTAAATGTTGTTACTGATGAGGCCGCAGTTTTCATCATAATACCGGGTAACCTGTTTGGTGTGGTTATCATATATGAAGAGTCCATTGCCATAAGTTCCGAAATAAGAATATTTCCCCGACGGATCATTGTATACCATATTGATACATTGAATATCGAAATTTGTATCAAACGGCATGACCTTATTCTTCTGCTTGTCGAAGACAAACAGTCCGTTGATGGTTCCTACCCATAAAGAATGTTCGTCTTTCTGGGTAATATAAGTGATAGGATACCCGACGTTGTACTCGCTTATCTCTTTGGTAGCGAGGTTGTAGGACTTCAGGCGATAGAATCCTCCAATCCAGATAAACCCTTCATTGTCGCGATAAATGCTACGGATATATTTATCGGGACCTTCTCCCTGCCGGATATCTTTCTGCTGGAAGAATGTTACTTCACGTTTTTTCTTGTCTATCTTGTAGATGCCGGACATGTAGCCGCCTGCCAAGATGATACCCGGACTGCTTTCGCACAAAGAAATAAAGATATGGTTTTCGCTCTGGTCTGCATTGGGGGTATGCGATGAATAGAAATTAACCCATTTGTTTTCACTGACATCAAAATAACATACTCCGTCACTCGTAGCATACCATGAGTCACCTTCAGAATCTTCCATGATGCCGTTTATACAGTTATTTATTAGCGAGTTTGTATAATTGGCCGAGTGCATGAACCATTCGTACGCAGGATATTTTTCGGTATAAATAGTGATTCCGGTGGGATAGATGACATTCCAGATTCGGTTGGCATTATCCATGTAGATATCTTTGACAATGCTGCCGTTCATCTTATTGGGACGGCGGGTATCTTCCTGTAGGAAATGAGCCAGTGTTTTCCGGTTGAGGTCTAGCTTGTATACTCCATCGCCATCTGTTGCAATGAGCAGTACATTTTTCTCTTTTTTACTCGGAATAATTTTGTTTATGCCGATATCTCTCATAGTATTGCCCGTGTTGCTGATTTGCTGGCTTTGTGTGTCGTATATAAAAAGCTTGTCCAGCAGTGTGTTGACTACCAGCTGTTTGGAAGGCTTGTTGTAATAAATGTAATCAATGAGGTATACATCCTCCAGTTTGATGGCCTTTATAGATGACAATTGTTCGTTGACGAGTTGCGCCTCGTATAGCCGGTGTTCGGAAGCAAGATAGTATTTGTTTCCTTCAGCCTGAGTGATGCTGACGATATTATCCTGAATGCCAGGTACCAGCTGAAAACTTTTACCTGTAAAATGATTGTATATATACTGTCTGGAACCTGCGCACAGCCAGAAATTAGACTTCATATCCATGTATACGTTGGAAATGGGAGTCTTCTTCATTTCGGGATACTTTGTCTTGAAGTCGAATACGAGTTGAAAAGAATCCTTGGGTTCGTCGTACCGGAATATAAGCCCGTCTTTACCAGCCTCCCAAATGTTACTGTCTTTATCTGCATAGAGATAATTCAGATTCGGGTAGAAACTGATAGCTGTCTTCTGATGACGAAGCAGATAGTGCTTGAACTGTTTTCCGTTGTATCGGTCCAGTCCTTTATGGGTAAGAATCCAAATATAGTTTTGTTTGTCCTGCTGTATAGATAAGACTCTTCGACTGCTGAGTCCATTCTCCATGTTGATGTATTCAAAGATTTGGGCTTGTAGCGGAAAGAAAAACGATAGTAATAAGCACGCTGTAATTAAGATAATCCGTTTCATTATTATTAGTTTTATCCCGAAGGTCATATTTTGCA
>ENA-OOSC01000085-OOSC01000085.1-human-gut-metagenome-genome-assembly--contig:-NODE-85-length-18668-cov-2.479127_pt1 | contig 18668 bp, 22 predicted proteins | sample MGYA00241177_ERZ501212 | MGnify/ENA primary metagenome ERZ501212 (study PRJEB25962, sample SAMEA2042491) | human gut metagenome | biome: human gut; feature: human-associated habitat; material: faeces... | reverse complement strand
TGATTTACAGAATAAAAAACTATATTTTTAGGATAATGCTGGGGTTTGGATAACTGCTGCTGGCCACACTTGCCTATAATGTCGGTCCGTACAGGCTTTTAGGCAGCAAGAAGATACCCAAGAGCACACTAGTCAGGAAACTGGAGGCCGGGAACCGGAATATTTATAAGGAGTATGTTTCTTTCCGATGTTACAAAGGCAAGGTAGTTCCAAGTATCGAGCGAAGGAGGAAGGTGGAATATCTGCTGCTTTTTGAAGAATAATAGAGAAGGGAGAATCTTTCGGTGTATTGCCGTCAGGTTCTCCCTTTAATTTAATTTGAAATAATTTGGAGAATATTCTTTTATAATCGATATTTATCCATATTGTAGTCCTGAGGAGCACTATATTCTACATCTTTCTTTTTACCACCAGAGAAGTTCCAACTTATTCCGAATGTAACCGAACAAGGAGCTGTCTCAGACCAACTTTGGTATAGAACATATTTATTACTCGTTACAGAAGAAGTGCGTCTTCTTGCAATAAGATTCTTTCCAGAGAGAATAAAACTTAAATTGTGCTTAGGAATAGCGTAGCGTATAGATGCATCTATGTTAAATCTGTCTTCAACTTTTCTGTCATTCATAATCCAAGGAGAGGCATAGTTTCCATTCAAGCTGATGTTAATTGCCTTACCGATTGAAAATGTATTACGCAAAGAAGCATAACCTTGTAAAATTCTTTGCTTGTAAGAGCTTTCCGGAAGATATATATATTGCAATCCAATATTAGAGGAGAGGTGCCAAAACGGAAATAATTTTCCTCCAAAACTGTGGCTCACATCAAAAGTCGTTTGCTTTCCTCCATTTATATTAGTCATATACAATGTATCTTGAACGCTGTATATATAGTTTGTGATAGGCGATGGAGTGTAGGCCCATCCAAAGTTTAGAATATGTCTTCCGAAGATAAAACTCAGTCCTATATTATCTGTTTTTTGCGCCTTTAATAATGGATTTCCAACAGAGAATACCTGCTCAGACGTTTTAATGGAATAGTTATTCAAAAGAGCAAATGGTGGGCGAAACACACTTCTGGAGTAATTAAGGCGGATAGACACCTTTTCGTTTGCTTTATACGATACAACTGCAGACGGAAACCAATCTATATACCTTTGTTGAATATCAGTATTGTAAGACTTTAAATCCGTATATTCCATTCTTAGCCCTACAGTCATAAACCATTTATCCAAGGACAACTGGGCATTGCCATAAGCGGATGTAATATTCTCTCGATACTTGTAAAAGTCTTCATTTTTATATTGATCCTTAATTTCAAAAATATTCGTGTTCTTTCGATGCGTTGTAGCATATTTTGTACCCACATTGATGCTGAAAGGTTTAATTATTTGGTGAGAATATGATAACTGTGTATAAAACATGGTAGAGTTCGCTTTGTTGCCTATATATTCCTGATGCTGGGATGATGTAGGTTGATAAAGGAAATAATCCTGTTGGGTTTCATCATTGTTTGTAATAAAGTTTGCCAACCAGTGCAATTTGTTCTTTCCTTTCTGAGGAGTAAAAAAGTAATTGGCTGTCAAAGAGTGAGAAAAGACTTTTGGCACTTCATTAATTTCCACTTGCGAAGTAGTTACAACATCTTTTAATGCTGTTTGGATAGCTATTTCTCTTTGACTCTTACTGTTCAGATTACCATAAAGAGATCCTTCTATACCAAACACATGTTTGCCCTTGGTATAGTTCAAGCCATAACTTGCATCTATATTTTGTCTCCTTATATTGGATGTATGACTTTCCTGTTTTTGTTCTTGATGTAACTGTTCGATTTGAGATGTAGTTATTGATTTTAAACCTTTTGGTTCGGCTTGGCCTATAGCAACATTAGCAAAAAGCGACAGTCCTCCTTTTCCATAAATAGTGCTTACATTAAGATTCTCTGAAAATAATGGTCGGTCATTACCTTCAACTCCATTAAAACCGAATGTGGCTTGGATTGCTCCAGTAAAACCTGATGGATTTTTCATAACAATATTCACATAGCCTCCTTCTATTGAGGCATCCATATCAGCCGTTCTTCCCTGGTGCACTTCAATACGTTCTATTTCGCTTAGTGGTACAGCGTTAAGGTAAGACAACAATGATGAACCTTTTTCCTGTTTAATTCCATTTACTCTAATCTCTCCAGTGTTGCCCGCTACCTCTACCCCTGAAGAGGTAAGTGTGACTAAAGGGGTATAGGCTAAAGCATCAACTGCTGTGACATTCTCCGTAATTGGTAAAGACCGGACATCAAACACCAATTTCCCATCATGCTCCTTGTAACTTTTCCTTTTAGCTGTAATGGTAACATTATCCAAAAGAAGAGCCTGAGACCTTACTGTTACCGTTCCTAAATCGGTATCTTGTGCTATTTCAACTGGAGCTTCATATAATATATGTCCGAACATGGAAATGGACAACAGATAATCACCTTTTTGAACTTCAGTCGATGAAAAGCCTAAACTATCTGTATAGGAGATGGATTCAATAGTCTTTGAATCTTTTATAAATTTACATACTGCATTTTCGTCAGGTTGTGCTGCTTCATCTTTCAAATAAAATTTTACTGTATGCTTTTGAGCAAAACAAAAGCAATAAAAAAATAAAAATAAGCCTGTAAATAAAGATCTCATAATGATAAAGTTATGTTATTAATAAAAAATATCAATTGCAAAATTCGAACTTGTTGATGATTAGCCGATGTCCTAAGTTGGTTTCTGACGTTTCGGTTAAAAATCAATATGTTTTTGTAGAATGTGAACAATAGTATTATAAAGTACCACTGATGCATTTTATATCAGCTGTATGATAAATAACTTTATTCTTCATATTCTTTCTTTATTTGAATCTATGGCAAAGATAGAAAGGGCTTGACGTTATGCCTCTAAATTTATATTACTCAATCATTGGCAATTATTACTAAATTATTACTCCATGTTCTTTAGGCAGTGAAATATTTCCTGAATAATTATCAAAAGCATAATTTTGTAATATGGAAAAGAAAATAAAGATATTACATGTTTGTACTATTATAGCCATCATCGTATTCTGTATAACACAATGCTGGTGGCTTTATACCCGCTATGATTATATCTGGCAGAATTATAACGAAGAGTTATATCAAAGTATATTGGGTATTATGCAGGAAGATTTTGAAAATAGGCGCATTTCAGGCGAAAGAAAGAATATTGATTTTGTTACAGAATCGTCTATAAAAGTCGATAATACTAAAATGCAATATACTATAAACTTGTTCTTTGACGTATATGTGATAGATGGCTCCAAATATGGAGACAAGGACTCTACATATTCAGACAGGATATTAAATTTATACAAAAAATACAAACCTGAAGGAATCAAGAAATATGAGTTCTCAATCAGGAATTGTGAGAATGAACGGGAAGCCTATGTAGGGTTGGAGCGTTTTCAAGTGGATGAAATATGTCCATTTTCTATTAAGAGGCTGGAAGATTTATTAAAGAAGTACGGGTTGAAAACAACCAGTATTACTACCGAAAAAATGGATTCAATGGTATGGAAACCAAAGCAGTTTTCTCACTTGAACATTTTAAAACCTAATATGACAGTCATTTACCCGTACGACATATTTGAAGGAGAAGTTGTCCGGATGAATTTTGACATAGGGATGTCCCCTATAATGAAAAGAATGTCTGGGACAATGGTGCTCTCTTTGTTTATTTCAATTATGTTGATTTCATGTCTTGTCTTTCAAATTAAAACCATACGTAGTCAGCGTAAGATAGAGGTCCTGAGAAAAGATTTTATTCAAACCATGGTGCATGAATTAAAGCGACCAATATATACTTTGAAAATGTGTGTATCATTCATGCGTAACGACATATTGATGGCAGACAGCCAAAGCAGAGCTGAGGTCATATCCGACTCGTACAACGAACTGGATAACCTTTCTTCCTATTTTTCGAAGCTACGAGATCTTACATTCGATGACATTACCGAAATACCCTTAAACAAGTCCTCATTCAGCTTGGATGAAGTTATCAATGATTGTGTTAAAAAACTAAATATACCAGGAACCAAGAAAATAGAGATTAAAATAATCTCTGAACGTGATATTGTTTTGTATGCTGATAGAATGCATATCACTAATATTATCAGCAACTTGTTAGAGAACGCTGTAAAATATTCCGCAGAGAATGGATTAATTAAGATTTCTTATGGGCAAAGTAAAAAAGGAAGTGTAACTATATCTATAAAAGATAATGGTTGCGGAATATCTAAATATGACCAAAAATTTATCTTTGACAAATTTTATAGGAGTCGAGCAGTTATAGATAATCATATACCTGGCATGGGCTTAGGTTTGGCATACGTTGAACTGCTTGTCAAGGCTCATGACGGGAAGGTGTCGGTAAACAGCGAGGAAGGAAGAGGCGCTGAATTTACGATTACGTTGCCGCAAGATGAATTTATTTAAGAACTGCATTAAATAACAATGGTATAAATACATTTTATATGATAAAGATATTATTAGTGGATGATGACCTTAAGAGCTCAATGCTTCTAAAAAGATTCTTAGAGGTAGAAGGATATAATGTAACGTATGCCGGTAATGGGAACATGGGTTGGGAACTTTTTAATTCTGATCATCCCGACTTGGTTCTTCTTGATATCAACATGCCTGGAATGAACGGATTTGAGTTGGCAAAAATGATAAGAAAAACAGACGACGAAGTGCTTCTGTTTTTTCTAACGGATCGTACAGAACGGGATGATAGATTGAAAGGGTTCAGCCTCAAAGGGAACGATTATATTCCTAAACCATTTTATCCGGAAGAGTTAATAGCAAGAATCAAGGAGCGTTTCGAGAATAGAAAACACGAAGTTCCACAAAACTTTATCATAGGCAACACTTTGTTTAATAGGAATTTGTCTAACGTAACGTATAATAACCACACAGTCTCTCTTTCTTTGCGGCAAACTGAGATATTGTCCCTTTTGGCAGAGCATCTTGGTTCAACTGTAGATCGTAAGGAGATTCTAAAAAAAATATGGGGAGATGATAGTATAGAGAATTCATTGGCTCTTAATGTTCAGATCACTTATCTGCGTCACATATTGAAGGATGACAACTCTATTTCTATTGTATCATTAAAGAAGAAGGGATATATTTTAATGGTTAATTAATATATATACAAATTATAACAAGGGAGAATCCGATAGCATATCACCATCAGATTCTCCCTTCTTTCTATGTTTTTGTTCTATAATGACTTATCATACGATTGCGAATCCACGGAAATACATATATTTGTATTTTAATATCAAAATCACACAATTCTGAGATGCCTATTTTATTTGGCGGAAAGGAGGCAAGCGATGAAAAAACAAGAATTAAAGATATATTCCAAAATAGTAACTATTATAGCTTCCATAATTGGCCTATGTGTTTTTGTGTCGCTGTATTTAGTTTTACCTATTCCGAGGGGTAGTAAAGTTAGTAATGATTATTATACTTACTATAAAAATATCAGAGGAATATACTATATCTCGGTTGAACATTCGCTTGAATTGATAAATCACGGCAGTTGGGGCTACCTCAAAGATGTGGACGAATCAACATTTACGGTATTAGATGACCAATGGGCAAAGGATGCAAGCCATGTCTGGTTTGGCGACAAGTTGATAGAAAACGTAGATATCAAAACGTTCCATATCAATGCCAGTGGAGTTGCTGTGGATAAAGACCATGTTTATATCCGAGACTATTCGAGTAGCGGTTCATACAGTTCTTACATAAGCCCTTCTCACAGTGGCATAGACGTTGAAACTGCCGAATACTTTGTATATCGTCTCGGTTCCAGACAGGACGAATGGATGCGGGATAAAGATTACGTTTATCACTATGATAAGAGAACGGATGTTGACAGAAACAGTTTCAGAATTATAGGAGAAGACTGGTTTATTGACAAGAACTATGTCTATCAGACCGTGTATAATTATAAAACTAAAGCGTGGAATTTATGTCGTATAGATTCTTTACAACACCCTATCGAGCCGGGTTATTGTTATTTTCGCAACGGCAGGAATGTTATTTATGGTGCTTCTGTAATTGTCCGGGATATAGACATTCAGCGTTTTGAGGAAATTGGTGTCGGCAAATATTTAGTTAATGATATGCTCTTCTTGAATGGAGAACCTTTCCTCAAAGATTCATTGGACGTAAAAAATGCCACATTCTATTTTTACGGACGCATTGCAACCGACAAACATCATGTCTTCTTTGACAGGAAGCAACTGGATGATATCGACGCCGCTACTTTTCGTCAAATAAGCGATGAGGTCTTTGAAGATAGAAACTACATCTATACCATAAAAGAAAATTCATGGAAAGAAGAATATCCATTCGATAGAAAAAGGAAAGAATAATCAAATATACTTATCAATTGTCTCTAAAATTAATTTAATAGGTTACAAAGCAAAAAAAAATAGATAACAGTTTAACGCTGTTCCTCACCCAACCATTAAATTAGAGCCGAGTTTGTGACTCAGCTCTAATTTTTATATATAGAATGAATATCTCATTCTGTTGCCGTTAATTTTCCAGAACTGCATTCTGTATTTCCACCTCTGCGGGCTATCTGTTTTGCTCCAGACTCTCAGTTTGAAACCTTACATTTTAGCTAAGATTATTTATTATTCAGCACCTTACGCATTACGAAATTGGTCAGTTCCAATCTGTTCGCCTTGTACTTCTGTATTTTGATAATTTCGTATTCTTTTTTTTCAAAGAATGTTCTGGCGGTCAAACTAACTTCACATGTAATGTATCTAACTCCGTATTGCCCGGCAATTCGTTCAACCTCCGAGAGAAGTTGCGTCGCAATGCCTTTATGTTGAAAATCCTTATGCACGAACATGGAATTCAGATAGCCGTCTTTGTTCATTGAAGAAAAGCCGACCAGAACATTACATTCATTGAATGCCCCGACATATCGGTTCCCGGCAAGGAGTTCCCTCCACCGAGTCTCACTGTCTCCGCATGATGCCCAATCTTTTACTTCTTCTTCGGTATAATCCCTTGCATTTACATTTAACACGGTCGTGCGGAACAAGTCCTTCATTTGTAAAATATCCTTTTCATCAAGTGACCGGATTTTATAGTCAGTTTTCAGGTATCGGATCACCTTACATGGATTTCCAACGGCAACGCAGTTTTCTGGAATTGATTTTGTCACAATACTACCGGCGCCAATCACACTGCCTGCTCCTATAGTTATGCCTGCCAGAATTATGCTGCCGCCACCAATCCACACGTTGTCCTCTACGGTAATCGGAAGAGACCGTGTACGGAAAAAGAGTTCACCCGAATTTTCATCCCAATTCTCTACAAATCTTTCGTTGCAGTCTATCGGATGTGTAGCAGTATAAAACTGTACATTCGGGGCAATCAGAACCTGATTTCCTATATGGATATGATTCTCGTCCATCATTGTGCAGTTGTCATTGATGACAGACTTATCCCCAATGAAAATATGCTTTCCGCACTGGCATAAGAAATTACGTCCTACTGACGACCGCAGGCCTATGCTCCCGAGCATATTTCTTAAAATACCGCTTCTCTCAGAATCTTCCAAGTCCGGGCTGTCAAGTCTGGCAAGACAGGCTTTGGTATTGGAAATCATTTCAAGTACCTCCGGGTTCAGACCGTTACAATATTCTCCGGACATGAACTGGTCGTAATTGCTTGTATGATGAGGGGATTGTTCTTCTTTCATGTTCTTTTTCTATTATGCTATAAAGATACACATAATCCACAAATTCACTGTATTAGATTAACCTTTTTGTTCTTCTGAGTCATTCTGATTTATATGTAAGAATCTCACTTTTTTATAATTTTTCTCAGGATTTGTTACATAGTGGCTTATCCTGTGATTGAAAATCCACTGAAATACATATATTTGTATTTGAATATCAAAATCAAGATATAATTGAGATATGGATATGTTTTATATTGTAATGTTGGTATTGCTCATAATTGCAATAATCAACCTTGTGAGAGCATTGAAAGAGAGTAAATCCAGCAGTAAACTATTGGGAGTTACAATTAACATTATAGCTATTGTGCTTCTTGTGGTTGCTTTGGTTACAGGATTGCTACTATTACCATAAGCGTCAATAATTAATAACGATATTTTGTATATGAAGAAAGTAATTCTATTTCTCCTTTTTGCAGTAGCCTGTTCGGTTACAGCATATAGTCAAGGGAATCCTAAAATTGTGCAGAAGATGGAAGTGGAAGCCAGAGCCGGATTGACCACACCTCTTGGAGATTATCACACAGGGAAACCTCAGATTAGCGCATCATTAGGTCTGGAGGGCAGGTATAATTTCAAAGGTACTCCATGGGATTGTGGTATCATGCTTGACCTGTCCACGGCACGTCGCGGTTATGAACATCTTTACAATGATGGTTATGACCGTTGGCAAAGCAACAGAACATTGGCACTTGCTTTAACTGGAGATTATAATTTCCGTCAAGGCACTAAAATCAACCCTTTCATTGGGACCGCGATAGGAGTTGCTTTTAATGATGTTGTTGGAGACAAATATTTTCCCTCAAAAGGAACCTCGATGCTATTCTCTCCTCGTGTGGGTGTTGAGTTATTTTATCATTTACGCATCTCTGCTCAATTCAACATATGCAGAAAAGGATATAACAATTTCAGTTTAGCTCTTGGTTTGACACTTGGAGGCCGGCCTAAAAAGCAGGAGTCTCAAAATTAAGCAATCATACAACAAATTTCAATTTAAGAAAGTATAATCATCAAATATAAATAAGGGAGAATCTGACGGCATATTACCGTCAGGTTCTCCCTTTCTTACATCTTGTTTTTCTAAATAGCAGTTGCGATTAGTTTGAGTTAACTTACCAGAACTGCATTCTGTATTTCCACCTCTGCGGGCAGACGGGAAAGCAGGAGTTCCGCCATGGCTCCGTTCTGCGGAATCAATGCCGGAAAATCCGTTCTGCCCGGCTTATATATCTCAGTCGCTACATTATATAAGTCCCATGCGGTAATCTGTCCCTTTTCGCGGGCCAGTTTCAGCACCTCTTCTGTAAAGATGGAAATCTGGCTCTGGTTAAGCGGGTAGGTTTCCACGGAGGATGACAGGTTCCTGTCTGAACTGTCATGGGAGACACGCAACGCTGTCAGCAGCCCGATATACATATACACTTCCTCCAGGGAGACGATTCTGCGTTTCAGCCGCTGAATGCGTGCAATGTCCTCGTTCATGTTTACTTCGAAATTGGCAAGCCATCCGTCCACCGTCTCGAATACACCTTCCGTTGTCACCTTGTTCTTTCCATAGTTGCAGATGCTCCTTTCCGGCGAGAGGATACACTGGTTATGGCATATCTTCACGCATGGGCCGATGGCCGCCTGTATGCCGTCCTGATGGTAGGCGACGACCAGCGTAGTTGTCAGCTCGTCCGTTTCCCAGTCCTTGATTCGGATAGTCGCGAAGATGCGTCGAAGGATGTGGGCTTCCACTGCCTTTTCACCGTGTGTCTGTTCCACCTGCGGGAGAATGCTCACTCCCGGTTGTGTCTTGTTTCTGTTCTGGGCGGCGAAAATTTCCTCCACCTCGTAATCGAGATTATACTTCTCGCAAATGCCCATCATACGCTGCAGGACTTGGTAGTGATAGATGCCCTGGACAGGCTTGCCGTAGATATCATTCTCCTTGTAGGTACGCTGGAGAGTTTCAAGGTTCATTACTTCGATTCCGTTGTTCTGAAAATCAAACTGCTGTTGTTTTTCCAATACTGCCAATGCTTCCATAATCTTGAATTTTATAAAGTTAATACCATGATTGTCTGTCATTTTTCAGGTATGTATCTGCCATCCGTGGAACGGTTGCAGCGTTACGGCGAAAGAGCGGTCCGGTATGCCGTGATAGAGCAGTCCGCCTACAATGCCGATGCTTCCGTCGGGATAGCGTTGTGTGAAACCGAACGAATAAGGAGCATGGTCATAGTAGAGCGAAATCTCGCTTGGATGGTCGGGATTGTCTTCCCAGCTCTTCAGTCGGTCCAGACAGTTCTGGAGTGATGTGTCACCGATGGATTCGGCATAGCGTTTTACATTCTGGAAATGTTCTTCATTCAGGATTTTCATGACTCATTGTATTTTATCTGTTAAACACGTCCGGCTCCGGGAGCCGGTATTTTTTATTTCTCGCCTGCCTGACTGTCCCGTGGCCGTACCCGCAAGGTTTGGCGAAAGAAAATACCGCAGCCATCGGCGAGGATGATTTTCTTTCAGCCAACCCCGCAGGGGCCTGACCTTGTCCGGGTACATTGGACACGGGACTACCTTTGCAGGGAGGGAAATAAAATATACAAGGGGTATTTGCTGTAGTTTTCCGTACATGTTATGGTGATATTCTCTCTGATTTGTTCGTCATTGCCGGAGGAATGGTGTACTTTTGCAAATCCTAATTTGAAAATCATGGAAGATTATATAAAGAAAGCTGCGGATGCTTTCCTTGTGGAGCGTCCGTATGGTATGCGTGTGGATTACCGTAAAGGAGGATACGTGCTGTTCAACCGTAACCTCAATGTGTTGGGCAATAAGGAACGTGCTCGCCTGGAGGAATTGCCTTTGGAGGATTTTGATGTGGACGAGATTCCCTTGGAAGGGGAAATCATAAAGGAACATGCGGGTTTTACCGACGTGTTTTTCTATTCGGATTGTACCAACCCCTATGCAGGGTATGTACTGGATCTGAAGAAGCTCAAGATTTACAATCAGTATATGTTTCCGTTGGCTATGGTACTGAACATGAAGTTGTAAAGTCCTGATAATAGCGGTAACAGTTGTATAGGATGGCTGTTACCGCTTTGGACCTTATTTTCTGATTTCATTTTCGGAAAGAAATGCAAGATAGTCGGCTACAGCCTTATGGCATCCGGTGAAGTCGGGAGTACGGCGGCCTTTGTATTTTCTGAAACTTACCGTCCCGTTCCTGTCGATTGCCGTCACATGTCGGTTGAATGTCCCTTTGGTTCTGATATGGATGTCAAAGCCGTCCCTTCCGGTGATTTCAAGAAACATTTCTGCCGTTATTTTCTCACCGCTCAGGAATTTCCGCTTGTTCTCGTCAAGCTGTTGTTGCCATCTGTCTTCTTTCTCCTTTCTTTCCAGCTCTTCTTTTCTTTTCCGTTCCAGCCGCTTTTCTTCCTGACTTTTTGCATATTCCTCACGGGCCTGTACCAAAGGTGTGGAGTCAAGACCGAGAGCATTGAATACATGGACAGACAAGAGGGGGATGATTTTTCCATCTTCCGCATCCTTCAGGGTGTTTTCAATCCAGTTCCTGCAATAGGCTGCCGCTTCTTCCCGGTGCCCCTCCTTGTCAAGAATTCTGCGTGAATACTGTCCGCAGGAAAAATGGACATCACCTATCTTGCAGATTACATGGAAACTGTCTTCACTTTCGTTTCCGTATTCGTTTTTTCTTGCCAGCGAGATGAATACATTCTCCGCATACGGCTCAAGTTCCATGTATGGGGCAACGATGGTGTTGCCATCAAACTTGTATTTCAATACTTTTGTTTTCATATTTCTATTCAGTTTTTCTGTCGTTACAAATTTCATCTATTATCTCATCCTCTTTTCTCTCACCTTTGAGGAATGCAAGCAGCCGCCGGAAAAAGAACGGGGCATGGTCTGTCCCCAGCTGTGAGCTTTCCCCGTTCCGGGTAGCGCATATTGCAAACCGTCCCAGTTCGAAACTGTCCTGTGGCGGTACGATGTGGAATGACAAATTTTCCGTACCGTTGATATGAACCCCGCCACGGTAGGTGTAGAAAGTCTTTGCGGCTCTACTGTCCGTATCAATGTCCACCCGGCTGTAGCTGCGGCGTTTCAGTTCTCTGATGATTTCCCTGTTTGTCATAATTGTATCTGTCTGATTGGATTTGAAATGTCCGGGTGTATGCTTCCCGTATTTGAGGATATGCCGTGTTCTGACACCCACTTCCGGTATGCCGTGGCATATTCCTGCCTTTCCCGTTCCAGACTGCTTTCCGTTTCCGGAGTATATCCGAGCAGACGTATGTATCCGCTGTTGCAGCCTGTCAGTTCGCAGCGCATTCCGGCAGCCTCCAGTTTTCCGATACGTTTCTGTGCCGTCTTCGCGCTTGAATACTCTTTGGGCCAGAAATAATGTTCGCCCTGTGAGCCGTAAAAGTCTTCTCCGAGTATCATTTCCCCGATATGTCTCCGACTCTCGATGAAGCCGAACCGGGCCTTGCCCAGTGCCTGGCGCATTGCCTTGTGTGCCGCTCCTTCGGGATGGCGGAACACTTCAGGACTGTCTTTTCCCGTAATCTTCGGAAGTTCCATCCGGTACGGCTGTCTGTAGCTGCCGATTCCGAGCGGGGGGTAGAAGTTGGTGTGGAAATAGTCCGTCATAGGGTCGCTTTCATCGAAATTGTATGACATCACAAAATTCCTGACGTTTGTCATCACCTCCTTGCCCCGGTCGGTCAGACTGTCCGATGCCTGGATGTTGTAGTGGTTGATGTCTCCCTGTACCTTGCCGGATTCTTTGGTAAAAGCCTCGAAGTCCGCTTTCATCAGCCGGACAAGGATTGAGCTGTATCCGTCCCTGCGGACTGAGAAGGTGTATCTCGGATAGGTCTCCTTGAGCCATGTCCTGACCAGTTCCGTGATTTCCGGCGCGGACTGTCCGGTATAGTTGCGCCCTTTCCAGCGGTATTCATTGTACACGTATTCGGTGTATTCCCTTGCGGTGGCATCCTGATAGTCGTGTTCATACCCTGTAGCGGCAGAGGAGACACCAGGCCGGTCTTTCCATATCTCGAAAAGTTTCTCAAACTCGGTGTTCAGCTTTTGCATGAGGACAGTGTCACCACCCTTGTCGGGGTGGTGAAGCATTGCCAGTCGGCGGTATTCCTTCTTCAGGTCCGCCAGTGAGTGTATGTTCTGAAAATAAGTCATGATCGTAGATGTTAAAGTCCCGCGAGACGGTTGATGAAATATATCTGCCAGTCCTGGTCGAGTCCGAGGTTGCTGCACGCGATCTCGAAGTCTTCGCTTCTCAGGTCGTTGTCTGCCTGAAGTTCCTGCAGGTTCCTTATCTCGTCGTCCAGGTATTCCTGTGCCTCTTCCTTGCCGCAACTGCATGAGTTGCAGATCAGGTCAATGATGTTCCGTGCCATAGCCGTTGTCTTTAGTTGTTTGTCAGGTATATGTTCCGCTTCTCGTCATAGTTCTTGTCGTTCCACCATTCGTCGGCGGCCTCGGCGAATGTCTGCCCGGAATTGACCGGAGGGAAATCGGATGCCTTGAATCCGGTCAGGTATTCAAGGTTATCGGTGCTGTTGGATTTCCACCATTCCTGCATCTTTTCCAGAAAGGATTGTTTGGAGCAGGTCTCCACATTGTCCTCGCACCGGGAACACCAGATGTCATCGTCCACGTCACTGTGGTATTCGTTCGTGTTGACGTCCACCCATGCCTGTATCTCAATCTCTGCAGAACCGCAGTCGCTGCATACCCGAATTCTTGAATCGTCAGGGAGCTTGCGTCTGGCCTTGCCGTCATATAGACTGACGGCCCGTTCCACCAGTTTTTCCCGGTAATGGTCCGTCAGTTCCGCATAGAACCGTTCGGAGGCTCCGAATACACCCTTGTCCGTCATCAGACTCCATTTTTCCCAAAAATGTGGGTACATTTCCTTGAAGACTGTCCTGCACTCTTCCTCACTCCAGGCATTCCACATGTAGTAGAAGAAGCTGGACACTGCATTTTCCGCTTGATATTTCATACTTCCGATTTATTTGAGGTTATACATTCTTGCAAAATGGCTGTTCACTTCGGGAATCCTTTTCTTGTAATAGGGCTGGTTGTCCCTGCACCAGTCTGCCAGTTCCTGTTTGTTCCTGAAAGGTTCCCTCCAGCTTTGCCCGCTCATGATCATTTCCACCTGCGGGGTCAGCTCCCTGATGAACGCTCCGACAGTCCATCCTTCCCGGACGTGTCTGTCCATATTGACTTTTGTTGCCATATCGTCTTCCGTTTCAAGAGTTCCCGTTTGTATTTTCAAGTTGAAGCCTGACCGCTTCGTACATCTGATTAAGCCAATCTATGTTGCTGGCTCCAAGTTCGAAGGGAGCCTGGCTGCAAACCTCTTCCATACTGTCCTTTATTGTTGCCGTTACGGTAAGATGTTTGTCAGTAACCTCAATTCCCGTAACATAACATTCGTATGGATCAGCATTATCGTCGAACCAGATAATCCATACAGGGTCTTCTCCGTTATCGGTAAGTTTGATTTCTTTCAGGCCGTGCACATCAAGCAGTTGTCTGATGGCCTCGATTATGTCCTTCCGCAGTTCTTCAATCCTGTCTCTGAAACACATGGCCGTGTATCTTACCTTGCCTTTATTGTTCCGTTCCCTGACAGAGAGGATCTGCATGTCGGGGTGAGAGCCGAAATTCCAGTCTGTCACCTCGTCATCATCGCGGGTAGTGTGGATATTGCCTCCCAATACCAGACCGCAGTCTTCCTCTACCATTCTTTCCGCCTCGTCGCGGTCTTCCGCCACGACCTTGTAGGTACCCTCGAAGGCGTACCTTACTCTTACTTCGTACTTTGCCATAATTCTTATGATTTGATTGTTGTTAAATGAATTGTTTATGAAGCGACAAGAGCTATCCTTTCACCGAAGAAGGAGTCGCATACCCCGTACACATGCTTGATGGAGCATTCATATTCTGACCTTTCGTTATCAAGACGGAATCGGAATCCGTGATAGTCCCTGACTTCCAGTTTCAGCCTGACATCCTTTTTGAGTTCCATCTCCAGGAGGCTTCCGCCGCCGTACATGGAGCTGAAGATGCCGCAGCAGTTGCCTTTGGGGATAATGACTTCCCCAAGCGAGAATCCGGCATCATAAAGTTCCTGCAGGTTTACCTTGCCGATATAGGTCAGCAGGTTGGCACCGCAGCAGGAGTTGATGAGTTCCTGGTAGAATTGCTCATAGGATACCTGTTCCTTGCCGTCCCTGTATTTTTTGTCGGGGAAACGGCCGTACACCGAGTAGCCTTTCTCCACCAGCATCTTCTTCACCTTGGCGGGATTGAGGTTCAGCGCGTCTATCATATCCCCGAAATAGGATTCCTTGTACCGGTAGCCTTCCTGCGATTCCAGCCAGTTGGAATTGATGCAGTCGTAGTTGGACAGCATCTCGACACGCACGGGGATGTCATCCGTGTTTTTGAGAAGTTCTTTCAGCGTGTCAGAGTCGTTTCTGTCATAGATTTCTTCCCTGATTTCGTCTTCGTGTTCTTCAAAGAACTTGTCCACTTCTTCTTCCTCAAAGTCGTGGAAGCCGGTGCACTCATCCTTCAGCTTTGAGATGATTTCACGGACGCTTTCCCATTCGGCGTCACCGTACCATTCGTCCACTTTCTCCCACAGACTTTCACAGCTCCTTTCTTCCAGACACTTCTGGATGATGTCACGGCAGTTGTCGAGATTGTCGTTGTAATCCACCCACACCAGCGTGTAGGACTTGTCCATAAGCGATTTCACGAATTCCATTGTCAGTCTTTCCTGTTCTTCCATTTCTGTTACCTGTGTACGGCAGGATTCCGTTTCCCGTACATGTCGTTTATAAATGAGAAGAGCCACCTTTCGGCCGCTCCCTTGTTATCCGTTCTCTTGCTTGAGCCTTTCATATTTCTCCGTTTCCATTTCCGTCTCTCCGTCGAAGTGGAAATGTGCTGTATGACCGTATCCGGTTTTAGGCTCTCCACCGCATCTGTGCAGTGCGGTATCTATTTCCCAGTCGGTGTCACCGATTCCGAGGGATATGTATGTCCCTCGGAGCATGCACCCGGCCAGCCTCAGTGCGGCATCCTTCCTTTTTTCCCTGCGGAGCCTGTCAAATGCCGCGAGCGCGATTTCCCGGTTGGGTATTTTGACTGTCGTTTCCATATCGTTTCATTTTCAGTTTGCCGTTTCCTTGTCTTTCCCACTGTCTTTCGCTGCCAGGACACCGAAAGGCAGGTCGAGTATCCTGTGGTTGAAACACAGTGTTGAATTGTAGTCCGTGCGTTGCCAGAGCGTGAAGCGGTCTCCGGCAAACGACCATCTGAAATAGCCTGACAGCGAACCGAACAGCGGATTGACGTTCCTGCTTATGAGGAAGCGGTTCACGTCCACGATGTGTCCTGCCGTCAGAATGATGTTCAGTATCTCCACGAATGCCAGCTGCGAGTATGGGTCGATGGGCATTACAGGTCCTTTGAAGTTGATTTCCATATCTTTTGTCTTTTAGTCGTAGTTATCATCAAATATTTCGTACCGGAAGGGAAGCGTGTCGCAGTAGCAGCTTGATACGCCCGTGTATATCAGGGCGTCTTCTCCTGTGTCCGCGTCTTCTTCAGCTTCCGTGACGGTGTCCCCGTACAGGTCGTGGTAATGTGATACCATCATGTGCGGGTCATCCGTGGTGATGTCATAGCCGTAATGCCTGCTCCAGTTTATGAAAAACTCCATTTCTTCCTCTTCGAGCCTTTCAAGGGCGTCCCTGATCTCGAAGAAGTTGGGACAGAGCCATTCACGGCTGATCAGCGTGTCCGGGATGTTCTCCCATCTGGGATACCGGTATTCCGGTTCCTTTTCCCCGGGGAACAGGTCGGAACAGGCACACAGGAACTCGCTCATGTCGCTGTAGTCGGACAGGTGCAGCCAGTAGTCCCTGTAATCCTTTATGTCCATGAGATGCTGTGTGGTCACGGCTATCTCTGCATTGTTCAGATCCATATTCTTTTTCTTTTTATGTATGTGGAGCCCGGGGGTTCCATTCCACCGACTCCCAAAAGGTGCCGTGTCCCGGCTGTGCAGGGTTTTTCGGGAAAATACCGCAACCATCGGCGAGGATGATTTTCCCGAAAACCGCCTGCGGCATGACCTTGCTCAGCCGAGCGGGACGCGGACTACCTTTGTCGGTGGGAATGGGACTTCCGGGCATCTCCATACGGTTCATGTTCATTCTGTTATTCGCTGGCTTCCCCAGCTGATGTGTATCTTGCCTTCGCTGTCCTGCGTGCGGACAAGCAGGCTGTCTATGACGGACATCGTGATGTCGAACTCCTCGAAGATCTCGGACTGCTCCTTTACCTCACCCGTCTTGATGAACTCGTTCAGACGCTCCTTGGTCAGTACCAAGGCCATCAGGTTCTGTTCGACCGAGTCTTCATAGGTGACGTAATGGACGTTCTTCATCTCTCTGGAGTCCAGACGGATGAAACGGAAATAGAACTGCTCCATACGTGGGATGTTCCATTGCAGGGATTCCAGTATCACGTCATTGCAGGTAGGTATGTTCACCGAGCTGCTCAGGCTCTGCTGCGTGCATATCAGGATACCGTTGATGGTGGAGTCGAACTCCGTCACGATTTTCTGACGTTTCCTGAAGGCCACGTCTCCCTTGGCCACGAATACCGGCCTGTCGGGGAAATGTGCCCGGATATAGCTCTCGTAGAGGTCGAAGGCCGCCAGCGTGGTGCACCCGATGGCCACCTTGCCCGGTATTGTCCTCACGAGCCTTTCGATATAGCGGGTCTTGGAGGGATATTCGTCGCCGTAATATCCCTCTATCAGGTGCGGGACCGAACAGGCCTTGATAAGCAGCTTGATCTGCCTCATGAGTCTCAGCCCCGCATCCTTTTTCGTATCTCCCGTGCTGTTGTAGTACAGTTCGCAGATGCGGCAGAACTCCTCGATGATGACACGGTACACCTCGTGTTCTCCTTCCGAGGGGCGGACAGTATGCGTACGTACCCGGTATTTCTCTCCCGCAAAATCCCTGAATTTACGGGTGATGACCGTCTTGCCGATAAGTTCGGAAAGCTCGTCCTTGTTGTAGACATCCTGGTTCTGTTTCTCTATGCCGAAAACGGTGGCTTTCCCCGGGCAGTGACAGGCGCGGAAAAGGACGTGTCCCCTGAAGGCGGGAAACGGTGTCCCGTAATCCGGGTTGTTCTCTTCCTCTATTTCGTGGTCCCTGTTCTCGTGGTAGACCTGCGGGCTCCAGCATATCATGTTTACGGAGTTGTTGTAGAGCAGTTCGAACTGGCTGTACAGCTCCGCGATGTTGTTGCGGGTGGTTGTTCCGGTATCGAGGATCTTGTATCTGATTCTTCTGAAGATGCACAGGACGTTCCTTGTGCGCTGTGACGTGGGATTGGTGATTTCGTCCGACTCGTCGAAGACCAGGCACAGTTTCCCGCAAGTGCGTCTGACGAAACGCATCAGACCTTTTTTCAGCTTGCCGAGCATGGAAGTGGAAACGACAAGGAAGGTTCCTTCCGGTACATGGTCGAGGTCCCTGACGTTTTGTATTGTACGGAACCGTTCCTTGTTTACAGTCAGGAACGGCACCCAGGTCATGTTGGTGGCGATGGCCGGTGCCAGTATGATGACATTCCTTGCTCTCCGGAACTTGAGCAGGTATTTCGCCCGGTGATAGACGGCGGCGGTCTTGCCAGAGCCCTGTTGCCAGTTCAGCAGGGCGTAGCGTTTCTGCAGCACGAGGTTCAG
>ENA-OOSC01000070-OOSC01000070.1-human-gut-metagenome-genome-assembly--contig:-NODE-70-length-21215-cov-2.114650_pt1 | contig 21215 bp, 10 predicted proteins | sample MGYA00241177_ERZ501212 | MGnify/ENA primary metagenome ERZ501212 (study PRJEB25962, sample SAMEA2042491) | human gut metagenome | biome: human gut; feature: human-associated habitat; material: faeces... | reverse complement strand
AAAACAGCTACCGCAAGCAAATCAACTCACTTTACGGAGCCGTGAATGTAGGATGGAAACATTTGGTTTACCTCGATGCTACCCTGCGTGGCGACCAGTCGTCTACACTGCCTATCGGAAACAATGTATATATCTATCCTTCTTTCTCCGGTAGCTTTGTATTCTCCGAACTGCTGAAGAGCAACCTGATGCCTTACGGAAAGTTCCGTCTGTCATGGGCACAGGTAGGTAGCGACACCGATCCGTATCAGTTGGGACTGGTTTATACCAAATCCAAATTCACTTATCCGGGTTACACTATCGGCTATATCAACAATTCAACCATGCCGAACAAGAACCTGAAACCGACAAAGACGAACTCTTTCGAACTCGGTCTGGAAATGAAGTTCTTGAACAACCGCATCGGACTCGACTTCACATATTACACCCAGAACAGTAAGAACCAGATTATGGGTATGGCAAGTTCATGGACAACCGGTTATAATTACCGCCTCATCAACGCCGGTGAAATTGAGAACAAAGGTATTGAAATTGCCCTCAACACCCGTCCGGTACAACTCAAGGATTTCTCTTGGGACTTGAACCTGAACTTCTCAAAGAACAGCAACAAGGTTAAGAAGCTGGTAGACGACATGGATATGTTTGAACTTGAAAAAGCTGCATGGCTGGATGTACAAGTTGCAGCTAAGGTGGGTGAAAACTTCGGTTCTATCGTAGGTCCGGACTTCAAGCGCAATGAAAACGGCGATATCCTGATCGACCCGCAGACCGGACTTCCTCAATACGACAAGAGCAACCACGTTCTGGGTAATGCTTCATGGGACTGGACTGGTGGTGTCGGAACAACTCTTACCTACAAGAATCTGTCACTGTCTGCCCTCTTCGATATCAAAGTAGGTGCCGATCTTTACTCTATGTCAGCCCGTGCTTCTTACGAATCAGGAAAGAGCAAAGAAACACTTGCCGGACGTGAAGAATGGTACCGTTCTGAAGAACAGCGTCAGGCTGCCGGAATTGCCAAAGGCTCTCCCGACTGGACTCCGACCGGTGGTTTCATCGCTCCGGGTGTAATCGACAATGGCGACGGAACTTATCGCCCGAACGACATCTACATCAATCCGGAAGACTACTGGATGAGTGTCTGCCGAAACGCTCCTTCCATGTTTATCTACGATAACTCCTACATCAAGTGCCGTGAAATCACTTTAAGCTACAGAGTACCTCAGTCATGGTTGAAGAATGTAGTAAAAGGACTCACTGTTTCGTTCGTAGCACGTAACCCGTTCATCGTATGGAAGAACATTCCTAACATTGACCCGGATTCGAACTACAACAACACTACCGGTATGGGATTGGAATACGGTTCACTGCCGTCACGCAGAAGCTACGGTTTCAATGTCAATCTCAAATTCTAACAATATTCATCGTTCAATATATTAAAGTAGATATACAATGAAAAACTATAAATCATACCTTACCTTGATATTGACGGCATTCACCCTGCTCTTCACCGCATGTAGCGATGAATACATGGAAAGTATGAATACAGACCCGTCGAAAGCCGCAACCATCGATCCGAATGCACAGCTCACCACAGCTCAGTTGCAGACTTACGGCGACTTGAGTATGGTGGAAATCTACAGAAACTACCTGTACGCCTTCAACCAGCAGCTGATGGGATGCTGGAATACAACCAACTACGGAGGAAGACATACCGTCGACAACAATGAGATGGGACGTGTGTGGACCACATTCTATACCACAGCCATCAAAAACCTGACCGACGCACAGTATCGTACCAACGACAATGCCGACAAAGCAAACATCAACGCTGCCGTACGTATCTACAGAGTATACCTGATGTCCCTCATCACAGATATTCACGGGGACATACCTTACAGCGAAGCCGGAAAAGGATTTTTGGAAGAAAAATTCAATCCTCGCTACGACACACAGGAAGAAATCTACAACGACTTCTTTACCGAACTGAAAACCGCATGCAATAATCTGGATGCCAGCAAGGACAAAATCACAGGAGACGTTATCTACAACGGCGATGTAAACAAATGGAAAAAACTTGCCAACTCATTGAGATTGAGATTTGCCATGCGTATCTCCAACGTAGCTCCTCAAAAAGCTCAGCAAGAATTTGAAGCTGCCTTGCAAGATGAAGGAGGTATCTTCCAGAGCAGCGACGACGACGCACTGATTCAGTACATGGAAAAATCATTCAGTTTCGGACAAGAAACTTACACCGACTACCGTGGTAACGCTTTGTCACAGTTATTATTCGGTAATGACCCGGCAAATAACCCGAGCTACCTCTGCTCTACCTTCTTCAACCAGTTGTATAATACCGGCGACCCACGTACATTCATGATTGGACGCTGCTACTACGACGGACTGATGAGCTCGACCAGCCCCGATAACCGTATTGACCTGACGAACGAAATGCTTGAAAAAGGTATCGATTTCCATCCGTGCGATCCGGGAGCATATTCTTGGGAACCTTGGCCGACAGGATACGACAGCGACATTCTGAAAGAACTGGCAGAAACCAATCCTTCTGTAACCGTGAGTGTATCTCGTGAAACCGAACCTAAAATGGCAAACAATTTCCTGAAAAGTACCAATCCCGGTGTCGTTATAACCTACGCAGAAGTTAAATTCCTGCTGGCTGAAGCAGCCCTGAAGGGATGGAACGCGGGAAGTGAATCGGTAGAAGATTTATACAAAGAAGGTGTACGTGCAGCCATGGATTTTCTGACAGACAATTACGGATGCGACCAGGTATCGGATGAAGCCTTCAACGAATATATCAGTAACAACGGAATAGGTTATACCAACGAACAGAAGAAAGAGGCCATCAATACTCAGGCATGGATTCTTCACTTCACCAATCCGGCCGAATGTTGGGCAAACATACGTCGTTCCGGTTATCCGAAGCTGAAATCACCAGCAGAATACGGATTTGGACAATACCTCACCGGAGGTACAGAAATTCCGGTACGTCTTTGCTATCCGGTGCTGGAATCTTCTTATAACAAAGCAAGTTACGAAGAAGCATTAAGTCGCATGGGAGGAACAGACAACTGGTATACTCCGGTATGGTGGGACAAAGATGCAACAAAATAACAACCATTTTTAAATTCGAATCAATATGAAAAAGATATATTCCATACTATTGATAATGCTTGCCTTGAGTTTTGGACTCATTGCCTGCACGGAAGAAACTCCCTTTTCTACAGCAACAGAAAATGATGATCCCCGTATTCTCGACCCGTTGTTTCCCGACCGCGTAAACGGCGAACTGCCAGTTGTTTCAAACATCAGTCGCGATGCCAATTTCTCGATGACCCTTACCGTTACTCCAGCCGATTATACAACCGTTACATGGTTCATCGACGGAGAAGAGATACAGACCGGAAAGGAAATAGACCTCGCATTGAAAGCAGGAACTTATCACCTGAAAGTGACTGCTACAACCAACATCGGTAAATCGACCTACCGTGAAGGACTTATTCAGGTAAATCCCTTGGCAGACGACCCCTGGGCTACGGAAGTTGCCTTTGAACGCATCATTGCCGCAGGAGAAAAAGCACAGCTTTATGGCGACAATCTCAATAAAGTAAAGAGCATCGTCATTGGCGGAAAAACAGCAACCGATGTCGCTTATACCGACAACGGAGCCAACAGCTACATTGAATACACTGTACCGGCAGACCTGACAGACGGAACGTATCGAATCATCCTTGTAGACGATGGAGGCAATGAATACGGAGGAAACAAAGTAACCGTTACACACGACGCACTTATCACAGCCGGCTCGGAACGCATCACAGCAAACAGTGAATGGGTGATGACAGGTATCAACCTCAACCAGATCGCATCGTTCACTTTCGCCGGACAGACCATAACCAGCTTTACCCGACAGTCGGCTACCGAAATAGCCTTTACCTGTCCTTCTCTGGAAGACGGAGAATACGCACTTACCGGAAAGACCACTTCGGGCAAAGAAGTAATGTTCTATACAAGCGAAGGAAACATCGCAGAACAGACTGTAGTTGTATCTTCGGAAAGAGTTTTGTGGGAAGGTCATCACTACGTATCATGGGATTTGCCTGATGATAATCCGAACAAGACTTTCAACCTGATTGGAAAAGATGTATTTGCCACTCTCAAGGCAGGAGCTGTATTGAACATCCATTACTCCGTAAATGCGGCAGATGTATACCATCAGTTACGTACCGCAACCGGCTGGTGGAATGACCTGCCAGGCACCTCTGTCATCGAATTCCAGGAAGACGGAGTAAAACAAGTACAACTCACACAGGAAGTGCTGGATAAGATTCAGACAGAAGATGGCTTCTTATGCATCGGACACGGATATTATGTAGATAGAATTAGCGTACAATAATACACTTAATAACATTATGATACACAAAAAAATTGCCTTAAATTTATTTTCCATAGCAATAGCTGCCTGTTCCATACAGGCAGCTCCCCCAGTAGCAATCGCTAAAGATGCCAAACTGGAGCAACAAGTAGAAACGACTCTCTCGAAGATGACGCTGGAAGAGAAGATCGGACAGATGACCGAACTTTCCATTGATGTGCTGGGAAGTTTCGTCGACGGAGAGTTCAAGCTAGATGAAGCCAAACTTCACCAAGCCATAGCCGAATACAAGGTCGGTTCATTCCTGAATGCACCGGGCCCAATTGCACAAGACAGAGCCAAATGGCAGGAAATCATAGGCGCTATCCAGTCTATGTCGATGAAAGAAATAGGTATTCCCTGCATTTACGGTCTGGACCAGAACCACGGAACGACTTATACGCTGGACGGAACACTCTTCCCGCAGAACATCAACCTGGGAGCTTCTTTCAACCCCGATCTGGCATACGAAGCAGCCCGCGTAACAGCATACGAAACTCGTGCCAGCGACTGTCCGTGGACATACTCTCCTACCGTCGACATGGCACGCGATCCACGCTGGTCGCGCGTGTGGGAAAACTACGGTGAAGACTGTCTGGTAAACGCTATTATGGGAAGCACAGCCGTTCGTGGATTTCAGGGAGATGATCCCAACCATATTCCAGCCGACCGTATCGCTACCTCGGTAAAACATTACATGGGTTACAGCATGCCACGCACCGGAAAAGACCGTACCCCTGCCTATATCTCTGTATCAGAGTTGCGCGAAAAATGCTTTGCTCCTTTCAAGGAATGCGTGGAAGCAGGAGCACTGACCATCATGGTCAACAGTGGTTCCATCAACGGTGTCCCCGTTCACTCCAACCACGAGCTGCTGACGAAATGGTTGAAAGAAGACCTCGGATGGGACGGAATGCTGATCACCGACTGGGCCGACATCAACAATCTGTATACCCGTGAACGTATTGCCGCCACCAAAAAAGAAGCAATCCAGATAGCTATCAATGCGGGTATCGATATGGCCATGGAGCCCTACGACCTGAACTTCTGTACTCTGCTGAAAGAACTGGTAGAAGAAAATAAGGTGCCGATGAGTCGTATAGACGATGCCGTACGTCGTGTCCTCCGGCTGAAGTATCGTCTGGGACTCTTCGAGCACCCCAATACCCAACCTAAGGAATATCCTTTGTTTGGCAGCAAGGAACATGCCGAACTGGCTCTCCGTGCAGCCGAAGAATCGGAAATCTTGCTGAAGAACCAGAACAACATTCTGCCATTAGCCAAGGGCAAGAAACTGCTGGTAACCGGCCCGAACGCCAACTCTATGCGTTGCCTGAACGGTGGCTGGAGCTATTCATGGCAAGGACATCTGGCAGACAGATTTGCCGGAAAGTACAATACCATTTACGAAGCCCTGTGCAACAAGTTCGGTGCCGAAAACATCACCCTTGAACAAGGTGTAACTTACAAGCCGGAAGGTGCTTATACCGAAGAAAACGAACCGGAAATTGAAAAAGCCGTAGCTGCTGCAAAGAACGTTGACATCATCATCGCCTGCATCGGTGAAAACTCGTATTGCGAAACACCGGGTAATCTTTCCGACCTGACCATCTCTCCCAGCCAGCGTGAACTCGTTAAGGCACTGGCTGCTACCGGTAAACCGATTGTCCTGATATTGAATGAAGGCAGACCTCGTCTGATAAACGATCTGGAACCTCTTGCCAGCGGAATCATCAACATACTGCTGCCGGGTAACTATGGAGCAGATGCTCTGGCAAATATTCTGGCAGGTGATGCCAATCCAAGTGCCAAGATGCCTTACACCTACCCGCGTCATCAGGCAGCACTTACAACCTACGATTACCGGGTAAGCGAAGAAATGGATAAGATGGAAGGAGCCTACGATTACGATGCGGTTATTTCCGTACAGTGGCCGTTTGGTTACGGATTAAGCTACACTACATTCGAATATAGCAACCTGCGTGTAAACCACACTTCATTCACAGCTACCGACGAGCTCCAGTTCTCAGTAGATGTAACCAACACCGGAAACCGTGTGGGAAAAGAAACAGTCATGCTGTTCAGCAGCGATCTGGTAGCCTCGCTTGTACCCGAAAACCGCAGACTGCGTGCCTTCCAGAAGATAGAATTAAAGCCGGGTGAAACCAAGACTGTTACCTTGACCATCAAAGCCAGCGACCTCGCGTTCGTTGGAGCCGACGGTAAATGGATTCTCGAACAAGGTGATTTCCGTATGCAAAGCGGTAATCAGACACTGAACATTACGTGCAGCCAGACACACAAATGGGATTCACCTAACAAATAATATATTGCCTTAACTTAGAATGGAGCTGTATCGCGAGTTACATACGATACAGCTCCATTTTTTATAAGGTAGTAACCTTTGTTACCATAAAAGTATTTACTCGTTACGTTTTAAAGTTCCCTTCAAAGCCAAACCTTTTGCCGTAAGGCGATATTTCTGTAACTTACTTTGCTTCTCATTAGGTAAAGTAAACTCTATGTAACCTTCATTTATAGACGGCTTAAGATATTTATTGCGAAAATATGTCCGATGCTTAATTCCTAATATTGATTGCAGAGTTTCCCTATCAACTTCACCGTCTATACAAGTAACAAGAGTTCTTATATGTTCAGATACGCCATCAACATCATGAGCAGTATCATGAGCAGTATCATGAGCAGTTACAGGAAAAGTAATACGAATAAAATTATCAGTAAATTTAAAGCATTCTTCTCCGTATGCTCTTAGTATGCGAGGAATGCCGGAACCTAACGACTCTACCAACTCCAAATCTCGATAAATTCTCATCAACTCTTTATTGCGTGGAATTGATATACCATTGAAAAACTCCTCTTTGGAGAGAGACTCCGGTAAACACCCTGCTGAGGTTATCTCCAGTCTGTCAGGAAAAATTTCAAATTTGGGTGGTACTTCAAAGGAGTAATCGTTATGGACTATCGCATTAATAACAGCTTCACGCAAAGCAACCTTGTTCCACAATGGGGTTTCAATGCGCTCCATGGGTGTAATAGTAGCGGCAATCTTATTTTCAATATCCAGTTTGGCTAACACGCTCTTGGTTGCCTTAATAAGAGAGCAATATCCATACTCATTATTCTCCACCAAATCACAACGGTCAAGGCTTGAATATTTTGCCACTTTAATTGAATTTCCATTCTCATCAGCCAGAAGATAGGCTACATAATTGTATTTTCCATCTTCTGTGAGCAATTCCAATGTCCGTTTGAAATTATCATTGAGTCTTTTACCACGTTCGTCGTAATAGATACGTAACTGCTCAAAACTCAAATCCTGTCGATTGGATACTATGCGTCCGATGGAGTTTCGTGTCCGCATGGCAAACAGACGGTTAATCTGTTCTTGAAGCATAGGCTCAGCCGATGTTCCTACACGCATATATGCACCTCGTGGTGTCATTCCATATTTTGTTTTGAAATATGGTTTCTCAATACCACTTGCCACTATAATTTTGATAATGCTACATCCGTCTTTTTGTTCCTCAGCAATGTCAAACAACCCCATTGCGGAAGGGGATATATTATTTTTGATGCGATCTTTCAACTTTAGCATACAATCATCTACATCCTTCACACCAACTGTTGAACCGTCTTTGTCAATACCTATATAGATATATCCTCCCTCCTTGTAATTAAGGAAAGCAATAATCTCCTTCTCTATATCGAGTTCCGGAGTAAGTTCTCTTTTATATTCTATGCGGTTGGTTTCTGTCATATAAATTTTATTTTAGTACTAAGTACATTTTTATTATAAAATAGGTTATTCTTCATCCTTGTTGAAGTCAAATTCTTTTTTCAACAATCTGAAAAATACATTATTTCTACTAGATGCCAATTCATAAATATCCTCAAAAGAATATAATTCAATACGAATATCCATTTTATAATCAGGATTATTATCCTTAGGAAAGCTATCATCATAATAATATGATGCTTGTAAAAAAGGAATACGCTTAAAACTATTTCCCCCAGAACTAAATGATGTCAATTCTTTATAAATATCAGATTTTCTCGCTAATATAATCCCCGTATATTGTATCTGATCTGTGTTCACATCCCAATTTAAGGTTTTGATAGGTTTTTTATAAAAATCTTGAGCATATCTTTTTACTTGCGCAATCATGCCCTCTTCCTTATTTCCTGCATTATGAGCCTTGGTTGTTGATTTTAGCTCAAAAATAAGAATTTGTTTTACTTTTTCAGGGTCATCAGCCCAAATATAAATGTCAGATAATGACTGTCCCGATTTTGTACTTTTAGCTTTAAAGTCATTAGAAAATGTGGTGAATTTATCATCTATAATCCATAAATTATGCAAATGGTTAATATTAGAAGAATCACTTAAGGTTGTCCCTCTATTGATAAATAGCTCGTGAACTGTACTTTCTAATTCTGGTTTATCTTCTCCTGCTCCATCGAATTTTTGAATTAATGCATGCAATCGTTTAAGTACGCTTTCACGATGTTTTACATAAATATGTAAACTCGAATTTAAAAGTTTATGACATTCTTCAGAATTACTAAAAGGCTCTTCATCCTCATTGACTGGAGTTTTATCTATCTGATTCCAAAACTTCTTTTCTATTCTGCTTTTCTCATTTATAGCAGATTGTATGATTTCTCCTTCGTTTACAATATTCTTGTCTCCAACAATATTACTCTCTACAACGAATGCTTCGAGAGAAGGGTATTTCTTTTGAAAGTTCTTCAAGTTTCTTTTGGATGCTTTTTGATTGTTTTCAATTACTGCCTTGAACTGTTCGTCTAGAATTTCATTTATCTTTTGCAGAATGCTTGTAATATCATCACAAGATATATCAATTCTTTCCCCTTTGGTGTCAACATATTCATCGAAGAAATCAGAAGTTAAATAAAGCATATAGCCATCATCATTGTCAATCGAATAGCTTAAACTACCATTGGATAAACCAGCTCTCAAATTTCTAGCAAAGCATATTATGGGATTATCCCCATGCATTGGTTTACTATTCTTAATTAACCATAATGCAAAAGAATACTTATTGCCGTCTGATAATATTAATTCAAACGATTCTTTTTGAGTTTCAGCTTCTATATTATCTTTCTTTATAGTAAAACGATCTCCATTCAAAGAGATATTTATAACTAATGTCTCATTACTTATTATAAAAGGGAAAAAGGTTTCTATAAACCATTGTTTAAATAATTCGAACGTTGAATAATACTTAAAAAAAGTCTTAGCTCTACTAAATGTTTGTGGTTTATTTATTAGGATAGTCAATTTGGTATAAGTGCTATTGGATGCATCTTCTTCTAGGTATTCCGAAAAGCTAAAAAGTCCTTCTGATACACTTGGATACGGAATAGTTCTCTTGTTGTACTTACCATTCTCTTTGTACACAGTTTCATATTCTGCAGAATCAGAAAAAAAGATAATAGCTAAACGACCTTGTCCTAAAGGATGAAAGTTAAGTTTTTGCTTTTCAGGATTCCTCCTATCCAACTCTTCAAAATACTTTCTGTTCTTTTCATTAAAGCCTTCGCCATTATCAGTTAGCTCAATTTTGCATTGAGAATCATCAACTGTTATGTCTAAATTTAATTCGGGGGTATAATTCTCCTCTTTACTCTTTCTGATTAATACAGCATGTATAGAGTTTGAGATAATCTCACGCAACAAAAGGAAGAACTTTTCACGACTATTTTTGTATTCCTTTTCTGCTCTATATTGAACATTAGACTTTTGTTCCATAATGATTCCGATACCTTTATAATTGTCATTTATTATTTCTTAACCTTAACAGCAATTTTCAATAAATCTATTTTCCCGAAGAATTCTATTAGAGGAGTTCTATTATCAATTTTGCAATTATGCATTAACATATCATGTGTTATACCTAAAGGAAGTTTCTGACAACACCCTTCGAAAAATTTCATAAGATTTGGTGATGCTTTTAATAATACATGGGCATTATTCTGAGAATTTTTCTCAAAATCCCAGTTTTCAATGTTGTTATATGACCATTTTATATTTTTACATTTAGGAATTCTTGCAACAATATGCTCATCTTGTATTATTTCTAAATCAGAATCCAATTCGAAAGAGCATTGGTAGTTTACTGTTGGATGATGGAAGATAATTTGTTTTCCGCTTTCTATGACCAATTTGTTGCTAATTTTCTCTAAAGAATTTATATAATCCACTAACTTGAAAACTTGCTCCAATTCAATCTTATATATGGGATTAGAAAGCCTTTGATAATGAGCGGCAACATTTAATATTAATAGTTTAGAATCATTAAACAATTTTTGCATTGATGGAGCTAATGATTTTCCATTGTTTGAATAAAATTTAACCATTTTGTCCCATAATGTTTGAAGGTCTAAGAATCCTCCGTCTGCTCTCGTCTTCAGTTCATAAGGCAACAATCCTCCGATGCTCTGTTCTAATTGTTTACGCATATATATAGCTGATGTATCATAATCACCTATATCATAAAAATGTTTAGCTTTTGACAGGGAGTCACTATACTCATCAAAAATAAGAGGCATCTTATCTTTATGACTATAACTGAGTCTTTTATAAACCCATTCGTCTGATTTGCCTTTTTGTTGTATTTCATGACATATGTAATTAAAAAATGCTCTATCATGAGTAAATAGATATACCTTATACTTGTCAGATATTTCCAATAAAAAGTTTACGACTTTAGTTCGGTTACTCATATCAAGGCTAATAAGCATGTCATCAAGAGCCAAGAATCGTCCATCTGCCGGTTTATCTAAATTCAATAATGCAAATCGAACAGACAGAGCTATGGCCGTTAACTTTGCCTCATTAAAATAAGTATGCGGTTTAGTTATTTTTCTAAAGCTACCATTGGGTTGTAGCTCTGATATTTCAAGTCCAATAAATGGTTCATTCAACTTTTTATAAGAGGAAACATGTTCTTTTAATATTCCATTCTCTTTCGTATATTCAATAATTCGATCGTATTTTAGCCAATATTCATTCGGATCTTCGGCTGGTTTATCCAAATTTGAATCATACCTCAATCTTATTTGCAATTCCAAGTCCTCATTATCACGGAAATATTTATTATATATGTCTGATGCATATATATTAATATTTTCAACAATATTCTTAACAGAATTATTAAAAAAATCTATATTTGAAATATAAGCAGGATCAATTCTTTTACCTCTTTTAATAATAGACGATGTTATCTCATCATACATTTCTCCAATATGAAGTCCAGACCTTTCATCTTTCCAAAAAGATAAGATATCTTTTATAAACACAGGAAACAAATTGATGTTTTGTGAATTTCTAAAATTAAAGAAATGAAACAAAAATTGATGATTAATAAAACAGCCATTAATATTTGCAGGAAGTGGATGGGTTCCGTCTATTAATGTCATATTATAACCATTCTTATCTATCTGATAAATAAATGGATGGCGACCTTCAAAATCAATCCATATCTTAGAGCCTGCCTCCAAGTTATCTATATTCTTAAGATGTTGTTCATTTTCTACATCAAAATACTTTTTACCTGCATCAGATTTAAATGGAGCTTGAAATATGCAATGAAGTGCATAATAAATTGAGGATTTACCACTTCCATTTTCTCCGTACATTAATAGATGCTTTCCTGCTAATTCTAGTTCAAAATCATTAGGGAAAGCTTTAAAACCTGTTATATGTATTCTATTTATTGCTGGCATATCAATCTTCTATTATAACTTTAAGTAACTTTGGGCTTCTAAGAGTAAATAACTCCAATCTATTTCTTATTTCATTATCTGTTTTCTTTATCTTCATAAATGTATCCAAAATCACCTGCCCTTTTTCTTCATTTAACAACAAGCCTTCTATAGGTTTAATAAATCCTATAGCTGAATCTATAATGTTTATATTCAACTCTTTCATGTGGTCACCAAAGTAAATCTCATATATACAACCGTCAATGATTCTTTCAAAATAATCCGAAATTAATTTATTAGAAACTAAATCTGAAAGATTGGTATCTTGTGATTTGATAAAAAGAATATAATCACATAATGTTGACATTAAATATTCAATATATGGAGGTATTGTTTCTGGCACAGGAAAAGGTTTTACATAATCAGGTTTAAATCTGAAAAAGCCATTCGCTAATACAGTTCCTGTATTTTTAAGATACCACCAAAACAATCTGGAATTAAATAATGCCATCCAAAATTTATATCCTTCTTTTATCTCAGATTTCTTTAAATATCCATAAACTGTTGTGGTCTGATAAAATACGCCTTTACTATCATACGTAAAATTACCTCCCATAGAGATGTCAGGTGCAACTAATTTCTCGAATTCAGCTGATAATATACCTTGTTTTCTTCCAAATTGGAACCATTCACCGTCAATGTTAAATCGACCTTTCTCTCTTCCCCTTAAAATTTCCTCACATTCTTTCAGATAAGTATATCCATTGGGAAAGAATTCCGCTAAATCTTTCTCCGAATAAAGATTAGCCTTTCCATTTTCTATTTTATAGGGAAATACAACAAAACGATCTGTTGAAAGATCTTCATATCTGTGTACATCTTCCCCTTTTAATAATGGTTTTACCAATCCACGTTCTATACAGATATTACGTTCAAGATATTTTGAATAACCATAAACCATTCCGTCGTTTTCATTGCATTCATATAAAAAATAAACATCATCTTTGCTGGTAGCCAGACCTTGAAATATCTTTTCGAAAACATCACTTATTCTACGTGGATGTAATTCCAGTTGATTTAATATACTTACAGTATCTCCTACAGTCAGTATCCATGCTTCTTTATTTAATTTGTCAGATTTTATGATTGCTTTACTTTCATCATTCAATGAATTCAAATAAGTGCCCAGTTCTTCATTTGTTGTAAGGTTTCTATCCAATTCATAATATACCAGTTCCTTACTATTCGGCGTAAACCACTGTAATGCAGTGTAAGTAGAAGCATTGAATACCTGATAAGCTCCAAAATTTATTATTTGTGAAGTCTTATTTGAAACCAATTCACGCAAACCTTTTCCAAAAGCAGAATTGGTCCATTTTATCGGCATGATATAATTAACAATACCTGAGCTATTTACAATCTGTAATCCACGTTCTACAAATGTAACATATAAATCAAATGACCCAGTTGCTGACTTATATCTTTCTACCAGTTCATCTGCAAAATCGGGATTTACCTCTCTTATTCCCTGTATTCTAAGATATGGAGGATTACCGATAACCAAATCAAAGCCCTTAAAATCACCATTATCATCTAATAAAGATGGAAACTCATATCTCCACTCAAATGCATTCTTATACAGCTTATCATACTTTACTGTATTTGCGTACTGGCTTTTACTCGCAATAATTTTCCGGATATTATCAAGTTCCTTTTTAGCCTTGGAAGAAAGTTCATTTTCAGTCTTTTTATTGTCAAACATGTGTTTCATATTTGATGACAAATCCAAATACATAAAATATTTGTCAATAAGTTTCTTTTCATTTTTAGTATAAAAACGAACTTTATCTTCCAGTTCTGTTTTAAAATAGCCTTTGATATCAGAAATCAATTTTTTGTATTTATCTTTGACTATATGGTTGGAAGTATTTAAATAATCATGTATCAAAGTCTTATACTTACTCAATGTAATTTTATCGTCACCTTCTTTGTTTTTATTGTATTCTGTAAAAACATTCATGATAGGAGAATCAAGCGAAGTTCTATTAAGCAAAGAATCTCCACAAACTATTTTATAATCTAAATTGGGAAGCGGTTGAGGGGTTTCTTCATCGACAACCAAAGCCAACCAAAATCTTAGCCTTGCAATGTCTACAGCCCCTTGTTCAATATCTACCCCAAAAATATTTTCCTGTATAATTTCGCGTTTGACTTCCGCATGCGAAAAAGTATGCTTGTCTTGAGTGAATCCATACAATAATTGGCGAGCATGAAATAATACATTAAGTACTCCCATAGGAAATGCCCCTGATCCTATAGCCGGATCACATACTTTTATAGATTTCAGCAGGGTGTATATCTTTAATGCATTTTCTTTTTCTTGAAAAATTTCATTGACCCTTCTATATAAAATCAAAGATTCTATTGCTGGATAAAAATCTGAATTGGTATGCTTTTTCAGATACTGAATAACACTCTGTCGACACATATATTGCACAATTTCCTTTGGAGTATAGAATGCGCCTTTATCCTTATTATCTTCCAAAAGATTCTCAAAAATATGCCCCAGCATTTCAGGATCAATACCCACCTCGCTATCCTCTGGATCGTTTTCATCAATCGTAAAATTATACATAGCGAAGAAGTCCATGAGTTCTTTAAAATAGGAATATGGAAAATCTATATCCAATCTATCTATATTGTCTTTCTCAAACAAACCACCGTTAAGATATGGAATTTTGATATTCTCTCCTAACCGACCATCAGCAATATCTCTCTCGCGTTTATCATTTAATGTATTGAAAAACAAAACTTCGAGCACATCGCTTAACAAACGGTCGTTTCCTTCGTAACGTTCGATCAAATGACTGAGATAGTTTTTATCTCCACCTTTCCAGTCTGTACGAGAAGCCGGAACACCCATCCAGCCTTTTTTCTGTAGAAATTGTAAAAAGACTAAACGTCCAAGCAATTTTTTAACGTAGTCACGGTTTGGTTTAGTATCAGAAAGTTGTTTCAAAAACTTATTATATTGAGCCTTATATCCGGCAAAGAACTCTTTATTCAAACGCTCAACAGAAAATGCCTCTGTAACATCTGCCAGATAGATAGAACTATTTTTCTTTTGGGAAATCAATTCATATAAACGTTCTGCGGCAGTTCTACATGGCTCATTTTCGCCCAAAAGAAATGTATATCTTTTAGGAGCCGTTTCAGATTGTACCAGCTCTCCGTCTTCATTGAATGAAGTTTGTTTCGCTATAAAAGTCAAACGATAATCAGATACATTCTTTGAATAGTAAAAAGCAAGAACACCATGAATAATAGATTGGTCGATTGTTTTTGCAGCTATTTCACGCAATCCTTTCCGATTACGGTCGATTAATACATTGTCTTTAACTTCAAATATATATATAGCCAACGAGCGTCCGTCATCCAGACGAATCATACCTGCTTGTCCTCCACCTTTAATCAAATCATGGAAGACAGGATTAACACGAGTAAAAAGTTCGACTTTGGGAAACATTTCTATTAAAATGTTTTTCCATTCCTCAAAATCAAATCTGGCAGATAACTTATTTTGTAATTCTTTTGCTGTCATTCCTGTAATAATTAAATATTAAAACTTTCGGAAATGATAATTTCCGGAACGAACTCCTTTGTCGCTTTTATACAGTTTACACCTTGAATTTCATGTGCGTTTAACTCAACATGTTCAAGCGGATAAGAAGTTATTATTTTCATAAGTTGTTCTAAAAGGACTACTATTTTAACCGGTGCTTTTTTCGTGGCACTTTGCAATTTATTTACGTCACGCTGCAACTGTTGAAATTTTCCTGTAGAGATAGCACGTTTAGCCTTTTCTATCAGAGTCAGCTCCTCATCTGTTACGTTAGGGACATGTAAAAATCCATCAAGATACGCCAGAGCTTTTTTCTCATTGGGACCTTGGGTGGTAACCACTTTCTTGGTAGTGGCTTTTGCATCCTCTTCTTTTCCCGAAAAAACTTCTATCGCCTTTGCTACTTGCTCATGATGTTTGTCATGCAAAGGAATGGCTTTCTCTTCCAGCCTTGCCTCAAATTCTTTCACGGCTTCCAAAAAAGTAAGCTCTTCAATGCTTCCGTCTTCACGAATAAAGGTAAAAGCATCCCTTCTTTTATTTCGAATAAAGGTAATGGTACTCATTGGAATAAGTTTACTTTTCCTCCCTACACGGGCTCTTAAAGGCATCTTGTTTATTCGTTTTATCAGGTCAGGGTCATCCTCTTTCAACTGTCTAAGCCACATCAGATACCGCAATTTTTCATCTCTTTCCTCATCTACATTTTTGTCAAATAGTCCGAAACTTTCCGGGTTCTCGTCTGTGGAATAAATCTGACTGTCTTCACCCAAAGCTGCATGGAAAGCAAAGAGTTTCATCTTGGCCTTCTTCTCCAGTTCTATATCATTGTTTACTTTGGCTGTAGGAAAGAAATTAAAAATGTGTACCTCTTTAGCTGTACTTCCGATACGGTTTACACGTCCAATTCGTTGCATCAGTCGAGTGGAATTCCAAGGTGTATCGTAATTGACGATTACATTTGCACGATGCAAGTTTACACCTTCCGCCAGAACTTCAGTAGAAATGACAATATTATAATCATTCTTTTTCTCACCTTTATAATTGGCATCGAAGTTAGCTTCAAGAACAGGCATTTTATCATTCCGATTATCACTATGAATAGCCAGCACACGATTAAAACCGTTTGCTTTTAATGCATCATACAAGTACTTGGTTGTTTCTTTACTTTCAGAGAAGACTACAAGTTTACCTTCCTGATTGATAGATTTATCAAACAGTTTACCTTTCAGGTATTCATTAATAAAAATATCCAATTTCGGATCGTATGTGATTTTATCCCATGCATCTACCAATTCTTCCAAAATTCGTCCGTCATCTTCCAAGCCTTCCTTAAAACCAAATTCAAAATCTTCCGGCGTACAAATTTCAATCGTCGGGTCGGTATATTGCGCTTCTTCTATCAATCGAATCAGTTCATCTTCTTTCCCTTCACTCAACAGTTCATTAACTTGTAAGTTAGGAGCAATATATATCACACCTTTATCGAACATACCAAGCATAACTTTATTGGCCTGATAGTATCTCTTTAAAGATTGTTTAAAAGCATAGAAACTACTGTCTATTCGCTTGACAAGCAATGTTTTCATAATACCTGCCAACTGAATAGATATCATATCCGCCTTTTTGTACTTAGCTTTCTTCTTAGGAGTCAAATATTTAATTGCCTGATAACGATAGTATTTCAAGACATCCCCTTCTTTGCCACCCAAATATCGAATTGTCTTGTCGTACAAGGCTTCCAGTTCAGAATCTAATTGATAGTAAATCTTATGAGGCGGCTTCACATCCGGGAAATGCACATTTTGTTCTTCCAAATCCTTTCGGTAAGCTTCGTTTTCCATTAAATCTGTACGTGTACGACGAACAGTCAAGGGTTCAACAACCTTAACTCGAATCTTTTCATAAATTTTCTTTACTTCCTTAGCAATCAGCTCTATGTCTTTTTGTTTTTTAATTTTCCTGTATTTGTCTATTTGTTCACGAAAGAAACGCTGCAAGTTTCCTTCTTCCAAAGTGCTGTCTTTAGAATCCTGAAACAAATAAACCAAATTAGCTATATCTTCAGGTTTATTATTCAAAGGTGTGGCAGATACAAGGATCACTTTCTTGTCATGCAAGCTACCATCAGCATGCAGTGTCTTAGTCTTGCAAAGTTTCTGTAGCTCGTTGTACATAGATGCTGTATCACTTCTGAATTTATGGGCTTCATCAACGATAATCAAATCATAAAGTGACGGATTCTTTAATTTATGCAAGCTTCCATTTGTTATAATCTTATAATTGTCAAGTTTAAACTCTGTCATAGTTCTTTCCCAACCTTCTTTAAGAGCTGGGGGAACAATAATCAATGTATGAGAGCGATGCATTGGGAATCCGTTTGCAAAGAAAAATTTCTTGGCAATGAGAGCCGAAACGATAGTCTTTCCCAATCCAACAACATCGGATAGAAAAAATCCGTTATGTTTCATCATCTTTGAATAGCCATCATTTACGGCATCAACTTGATAAGACAATTTCTTATATCCTTTAGGCAAGTCTGATACTGAATTCGGATCAAAATCTATGCTGCGCCCAAAGTACTCTAAAAGGAACTTCAAGTAAACTTCGAATGGCGTAAATTCAGTATTCAGATAAGATTCTTTTTTTATCTTCTCAATATGGGTGATATCAATCGCAACAGATTCAGCCCATAGCTTCTCAAAGGTATCTGTTGCAAACTGGATATCATCATCATATCTTAGTTCTACATTAAATTCAAAGTTTTTCTCAAGTCCAGCTTCTGTCAGATTGCTGGAGCCAGTAATGACAGAACCATAGCCATGAGGATGATATACTTCTTCACGAAAGATATAGATCTTGGCATGTATGTTTTGTTTGGGATGAATGCGCATTTCTATTCTGCCGGAAACAATATCTTCGATAAACTGATACATTCCGTCTTCCACTTCCTTGTCGTACTTAGCCTCTTGAATATTCTTTTTTATATCATTAAAGAATTCCTCTTGAGACTGTTCACTGTTTGGATTAAAAAGCAGTCCCTGCTGATTGGCCTGATAAGTCAGTTTGTCTACATTGATGCCTACTAAGATTCTAATGTGTGGGGTCTGTTGAATGAACTTTCGGATCCTAAAATATCCGGAAGCTCTAAAATACCCTACAAGCGCATCAAAGAAATGCACTTTCTTATACTTGAAAACTCCTTCTATCTTTTCAAGGAGGGTATTTTCTTTTTCGTTTGTAAAGAAATTTGTTCCCATATTATTGCTTAGTAGTTACAATCAAGTTTCTGACATCAACATCCAGTTTCTCTGCTATTTGCATCAGCATCTCCAATGATGGCTGCATTTTGTTTGAACACCACTTAGACACCGTAGATGGATCTTTTCCTAATTGTTCTGCAAGCCATTTACCAGTTTTCTTCTGTTCAACCAAAACAACTTTAATTCTATTTATATCTTTCATTATAAATCCTTTTATTGGCGTATATGGCAAATATACTGATAATATATGAAACAAAGGCAATAATAAGTATTTTTTCTTCTAACCTCTATGATTCCAATGTCACTTGTATTCCTTTCACGCCTATATAAATTTCTATAAACAGCGAAGAAATAGACGAGTAATGTTTATCTTTTATAAAACCAGTTCGAGTTTCTCAAGACTATATAAAATGATGCACATCTATAACTTTTTCGCCTACGACTATCTGATAAAGTTTCAAACCATACACACTATAGTATAACAAAAGACACAAGAACTTGATCTTATATAAAACAAAGTAAATCGATAAATTAGTCAACAACCAACTTCCTCCAATTTTTTGTACAAAACATTTTAGAATTTGTACAAATTTTCCAAAGGCTTCGAGAGAAATTTTCAGGAACAAGCGCAAAAGCCGTTCCATACAAAATCAATCATGCTTTTTTGCCCTTCACGCCCTTCACCATCCCCGCTCAGATATAGAAAACCGATAGCTTGAAATACTGCAAAAGCCCGCAAATCAGACCGTGTGAAAGGTGTGAAGGGCAAAACAAGGTACAAATAATACTTAATTATTAATAAATATTGCTCCTATAGCAGCAATAAGCCCGAACAATCCTATAATTTTCATAGTTTTGTAATTTATTACAACCTCAAACTAAACGTTATTTATGTTACTAAACAGACCCCTACTACACGCTTTAGCAGGAGCCTTGTTGTGCGTTCCAGTCTGTGCATCGGCTGGGGGTGCAAACCACTACAACGCAGCAACAGCAGCTAAAGTTTTTCCGTGGAAAAAGAAAAAGGACAAAGAAAAGACCGAAGAAACAAGTAAAACCGACTTTGAGAAAATCGCATCCGAAGGCAACCTGATTTCCCGCGGTATGTTTAATGTGTATGCTCAAGACGACAAGTACTATTTCGAAATTCCAGCTTCATTGCTTCAGCGCGACATGCTGGTGGTGAACAAACTGCAAAGGGTACCTTTCGAACTGAATGATGCCGGTGTGAATCGTGGTACGAACTACGAAACCCAGATGATACGTTTTGAATGGAACAAGCCGGCGAAAAAGATTATGGTACGCCAGAGCCGCCCGCTGCCGGAATCGCCCGAACACGATGCCATTACCCGTTCGGTGCGCGATAACTTCATCTCCCCGCTCATTGCCGACTTCAAGGTGGAGGCTTGCAATGCAGATTCAACATCGGTACTGATTCAGATCAATGATATTTACGACGGCTCGGAAACCAGTATCAACAATGTTTTCGATAACATCAATTTAGGAACTTCGGCGGTAAAAGATCTGTCGCGTATCCTGTCTATCAAGGCTTTCCCAAACAATATCGTAGCCACGTCCGAACTGACCACGAAAGTACGTGAGGGAATGTCGTCGGTGAATGTTACCGTAGAGGTCAGTTCATCGCTTGTGCTGCTGCCGGAAAAGCCGATGATGGGCCGTCTGGACGACCCAAAAGTGGGTTATTTCACCAAGGATTTGCTCTATTTCAGCGATTCCCAGCAGAAAACGGAAGAGAAAAAATACATTACACGCTGGCGACTGGAGCCGAAGCCGGAAGACCGTGAGGCATATCTGCGTGGAGAACTCGTGGAACCGGAAAAGCCGATTGTATTCTATATCGAGAACTCTACTCCCTACCGCTGGCGAAAGTATATCAAGCAGGGAATAGAAGACTGGCAGGTAGCATTCGAACGTGCCGGATTCAAGCATGCAATCCTTGCGAAGGAACTGCCCGACAGTGTGGCGGCAAATGCCGACGACATCAATTATTCGGTAGTCACGTACGCGGCTTCGTCGAAAGCCAATGCGATGGGACCGTCCATCCTTGACCCGCGTTCGGGAGAGATACTGGAAGCGGACATCATGTGGTGGCATAATGTGCTGGGTATGCTCCAGGAATGGATTA
>ENA-OOSC01000067-OOSC01000067.1-human-gut-metagenome-genome-assembly--contig:-NODE-67-length-21399-cov-3.689515_pt1 | contig 21399 bp, 17 predicted proteins | sample MGYA00241177_ERZ501212 | MGnify/ENA primary metagenome ERZ501212 (study PRJEB25962, sample SAMEA2042491) | human gut metagenome | biome: human gut; feature: human-associated habitat; material: faeces... | reverse complement strand
GTTCATCCTGAGCCAGGATCAAACTCTCCACTGTAAAATCTCTTTATAATGTAGTACCGATCCGAAAATCGATACTCGTTAATCTTGCTCTGTAATGTTCGCGTTCGTTATCCAGTATATGTGAATCTTCGTTGTTTAAGAATAATCTAAAACTTAACGGGACCCTACATGTTCTATCCCTTCATCTTTCTCATTCGAGAAATGATTGAAGGCCTGTACTGTTTCTGTTGTATATCTCAATCTTTCAAAGAACTCATTTTTTGTTCGCTATCACTATCGTTGTGAAAGCGAGTGCAAAGATAAGGGGTTTATTCTAATCTCGCAAACTTTTTGAAGATTATTTTTCAAAAAAACATGCATTTTTCATTGGTTATTGATATAAATCAAGAGAAATGTGGATAAAAATGATTTTAAAAGCATTTTTATTGAGATTTTGCAAATATATTGGTAAACACCAAATCACAGTATTTTTTAAGGGAAAAACAATAATAAATATAATCTGTTAGGTCATAAAAGAACCGGATTTGCTACAAATATTATAAAAGAGCAACAAAAAAAGGACTTGTCAAAACATAAAAATCTGTGGAAAAATAAGAAACAGCTAAAATTTCTATTAATCGATATAAATGTCTAAGCCAATAAAGAAGCAAAAGATTGATGAAGGAAGAAAATAGTAAGTGCTTAATAATACAGTAAGTGAGATAATACCCTATTCAACTTAAGCGAGCCTCAATAGAAAGAAATAAAAACTGATTTTATATTATAAGGAATAACCAATATAAAATAATGAGAACAAGAAAAAACTATATTGAACAAAATAACGTAACAAGAAAAGGCACACTAAAATCAACAATGAAACCATGAAAAACTGACAGCATTATAAACTGCTGACCAGAACTGCGCAGTATGACAGGCAATGTAGTATCCATTGTCGTTGCTCCTCCGGCTGAAATAGGAGCAAGTTTTCCAAAAAACTTCACAAGCAATGGAGCACACAACAAGACAATAAGTTCACGGACGATATTTGCAAGTAGTGCAATTGTGCCAAGTTCCGCTCCACGATATTCTGTTATAAAGATGCTTGACAAAGAATAATACCCAAAACCTGAGCCGACGGCAAGAAAATCAGATAAAGAATGGCGCGGAAAGAAAAAACTTACTACAGTCACGCCTGCCCATGTACCCAATATAGTAAGAAGCGGCAGAAGCATAAGGCGCGGATTGACAGAACGGATACTCGAAAATATTTTTGAATCACAGCCTACACTCATTCCGACAAAAAACATGAGAGCACACAAGGCATAAAAACTTATATCTGAATTGCCTGATACAAAATGCGGAATAAAATTACCGAAGCCGCACATCACTCCAACAATAAAAAATGCCACAATGACTATGCTGTCTTTCATGATTTACGTCCCCTTTCGACATATCGCCAAAGTTCCCATGCAAGAAAAGCACTGCCAAGCGTACCGGCAACAGCTATGACAACAGCTTCGATGCCAAGTAACCTTAAGTTTGCTATCAGTTTGGGATTTGCCCCAACTTCAACTCCAAGCAGAAAGAGCAATACCCATATAAAGAACATAACCACACGAGGCAAAAACGTCAATCGGCGTCCACGCAAAAGTCGGCCAAAGAACATACCGGACAACATTATCAAGATAACAACAAACATTGTGAAGAGCTTTATCTGACAGTAAATCTAAGACCGAGATTCAAATTAAAATTGAACGGTTTATCCTTATATATTGTTGTAACATCGCTTCCATTATTAAAATAATAACTTACTCCAGGCTCAACATATACTCCTATGACATTATTAAAATTATACTGAACTCCGGCAGCAGCATTGACAGACCACTGCGGTCGGCTATCTTTAACTTCATATTCAGAATGCTTTATGATTGTTTCGCCAGAAACATAATCAGTGCCGGATTTACCAGAGACACAAAATTCGGCAGTAGCACCGGCTGAGGCATAAATTTCAAGGTAATCGGTGCTCCATATACCATAATTCAAACCGAGCGGCACACCCACATAATGAAGTTTCTGCTCCGTACGGAATCCACCGTCCTCGTCTCCGGATGCTATTTCCGACGACAAATAAGAATAATTCATACCAGTCTCAATGCCAAGTCGGTCTGTCAATTTAAACCTTACTGACATTCCTACCCTAACCGGCTGACGATGCTTTACATTGATTTCATTCTCAGAAGCATCAGCTCTGTTGAGTCGTGAGTCAATTGTAAGCAATGTAAAATCCTTATTCATTATAGGGTCAGCATATACATTCATAGGCATGGCTAACGTTCCGCCATTACCTGAAGATCCGACAGCAGTAAGATTTGTTCCATACAATCCTACCGACACGTCAATAACATGATGACGCTCCGGAGCCGAAGCCAAAAGATTGTCATCACCAGAATTATAATATCTGGCCTTACGACTGTCAGGAGGTCTGTTCACCACAGAAACACCTTTTTTCTGTCTTTCATCAACATCGCCAACATTATTTTCCGACAAGGATTTTTCTGCAACAAGATCTTTATCATCTACAGAAATATCAATATCCGACGCCGAACGCTCACGTGCATCTTCGACAACACCGGTAATTTTTGACTTAATATCACTAAACACCGACTTGTCTGAAGACGGCGACGAAGTTTCTAAACTGCCGCCGACAGCTGTTCCGTCAGACGTTTCCATAGTTGAAGTCTCATCTGACACATCTGCAACTTTTTGCGCAAGACTGTTCCCCGACAGGAAATCGGAAGACTCTGAATTACCATATCTAACAATACCTACAGCAACTACGGCGCAAGCCACAGCTGCGGCAGCCCACCGTCCCCATATTGAAACGGTACGCGCACGATGCTTTTTGACAGACATGCCGCCGTGCTGCTCCATATCGGCCATGGCAGACTCGATATCATCCCATAAACCTTCAGGAACGGGAGCCTTTTTGTCTTCAAATCGTTTTCTTAGATTATCTATCCATTGTTTTTCCATGACCTTAATCGTTTTTATGCGCTGTTTTATATTCTTTTATACGTTTAACAAGCAGAGCCTTAGCCCTAGAGAATTGCGATGCAGACGAACTTTCACCTATATTAAGTATCTGTCCTATTTCCTTATGACTTTTATTTTCAAAAACATAAAGGTTGAACACCATTCTGTAGCCGGGCGGAAGCGACAGTATCATTTTGTTGATAACGTCGTCGGGAACATCCTCAACTTCAGGTTCCTCAGCCGTATCAGGAACAGAGTCGCTATATTCGATAAAGCTGTAAGCTGCGCTTTTCTTAAGAAACCTCAACGACTCATTAACCGTTATTCTTGCCATCCAGGCCTTCAGTGAGCCTTCACCACGATACTCGAAGGTGGAGACAGACATGAAAATCTTAATAAAGCACTCCTGAAGTACATCCTTACGGTCGTTTTCGTCAGGAATATATCGGCCACAAACGGCAGACAAATACTCTGCATACCTGTCGTAAAGAAGCCTCATAGCCTCTCTGTCTTTCCGGCCTATAAGCCTTACTAGGTCTTTATCGTTATATCTGCCGTTGCTATTTGCCATTCTTTAATGCCGAAAAGGCCTTCGCCAAATATTCAGCGGGGCCTTTTCTGAAATATTAATCAACAAACAATAATCATCCGTATTTTATCTCACACGAGATGAATAAGCCACTTTTTCGGCAGCGCCGGTTCCTCCGGTAGCCTTACGGCTGCAATAGTCAAACTGTATCGACTTTTCACCGCTGAACGACTTATACTTTAATGTGAGTTTTACGGTCTTGCCGCCGGTGTCGGGCAGGTCGCTAAGACGGAAAGCCACAAGGGCATCGCCCCAGACACCACTTATGTCGCCATAAGCGTTATGACGGAACTCAACTTCATACGGATCGTCCGGATTTACTCCAGTAAACAAGTTTACGAAATGTGCCACGCCATTGTTGCCCCAGCGTGTACGGAATCGCAAAGTGAGATAGCCGTCCTCAGCAATGTTAACCCAATCCTTGACAATTTCTATCGGGTCTTCGCCGTATTTACTTTCGTTGCCCTCACCGGGATAAGCCACGGCCGGTTTTGTCAAGATGCTGTCCATCCAGTTAATCTGAACAGACTTTGTGTAATCATCGTTTACAGGTTTTACCTCTGTAAAACAAACCAAAGCTCTCACCTCCTTGTCTCCATAAGGAGATTTCTTTAGGTTAACAGGATACAAAGTTGTGCTGTCGTCCAACTGGAGATAAAAGCCGTCACCACTGACAGGCTTTACCGTAACAAGCGCATTGGGCATGGGGGGATAATACAAATATGTATCATCGTCAGTGTCACACGAAGTTATTGAGAAAACCGACATCATGGCCAACGCTATCGCCGTAAAAAATTTCATTGTTTTCATAACATATAATATATTTATTCGTTCACCAATGAAATCACAATATTGCAATAAACTTGCGTGCTACTTACACCTTTTAATTTTTATTCACACTTTAGGATATAAATGCTAGCCATGATGCCGACAAAAGCCACACAAAGAAGTCTCAGACTTACTTTTTCACATTTTCAATCTGAATACTTTCAAGGCTTCCTGTTATAGGATTGAGCACTATGCTCGTAAACATCTTTTTATCAAACAAATCTTCGCTAAGGGGTACAGCCTGACCAAACTGTGCTGCATAAAGTTCATAGGCAACCCATTGTTCATTGCCCTTAAACAAAGTGACTTTAATTTTACCCGGCAGATTAACATAGAAACCTCCGTTGTCCTTTACCTTCTTGGTGCTGAGTATATTTTCCTGGATAGAAGGCATTACATGCTTGTCCTCTACACTTATATAATAAGGATTGCCTCCCAGGTCGTCGGCATCAGTAATGCCCATCCACTTAGAAAAGCGGAACAGCAGCTGGCGTGATACCTCCTTGTTCGGAACAAACACAATCTCTGTCTCTATTGTATCCTTAACCGTAACACCGGTAAAGAGTTGCATAAGTCCACGCTCCTGCTCGTCAAGACTGTTCATCATTATTCTGAGCTGTTCGCCATCCTTCGGCATAAAGTCGGCCTGTCCCTTGCTCAGCAGACTGCGGCTGTCGCGTATGTCATAAATTTCGAGAGCGCAAAGCTCAGCCATCTTTGCCGAACTGCCTGCAGAAAGCACATCCTCGTTCATATAATCGCGCGGATTCAGCGGTGCCGGCTTTGGAGCAGGTTTAAACGGCACACGCTCTTTTACTTTCTTAGGTTCAGCGTTGATAGCGAGCAGCACACCATTGTCGTCAAGTTTAAAAGACTGAATGTTGTGCTTCGAATCAACAGGAGCCACATAAAATTTTGACGTATCACGCTCACCTTCCGAATTAACGTCGAGTCCCAATATACGATATGAAACCGAGGGCTGCATGCTGACATCGTTTACCTTCATATACTTTTCGGCATAAACGGCAAAATCGCCAGGTGTATAAGATGTCTTTTCAATTTTAACTGTAAAGCGCAGTTCGGTGCGCGGGAGATAATATTCTGTTCCCTCTGCTATGTTCTTTCCTTTTTGGGCAGACGCTGTATGCAGTCCTGCAGCCAAGAACAATACACCAAATATCAGCTTTTTCATAACTTTACTTATATTGTAATTTTATCTTTATCGTTAAACAAACTTGCGGTTGCTGCGCCATGCTAATCTCAGTCGTTGAGACGTTTGAATGCCTTCGGCAAGTATTTAATAATATCGCTCGCCACAACGCTCTCCTCGCCCAAGCCCTTAGCAGCCATGTCGCCTGCAAGCCCGTGCAGATACATTCCGAGCATACATGCATCGGCCTGACGATAGCCTCTTGCCAGCAGCCCGGTTATAATTCCTGTAAGCACGTCGCCGCTTCCAGCAGTAGCCATGCCGGCATTGCCCGTAGGATTAAACACGATATTGCCGTCGGGCATACACAAAGCCGAATTATGACCTTTAATAATAATGTATGCCTGCAGATGCTCAGCCATGTCGCGTGCGTTGCTCAGCCGTTCGTAGCTGTCGCCATAACGGTTACCCGAAAGGCGTTCAAACTCTCTCGGATGCGGAGTCATTATTATTCCCTTAGGCAACTGCTGAAGCCAAGCTCTATGGCTCGAAAGTATATTCAGTCCGTCAGCATCAATCACAACAGGAATCTGCGCACGGCGCACCTGACTGATAAATGCTATGGCCGTTCCCTCCTGAGTGCCCAGTCCCGGACCGATGCCGAGCGCGTCGAAGTCAGCCGTTTCTATCGACTCAGAGAAGAAAGTCTCTTCCTTGTCTATGTGCATAATAGCTTCAGGCACAGATATCTGCATAATAGTGTTATTGAGTTTCGGCGTGCATACCGTCACCTTTCCGGCTCCGCATCTAAAGCAAGCCTTCGTGGCAAGCACAGCCGCTCCTGCCATGCCGTAGCTGCCGGCAACAATCAGAGCATGGCCCATGTCACCCTTATGTGCATACGGGTCACGATGAAGCAGGCGCGGACGCAAGTCGTCCTCGTCAATAACACTGTAGTGCGACACCATCTTGTCCATGCCTTCCTTGCTCAGACGTATGTCGAGCACACGCAGTTTTCCAATAAATTTCTGATTTTCAGCAAATAGGAACGCCAGTTTCTTGTTCTGCAGCGTCAGCGTAACGTCGGCCTTTATTATGTTGGCCCTAACGTTATAAGTGTTGTCCTCGGTCATAAGTCCCGAAGGAACATCTATGCTGACAACAGTTGCAGCCGACTGGTTGATATACTTCACAAGCGACGCAAATCCTCCAGAAAGCGGCTTGTTTAGTCCGGAACCAAACAGACCGTCAATCACAAGCGTATTATTCTCAAGTTTCGGAGGGTCAAACTCGTTCACCACCTCGTCAAACTTTCTTACGGACTTACATTCCAAAAGTCGCTGTTTGTTGGTCTTGCAGTCTTCAGAAAGATTGTCGTTGATGTTGAACAAATAAACACTTACATTATATCTTTGCTCGGCAAGCATCCTTGCCACAGCCAGAGCATCTCCACCGTTATTGCCGGGTCCGGCAAAAACAACCACCGGCATACCATTGCTCCAAGTCTCGGTAATGGCATGCGTTATCGATTTAGCCGCACGCTCCATCAAATCTATCGATTCAACGGGTTCGTGCTCAATCGTATATTTGTCAAGCTCACGAATCTGAGCACCAGTAAAAATCTTCATCAGTGCAAAAATACAAAATTAATGCTAATCGCTTATTATTGTTTGATATATTTTTAGTAATTTTGTGCCAAAATATAAAAAAAGCACTATGGACCCAATAAAAATCCATGACAAAAAATTTAAGATTTCATATCCTGAATCAGAAATTCTGGAACGTGTCAAAGCTGTTGCAGACCGCATAAACAAAGACATGGCGGGCAAAAATCCTCTGTTCCTGGCCGTGCTTAACGGCTCTTTCATTTTTGCTGCCGACCTGATGAGGATGATAACTATCCCATGTGAAATTTCTTTCGTAAAACTGGCGTCATATCAGGGCACCATGTCTACAGGAAAGATCAAGGAAGTAATCGGCATCAACGAGGACATCTCGGGCAGAACAGTGATTATAGTTGAAGACATAGTTGAGAGCGGACTGACAATGAAACGCATGATCGACTCACTTGGAACGCGCAATCCCGAGTCGGTGCATATATGCACGCTCCTGCTTAAACCAGAGAAACTTACGGTTGACTTAAACATAGAATACGCAGCAATGGAGATTCCTAACGACTTTATTGTCGGCTACGGACTCGACTACAATCAGCAGGGACGCAACCTGCGCGATATATACACTCTGGTGGAAGAGTAAGAAACAAACTCATATAAAGTAAAAAGATGAAGAATATTGTAATTTTCGGTGCACCCGGTTCAGGAAAGGGTACACAAAGCGATCTCATGATCAAGAAGTACGGATTCGGCCACATATCAACAGGCGACGTACTGCGTAACGAAATCAAAAACGAAACCGAGCTTGGCAAAACCGCAAAACAGTATATCGATAAAGGCCAGCTCATTCCTGACGAACTGATGATCAGCATCCTCGCAAGCGTTTACGACAGCTTCGGCAAAGAGCACAAGGGTGTTATCTTCGACGGTTTCCCCCGCACTATCCCGCAGGCAGAGGCCCTGAAGACAATGCTCAACGAGCGCGGACACAAAATAGCAGCAATGATTGAGCTTGACGTTCCCGAGGACGAACTGATGAAGCGTCTTATCAAGCGCGGTCAGGAGAGCGGACGCTCTGACGACAACGAGGAGACTATCAAGAAGCGTCTCGACGTTTACCACAACCAGACAGCTCCGCTGATTGAGTGGTACTCAAAAGAGAATCTGCATCACCACATCAACGGTCTTGGCGAACTCGACCGCATCTTCGGTGACATCTGCAACGTTATCGACAATCTGTAAAATAAATAAGACCTAATTTAATTAAGAGGCCAAGGTGTATGTTTTACGCCTTGGCCTCTTATTTTTAATAAATGTCTTTATTATTTAGAATAAAACTTTGATAGTGTTTTAAATTAATTCTTATCTAAACCGCCTTTAGAATAAGAATATTCAATTAGTCGGAATAATAATGTCTACTATCATAAAATGTACTCTATTTTTATAATTTGTCCATAAAGAAGAATGCAATTTCACGAATTATGGTTACATTTGTGCCTGATTAAAATATTAAAGAGTGGCGATACCGGCCGTAAAATCTTTGAATAAATTACTTTTATCTTTAATAATATTACAAATTATGAAAAGACTGTTTTTTGTTTTTTTACTTGCCCTCGTAATTCAAAGCGCATCTTTTGCCAGTGATTTTTCAAAATATCGTGGCGTTTGGGCATCAAATGATGCTGAAGCAGTTGTAACAGACAGCGTTTGTATGTTCTTTGAGAATACTCCAACAGGTTTGAGAGCATTTCTCAATATTCCTACACAAGACATATACAGCTGTACAACTTACAAAGATTCGGCATTTGTGGTTGAAACAACTAAGCCTCTTATACTCACTAATGAGGTTAAGACAGTTAACGGAGTAGCCGTAAAGACACTTCGTATTGGAGATAAAGTCATGTCTAAAGTGGAAGATATAATTACTTGCAAGCCTTATGAAAAATCCACTGCAAAAAGTAAGTTAGACATCGGTAAATGTTTGCAGGAATGGAGACTTGGCGCCAAGTTTGGAAAAGACGGCAATGTATTCATGTGTGAGCTTAACACCAACCGCCACATGTTTATCTATTTGATTAACAGCAATATGACATATATTCGGGCAGCTGCAACAGCGAATAACAATAACGGCACATTGTTTTTTCAGAACATTCGTATGATGCGCAACAATAACACCGGAGAAATGACATCATATATGGCACCTGATAATTATAACATTGCCGCAAACGATCTGAAGATTGATGACAGTAAATTTAATCCCAATGCTTGCGTATTTAATCCTGATGGAGGAATTTACTGGTCATTTATTTCGTTTACACCAGACCAAATTAAGATAAATGGCTGTGGTGAAATTTATTATATAAATCGCATTGATCAATTTGAAGAGTATTTTAAGTATATCCCCTACGAAGCAGCACACTTATAAAAAAATCTATTTCCAGTATAATGGGCTTTACCATACCTTTAAAATTTGGTAAAGCCTATTTTTTATTCAATAAACGACTTGACTTATTAATAGCTTTCGTCAAAGCATATTCCATAAGTTTAATACAAAAGACAACCATTTTTCGGAATGATAAACTTATGAGATTTTACTACTCAGAGCCTAACATACCAACACATAATCCGTAAAGACCTTTTTTAAATCAGGAACATTCACTAAATTCTTTCAATCAGAGTTATTCAGATGTCTTTCCCATATATTTTCTGATTAAAATTATTGTTTATGACATCAACTCTATTTTAGTGCCGTATTTTTCATTTTCAAACACATCTGGAGCTACCACCCTCATAAAATGAGATTTCACACGTCAGAAATCAGGCTGCATAAGAAACTTGAACAAATTCTAGTCTTACAAAATAGACTACATTTGTAGTATGGAGCCGAAAAAGAACAGATTGATTTCAGATATTTTTATACTCGTGGGACTATTTTTTCACATACCATAATGTTTCTTATGAGTACCCAAAAACCATTCCATTGCCGTTGCCTTCATTATTGCCGACTCCCCGCTTATAGCATTCCTGACTTAACCATTTCTAGTCCAGCCCTTCAGTATAAACGATTTATCTATATTCTTTTCATCGCAGAACATTCTATAATCGTCACCGGATGACATCTGCGACGTTATTGACAATCTGTAAAATAAATAAGACCTAATTATAATGTAAGAGGCTAATGGAGTACAGCTCCGTCTTAACCTCTTATTTTATTGTTATTCCCATTGTACAAAAGTGTGTCCCCAAAGAAAAAAAAATCAAACACAGCAGTTGGAAACAGCAATCATTTCTGCCAATGGTGGACCAGCAGAGGCTCATGTAGGTAATGATGGTCCATCGTCTGACTTTCTATGTGACGAACAGAAAAACGGAATAGAAAATAAAAACATTCAAAGTATGTTATGGCAAAAGCTTTAACGATACAATATTAACCATCGCTTACTATACATAAGCCCCATTATGGGAACGTGCCGTTTGAAATTCCAAGTTCGTGGGAGTGGACAACATTAGAGGAAATCTTAGAACTTGTTTCTGGACAAGATTTTTCACCAGAGAAATATAATAACAATGTTTCTGGTATACCTTATATCATTGGAGCCAGCAATATTGAAAATGAACAACTTATTATTAATAGATGGACAGAATATCCGTCTGTTTATTCATATTTAAATGATTTACTTGTTGTATGCAAAGGTGCTGGCGTTGGAAAAATGGCTATTAACAATATTGGCACAGTTCATATAGCTCGTCAGATACAAGCAATAAGAGTGTATACAAATTATATCAATATTAAATACGTAAAAGCTGTTGTAAAAAATAACATAGAGAGTATAATATCAAAAGCCAATGGATTAATACCAGGATTGAAACGTGAGTTATTGTTATCTTTACAAATACCACTTCCTCCATTTGCAGAACAACAGTATATCGTTAAAGAAATTGAGCGTTGGTTTAAATTAATAGATAAAATAGAACAAGACAAATTAAATTTACAAACTGTAATAAAACAAGTAAAAATAAAAATCCTAGACCTTGCCATTCATGGTAAACTTGTACCGCAAAACCCAAATGACGAACCCGCTTCTGAGTTGCTAAAGCGTATCAATCCGAAATCAGAGATTACTTGTGATAACGCGCATTATCCGCAGTTACCTAAAGGATGGACTATTTGTAGACTTGAACAAATTACTGATTATGAACAACCAACGGATTATATCGTAAAATCTACAGACTATGATACTTCTTATTCAACTCCTGTTTTGACAGCTGGTAAGTCTTTTATAATTGGCTACACTAATGAAACGACAGGTATATATTCAAATCTTCCTTGTATAATATTTGATGATTTTACAACAGATTCGAAACTAGTTGATTTTCCCTTCAAGGTAAAATCATCGGCAATGAAAATACTAAAAGTAAATCAAAATATTGAGATTGATTATGTAGCAATTTTTATGAGCATAACAAAATTAATAAGTGATACTCATAAACGATATTGGATTTCCGAATATTCCAAATTAGAGATACCAATACCTCCAAAGAAAGAGCAAAAACGAATTGTTTCTGCTGTTCACAGTATATTTGTTAGATTGGATATGATAATAGAGAGCTTATAAACTCTCCATTATCATATCTAGAGACATAAATGCTTTATTTATAGCATCTACTATCCTTTGTTGCTCTTTATAGGGTGGTATAGAAACTATGATTCCCTTAAACAGTTTCTTGTTTAAATGAGGAATGGCAGAGCCAACCTTGTTCTCTCGCAATAACTTTCTATATAAGTTGATAACTTGTAACATATATTCGGTATTCATATTTTCGTTGATAAACAACCTTTTGAAAGTGCTACCTTGATAACCTTCGATTGGAGTTCTGAATACTTCACCAGAGTTCTCTCCATCGACTAAAATTAAAAAAGAATTTGCAGGTATATATTTACCAAAAGTCAAAGTCTTCGGATCTCGTTCACCACGTAAATATTTGACATCAAGATTTACTCGTTCTATACCATTTTGTTTATTACCATCAATCAAAGAACATAGTATTTGCATGGGTGCAACTGCCCAGCCTTTAGGTAACTGCGTATAATGCGCGATACGTCCTTTTATATTATTATCATATTCATTCTAAATTAATGCAATATGGTAACAAAATTCAAAAATCATTTAGCAAGAACTAATCTTGCCAAGAACACCGTTAATTCGTATGTGTGGACAGTAGAGTATTTCCTTAATCATTATGGGGAAGTGAACAAGAAGAACCTTTTAGCATATAAAGGGTATTTAGTTGAGAAATTTAAGCCGCAAACTGTAAATCTTCGTTTGCAGGGAATCAACAAGTATCTGGAGTTTACAAAGCAAGAAAAGTTAAAAGTGAAGTTCGTAAAGGTACAGCAGAAGAATTTTTTAGAAAACGTAATCAGCGATGCAGATTATAAATTTTTCAAATCCAAACTCAAGGCTGATGGTTATGATGAATGGTATTTCATTGTTTGGTTTATGGCTGCTACCGGAGCACGAGTCAGTGAATTACTCCATATCAAAGCAGAACATATCGGTGTAGGTTATCTTGACTTATATAGTAAAGGTGGAAAGATTCGTCGGTTATACATTCCTAAGAATCTACGAATAGAAGCAGATAAATGGTTAAAGAGTCAAGGCTTAACATCCGGCTATATTTTTCTAAATCGTTTTGGACAACGTATAACCACTCGTGGAATAGCGTCGCAACTCAAACATTTTGCCGAAAAATACGGAATGAACAAAGAAGTGGTTTATCCTCATTCTTTCCGTCATCGTTTTGCTAAAAATTTTCTTGACCGTTTCAATGATCTTGCTCTACTTGCCGACCTCATGGGGCATGAAAGCATTGAAACGACTCGCATTTATCTTCGCCGTACAGCAAGTGAACAGCAGAAAATTGTAGATAAAGTCGTGAACTGGTAATCTGTCAATAGCCTTTAGAAGTGCAATTATTTACACTTCTAAGGCTTTTTGTATATTGTCAAGTGAAGAGAATAGCTTTTCTATCTTGGTAACTATGCGGTATTGTTCAGCAAGAGGAGGTAAGAATATATGCATATTTTCTAAAACCCCAATATATAATTCCTTTTGGTTTGTGCTTCCTGCAAGATTCTCTTCAATATACTGTTGTATAGAGTCAGAAGATATATAAGCATAAACATATTGAGGACAAATACTTTTCACCACTCTTACGACAGAAACATGTGAATCAGGAACTACAAATGGATAGTTACCCAAGCAATTTGCATTAAATAATCTTGTTCTTCCAACAGTGCCAGTACCCGTTGAATTTACAAGAATATCCCCAGTTTGTAATTTGTAAACTTCATTCCACTTGTTAATCGTAGAAGGGTCTAAAAATCTTGCTTGCTCTAATGATATGCCACCATCTTTTAGATTACATTTTTGAGCAAATACAGGGTATGTTTTATCGTATTCCGAGTATTTGGGTGATTTTCCTCTTGACAAGAAAGAACATATATCGACTAATTTGCAGGCACACCAATTTTCCGGAATCTTCTCATACTGCGCGTTATCACAAGTAATCTCTGCCTTCGGATTGATACGCTTTAGCAACTCAGAAGCGGGTTCGTCATTTGGGTTTTGCGGTACAAGCTTACCATGAATAGCGAGATCAAGGATTTTGCTTTTGGTTTGCTTGATAGTTATTTGTAAATCAGCTTTTCCTTGTTTAATTTCATTAATCAAAGCAAACCAATGTTTAATCTCGGTAACTATGCGTTGCTGTTCAGTTAAAGGTGGTAAAGGAAAAGCCATCTGTTCTAAATTGTATTTTGGTAAACCTTCACGACCACTACCCGTAATCTTCATATATTTAGCAAAGTATGAAGATAAAACTAACGCATGGAAATATTCAGGTTCAACTAAAACAGAACGCATAATACAAACGTGTTGACTGACATTGCCACAATTAAAATCCGCAGGAACTACGGCACATCTTCCCAATGAACCTCCAGTAATATTCAACAACAAGTCGTTAGCAAGAACTTCCGTACCTTTCATCTTCTGATGAACTTCTTCGGATATATACTTGATGTCATCATAAACAAGCTTATCATTATATACATTTTGCGATCGGAAAAAAGGAATCCCTTTCACAGAATAGTTACTTCCTTTTGGTGTACTACCGGAACCTATCTTTGAGCATATTTCTTCAATCGTTGTCCACACCCAATTATCGGGTATTTCAAATGGCACGTTCCCATAATGGGGCGTATCAGAAGTTTTAGTTCTTTTTTTGCTACGCTTTATTTTTCCCTCTTTTATCAGACGTTCTTTCTCTGCTTTAATGCGTTCAAGTAATACGGATGCAGGTTCGTCATTCGGATCTTGTGGAACAAGTTTACCATGAATGGCGAGGTCTAGTATTTTTTGACGTAATTTCTTTGTATCCATTTGAATTAGTCTTTGTTTAAGAATAGATTGCAAAACTCATTCAGTTGCTGCTGCATGCGTTCTTGTGGAATGAGAATACGCTTGTATTCAGCAATCATGGTAGGACTCATGCTTCGGCTCATAGCGTACTCTACTACTACCCGGTCTGCTTCAGGACAAAGAATGATACCGATAGACGGATTTTCGTTTGAGCGTTTTACATCGCGGTCGAGTGCTTCCAGATAAAATTCCAACTGTCCAAGGTCACGAGGATGAAACTTTGTCTTTTTTAATTCTACAGCGACCAATGCTTGTAAGCCGCGATGAAAAAATAGTAAATCAGCCTTGAATGTAGATGCACCAATATTAAGGCGATATTCTTGATCCATGAATATAAAGTCTTTTCCTAGTTCAAGTATAAACTGTTTCATGTGTTCTATTAGGCCGTTCCTTAGTTTTGTTTCGCTATGCTTTTTCGGCAGGTTGAGAAAATCTACGAACAGGGTGTCTTTGAACATGACTGGCGCATTAGGATATGTTTCAAGCAATCCTTTTGACATATTATCCTTGCTTCCTAATAATCCTGCATAAGTCTGGTTAGAAATGCAACGTTGGAGCTCACGTTTTACTAAATGCTCTTTATTGGCATAGAGTATATAAAACAACCGTTCTTCGTCGCTTTTACATCGGCATAAAATTTCTATGTGATTAGTCAATGTCGTTAACTCCAATATCTTAGGCATTTGTCCAACTGCTGGCTGGACAAATTGTGCAGTTTTTGGCTGCACAATTACAGGTACTTCCTGTTTATGATCGCTCGCTTCAATTTGTGCAGTTTTTGGCTGCACAAATTCAGTATTCAAATATTGTCTTATTGTTACTATGAAAGTTTCTGACGAATACACGTCATAAAACATTACCATATTGTAGATACTTCTTTTGCTATATCCTTTGATGTCAGGACGTTGGGAACGTATATATTCAGACAGTTGCGTGACGACCTTACTTCCCCATTCTTCGCTCTTTAGTTTAGCTGAGACATATCCGCCTACATGCCATGCAGTGAGTAACAATTCTTCGTTTACAGCTCTTGAAGCATTAGTTTTATGTTGGAGAATAATATCTATGATTTCTCCGAATTGTTGTTCTATTGATATTGCAATGTTATTATTCTTCATACGCTTAATCTTCATTTATGTTTGCAAGCAGCTTCTCAAGTTCTGCTACTGCTGAACTAATAGTTTTACTTTTTTCTTTTATATCAGCCATCAATTCAGCCAAGGAGCGGTCATCAGTTTCTCCTCTCTGTTTTATCCAAGTTATATCAAGGCTTGTCTTATCACGAGTGAGAATATCGTCTACCGGATATTTACGCCAACGCCCTTGAGGATTATTGTCTGCATCATATGTCTCTTTGCGTCCTTCTAAATTTCCTGCATTATAGCATGTGACAAAATCATCCAAATGATGTCTCTCTAATTTATTAGTAGCAAGCGTATGTTTGATACCAGTACGATAATCATAAAACCAAATCTCTTTCGTTGGTTGACCTTTGGAAAAGAATAATACATTTGCTTTTACACCTTGTGCATAGAAGATACCTGTAGGCAAACGAAGTATCGTATGTAAATTGAAGTCCGAAAGCAACTTCTTGCGAATTATTTCTCCCGCACCACCTTCAAAAAGGACATTGTCTGGTAATACTACAGCTGCACGACCTCCGGTTTTGAGCATCAACATCATGTGTTGAAGAAAATTCAACTGATTGTTCTTCGTTTCTACATAGAAATCCGGACGGTTAATATCAACAGAACCAGCCGGACGAGTGCCGAAAGGAGGATTGGCTAATATTACATCTACAAGAGTGGATGGCTCTTTCTCCAAGGAATCCTCACAAACAATTGGGCTTCGTTCTGTTCCCACACCATGTAAATATAGGTTCATGGAAGCAAGTGTCACAACCAATGGAGTGTTATCTACACCATGCAATGCCTTGTTACGCAAGAAATCACGTTTCTCCTTACTGGCAGACTGCTCTTTCATATAATCATATGCGGTCAAGAGAAAACCTCCGGTGCCGCAGGCTGGATCACAAACCGTTTCTCCAATTTGTGGAGCTATGCAATCTACCATTGCTTTGATGAGCGGGCGTGGAGTAAAGTATTGACCTGCACCACTTTTCTTATCTTGTCCGTTCTTCTCAAGGATACTTTCGTAAATAGCACCTTTCACGTCTCCATCCATAATCAGCCATTGCTCCTCATCAATCATAGTAATGACTTTTTTTAAATAGACAGGCTTGTCAATCTTGTTTTGCGCTTTTGTATAAATTGTGCCGATGAGATTTTCCTGCTCACTCAGCAGTTTCAGAGTATCTTCGTATTGCTTTACTAAATCCAGACCGTCAAGAGAAATTAAATCACTCCATTGATAACCAGATGGTATTGCAGATTCTTCTCCAAACATTTCTACATTCTCTGCGTCCATCTTCAAAAATAAAAGATAGGTGAGCTGCGTGATGTAATCTGTAAAACCTATACCTTGTCCGGCAAGAGTAGTTGCCAGATTCCAAACTTTTTTGGTGAGCGATTGCTCTGTTATATTATTTGTTGCCATAAATTTATGCTGCTTTTCTTAAAACTACAAATGTGTATAGAGACTGTAAAGCTTCATTGGCTTTCTGCATATTGCCAAAAGCACGGATCATCTGCGCTGCCTGAGTTGCATCATCTTCACGAATCTCTTTGACTGTACAAGCTCCGTTGGAAGCAATATAATCTACAATACGACTGATAACTTCACGTTGTTTATCTGTTATTTCGCGCTGGTTTTGTCCTAACCATAGATTGAAATACTGTTTAGAGGTGGAAACAACACTATCTAACCGCTCAATCTGGTGTAAAGCAAAACGTACAAGCTGTATGATATTGGTCAAAGCATCACTCTCTTCTTTCGTAGAAGAACGTCGAACGCTATTTGGATTCAGAATGGCGTATGAGTTCCATAATTGCTTGGAAGTAAAATGATTGTTAGCCATCTTGAGTTTGTATTCTAAATCTTTTAGCATTGAATAGGTAATTGGTTCACCTTCATTATTATAAATTATACGTAGAGCTTCTATTTCATCACTATGTTCTTTGCAGAAATCTTCAAAAGCTTCTGTTGTATTTTTAGCTTCCTCTATTGAAAATCCTTTAGATATAAGTGTGTCCTCGCCAGGTATCAAAGTATTGACAAATCCTGCAGCAAGAATAAGCAGATACCTGCGCGCATCAGCGTGATTTGCAAGTGACGCAACTAAACCCTTTCGCTCATTGTTAGGCTCTTCGGTACTTATAAATGGCGGCAGAATATTGTTTTCAAAAGCTTCGTAAATTCTTGAAGCAAGTTCTTTCATGTCGTCATTAGCCAAACGTACGAATTCATTCCTCTGTGAATTATCTGCTTTGTTATATATTCTGGAAAGTGTTGCAGCTAGACGTTTCAGATGTTCATCAGGAAGGTAACCATGAGTAATCTGTTCCAACAGCTCTTTAAGAGTAATAATCTTTGTTGTCGGCCCATCCGTTATCGTAGGTATTATTTTTTCGTGTTCAGTAACACCTACGGCATCAACTAAATAAAAACAATCTTTACTGAACGCATTTGGGGTGACATTCCGTAACTGCTCATCTCCGATTGTACGCACACCACGTCCTTTCATCTGTGTATATAGAGGTAAAGATTCTACATCACGCATGAAAATCAATACTTCAAGAGGCTTTACATCTGTACCAGTTGCAACCAAGGTGCAAGTTACGGCAATTCTGAAATCTTTATCATTCCGGAACTGACGTATCAATTCATTACTATCGCCTGCAGAATAAGTTATTTTCTGCACAAAACGGTCATCTGTACGTCCAAATACTTCTTTAGCTATCTGTACGATATTACTGGCATGAGTCTCATTTAGCGCAAATATCAAAGTCTTTGGCAAATAGTCAAAATTGGCTTCACGCTGTGGATCATTGAATAACTCAGTATAGACTACATCACGATAAGTAGACAGAATAAGTTTTATTTGCGCAGGATTAATGACACTTCTGTTTAACTCCTTATTGGTATATGTTTTCGTTTCTTTATTGGAAATAGTTTTTACATCTCCGGTATAACGTGTTTCTTCTTTGATTTTATCCCCTTCTAATATAGCGCCGCCATTTTCTGTAACTTGAGTTTTGATTCGATATACGCGGCAATCTACATTTACACCATCAACGATACTTTTTTCCAATGTGTAGTTGACTATACGATTATTGTTAAAGAATGCCATTGTTTCTGGAATTGGTGTTGCTGTCAATCCAACAAGTCTGGCTGTGTCAAAATATTCCAATACCTTACGCCAATTCCCATAAATGGAGCGGTGGCACTCATCTATGATAATTAAATCAAAATAATCATGTGGCAAATTTGGATTCGGAGGTAATACAACTTCTTCTGTAGGTTCATTATCATCGTCGTTGTCATTATCCTCGATAGTGTCTCCTTTCAGAAAAGAAAAAAGACGCTGTATTGTTGAAATAACGACATTGCTATCAGATGGTATAGAAGAAGAACGAAGACGATTCACGGTAAATATTGTATTGAATGCATCTCCATTTTCTGTCAGCCGAAAAGTTCCGAATTCTCCCTCTACCTGCTTCCCGAGATTATTCCTGTCCACAAGAAATAACACTCTTCTCATTGGGGTATATGAAAGAAAACGATATGCCGCAAGACATGCGGTATATGTCTTACCTGCACCTGTTGCCAATACCATCAAGGCGCGATTCTGGCCACTTCTGAAACTTTTTTCCAGTTCTGTAACAGCCTCATACTGACAATCCCGTAGTCCTTTTCTTCGCAAAGTTGGAAGCCCGGCAAAATAATCATTTATCCCCAATAATTTAACCAATTCATGAGGAGTTGGAATCGTCATAATTTGCTTGAAACAAGAATCTTGTTTGCGAAAATCACAAAAATACAAGTCTTTTCCATTTGAAGTAAATATGAAAGGCAATGGTTTCTGATATGTTTGATAAATTTTAGGAACATTTCTGGCATATACGACAGCTTGTTCACAAACTTTATCAGAAAATGGATCAATCTCTTCTCTTTTAGCTTCAAGTACACCAACAGCCTTTCCGTTAATGAAAAGGAAATAATCAGCCTCAAGGTTACCTTTTAAAAGTCCTTCTCTTATAGCAACTGCAGTACAGTTTGGTTCATAGTTATCTCTATCGACCACCTTCCAACCAGCATCGCTAAACCACAGATCTATTTTTTGCCTCGCTTTTTCTTCTGGTGTCATATATTCCTATATTTTTATATTATCGGAAGTTGAATACAGAAAATAATAACATCTATAAAGAACTGTTGCCGCTCTTCTTGTCTGTTATCAAATCTTTTATGTCAACTGAAGAAATTCAGTAATTGCTGTAAGGTCTCCAAATTAAGATGGATTCTGTTACAAGCATACGAGTTAACAATATTGAAGCTCCTATCCAGTTTTTTCGCTAACCAAGTTTTTAAACATCTTTCTCCGATAAAACGACCTTTATTCTATTAATTATATTTTTAGATGCAATTATATTATGCAAATATAGTGAATTATATTCGACAACCGAAATTCTTTTTGTAAATTTGCCTGATTAAGTATCTAAAAAGTGTATGCTTGATTAATAACTTAAAAGAATTGAATTAAGAATATATAAAGACACTATATTTAAGATATTTTTATTTATAACGAAATCTATCTAAGATAAAAATACTACAGTTTTAGCGATTGGCAAATATAAAATATGCCACTTCCGAAAAAGTAAAAGAAACATAGAATTAAGTTTATATGCAGAAAGCCGCTTTTAAAATGAACTTATCAATTAAGGCTGAATTTAAATTAAACTTATTTCTATTTGATTTCAAAATTAATTTTAGTAAGTAAATTTTCCAAACAGCCTTACAATATGATATTTCTGAAATGTTTGGATTTTCTTTCAAAATAGAAAAGCAATACGGACGTAAGCGCATAAAATGGTAAAGGATGTTTACAAAGACGCGAAAATGGGGCACTTTCTGATGATAAACCTATCGGTTTTGAGGTGAAAACGGGCCGTTTTTGAATCACAAAAAGGCTGTTTTTAAGGCAAAATCCTGGCTTTTTGTGGGCGTTTATGGCGAAAACAATTGCACACTTTATGATTTATGCCGATATTATGCTGAATGACAAGACTTTATATTTGCACACGATTTTGGCAGTATTTACGCACAAATATTTTTGATTTCAAAAAAGACGCGTTTTGGAGCGTCAACGAAAATCACGATGGAAGGAAAAAGCTACAATAACATATCAGAAAGTCAAAACGCAACGTTCACTCAGCAAGAAGGCTGTGCAAACAACAGATAATGGCAACTGAATACTTAATTTTATCATCTGCACCGCTTATATATTGCACGTTTTGCAATAATTTCGTATTTTTGCAGCAAAATATTAACAAAGACAATAACAACATGCCGGAATCCAATTTTGTAGATTATGTGAAGATTTACTGCCGCTCAGGCAAAGGCGGAAGAGGCTCCATGCATCTTCGCCACGTGAAATACAACCCCAACGGAGGTCCCGACGGAGGCGACGGCGGTAAAGGCGGATCCGTTTTTATAAGAGCAACTCCTGAATTGAATACGCTTATGAATTTCCGGCGTAAACGAAAATTCGCCGCTGCAAAAGGTGAGAATGGCGGTGCCAAAGAAATGTTCGGCAAAAGCGGAGATGAT
>ENA-OOSC01000061-OOSC01000061.1-human-gut-metagenome-genome-assembly--contig:-NODE-61-length-22116-cov-2.831694_pt1 | contig 22116 bp, 5 predicted proteins | sample MGYA00241177_ERZ501212 | MGnify/ENA primary metagenome ERZ501212 (study PRJEB25962, sample SAMEA2042491) | human gut metagenome | biome: human gut; feature: human-associated habitat; material: faeces... | reverse complement strand
TACGCCGTACTTGTCGGCAACGCGGAACTCCATGTTCTCGCGGCGCTGTCCGTTCAGAGGCTTAAATCCGAGCCATGTGCAGGTGTTGCCGCCCCATCCGGTAAGAGTCCATGTTGACGGTGCGCCTTCCACCTTGCCAGTTCCTCCATCATAGAGCATCCAGCGACGAAGGTCGTCAAAGCGTTTTCCTTCGTAAGCAAACTCTATCTGGCGCTCATACAGGATGGCCGACATACATGCAGCCTGGTCTGACTCGAGGTTAGACTGCAGTCCGTAGTTGTTTTCGCCAGTATATCCGGCACGTGCGCGTATCTGTTTCAGATAGCTTACGGCATCGGTAAGTTCGCCGGCACCGCAGGCAACTTCAGCCAAGTTGAGCAGCACTTCGGCATAGCGCAGTTCGATGTAAGGCTGTGCAGAATATGCAAATCCGCCGTTGCTTGCAGTTCCGTTGAATGTATAAAGAGAATTGGTGTTCACGTCGTAGTCGTCAGAACGTTTGCGCACATACACTCCCGAGCAGTTTGTCAGCAGGTTGTCTGCTCCGTAGTCGTTGCCGCTCTCCGGGTCGCCCTGGTCGTTGAGGTCGGTGTACCAAACATAGTTCCACAGTTCATAGTTCTTACCGTCGTCATACGAAGGGTTGTTCGGGTCGGCAGACTGAACAGTGTTGTTGCCGTTGTATGCCCAGCGGAAACCAGGGAATGCGAATGTACGGTAGAAACGCGGGTCACGGTTCATGAACGGATGCTCGCGGTCGTAAGATATTGACGATGCGTCGAGCTTTGTATAAGTGTCGGCAGAAGACGGGCGCTTACCGTCGGCCATCGGGAACATGTCAATGAGCATAGCCGATGCGTTCTTGCCTGAACCTGTTGTGTTCTTCGGGCGTATGTAGCGCTCCCAGTTGCTGTTCTTCTGTCCGTCGCCAGCCTGAACAGTGTTATAGAGAGTTACGAACACTGCTTCAGGATTCTTGTCGCTTTGGTTAAACTGCAGTGCGAAGTCTGAGCCGTTGATATTGTTTGTTGATGTGAACAGACCGTAGCCGCATGAGTTGATAGAGTCGAGTTCTGCCTTCATCTGTTTATAAGCGTTCTTCCAGCGAGTCTCGTCGTTGGCGCGGTTGAACAGAGGGCTGGCCCACAACAGCAGCACGCGTCCTTTCAGGGCGAGGGCTGTTCCGGTGGTTACCATACCCCATTCGCTGCTTGACCATCCTCCGTTCATAGTCTTGGCTGCAAGCATCTTGGCCGACTGGTCGAGGTCGCTAAGAATGAAGTCTATACATGCCTTTGCCGAACGGCGCGGATTTACAACACCTTCTACCGGATCTTGTACTTCAGTTACGATTGGCACACCTCCGTAGAATTTCACGAGGTTATAGTAGCACCATGCGCGGAAGAAATACAGCTGTCCAAGATATTCGTCTTTCTTGTCCTGTGTGAGCGCACCGCCCGATATGCCTTCTATGGCGTCGTTGATGTTGCGGATACGTCCCCAGGCGTTGCCCTGAATGTTGTTAGGCGTACCGAAGAAATAGTCGGGAACGGATGTGCCGCTCATTACAGACAGTGGCTTTTGCGGATCAACAAAAGCTCCGAAGCCACTGTATTCCTCTGTCGACTTGGCCTGAGTGTCGTTGCTTCCGCTTGACGGATATTGCCATGTGGGGTCGCTGTTCACCGTAGGCAGACACCAGCTGTAAACATCGTAGACACGGCGCTGGCATCCTGCCTCAGTGTCGTAGATGCCTGTATTCACGTTGTCATAGTTCTTCTTTTCCTCCAGAAAGTCATCGCTGCACGAAGTTATAGCCATGCTTGTGATAAGGCCAAGTCCGAACAATTTTATTATATTTGTTTTCATTGATGTTATTCTATTTAACGGTTATGTTTTATCAGAATGTGAGATTAACTCCTACTGTAAACTGGCGCAGAGTGGGGTATGAGCCATAGCTGCACATAGGATCCATGAAGTTGTCCGGATACGGATTGTAGAAGCTCAGCAGGTTCTGGCCGGTAACATTTACACGTGCCGACTGTATGCCGATTTTCTTAACGAGAGACGACGGTATGGTGTAAGCCAGAGTCAGACGGCTGAGGCGTACTCTTGTTCCGCTTATTCTCCAGAACGATGATGTTATGGCATTAACGCTCTGATATGCGAGGTTAGGCAGACTTCCGTTGCGGTTGGCTGCAACTACGAGGTTGCCTGCTGCGTCGTAAACATCCTGATATGAATACATGTTGTCTACATTCCAGAACGAAGGCATGTTGGTGAACTCAAGGTCGCCAACGCCTGAGCCTGACTTCAGTGCTGCTGCGTCAACAAAGCTGTAGCCGCCCCACTGAGCGTTGAGCTGTGCTGTAAGAGAGAAACCCTTGTAGTCGGCTCCGAGGTTCATTGTCACGCCGTAAGGATTGTTGCGGTTAGACAGACACACCTGGTCGTTGTCCTTGTCAACCACGCCGTCGGGTGCAGCGTAGGTTCCGTCTTCCTGCTGCGGGCCGCGTACATCCTTATATATAAGCATACCCGGGCGAACTTCGTCCTTGCTCATTCCGAGGTAAGATGTAATGTTGTATTTGTCGAAATACTCCTCAATATCCTGGAACGAACGGAACATACCGATGCACTGCAGACCCCACAGACCTATGTCGGTGCGTCCGCCGCGCTGTATCTGACGATATATGTAGTCGGTAACAAAGTCCATGTTAAGCACCTTGTTGTCGTGGTAGCCGGTGTTGATGCCGATGCGGTATTTAAAGTCCTTGCCGATCTTGTCGCGCCATGTTGCGCTCAGTTCATAGCCCCAGCTGTCAAGTTCGCCGAGGTTGACGGCAGCCGACTGTGTACCTATCGTACCTTCAATAGCCTGGCTGATATTCATAAGCATATCGCGGTTCCATTCGCGATACATATCGTAAGTAACGCTCAGTCGGTTGTTAAGCACGCTGAAGTCGATACCGAAGTTAGCCTTGTAAACCTTATCCCAGTGAACGTCTTTGTTAACGGCAGAGTTGTTCTTGTTGATGGTTATACGGTTTTCGCTTTCGTTGTCTAATCCTGTTCCGAACACCGGTCCGCGGTTAGCGTCCTGAGCGTAAACCTGCATCCACTGCCATGCGGCTGTGTTGTCACGTCCTGTCATACCGAACGATCCGCGCAGTTTGAGGAAATCTACCCATGGAAGTGCCTCCTTAAACCATTTTTCCTCAGACATAACCCAGCCGGCGCTGAATGATGGGAATACGCCCCAATAGTTAACAGGAGCGAATTTGGTTGAAGCATCTGAACGGATAAGGAATTCTGCCAGATATTTGTCGGCATAGGCATAGTTGATGCGGCCGATGTATGAGAGGGTTCCTGATTCGCTGCGGGTGAAGGTGATAACCTTAGTGTCTGCCTCAGCCGAGTTAGACTGTCCTGTTGTGAAAGGATAGGGGTTTGACACCATACCGTAGAGATATTCGCTTTCGGCTTCTGACTTCTCTATTGAGAAGAGAGCGCCGATGCTATGCTCGCCGAAGTCTCTGTTATACGATGCTGTGAAGTTCATCTGATAATTGTCGGTGCGAGTCATCGAGCGGTTGAGCTGTGACGGGTCGCCGTTGGCAATTGTGTGCGCCAGGAGGTTCGACTCGGCTATAAACTGGTTATAGTCTTGTCCGCTGACGGGAGTATAGAGGTGACTTCCGCTTCCTGTACGTGTCTGCATTGTATATACGTCATATTCAGAGCCGTATTGGTTGGTCTTGTCCGTGTTGATGCTCTTTGAGTAAGAGAATCTCAGTTTGAGACCTTTCAGAATCTTGCTCCATCCAAAGTCGTAGTTGATGCTTCCCTGAACGTTTATGTTCGAAGTCATTGTGCGGCTGTAGTCTCCGTTGTTTCTCAGTTCAGAGTACGAATAGTTCTGGTCGTCATTAATCAGTGTGTTGCTTATACCATAGGCAGCTATAGGCATGCCGTTGACATACTCCGGAATGTAGCGCGGACGGGTAAGCAGGATGTTGTAGTCTTTCTCGTTAGAAGTTCCGCCCACCTTAATATAAGGTGTGTTTTTCTTTCCGTAGTCGCCCGATACGTTCAGGTTGGCGCTCAGCCAGTTGCTCACCTTTACGTCAACTCCTGCACGGTAGTTCCAGCGGTTGTAGTCAAGATTACCGAGGTTACCGTCCTGGTCGAAGTAAGAAAGACTTGCAAAATAGCTTGCACGTTCGGTTGCTCCGCTCAGGTTGACGTTATGTTTCATTGTGACTCCTGTCTCCCAGTATTTGTCCAGCAGGTCATAGTTGAGTCCGCGCATGGCGTTAAGCTCGTCGGCCTGATACAGGTCTGTAAGATGGTTGAGCGATGTGTTTGTCGGGTCGGCTGCTGCAACAGCGTTGTAGAGTCGGCCGTATTCATAGGCGCTGAGCATCTTAGGATGCGAAACGGCATCGGTGAATCCGAATGTTCCGCTGTAAGATATACGCGGAGCGCCGAGCTTGCCTTTCTTTGTAGTTACAAGGATTACACCGTTGGCGGCACGTGCTCCGTAGACAGCTGCCGAAGCGTCTTTCAGCACAGAGATGCTCTCCACTTCAGCCGGGTCAAGGTTGTTGAAGGCTTCGGCACCGAGGTTCTGTGTAGAGTTGCCCACCTTCACGTCGTTAGGATAGATGTATCCGTCGATTACGAACAGAGGCTGCTGAGCCACACTGCCGACATCGCCCAGAGAGTTGGTGTCACGTATGTACATTGTGGCGTTTTCACCGGGGCGAGAGTCGCCGCCGCTGACGCTAAGACCGTTGACAAGACCTGACAGAGTGCTTGCCAGACCGCCTGACGACAAATCCTGAATTTCGTCCATCGGCACAGTTGCCACCGAACCAGTCAGGTGTGCCTTCTTCTGCACGCCGTAACCTACTACAACCACTTCTTCAAGATTTTGTGCGTCTTCCTTCATCTGTGTTCTTCCGCCCGGCGCAACAGTCTGTGATACATATCCTATGTAAGATATTGTAACCTTGCTGCCCTTAGGTGCTGAAATGGTGTAGTTACCGTTGATGTCGGTTATCACGCCTGCTCCCTCTTTGCCACTTATGCGGACCGAGGCGCCTATGATAGGATCGCCGTTCTCGTCAACAACGGTTCCCTTCACCGTCTGGTTTTGTGCCAGAGCCGGTGTGGCTGCAAAAGCCATGAAACCGAAGCATAGAGCTGTTATGAATTTTTTTCTCATATCTTATGTTTTTCTTTTGTTATCGATTATTATTCTGCAGCCGGGAGCCAGCGTGGGTCGCCGGTTCTTCTCGACAGCTGTTCACTTCCGTTTACAGTGAAATCACCATTTGTCGGGTCGGCAAACTGCGGGTCGCTCTTAATGGCTGTGCCGCTCTTGTCGTAGTTTTCCTCACTGTCGAATGTTCCTGTGGCTGCGTTTTTCAGATATGTATTGTTTGCGAATGTATAAGTTGGGTTAGAGCTGTAGCTGCCTCCGATAAAGCGTCGTGCAATGTCGCTGGCACAGTCAACAAAGATACAGTCGGTCATCAGGAAGGTTGACGACTTCTGTCCGCTGAATCCGCTGTAGTTAGCCCATTGTCCGCTTGCGGCAATGTTGTAGAATGTGCTGTTCATGAAGTTGACATAGTTCATAGTATAACCTGCACGTGTGCTTCGGCCTGAGTTGTTATACTGAACAAAATATTTGGCATCGCTTGATGTGCTTGCCTGCCAGAATGTAGAGTTCTTGATTGTCAGCGTGTTGATGAAACCGGATTTGAAGTATATTACTGAATTTCCGCTGATACCGCTTTCGCTGGTTGATGTCAGTTTTACAACAGTATTTTCAATAATACATGTCTCGATGCAGTATTTCTTGTTGTTGTCGTAAATGAACTGGGCATTAACTCCGTTAAAATTACAGTTTACAATATGCAGCGTACCCATTATGTTGTAATAGTCGCCGCTGCCGGTTACGCCCTTTATGCTTTCGTCGGGTGTCTCGCTCAGTCCTATTGCTTCGTCGCCAGATGCACTGCAGTCGAAATTGATGTTCTTAATTTTTAACGGAGCTGAAGTGCGTATAGTTCCTGTTGAACCATAAGTTATTGTAGGTCTGTTGTTCTGGTTAGTACAGCGCAGCTGTATCTGATGGTTGCCAAAGTCAAGAATGCCTGATACGGTGTATTGTCCGCCTTCTTCAAGGTCGTAAACCAGTTCGCTGCCGTCATTGGGCATTGCGTTGTTTTGGAAATATTCATATAGGTCGGTGCCTGAAGGTATTGTGGCAAGTGCGGTGGCAAAGGTGCTGAATGTCTTTACAACCGGCTCACATCCTGTGTTGTTTCTTTCCTCGTTGCCGAGCACTTCAAGCGACAGCTCATAGTTGCAGTCTTCTATGCGGTCAACGGCAAATGATGTTCCGTCGTATACAGAGTCTACCACAACTTTACCTTCAGAGGTGTTTGTCAGTATGGCATGATATCCGCCTGCGCCATAGACCACAGGCCAGCTGATGGTCTGCTTAGAGCCGTCAGCACTTGCCGTTACTTGGATGTCGTCTGTTGATGGGGCCTCGAGCTGCGTGTTATAGACACCTATGTCGAAACTCTCTTCGTCGAAGCCATCCTGAGCACATGAGGCAAAGAGCATCATTCCCGCGGCAAATGCCATAAGGGCATAGCTCTTTCCCCGTAGTGAAAAATGATTTTTTTTCATAAAATGACTTTTATTAATGTTATACAATTATATTATTAAATTCGTTTTTTCATGTAAAGTTTTCTTGTAGTATTATTAAGGGCATAATGTCCCCTTTGGATATTTGACGTATACATTAGAAAAATGTAATCAAAATATAATAAAAAATAAAAATGATGTTTGTAATTAAACCATCTTTTTAGATTAAATAATCTTTATTATCGCTCAAAAGTCTGTTTGTTGCCCTATTTTAACCTAAATCTGTCATTATGATTCAGTCCTGATTTTTTGTTTTATATCGGGGAATTTTTGTCAGATTCTTAGCGGGCATGGCTGGTAAAGTCAAGAAAAAGCAGACGAGAAGGCGTCAATAGAAAACATACAGACGGCTGAAAGCATGAATATATAAAATAAATAAAACTCAATATGGTCTGATTAAAGATTTTTGACTTGGGTCTTTGTGCCGGTATCGGTGAATTGTGTATGTTGTATGTACTTCAAAAAAATCTCCCCTTTGGCATAAGCCGAGGGGGAGAAAGGTTCTAAATTTTATACTATTATGTCTGTGTAAAATTCATTTGTTTGCGGTATGCTGCCGTCAGACTATCTTCTGATGAACTTCTTTCCGTTCTGTATCAGTATGCCTTTAGCGTTCTTGCTGACGCGCTGTCCTGCAAGGTTGTATATAGGAGCGTCGGCATTGATTTCAGACGAAGTTATTTCGCTTACGCCGCTTGTTCCTGCCTCAAACTCAACATCTCTCAGGCCAAGCTGTGCGCTGTGAAGGAACACCATGTATGTCTGGTTGGCTTTCATTGGTATTTGCAGCCATCCCCATATAGCCTGACTGCCGCCTTTATTGCCCCATATATAGAGATCGTCGCCTTCAGTTCCCTTTGTAGGTATGCTCATGTTATATTCTTTTGAGCCGTCTTCTTTATTTACGCCGTTCTCATATCCGCCCAGTGTGTAGTCTACGTTAGGTGTCAGCGCCTTCTGTGTCTCTTTGTCTACAACGAAGAGCTTGCGGTTGCCTTTGTTGATCCATACTCCGATAACGAGAGTGCCTTCGGATTTTGCGTTAAACTCATAGTAAAGTCCCGACACGGGCAGACCTTTGCTTCCGTCCGGCTCATAATATTCGTATGCAGGGCGATAGTTGCCTGTTGGAACGCCGTCGGTTACAATCTCTTCAGCCGTCAGTTTTACGTATGGGTTACCGGTTCCGTTTATATAAGGAAACTCGATGTCGCCCTGGTTGCCTGTTTTCCATTCAATGGCATTCCATTCTGACACGTTGGCGTCTTTGTCAATCACACTAGGAGTGGTTCCGCCTACGGCTGTCATTGTAATGTTGTTCAAATTTATTGTTACTACAGATTTTCCGTTCTGAGTATCAATTACGGCATTCTGAAATTCATTTGCCATAACTACATTTCCGTCTGCGTCATAAGTTGCTGCTGCATAATAGTCCTGTGCGTTGGCACTTATCGCTGCGAGCGCAACGGCTACTAAAGTAAAGATTTTTTTCATAAGCTAATTTATTAAAGTTAATAGATTTGTCATAGATTATTTATCAGAAAAACGTTTTCACATTTTCTTTGTACCCAAAGAATAAAATCATGTTAACCTATTTTAACTAACTGCGCAGTGTTGAGTGATGAATTAAAAGCGAAAGATTAAAATTTGGTTTTATGTGATGATGATAAAGGCTTGTAAGGCAAACATCTTCAAATAGAATCATAATCGGCTAAAGCCGGTGTGAGTTTTGCTATAGCGCATTATCCGTCTGAATTTATTTTTAGAAAAAACTCATCACTCGTCACAATAGCCTCTAACGCGCTGACAGTTAATGCTTTATAGTGTGATGAGCTGTTTTCCCGACTCGTCACGCTTGAAGTCAACCAAAATCAAGAATGGACACAAAAAGGACGATTTTTATTGATTGTGATGAGTTTGAAAATCAACTCGTCACACTATAACTGCTTGATGTCCAGAATGTTGAGAGGCTTTGTGACGAGTGATGAGTTTTTGCTGAAATTTTTTATTCTTTCGATAATCATTAAGGGGCTTGTTGGTAAGTTTCTCCAAAAGCATGCCTTTTGCATTGTAAAAGGCCACGTTTTATAGTCCAAAAGCATACCTTTTGCAATGCCGTTTGCCGTCTTTTATGTTATTGCTTTATTATCATGAATAAGTGAAGACAGAGTCGAGAGAGGTCGCCTGTGCAGTGCTCTGCAGAAGGTCTTTTAACTTTTATCATATTTCATTGGGGAAATTAAAAACCTTATTAATGCTAATAGTCGGATTGCAATAAAGTGTTCTATTGATTTTCTTTTTCCCGCCTAAAGATAGGTATAATTTATTTGAAATGCAATATTTTATAGCCAATTGTATTTTTATTTGCTCATTTTTAACAAAACGTTTCTTTATATTTTACCTTTATATCATGATTCTCGGTTTAAGATTCGCTAAAATGTTCTGTATTGGTCTTCACCATGTACTTGCCATCCGCGTCATACCAGTAGTTCGTCACGAATCCGTCGTCGTCAGAGGCCAGCAGACGGTTCTCTTCGTCCCATTTCAGTTTGCGTTCATGGGCTTTCTCGTCTGTTGTTCCATCTTTCTTCGTGCGTCCCGTGTTGACGTACACGAGGTTTCCGTTCGCGTCATACTCGTAGGCGTGGCTGTTGCGTGTCTTCCGGCTCTCGTCCGGAGTGGTTTCCGTGCGGTAGTTCACGTCACTGACGTTGTCAAGCTGGAATTTCTTTCCATCTTCCTGTCCGTAGGTGTACGTCAGGTCATAACCCACGTTCAGTGTGCCGTTAAACTGTAGGTTGCCCTGCGTCAGGTGCTGGCTCTTCGAGGTGATGCGGTGCATATTGTCGTAGCCCATTGCCAGCGTGTAGCTTGCCGTCTTGCTGTCTGCCCCCGTGTAGGTTCCGGTTGCGCCTGTCAGACGATAGAGTGCGTCGTAGGTGTAGCTGTGGCTCATCTGTCCGCCGGCCTTGCCGCTCTGTGGCAGGGCTGCTCCGTTTGCCACGCTCAGCACGTTGCTCACAGCGTCATACGTGTAGGCATTGTCCATGATGGTATTTCCTCCGGCATTCACTTTCAGGTTCTGCAGTCTGCGACGCTGCGGGTCGTAGGTGTAGAATGTCTCCGCTCCGTTGCAGTACTTCATGTACGTTCGCTGGCCGAATTTGTCATATCCTATGCGGTTCACATAGTCATATCCGTACGATTTTTCTCCGTGTACGTTCGTAAGTTGTCCGCCCAGGTCATACGTGTAGGTCACTTTCTCTTCGTCCGGGTAGATCATCTCCAGCAGTCGGTTGTGGCTGTCGTAGGTCCACTGGGTCACGTAGGTGGCGATGGCCTGGTTAGGCACGATCATCGTGCGTCGGGTCTTGGTCACTTCGCCCATCTTGCCGTAGAAGTATTCTATGGCACCTGTACCGTCCTCACGCAGCATCAGTCGTCCTATGCGGTTCTGTGAGGCGTTGCGTCCGCCGTAGTAGTACTTCACGTTGTTCTCCGGATGGTTGGGGTAGTTGATGCCCGTCAGTCGGTTGTAGTCATAGTCATAGGTAATTGATTTTCCTTCGCCTGCGAGGTTGGCTGTCTGCTTGCTTGTCACGTTGCCCAGTGCATCGTAGGTAAACGTGGTCTTTCCGCTGGCCGGATGGTTCACTTCCGTGCGGCGGTCGCCCATGTCATACGTCGAGGTCGTCACGTTGCCGTCCGCATCTGTTACGCGTACAAGTCGCTGGATACCGTCGTATTCGAATGTAGTGGCGATGGCTCCGTCCGGACCGCTTTCCTGTATGCTCTTCAGTGTCTTTCCGCTGCCGCTCGTGTGGGTGGTCTGCACATTGTTCAGTGCGTCTTCCACGCTTGTCACCAATGCATGGCTGCTTCTTTCCAGACTGTATGTGGTCTTTGTCTCTGCATTGTCCGGCAGAGTTACCTTGATGGCACGGTCGAGCACGTCATAGGCTGTGATAGTCGGGGTCACGTTGTCAAAGGATTTGTTGAAGGCAGCTTTGTTTCCCAGTGGCTCCGTGGTCGGATAGTAGGTCTTCGCTACGCGTCCGAATGCGTCATACACGTTCCGTCCGCTTACTATCATCACGTTCTCGGCGCTTGATGCGCTGCCGTTCGCCACGTCGGTCACTGTGCCGTCCTTCTTCACCTGTACCGCACGCCCGAATCCGTCAACGAATGTCACTGTTTCTATGTCGTCTTCCGGATGCTGTATGTCATAGTGCTTCGTCACAGCGTATGCTGGGGCAGTGATGCCGTTTTCATTGAAGGTGGCTTTGGGCTGGTATTCAAATGCGATGATGTAAGGCACACCTGTGGCCAGTTCGTTTGGTCCGCGCACGCCGGTAATACGGCCCAGATTGTCGATGTCGGTTTCGTAATAGAAATTGTTCAGGTCGCGGCGTTCCAGGGCGATACCGTAGCGGTAGTCGAAGTTATTTGCTTCGCTGCGGTAGCCGAATGCATCCTCAACAAATCTTACATACATGTTCATTGCGGGTTCGTAGGTGTATCTATACCACATGCGCTGACCTTTTTCATTGCTCGGAAGAGTCTTTTGCGTAATGTTTCCGTATGCGTCATATTGGTAGTCGGTCACGGCTGTTCCGTTACCCAGCTGCTGCGTTATCTGCGTCAGGTGGTTAGGGTAGTTGGTGTTGTAGGTGGCCGCTACTTTATGGTATATAGTTCCGTCACTGCCGGTTACTGTTACGTTAATGGGCAGGCCTAGGATGTTCTTCGCGCTGTTTGATGTGTACTGGATGGCTGTCTTGTAGTCGAATTTTCCGTTGCCGTTTTCTCCGAGCGTGCCTTTGTCGCTATACTTGTACGATTTCAGCTCACCGTGATAGCCGTTCAGATAGTATTCGTTCCATGCCTCCGATGTAATCATGCCGTTGGTTGTGCCTTCATACTGCAGGTTGGCTGTGTAGCGCAGCGGTATGAATGCCGAAGCGCGGTCGCTGAACATGTTGTTCTGTTCAGTAAAGGTATAGTTGTCACCGTTGGCTGTCAGATAGTAACTGTAATACTCGTTCTTTTTTTCAGTGTATTTCTTTCCCGAAGCATCCTGAATATATGAATTTAGCAGATTTCCCTGTACGTAATAGTTAGCCACATCATATTTTTCCACCGCTTTGCGGTACAGCGCATTGCCCTGTTCTGTGTCGAGATTCTTTGTTATTACTTCTCCGAATCCGAGGAACTCACGCTCATGGCGGTCACGTCGTCCGTTGCGGTATTCAAATGTAGTGGTTACCGTTGGTCCGTCGTCGTGTATTCCGTCGTCTATTGTCAGTTGTGACATTACCCATTTTCCGCCCGGCATATTGTAGGTCGGTATGGTATGTTCATAGTCTAGAGTGAATGTGCCTCCTAGAGAGTTCACCACTGTTTTCAGCATATTGGTACGTCTGATGGCCGAGCGTTTTACTTTAAGTTCACTTTCATTATTCGATTCTACGATGTCAAGGTATCCGTCACCGTCAACATCCTGCAGCGCATACTTCGGACGGCTTATGCTGTGCCCGGTTGAACCGCCCGGATTAGTGGATATCTTGATGCTTATTACCGGAATGTTGATAGAGACTGTAAAGGCGGTGTTTACGGATTCTGAAGTTGAGGCAGACTCGTTCAACGCTGTTGCGCCGTTCCATTTGGTTTGGGTGCTGAAACCGTTACCGGTGTTCAAGGCAGCCATGACATTACCGTTTTCTGTCCATACCTTATCGGGCAATCCGTCTCCGTTGACATCCATGAGGTTGAATTCCTCAGTGCTTTCGGAAGTAACAAGACCGACACCGGCGGATACACTGCTTGAAGCAATGTCGAATCCTAAACCGCCACTGTAAGATAAGCTCTTTCCTGCTTGAATCTTTGTTAAGCCCCAATCTATGGGATCAGAGAAAGAGTATCCATAATTCAGACGTACTTTTTTGTCTGACATTATTTTATCAGGCAATCCGTCACCGTTGATATCAACAAATGCCTCTACGGTCTCGTCTGTATTTTTCGGGGCACTTCCGGAAATGGAGATTTGTGCTAACCATGATGTCATTTTCATGCCTAAAGCTTTTTTCCCGTGCTTCACGACATTGGATATGTTCGATACCGATGCTACTGGGTGTCCTCCGTATCCCCAGGCATCTGATTCATTCTTGGTGGTAGAGGTGCCTATTCCTCCTAATTTTTCTCCACTGAGTCCACCCAAAGTATTAGTATACTGTATGGTGCCTCCGGCCACAATGTCAGGATATCCGTCACCGTTCATGTCCATCATTGTCACTTCTGCTGTTGCATTTCCGTTGGCGTCATTATAGGTGATTCCCAAAGCTCCGCTTTGCACTACGTTACTTTTGTTGGACATTACTTGTGTAACGGCTGCCGCACCTGTGCCCTGTAGTCCTTCTCCTGACAGTCCCGCGATTTCAACGTCGTTGTCCAAAGGATTTGTCAGAATAACGTCTTGAGCACCTAGTCGTGCCGTTCCTGCCTCGTTTGCGGTCAGAAATATTTCCTTGCGTTGTCCTATCCATCTGTCAAGTGTATTCTGATCAGTGCCTATTGGAGTGAATACCATTGTAAGTGGATTTATTTTTTCATCACTATCAGGCAGTTTCAGTAACGATTCGTCTATAGGCTTACTGAAGCGTCCTTCAGATGCGTTGTAGACGAAGCCGCCCCAACCACGGTACATCATACCGAAGCCTTTATCCTCATTTTCAGCGTAGAATCCGGCATCGACAATAGTTGGGAGGTAACCAAATTCTATTGAAGGACCTTTAATGACTCCTAGTCGAAAGTCCGTGACCTTAACAGTTGGATTAGAAATAATTTTATCACCAATTTTTCCTGAATAATAATATTCAAACCATATTTTTTTCCCGCTTTCAATATCGACAAATAATGTATCTGGAATGATTACTGTATTTGATACGTTATATGTTCTTTTTCCCAAAAGTTCATCATTGCTCTTTACTGTAAGTGTTATTTCTCCATTAAAGTTTTTCAAAAAAGAAAAGTCGGGCTGTATAACAAGACGGCATAAAACGGGTAGAGCAGGGAGATCTTGCCCTATTTCTACATTATTATTGTTTATGGATGAATTTTGTTCTAACGAATTTTGCTGATTGGTTGTTTCATCAGTTGTGGAATTCGCAAATGTAAAAATTTTGTCTTTCGGAGGTATCGGTACAATATATGGCTTCCCCTCATAAACCATATTTGCAAATGTCTTGTAATAAACAGGTACAGAAATTGTCCGTTCAACATTTGCCGTATCTTTATAAGTTATAGACGGATTCCATTTTACTTTTGTCCATTCTACATTAGATGTCGATGTTATTATGAAATTGAGATTTCTCAGTCTTAATACATTTCCTATATTTGCTTCGACATTTGCGTTTGTAATTATTTCGCTCGCTTTGTATGTCTTGCTGAACAATTCTTGCTCAATGTACCTGGGATTGTTGTTTCCATTAGCGTCCTTCGGATCATTAGATCCTATTATCCGAAGTGTTACGTCGTCTGTAGTTTTGGGCTTTGAGAATGTTCCTTTCACTTTGAATGAAGGCCAGCCGGTGAGAAGTGTTAATGTATTGACGCTGTAAATAGCACCTTCTTCCGGTTTATAAACAGTTGTAGAATATCCGTTGGGCAAAGTGTCGGATATTGCAAAGTATGTAATTGTGGGCGACCATTCCACTCTGTCAAAGGAGCCGTTGCTTGTCAAGGAACGGCCTGATTGTACACGGAAGTATATCCGGTCGCCTTTTGAAATACGGAGGTTTGTAATTAATTTATTATGCCATGTTCTGTCATCTTTGTCTATACTTTGGCTCCAATGTACAGTATTCCCTTTCTGTATAGATACATACACGCCGTCTGCTTTTGCATACTCTTCTGTGTCATATTCGCCTGTAGGTTCAAGAAGCCTAACCTTGCTTGATATGATAACCATGCCATCTTTAGGTGCTTGCCATACCCTTACGATGTCTTCCATTGGTGAGGCATCGATGGCTTCCTGCTGTTCTTCAGGGCTTACAGTTATAACAGATGTATCTATTTTCCCGCTGTATATTATTGGGCTTGGCGTGTCAGCACTGCTTTCGGTGAATGTCGGAATAGCGTTGCGGTTTGCGTCAAACTCTATATGGTTAAAATAAACTTTTCCATTAGACACAAGGTCTACAAGTCCGTCTCCGTTTATATCGCTGAAATATTCAGTGGTTTGGGTCTTTGTCTTAACGAAGTCCGTGCCTACTTCTGCTGTAATATTCATCCATCCTACTGTAGCTATTGCACCTCCGGTGTTAGTGGAGCTTTTGACTGTTGAGAAACTGTTTATGCCGGCCACCTTTATGGGTTCGCCGTATGTAATGTTGTTATTGCCGCTTGAGCGTAACTGTGATCTGTAATACAATGCACCGTTTTTGCGGAATACCTTGTCTGGCAAACCGTCACCATCGATATCTACAAATGTTGAAAGTCCTTTGCTGTTGTCTGTAGAGTAGCTGTATGAGCCTCCAGCGGTGTTTCCCTTCCATGGACTGTTGTCAGCAACGCCTACGCCGGCATAGAATGACACGCTTGTTGACGAGCTTGTCGTGCCTCCTAATGCCGTAGGCTTATCGCTAAAACGGTCTGTGACTTTTATGGGATTTGCGAATTCGGCATCAAGATTGTCATCGGCCAGATTCCATTTTTCGCTTCTGCTTTGGAACGGGGAGTATCCTCCTTCGGTTTTTACGTCGTTATAATAGCTAAAGTTTTGATACGATACTTCATTTCCTTCATTGTCATATTGTCTGACACTTTCCAGCAAGTCTTTTGAGAAAGCTCCGCTTTGGTATGAAAAGGCATAGCTTCTTAATTCCTGTCCGCGGAAATTCACTGTAACTTTTTCCAAAAGGCGGTTTGACGATGTGAGAAATCCATAGCGTGCATTATTAGATTTAATTTGTTTGGTCTTGTTTCCGTCGAATACAACAATGGTATGCGGTTCTTGTCCGGCATTTCCGGCATGTACCTCTTTCAGATAGATAGCTTTGGCTTTCAGATTTCCGCGTATATTTTCATCGGCTGTTTCATACACATATTCTATGTAATCGCCGTGTGTTTCTTCCACACGGGCAAGTTTCCATTCAGATATTACATTACGTGAAATACCGTTGATGTCCTTTACCGTTCCTTTCAGCACAGCTCCTTCACCGCCATAGATATATTTTACGCCCTGATTGTCGGTCACTTCCCAATAATAGTCTGCCGGAGAGCTGCCTTTACGTATTATCCGTTGGAAGTCACCTCCTTGTCTTGTGTAAAATTGTCTGTCGGTCTTGCGGTTCATCTTTTCGCCACGGTGTGCCACACCCATCTTACCGCCGTCGTCCATAGTAGACAACATGGCCCCAGAAAGCAGATAGGTTTCTGTTTCCTTTGCTGTGTCGTAGCGTGGAACGCCCCATCTGGTGTCTATCGTTATTGACGGCACCGGCATGTTCCAGCCTTCGCCCAGCCATCCGTTTCCTCCGTCGCTGTTGTACTGAATGCCTAGATTAGGTGTCATGCCGTTGCGTGCCGGCGGCATTTCAAAAGTATATTGCAGGTTGGCTGTACCTCTGCTGTTAGCTGTTGGTGGTGTTATTATGTTAATCTTTGCAGTAGGATCAGCTGCCTTGATGTCATTCATCATTGTCGGGGCGAATCCTTCTGTCTCAGGAGATTCAGGAGCCTGAATAACTCCGTTTATCATGTCGGTGAAGTGTGTCGTCTTTGATACAATGCAGGCAGAAGTCTTGTCTACTTTAATTCTTTCCAGTGCCACCCAATGTCGTGTGTCCAAATCAAAATAGTATGTACGGATGTCATCTTCAGTATATCCGCTTGGAATTTTGGTTCTGTCATATTTTATTTTTACTGTAGCACCTTCGTCAGTAAAATGGTTGCCGTGTGGCAGAAAGCGGTAGCCCTCGCCTTCGGCAGTGACATTTGTCATGCCAAAGTCAAGTGATGGTACGTCAGTTTTACGCAGTGTCCTTACAGACAAATTAAGGTTGTTCAGCATGACATCCTTTTCCACCTTCAGCTGTCCGCCGCTTACGCTCATGCTGTCAGCCTTATTTTTGCTGAAATTCTTGTTGGTCTCACTTGGCGCGTATGCGGTGTATTCACGGTTAAAGTCTGCCTTGCCTCCGTCTTCTATTGTGAATGTTTTTACTATTCTGCTTCCGTCTGATTTTGTGGCTGTTATGGTTATGTTTTCTGTATCTGTAGATATTATTCCCTCAAATTCACCGTCTGTCAGGTTAAGTTGTTCTTTTCCTGCTTTAATTTCTCTTACAGATTTATCAGTAAAGCCATGAATGTAAGTCTTATTGCCATAAGATACGGGAGAAAGTGCTAGGGCAATGATTTCATTGTTTCCGCCGGTAATTTTTATACGCAGATTTCGCACCGAGTATGCCGGCATATTTTCTGCTGTGGTAAACAGAATACGGTTTGTGCCTTTGTGCAGCCATGACGGGCTTATTTCCTCGCATACAGGAGTCCATTTATTAGAAATTTTTGTTTGGTAACCACCTGTTGAGGGACGGTCATTGATACCTCTGCTTACTCCGCTGCCAGAATTGATTCCGTACAGGTCGTATGCCAGCCATACTTTGGCGTCATCAGGAACGTTCTCCGGCAGTACAACTTCAAAGATGTTGTCTTCAGGATTGTCTGATGTTTTTCCGTCGGATATTCCTATATGACCTATATCTTGTTTGGAAGTATAAATCTGTACTTTTAGTGGCGTGAAAGTTTTTGAGTCATTTGTAGCATGACTATCTTTCATTTGAGACTTTTTACTTAAATCTTGAATGGGCTTGTTACTGTTTTTTTCTGATACATTTCCAGTTATAGGCATCTCAGTCTTGAACATCTTGTCAGAATGTCTTCCTGAAAGATGCCGTGAGGCTGCTAATCCGACAACAACAAGTGCCAGTGCGGTTGCTGCAATTATATATATTCTTTTCATAATTAAGGTTCTTTGGTTGTTACTTTGCAAAAATTTTCTTCGTAAATTCTTTACCGTCAGCAGTAAGTGCCTTTATTATGTAGACACCGGGTCCCGGCACACTGAATTGTGCGTTCTTCACAGTTTCGCCCAGCATATCCTTATTGTCTATCATTCTGCCGGATGCATCGAATACCAGCAATGTCGTTGCAGATGTAACGTTACGATCAAGTGTGGCATTGTATATTCTTGTAGCGTTGCCGTTTTCTTTGACAAAGAATATATTCTGTTCTGTGTTTGTGACATTGTTGTTCTGGATATTGAATTCTTGTTTGCCATTAGTCTCTTCTGTCCCGTTTGGAAGAGTACTGTCACATTCGCTTCCCACATGGACGGTAAGATTAACACTATTTGTTTTCGGAGTCTCTATCTGTATATTTCCGTAAGATTCAAAATTTTCTACAGGCTTTCCGTTTATCATGAGATTAGTTATATGTGTCTCTCCATTTCCATATTTTATGCAAAAACGCCATCCACGAAGCGACCATGTTGATTCCCGTTGAACTGTTTCTCCATTTATCATGTATGTTATTTGCCTGTTGTTTATGGCTATGCTTAATATGTCGCCTTCTTCTATTGTAGATAATAGGGTAGAACTGACGTAACCGTCGCTTATTGCATAAACCTTATTTTCTCTAACTTCAAATCCATATTGTATAATGTCCTCCGTTAGAGTTGACTCTAGTCCGATGCGGTAGTTAGAACATGTCTCCGCTGCTGTCCAAGTCATCTCCCCGGACAAATATGAACGGGTGTCATGTGAATAAGCCGAGAAGCTTGTATTTCCTGTGCCATAGATATCATTTCCGCCTTCTTGCATTACAGTTAGTGTGTATGTTCCTGGTGCAAGGTTTTTAATATTATGTTCGTCTTTGATAAATGTTCCTTTTGCTGCTTCTGCTCCTCGTTCCATGCCTGCTACGGTATCTACTGTCAGTATGTAATTGAATATTGGTGTGCCGAATCTGACATTTATATTAATAGAACCGTTGTTGATCGGTAGTCCGTTTTCGCAGGCAGACGGAGTAGGGGTGGCATTGATGTCAATACCGTCATAATAAGCAAATGTAAAAATGTCGCTGCCACTGCCGTCTGAGTCCCAAAATATATTGTGAAACATGGTCTTTCCTCTTGCCAAATCAGGATCAGAGCATTTTATCATTGTCACATCGTCAGTATCAAACCGTCCTTCTCCGCTTTGGTCAATAAGCATTACTGTGCGTCTGCGGCTGAAGGAAGTGAATTCTTCACTTTCTGTCAGTCTGTTGCTTAGTTCAGCTTGATTGCCTGTATCGCCTATGCCACCTGTTCTTACTTTAGTTAAGTACAACGGATAGTCGGCTGACAATGTACGGATAATGCCTTTAACAGTTCCTGTGGTATTTGATATTGTAAATGTACGGTCTGAATTTCCAGTACCATCAATACGTATAGACAAGTATCTGTTATTCAGGCGGACAGAAACAATTTTTCCGTTTATCCCTGTAGCTATTGTTCCGGATGAAACCAGACCATTGTTTATTGTGTTCACAGAGCCATTACTATTAATTCTAAATCCGTAAGTACACTCGTTATTTTCAGAAGTGAAGCCAACGTCAAATGTCGGATGTGTCAGCGGACAGCGGAATTCTATGGCTCCATATCCTTCCGGCATAGCCGGAGTTATGGCGTATGATCCTGCTGTCGCTTCGGTCTGTGTAATGTTATCAATAAATCCTGAACTTGTTACATTAAGTCCGTTGCCTGTCCATCTGGTCATAAGACTGTCTGCGTTCGCCGGAATGTTTGTCCTTACAAGCCAAGTGCGTTTCATTATATGCCATAAAGAATCGCCTGGAGCAGTAAATGTAGAAGTGGAAGCATTGTCGTCACCCCAAAAAACATAACCATTTTCAGGCATGGCGTTTCCATATTCACGGCCCATAATCAGCAGATGTGCCTCGGATGGAAGATTATAAGAGTTTGACTGATAATAGCTGTCGTTTGTTTTAAGTGACGAGAATCTTGGTGCTTCTTCATACGATGTTGCTGACAGCGGTTGCAATAGTCCTGCGTTTATGTCGCGCCCGAAGGCTGCAACACGATTGTGGTATTGATTCTGTTCGTCACGATCCCATATAAGGTTTCCTTCGCTGTCCAGATATGAACCGTTTAGGGTAATACCATATTTTATGGCCAGATAGCTCTCTACCTTTCTTCTTTCTATTGGTGTGAGGTATCTGTTGTAAACAATATATTCAGGTGTATAACCGTCAAATTCTTCATTTCCGAATGAAGATGTGTCAAATGTCGTATTGAAATCTATATCTCTTGTTGAATATGTCGTACCAAATGAAATTGATGCATTTTGTCTTTCGCCCCACATATTGAAATTTGGACGGTCTGCTTTTAAGTAAGTGACAATGCGTGGGGAGGCTTCTCTAAATTGATTTTCTGTGATAGAGTCGGAAGAGGTATAGAGCAGATCTTCACCATTTTCATTTCCATAATCAAGAGGTTCTGTTCCGCGTACACGTATTGATTTGTCCTTAGTGACTATTGTTCCGGCTGCTTTACGTCCGTTGACGGCATATAGTATCATATCACGTGAAATTGTCGAGGATAAGGGAGCAAATACACCAAATATTGTTGCCTGTGAAAGGTTTGAGTGTGTAAGATAGGCTGATTTGCTTAATGTTCCTTCTCCAAGGCTGACAGCAGGATGAAAATTGATTGTGTGTAACGATGTTCTGGATTGTGTGAACTCTGTTGATTCTGGATTTGTAAGTCTGTGCTGCATTAACTTAATAGAATCACCGGAATAATCTTGCCAGCGGTAATATCCTTGCAGGTTGGAGGAAACCGGCATAACCTTGTACCATAGTTCTGTTCCACTGACGCCACCCGGAGATTGCGCGTACACAGACAATGTTCCAGTCAAAAATAAAAATAGTAAAGTCTTTTTCATAAATAAACTTTTGTCGATTGTAGGAATGCAAGATTTCAAAGTGCTTAACTTTGCAAAGTCGAGAGAGGTCGCCTGTGCAGCACTCTGCATAAGGCCGTGAACTTTAACTATATTTCTTTAAGGGAAGTAAAATATTATTAAGGTGTAATTGTTGGCTTACAATAGCGTATTGTATTTATTTTCTTTTTCCCGCCTAAAGATAGGTGTATTTTATTTAAAATAGAAACTTTTATTGCCCAATTGTTTGTGATTTATTGTTTTTTAACAGATTGTTTATGTTTCGTGTCTCGCTTGATTTTTATGATAATTTTATTAAAATCTGTTTTTCTGTTACTTTCTTGCTATACTAAAATCAACGTGCCTTCCGTCCGTTCCGGTTTATACCGACGAATGGGGCGGAAGGCAGGATGATGCAGAGTGTTGTTTGGTGCTGTTCCTTAGCCTTATGTCTGCTTTTAAGTTTTATTTCGTGCTAAAGTCTTATTTCTTGGCATAGCTTTATTTCGTTCCGTCGCTTTATTTCGTGCCATAATTCCGGCAATGCTATTGCTGCTGCGTGCGGCGCTTTTCGGCCCTGTATTCTTTGGGCGTCATGTCATATTTCTTGCGGAAACACTTGCCGAAGTAGCCGGCGTCGCGGAAACCTACTGAGTAGGCTATCTCTGTTATGCTGTCGTCGGTTGTCTCTATAAGGCGCGCAGCCTTGTTCAGCCTTATCTCCTTTACGAGGTCTACCGGCGCAAAGCCCGTAAGGCTCTTCAGCTTCTTGAAGAAAGCCGAGCGGCTAAGGCCTATGGTGCCGGCAATGGTGTCGATGTTGAAGTCGTTAGAGTTGAGGTTCTTCTCAATAATGTCATGAATCTTGTGTACAAACTCGATGTCCTTCTTTACGAGATGCTGTTCGTAAGAGTCGCCGTCAGCCTCTGCCGTATTCTCCACCGTGGTCTGCACCACCATCTTGCGCTGGAATATGCGCTGCTCCTCGAGCAGCTGGTTAATCCTTGCCATGAGATAGCTGCTGCTGAAAGGTTTGGCTATAAAGGCGTTGGCGCCGCTCCTGACAGACGTCAGCTTGTCTTCCTCGGTGTTCTTTGCCGTCAGCACAATCACCGGTATGTGACTTATGTTGAAGTCTTGCCTTACGGCGCGCAGCAGTTGCATGCCGTCCATGCCCGGCATCATCAGGTCGGTTATTATGATGTCGGGGTGATGCTGATATATTTTTTTCAGTCCCTCCTCACCGTCGTGCGCCGTCAGCACGTTGTAGCTGTTGCTTCTGAGCTGCAGCTGCAGCATGCGGCACATGTCAATGTTGTCTTCAATGAGCATTATCGTCGGCAGGTCGTCGCGTGTTGCGTCCTCCTGTTTCTGCGTCATT
>ENA-OOSC01000053-OOSC01000053.1-human-gut-metagenome-genome-assembly--contig:-NODE-53-length-23443-cov-3.849453_pt1 | contig 23443 bp, 14 predicted proteins | sample MGYA00241177_ERZ501212 | MGnify/ENA primary metagenome ERZ501212 (study PRJEB25962, sample SAMEA2042491) | human gut metagenome | biome: human gut; feature: human-associated habitat; material: faeces... | reverse complement strand
TTGTCCATTTCCGCAAGCGTATCGGTGAGGAGGGAATTGAGCTTATCTTTCAGGAAAGCATCCGTGTGAATAACGGGGATGATGAGGACCGTCATCATGATGCGGCCTTCATTGATTCTACGGTTCAGGAAAAGAACATCACTTACCCCACGGATGCAAAGTTGCATAAAAAGATCGTGAAAAAGGTTCTTGGCATCGTGAAAAAGCTTGGTCTTCCCCTGCGTCAAAGCTACACCTTTGTGCTGAAAGAAATCTATCGTGACCAACGTTTCCGGAACCATCCCAGAAACAGGAAGAAAGCTCTTAGGGCAGACAGGCGTTTACGCACCATAGCCGGAAGGCTTGTCAGGGAGCTGAGGCGTAATCTTAAAGAGAATCACGACTATGACAAGTTGCCCGGAATCTTTGAGACCATTCTTTCCCAAAGGCGTAGCAGCCGGAAAAAGGTCTATTCCATTCATGAGCCTGAGGTACAATGTATCAGCAAGGGCAAGGAGCATAAGAAATACGAATTCGGCAACAAGGTATCCATCATACGTTCTGTCACAGGCATTATTCTTGGCGCCATGTCCTTCCGCAATGAATATGACGGTCATACCATGGAGTCTTCCCTGGAACAGGTGGAACGGCTAACCGGGCGGAAAATCAAGCTGCTGGCAGGTGACAGGGGATACAGGGGCAGGAAGGAAATCAACGGGACGAAGATTATGATTCCCGGTGTACCCGGGAAATCAGACAGCCGTTATCAGAAGCTGAGAAAACATAAGCTCTTCTGCAAGCGTGCCGGTATAGAGCCGACAATAGGTCACTTGAAGTCAGATTACCGGTTGGGCCGCAACTTTTATAAGGGTGTGGCGGGAGATACTGTGAACGTGCTTCTGGCGGCAGCGGCCTATAACTTCAAAAGAGCCATGAAAGCTCTTTGGTGCATGCTTCAAAAAATACGCGAGATACTGTGTCTGAACAATATCTCGCAAAAATGGGCTTTTTAAGGGACGACTAAGTATTCAAAAGAAATAGCTAATGTACCCTTCTTGTATGGAGGCAAGTTCTATCTCTTTATATTGGTATTATCATTTTTATAACGGTATTATCCGTAAAATGGTCGTATCAGACTCTGTTTAGAGTGGTGATACGACCATTTCTTTTGTCTTAATGAGTCTATACAAAAATTCAAATTTATCGTTGATTAAAATTGAATTTAGGTATGCCCTTATCGGGAGGGGATCAAGTCGTCAAGTGTTTAAAAGTCTTTTATTAAATCGTAAGTATCTTCGTCGATTCCTCGCCAAATTGCGAAATGACACGAACTGCGATTTTACGGCCTTTCTGCTTTTCTATCGGTCGGCTTCGGAAATCATAAAGAGTATCCCAAAGTTCTTCATTGAAATGTAGGCGCAAGGTTACTTCCGCTTTCTTTCTAGTTGATTTAGGTGCCACAGACTGCAACCCCTTTCGCCACGCATTAAACTCTTTCTTTGAGCCGCCGCAGAAATGCAAGCCGCGGACAATAAACTGCTCGCCGTTGTAGTTGTCATCTATTTCCCAGTAAGCTATGTCCTCAACCGAACGGGGCTTAACCATATCTTTTATCGGGTCATAAATGTCAAGTCCTTGAATTTCCACATGGACTGTTTTTCCGCCTTCATCTTCCACGAGTGCAATGTCTGGCTCTCCAATCGTAATAAACGCACCGGCACCTTTGTCTTTCTTAAGCAATCCTTCCTGCATCAAGTCGTCGTGCATACGTACCTTACTTACGGTGTATGAACCAAGGTTATAATCTTTCTCATTGATGTTGTCTTCAAACGAAAATCCAAGAATGCATAACCACGAGGCTCCTTCGTTCTGAGCAATGGGACGGAATTCCTTTAAGGCTTCACTAACAGCCCGTTTACTTACCGTACCGAATTTAGGTCCTATATGGAAATAGGCTAAACGTTCTTTTCCCGCAGCGTCTTTATAATAACCTTTAGCGTTCAAGTAAGGATTGGCCACAGCTTCCAAGTTGTAGAATATGGCCTGTTCGTTCTTCGCTCCGTTACGGATGCCAGAAGATTTTAGATGAGCAAAAATCTGTTCCTGAAAATCTTCAGTCTCGTTTTGTTCTTCTACACCGATGTCATCCGGATTGACCACATTGAAACTTTGCAAGGTTTCAACGGTAAACGGTCCTGCTACACGTATCTTCTTTTTATCTTCCTTCGGCTGGTCGTATAGGATTTCTTCATCTGGTTCAAGGTCATTGGCCAGTGATTTCAACGTGATATGCGGAACCTTTTTATAGATAAATCCTTGACGAATACTGCCATTCTCTTTATCGAATAATTCATAATAAGGGAATACCGCAGTAGCCAATCGCTTTTTGGCGATATTGAGCGCAATACGCGACGTGTCTATGGTAATCCAACGTCTGCCCCATTGCTCTGCCACGTATGCAGTTGTTCCACTACCACAAGTAGGGTCAAGAATTAAATCACCAGGGTCGGTGGTCATTAATACACAGCGTTGAATAGGTTTAATAGCAGATTGAACTATATATAATTTATCTTCTCCAGAGAAACCAGCAATAGCTGTATCTAACCATTGTTCCGTTATCGGTACAACTGGAAAGTCATCGACATATCTTTTATAATTGATACCATTACCTTTTGCAATAATTCGATTCAGTTCTACTAATCGATCCAAACCCGTTGGAGTCGTTTTCCAATGATTATTATCTCCACAATAGTAAATTTTGTCTTTATACTTATATTGGCATGTACAATTTGTACTAAATCCCTGTGAACGTAAATTTTGAGAAGAAAATATACGCCATCCTGATGGAATTTTAGTATTATCGTTAATCTCTTCTATAGTCATTTTCCTCCAATCTTTACCATCAGGTGATTCTATGAATACATAACTATCTAGCAATTTTGTATCCTTAGGTATATAAAGCTGGCGATATTTTATCATCTCTTTATTTTTAGCATACCATAAAATATAATCACCGCTTATAGTCAATAATTTAGTTGCTTGCCCTGTCGTTTTCTTAAAAAATATTTGTCTACAGAAATTCTCGCTTCCAAACACCTCATCCATCAAACACCGCACAAGGTGCACATTATCATCTGAAATCTGCACAAAGCATGAACCTGACTCTGTAAGAAGTTCACGGGCCAACACCAGACGATCGCGTAAATAAGACAAATAGCTATGGATGCCCAATTCCCACGTGTCGCGAAAAGCCTTAATCATTTCAGGTTCTCCAGAGAGCGACTCGTCATTGTCCTTGACATCACGGTTGTTGAGCTTCATTTGCCAGTTAGAACCATATTTAATGCCATACGGCGGGGCGATATAAATCATCTGCACTTGGCCTGCCATACTCTCACGCTGCAGCAAGGAGTTCATCACTAATAGAGAATCTCCCTGAATCAGACGGTTGCGCCAGTCTTCATTGTGCCGGTAATACTCTGTGATGCGCTGCAATTCGTCTTCATAAGCAGTTGGAGGCAATTCATTCCCAAAAAGAGAAGCTACACCGGCAGCCTTATCGTCCACCTTCAATGTGAAGAGTTGGTTAATAAGCATTTCCGGATTAATTTCTTCGTGACGATACAAAGAGCGGGTATCAACATGCAGATCGGGAGATTGCGTATCCTCGACATCGTTCTTATATTTTCCCAGCCAATAAAGTTCAGGGTCGCGGCCACGGTCAAAATCGTGCTTGAACTGCCTGTATTGTCCTTCAGCAGTCATTGTTTCTGTTACCAAAGATTCTTCTCCGGCAAGTTCGGTAGTGGGGATGGATGCACGCTGTTCTTCGTCATGCTTAATGGCACCTACTGGGTATATATTGTCATTCTTGTTGCTCATAATGAATTGATTTTATGGATGAGTATTGCTTTTATGTTATCTATGTCTGAGACTTCTACAAAATCCCAAATACCGTATATTTCCAGATTATTTGCAGCCGGCAGCCAAAAGTCCTTGGTATATTTACGTTTAAAGTCCTTATGACCTAATCGGTCATTGGATAAGCCGGAAATCTCAATAATAAGATTTACTTCCTTACCACTTCCGGTCTTGACCACGGCAATAAAGTCGGGTACATACATGTGCTCAATAGCTCCCACAAGATAGGGTATCTTAAAATCGAGAAAATGATTCTTCACATAACTTTTCACCTCTGGCAGCTCTTCGAGTGTCTTGGCGGCAATCTGCTCCCACGAATCAGTGTCAGCCACTACATAATTGACATGGCTTTTCCTTGTGGGATAAACTTCTTTTGAGGTGGTTCCAAATACGTATTTTGTACTTCCCGTCGGGTTGTAATAATTCAAAATTGCCTTTATTTGCTCATTATCCGTATTGGCACGCCTTATTCCCTCATAAATGGAGGTGGCTGTTTCCTTTTGATTCCAGAAAATGACCAGGCGACGTATTTCCTTAGAACCATCACCACCAATAATCTCTACCTGAGAATTGTACCATTTCTCAACGATTCGTTTCAGCTGACCGAACAACTGAAATTCTCGTCCCTTCTCATGATCAGTGTAATATTGTTGGATCAGTCTTTGAGTAAGGACATATATCACTTGGGCGTCGCGCAGTTCGCGATAATCTTTCTTTAAGACCTTAAGATCCTCGCCTATGGGAGTAGACAAGATCGTTTCTTCGGGAATCTGGGTAAAATTGAGCTTGAACTTCGGCTCTTCTGTATAGTCGGCAATAATACGTCCCATCACGTTCTCACTACGATAGCCTACTATATTAGGAAACTGAATCTCTAGTTTTTCCCTTTCTTTAAGTGCTTGAATGATGGTCTTCGGCTTTTGTGGAGGTGGCGTTCCAGCTCCTCCGCCTTTGAAAGTCTTAAACGGGACTCCTATGATGTGGGCATATTCAGGCGGGAATTTCCATATAATATTTTCTTTTTTATATCTTTTTATGTTTTTCTCGTCTATCTCATGGCCCTCCTTATCATACGGAACAAGATTGTAATTCTGTCGGCGTAGTGCACGACCAGCAACCTGTTCGCACAATAGTTGCGAACCGAAAGCACGGACACCACAGATGTGTGTTACCGTGTTAGCATCCCATCCTTCAGTAAGCATGGAAACAGAAACAACCAGACGAATATTCTGTCCTAATTTTCCTTGTTTACCGACAGTATTAACCACTTCCCTCAGAATATCGCCATCTGAAAGGGAATCTGCACTTCCTGAACCATGAAGTATGGCATACTCTCTCTTAAATAGTTCGATCTCATTTGAAAAGACTTTTTTGAATTCGTCATTTACAATGGAGTTGGCTTCATCAATTGCAATACTGTCAATGAGAAGAGAGGGTTGTCTTTTTACAGGTATGCCATTTCTATAGTTAGAGAAAATATCGAAATGCCCGTCTACATAAATGGTATTTCCTTCACTATCGACAGTCTCATAACCTGCCATATATTTGAATACCTCTTTTGAAACCGTTGTATTGTTGCATACGACGATAAAGACAGGAGGCGCGGTAAATAGATTCCTTGCGGATTCGTTATTTTGTCTTATTCCCTTGTCATAATTTTTATAGTCTTCAACAAACTGTTCAAGGGCGAGATTGAGCAATGAAGGGAGATTGGGAGCTTTCTCACCGATTGGACGTTTCTCTCCTTTCTCTTTTGCTTCCTTTTTGGCTTTTCTTTGTCCTTTCTTGGGAAGTTCTTGCCTGATGTGCTGATATATGTTACGCAATACGGGCTCCTCCAGATCATGTGATGAATCCATTGCAGGCAAAAACGGAATTTTTACCAATCCGCTTTCTATGGCATCGACAAGTCCGAAATCACTTACTACCCAAGGAAATAATGAGTAAGGCGTATAACCTGAGCCCTTCAGATAATATGGAGTAGCAGAAAGATCATAGACTTCTTGAACCTTGTAGCCAAGTCGTTTCATTTGGCGCAATCCCTCATACCATACCATTGCTTTCTTGTTCTCCTCAGCAGTTTCTTGTTCTTCCTCTGATTTTTTCTTTGAGTTGGAGGCTTTAGGCAAATAGCAATGGTGTGCCTCGTCGTTAATTACGACGATGCGTTTTCCCTTCATGTTTTTTCCAAGCAACCGAGAAAGAACTGATGTAAATTCTTCCTTGTCGTTCTGCTTGACCATCATACCATTTTCATACTTCAACTTTCCATCAAAAGGACTGGATTTTTTCCCAGTGTATACTTTTGGTTCAAATTGATGATAGTTGGTTATTGTTATCACAGAATTGAGTCCACCAAGCAACCGCTCATACTTCTCAGGGATAAGTTCACGCTGATGGTAATAATCAAGCTTTTCGTATGAGGATTTACCTGACTGATCAATGTAAAGCACCCCCAGTCTATCACGAATTGTAATACCTGGAGCAACAATTAAGAAATGATCTGCAAAACGTGTGTCTTGCGGATTTTCTTTCTTATTAATATAGTGATAGAGAATAAGCATTGCCATGACAACCGTCTTTCCTGTACCAGTTGCCATTTTAAACGCGGTACGTGGCAAAACATCTTCATATCGGTCAGATACCGTTGCCCGACGCATGTCAAGTTCTTGAAGAATGCTTCTACCAAGATTCGGATCGCGTGGCGCTATTTCATTGAGATAGATGGCTGTCTCTATGGCTTCTCTTTGGCAAAAGAAAAGAGATTTATTGAATTCCCTTTCCGAATTTAAGAACCAATAAGTTAGAAGGTCTCGGGTGGTACGAGTAACCTTAGGGTATTCTTGTTCCCGCCATTCTTTGACCACCTTCCTTAGGGTATTTATAAATTCCGCATTTTTGTCTTCAGTCTGAAAATCTTCGGCTGATAATAGAAATTTAGCAGAGGATGTATTTGGCATAACGGTAAGATTTGCCGCATACGGTCTTCTCCCTTCCAATATTTTAGAATAATCGAGGTTACCCTCAAGGGTCGTGTCATAATGCCATTTGGGCTCCTCATAAGGATTATTCAATATTGGACTTATGTTATTGCTTGATGTTTTCATTTGATATAATGGTTCTATTTTACGCCCTTAATATCGCAATATATGTAAAAACTATTATTGATGGTTTTCAAGTAACGAAATATTGCATTAATGTGATCTATCTCATAGGACAATCTAACTTCGATTCGTAAGTCTTTGTCAGACTTAGCAAAGATATGAATAAAATCTGAAAGTTTGCCTCTTCCGGTGAAATATTTTTCAGATGTTGTCGACACTTCCCATTTGTTCTGGTTTGTCGGTGATGAATTCAAAATAGTATGCCCAAAGGGTAAAATGTACGTGCTGTGGAAGGAAATGAAAGAGGTGGAAAATCATACCGACTGATGTCTCTGTGAGCATTTTATTTTTGAATCACGTCTTTACGACTATGAAGTATCGTATGCCATAACATCACGGCCATAAAGATTTTCTTAATGATTTTTTTGTAATTAGAGGAATATATTCGAGAATTTTCGTATCTTTGCATTCGTATTAGATCTTTGATAGACTGACGAAGGCTTTGGTGACTAAAAGAATGCTAAAAACTAAAGCGATTTATCGCACCAAGTTATTGGTAAAATAGGGCGGATATAGATTCGTGGATTGAGGGAATGTCTAAAAAATCCAATGATTCATTGATCGTATCAGTTACTTTATGTGTGTTTTTTAGTATAGCACGTGAAAATAGAGAGTACAATGGAAAGCAATGCTTAAGCATTATTTTAGTTAGGCCATATTGATTTTAGCACGTGGCAATATTGCCCGAACTAAAATTTTTGCTTATGGCAAAGAAAATAAAGAAGCCTTCAAAGAGAGGGAAAAAGGCTAAAAAGAAGTCCCTCCATTGTTCTCCAATGATCATATCACAGGAGAAGATAATGCGATGTATAGGATGGATGATGTCCGTTATATTGTTATTAAAGACAATAAATGGTTTCTTACATCTATTGCAATCTTTGGAATATGAATTACATATTTTACTTGTGCTATGGTCAGCTCTCTAATTTTTTTTGTATGATGATAACGAGCCAAAAACATTTATTATATATTTTACGTATTAATCAGAAGCAATTAGATTATCTATTATTGCATCTTGAAGATTACTATTACTCATTTGAAAGGGTAAAATTGAACAAATCAACGGGAAAGCCTAAAAAGAATAGTAATGGAGAAATTGCAAAAAGACAAATAAATTCATCTAAAGGTAAACTAAAGGAAGTTCAAACACGTTTATATGATTTTATGGTCAAGCATGTAGAACTACCTCAATATGTTTATGGCGGTGTTAAAGGGAAAAATAATGTAAGTAATGCACGTTTCCATCAAGGAAATAAATATATCTTTACTACTGATTTACGGTCATTTTTTCCTACCATTTCTCATAGACACGTTTTCCAAATGTTTCTTCAGGAAGGTTGTACACCTACTATTGCGAGCATATTAACAAAGCTGACGACTCGTAAACATCAAGTGCCGCAAGGAATACCGACATCAACATTAATAGCTAATCTCGTGTTTAAGCCTTTTGGATTGAAGATTAATCAATTAGCAAAAGAACATAACATTAAGTTCTCAATGTTTGTTGATGATATTACATTATCTTCTAAGTCGGATTTTAAAGATTTAATACCTCAATTCCTCGCTATTATAGAGGAGTCAGGATTTAAAATTAATCACAAGAAAACTCATTATCAGACAAAAAATCCAATTATAACAGGTGTAATATGTCAGAATAATAGGCTTCTTGCGCCATTAAGTTATAAAAGGAGGGTAGCAGAGTTGTCAAAGGAACTCCCAATACATGCAGATGTGAAAAACAAATTGCAAGGAATAAAAGCATATTTGTCAATAATTGAAAAAACAAATGGTAGTGTGAAATAAATAGGTTCAATAATAAGTTGTGTTTCACTGAGTGTGTCTGAAGCAAGTCTGTCTTAAGAGTGATGAGGCAGAATTAATGGATAATTTTTATCTTCTGTCAAAATCATTATTTTGGGCCCATCTGACATTTCGAGTGATGTGACAATTATGTAGGGATTTACTCGTTTATTGATTTTACAAAGGCTTTGCCTTTATCTGTCAATACATAACCGCCTGTCTTTAATGATCCTTGATATTCTACCAAACCTAAAGGCTCTGATGAGAGTCGTTTAAGAATTGTTTCTAAAGTAGCTTTGGAGATATCAATATTATCTAATAATAATTTACGCTTTATTAAGGGAGTCCTTGATATTGCCAATAACACCAATCGTGCATTATCATTTATAGCATCATTTATAGCATCATTTATAGCATCATTTAATGGCTCAATAAAATCATCACCGATCAAGACTCTATCACCAAAACCCTCTCTACAAGGAAATTTTTAGTAATATGGCAGCTCCAATACAGACAACCAAAGATTTTTGGAGTGGTCATTAAGGCAACTCCTTTCTCGGGTCAGGTCGGTCTTCCAGCTAAGAACCCCTATTTCGTCAGTCTGAAAACACTTTTTTGTCGCAGGTTATGTTGGGGAGCAGCCGGTCAAGGGCCTTAGGTTCCATAGCGACATTGCCCATCAGTGTCAGTATCGGTTTTTCATTAGGGATGGCTCGGACGATAGCCATTGCCCTTATTGCCAAGACTTTCGTGAGAAATACTTTTGTAAAATCCATAGTTTATATGTTTAGTTGTTTCGCACTCTTAAATTACAAACTTCAGGGCTGACACGCAAGGGTCGGCCCTTTTTTATGACTTATCAGACACACTTTTTGAAACAGTTTCTAGTGGTTCTCACGCTATAGCGTGGGCTGCTATTATCATATCTGTGCCAGAGGTTTTCTACAACCTCCAACTTAGACATGATGGCATTGCAATTCCACGCTTGAACCGAATATTGTAAATATATCAATCTGATTATCAAATATTAATATCGGAAATTATATGGTAATGATACCATATAGTCCCCGATATTTGTGAGGATTAGCCTATTCTTTCTTGTGCAAACTCAATGGCTTTTCTCTTTAATTCGTCTTCATCTTCTATAGCATCCAATACTTTGTCTGCCAACCATAGTGTAAGAAGTTCATTTTTATCAATCTTGAAATACTCAGCTAATTGTATTACTTGTGCCCGTTTAGCGATATCTATCGCCACGCTCTATTTTGCTAAACATTGGAGTGTCTATTTCAAGCAAAGCTGCCAATTGCCTTTGTAGCACACCGTGTTCTTCTCTCAACTCTTTTATTTTGTCTCCTAATAACATGGTCTCTATTCTTATGAGTTCAGCATGTGTTTCGTCGAAATTCGACGGATTTAAACATTTTCGACGGAATGGGCTGTATCTTTTCGTCGAAATTCGACGGATTGGCTATAATATAAACCAATTTCGTCCATCTGTTCTAATCAATTCCTCGGTTTTCATAACTTTCAATAGATCACCCAGGCTGCGTAGTTTTTGCTCTTCAGTCTTATTGCTAGGCATTACATCTTTGATGTATTCGTAGATGCCATCACGTTTGGCTCCATCTGATCCAGCATTCTTAAGATATTGCAAAACCATCTGTTTAATTTTGTCCTTATCAAGTCCTTTTTGCTTGGTGTAACCTTGCAATTGACGAGTGGCTTTAGCTACTCCTAAAGAAATTGTATAATTGGGAGCATCGCCCTCAATAAGCCCCCTGTTCAGCAAGTCTTTTGCAACATCTTCATGTATGAATCTGCCTTTCTGCACAGCATCGAGAGATATGCAATCCCATAATGACAGAGTGTTGTCAGTCTTCAATAAATCCGTATATCGCTTATTGATCTCGTTACCATATATGCGTACTACAACCTTCTTTTTTTTCGCATCAATCTCGTAGTCCGGCATCGGAAAGTGTCTGCGCCATTGTTCGTTAAACATTTTCTTGATACCACGACTTACGGTATCAATCATATTGAAATCCACCATTGCCTTGCATAGGCACTCATTACGGAAATAGGTCTGAGATTCCTCATTTCTTAAAGCATTTTCCAAAGTTCCGGGGATGAAAGTTCCGGCGTTGGAATAATATAGATAGCCGGGATTCTCAACGAAATTGACACGCTGTTGCAGCGTGTAATCTTGATGAGCAATACAGTTATGAAGTGCTTCGCGTATAGTGTAGTCATCATACTGCTTCATTGTATCTGGGAAAAGCGTACCACCAGGCATTTCACGCAAAGTCAGATTTTCAATCTTTGAGAGAATTTCATCTACTGTCAGTATGAATGGAACAGTGAAATGTTCGTAGTCAACCACATCTTGGTTTGCATCCCTGCGTGTCCAAGTTACCTGAGCGACGACAGGACGCAGTTTAAAGGCTGATTCGTATTTGCCTAACAATATGATAGCGGCACGAGTGATGCATCCATTTCTTGTCAGTCCGCATTTGCCAAGAAATGTCTGAATATCCCAAGCATTTACCTCGGATTCGGGAATACGGCTATGTACCTTCTTAAACATTTTGCGGGCTTTAGCTATAGCAACTTCGTCAAGGTCATCTATCGTTGCATCAGGAACAATCTGTGCAGACCAATCTGTTTCACCAAATATTGGCTCATCAAGAATGACATTCATGCGTTCAGTGGTCAACTCTACAAGAGAATCTTCAATTCGCTGCCATGCTTTGTTATGAGCGTAAACAGGCAATTTGGGACGATGCTTGGGAATATGGACTACCCAAACATTCTTGTTAGTGTCATCGGTAACAAACTCTTCAATATCGAGACCTTCTGTCGAAAGATTAACACATCGTTCTGTTAAACGAAGAATTGCCTTTTGCCGGTCATAATTATAGGTATCCGTCCCGACAATTTCCAAAGAACTGTCATGTACCCCTATCACTAAATGTCCTCCTTCCATATTGGCAATAGCCGACACATATGAGATAACATCGTTTTTCTCATCCCCACAGAACGAGTTCTTCAAATTCTTGAATTCCTTCCATTCGCAACAAGCATTCTCTTGTGGATAGTTACGAAGGAGATATTGTTGTAGTTCTGACTCTTGCATAATTATCCAATTATACTTTCACTTTCATCATTATGTTTCTCAGCATTTCTAATGACGCATTCTTTACTTGTATTGGCATAGCAGTAGACACAGAAATGACGACAAGTATTATACATGCCGATGTCTTTGCTGATCATACATCCACATACCTTACGTTGCCCTGTATCCTTTACATTACGCACCTTCTCTGGTATTGGTGGCAAATTACCAAACAAGTCTTTTTCTGGTAATTTCAATGTATGTAGATAATAGACAAGTTCCTTATCGTCAGCAAAAATGCGTTTCATCAATTCACCATCAATACAACGATTGTGTTCTATCCCGTATTTTTCGAGGTCAATATCTTCCGCACAAGTGGCGATTTCAACATCCCAACCATCTTTGTGCCAAACTTCACGAATCTTTTGAAGTCCTTCTACGATTTCTATGCGTTGAGCAAGGTTGGCTTCGGCATTCTCCACATTCTCCTTTGTAAAAAGCATAGTTTCCTTAACAAGGTTGTTTTGAACCTTGCGATAAGCTTTTACATCAACGAAACTGAATACAAGCTTATTTGTGTAACCTTTCAGTTTATTTCCAATGTGCCAAATGCGCGTCAAGAGGTCACGAGGAGCGATGTTTGGTGTAATTATTAAAGGATCAAAACGCCAGATTACTTTCTCCTTACCAATCATATCAGAAAGTTTCTTGAATGTCTCAATTCTGTTTTCGACAGACGAAACATTAGGCTCAAAACCCTCTTTTACATAATCATTGAGTGTAACCTGAAAGTAGTAGTGTATTCCTTTTTCGTCAAGCTCATGAAGGTATGGGAGAATCGGCTTTGGGTCCTTTGTCCAAAAAATCACTACCTTGCAGTTCTTGAAAGAAATATACATTTTCTGCTGGTTGAAAGGGTTATACCATGCACAATACCCTTTAGCCAAGCGGTTGAAAAACCACTTGGCGTAAAATGCAGGTATGTCAGTTGAACGGCTTGCTGATATGATTATAGGAGCTGTCGCCTCTACGGAATCACCATTTTCAATTGTGATATGAATCTTGTCGTTCATAACTGTATTAAAGACGTTGTTTAAGAGCAGAGATTGTTTTCTCTATATCGATGGGCCTATAGGCATCGTTTTTCCATTTCATATCTTTTCCATTTCTGCTAACTGGATCACGCTGGCCTGAAACAAGTTTAGCATGGAATTCCTCTAAAAGCTCATGTTCTGTCTTCCCAGCGGCATACTGAGGGTCAAATACCCAATTCAAATCATTGATTATTTGTTTGTATGCAAAATCCTTAAGCCCAGGATTGATTTCCCTTATAAACGCAGCTATTGCGTTGACATTCTGGATTTTGAATGGCAATTTACCCACCCCTGGCTTCTTGGTTGCTTGCTCTACACTGGTACTTGAGTTTTGACCAGAGAGCAAATTACCAAAGAAATTTCCTATTTTTTTTATAGGACTCATTATACCAGACTCTTCTGCCTGAATATTGAAGTAAGCAACAAACTTATCTCGTATTTCCTTGGAAATATTCAAGTCTTCAAGCATGTAAAGGAATGAGACAGGTTCACCAACCTTATTTTCTAGTTCAAGGGCTACTAACGCTTTGTCATGATAATCCTTTGCGCTCTTCGTTGTAAAGTCCTTCAATACGCTCTTTACCACATCAGAGAGTTCCTGGGTTCGTGACTCGGGCAAGCTTAAGACACGTTTCATCTCCTTGTAGAGATTTGTTCTGGTACTTATTAAATTTTTTAATATGTACAAATATGCTTCGAATTTGCCTTGGGCGGCCTCTAGTTGCAATGCGGATTCTATGCAGGACTCGTTGGCTCTCTTCTGTCCATGGGGCAACCTGTTTATAACAGATTGGACATTCTCACGAAGATCTGTGTTCACTACAGGAGCACCAACGCCATTTGATTTGATTTCAACAGGCTGTTGTATAAAAGGCCATTCTCCTTTTGACTCTGTATTATAGAGAAGTGTACAGATTGCTCTGTAATTCTCACCAAATGATGGAAGATTTGTAATGGATGCGATTATCGGTTTCGGAATTTTTACGTATCCTATTGTAGCCCCCCACAATGCAAGTGAGTAACTGTAGTCAGAGTATGAATTATCTTCACAAAACTGCACAATAGCATCAAAGTCTTCTCCCTTAAGAATAAAAGCTGCTAAGGCCTTAAGGATGGGGTTGTCTTGCTTTTTTACATCAAGCGGAGTAAAGTTCTTGATGTTCTGTCTCAAATCATTCATGAACTGTTGAGCAGGGCTGCCTTGCCATTGCCAATTTAATGATTCCCATATGTTTTTTGCGGAGATAGTAATTTGAGTCGCAATATTGAATCTGTCTGTACGCAGGGTATCAGAAGTCGGCGCAGTACCATGCCATAATATAGTATCAATAAACTTATTGAATAGCATTGTTTCCTGAGAGTCCTTTGTAAGCATGCATGTTTCGTATGTAGGATCCAAATCAAAAGTGTTTGCCACATTAAATTCGGAAACTTGTTTTATTTGATCCTCTTTCACAATCTGAGAAGTATAGGACTTTAAACTATCGCGATACGCTTCTATGTTATCATACCCATATTGGCTTAGTGAGACGTAAGAGCGCAGACCGTTCTTTTTCATAAAATTCGTTTTGAGAACATTCTCCTCATCATATAATTTTAGCAACTTATTGAGTGCATCCGAAGGAATTGCAAGTTCTGTGAGGGTATTATCCCACATTTCCTTACATCTTCTCATGGAAGGGTCAAACTTTCGAAAGTCTGTATCTAACTGTTTTAGTTCTTGGTAGAAAGAACTATTACCGAAGCCTCCATTATTTTTGAGAGTTGCGACAATATCGTAGATCCTTTTCTGAATTTTGAGTAAGACTGCAGTATCAGAGGATACAGATTTGGATATGCCGAGATAAAATCCCAAAATGAACCCTTTAACGACATTCAATTTGTTGTTCTGGAGAACTTTTGCATCATAATTCTTGCATGTATCCTCTACATGAATATTCAATCCTGACAAATAAGCCAAATTGAAATCTCCTTTGCAAAGGTCAAACTTAAAGTGATCTCCAAGTTTGTTTGTCAAACTATCAGAACAACTAAGTCTAGAATGATTTAAATCCTTGACATTGTAAAATAATATTCTCGTGTTGAAGGGGGAAAGATTCAAAACACTATCCAGAGAATACACATGAATCCTATCATTTTCGAAAATATGAGTCAACGGTGTTGTCTTTTCGTCTATATCAACTTCAAGAACGATAGGACGACTATCGTGTTCGTTATCCCTTATCTCGAAATAAGGGATTTTCGAAAATAATATCAAAACATTCTTGAACGGAATGAGATCCAATCCGTAGAATGTATTATATCCATAGTTCCTAGCATTGTAGAACGATAATGGCGCAATACATTCTGTAGATAGAATGTTGTCTATATTAAGTGAAGATGTTGCTATAAATAATTTCATTACAGTCAGTGATTAAATAATATCAATTTCTTCGTTGTTGTTGTATACAGGATTGTCCTTCTTAGGGAAAAGTGGAGACAATGATGATGTGTATCCTAAATAAAGACGTTCACTACACCTTGTCATAGCCACATAAAGTGCTGCACGCTTATCAGTATTCTTCTCACATCCAGGAATAAAGACATCCTTGAATTGGAGTCCTTTTGCACACCACCAAGTCATAATTTTGGGGTTAGAGGAATGGAAATCCAAGTCCATTTCAGTATCTTGGTTGGCATTATACTTGAATTCGCACGTGATGCCTTTTCTCATCAGATAATCCTTGACATACTCTACAGACCATTCGCCCTTGTCATCCGTATTGAATGGCAATAGGATTCCGACATTCGTTAAGGATCTGTTTTTTATGATGTCCGCGATTTTATCCAGTTGTCCATCATAACTATTTGCAGAGATAAGATTTGGTTTCTCACCTTGACGCTTACACTTGAGAACCAAGTCCTCTACATTTCCTACCTTCTCGCCAAGAGCTGCGACTTCTTGAGTCAGTCTGTAGTTGAAATATAGAGGATCCGGAGCAATGCCCATATCCGAAGCCGTGCGTTCAATAGTTTGGGTTTGCCCTCTATCACCAAAGCCCATAATAGATTGAGCAGTATCGCCAAAGAACAAGCAATACTCCCCATACTGTTTCATTTCATTAATTTCTTCCCTTGTAAAATCCTGGCATTCATCAACTATGAGGTATTTTACTCTTCTTTGATTATGGCGCCATTGATGGTAATGATATACATTTCTAAGTCCCAGTTTTTTCAAACCATCCTCAAAATACTTTCTCAAAGACTTGGTATATACGATAATTGTGTAACTTTCACCGAGAGTTGCAATTTGTTTAGCCTTATGAAGGGCAATAAGCGATTTGCCGCTTCCTGCACTGCCGGAGACAACCATAGACTTGTTATTCTTTCTGTCTATCAGCTGCCTCTGGAAATCATCTAGACTTGAATAGTCAATGAAGAATTCAGAATCGAAGTCTGCCATAATTTTTTAATTTATTTGATAGTACATGAGTTATATTCGGTTTCCCCATTGGATGACACAACGACATTCTCGGCAAACGGTTTCTTCCCAATTATCCGGTAGATAATTTTGCTTATATCGTTGTTCTTTGCAGAATGAGTTACTCTTATCTCCTTCTTGAAAAAGCATCCGTTTATACATTTGGACTCTTTGTCCTTGCATGCAGTCGGATATATTGTTGCGAAATCATCGTTTTCAGCTACGAATTCATTCAATTCTGCATTAAGCATGTACGGAATGAATTTTTTCGTTGCCGGACTTTTTATGGTTACATCTTCTATCAGCATAATGCCTTTGTCTGTTAATTTAGAAGACAGCATGCTTGCCGTTTGTTTGTAGGCCTTATTTTCAATGCGCTTTTTTGCTAGCATCTCGCAGATTGCCTTGCATGATAGAATCAAATCATATTTGTCTGATAAAACATCTGATACGAGATTTAAATCGTTCTCGCTTTCAATGAAGACTGGGCCTATTCGGTAATCAATCTTGAGTCTGCTGTGTTTCTTAAACTCAGCCATAATCTTCTCAAAGAACCTTAAGGCCATTTGGTTTCCGTCTATTGCTAACAGTTTGACGGATTCTAATGATGATTCGTACTTCTCGAGAAAAGATAGAAGTCCAAAGATATCGCCACCAGTGCCACATCCTAAATCAAGGATACTGACAGAAGTCCGTTCCCCGACTAAAGAAAGATAATTGCTGTTTTGGCTGAATTCTTCAAAGATTGATTTTACTTCGACAAAACTTCTCGGGAAGTATGTGCCGAGGTATACTTTAATCTCGCCTGTGTTCAAATTCAGATTGTACTCAAACCTGGAATGGTTGGGAGAGTATTTCGCACCAAGGTCAAAAAACAAATATCTGTCCAACCAATTGGGAAGATCTACATCTGCAAGTGTGCCATCAGAATGAATGCTGGCGGATTCTTCTATGTCGGGATTATTTTCCTCTTCTATTTGAGATACAATACATTCTCCAGTCTGCCAGTACAAAATATCATCCGACATCCTTGCCATGTCTTTTTGCAAGAACCTGTACAGACGTTTTTCTTGGTCAGGTGCAATCCGTCCTTTTAAGAGCACGACAAACTCATGATCTATGTGTTTCATAAAGGAAGGATACGCTCTCCCAAAATCAATTGGAGTAAGGGCAAAAACCTCTATGTCGTTCACCCCCAAAACAGCATTGATAATTTGATGTACATACTCCTTCAAGGGAATCAAATCTACACTTGAGTGTAACACGTTTACCTCATCCGCTACACTTTGCCTCTCTATTTCTTTTGAATCTATGACATCTTTGGTTTGTGGCAATTCGGACAAGCTTTCTTCTTGGTACAATGTATCAGGTACTTCGCTGAACGCATCTTCAGATAGCTTTTGGGCATCTTTTTTTATGCCCTCAAAGATCTCTTTCTTGTTCTCCTTTGGTGCCTGTGATTCATAAGAGGCATTGCTGAATTCCGTCAGATAGAAGGGATTTAGGTTGAGAGTTTCCGCAAGTTTAACGATTCCGAGTGGGGCAAGGTCGGTGTGATGACAAGTGATGTCATCCAACTTTTCAATGAAATGTTCGCTATCAGTAATGTGAAGCCAAGACCTGTTGGTGGCACTTAAATTGTTTTCCAATTCAATGGGTTGATGAAATATAATAAGATGGGGGACATCCTTGATTTGATTCTTTTCAACCCCCAAGACTTTAAGTTCTTTCTTAACTGTCGAATGGTTTATTCGTGCTTGTTGGAGGGCTGTTTTTCTTGAGCCTCCCTTGATGGTTTTTCCATCGCAAGTCCATTCTCCGTTTTCATTGGCAACAACTTTGCCACCATAATTTTTAAATTCGATTGAGATGATAGCATCCTTCTTGATAAACAACGCATCTAATTCACATCCAATATTATAGTTGCCTGCGAACACACAGAATTCATTCGAATCCTCATAGTGAGCTTTAAGTTGCTCACAGAGAAACCGAAACTGCTCACGTTCTGCTGTTGTGTCAAAGTTTCCGACTCTGAATGTTAAAAGGCCTCCCATTACAAAAAGATTAATACTATTTATGTAAACTAAACGGCTTTTATTTCTGTACTGATTTTTTCGGTGAAGAATTGTCAGTTTTGTATTACAAAGATACAAAATATTTGCGAGTTTACCAAATTCTTATGTATGTTATTTTATCACGAACTCACGTATTATATTCTCAAAATAGTTTAATTTTGCGACTGAATCAGAACACACATCAGACAATGAATAAAAAAGAAAGAACTTTGGACAGCAGTGTAAAGTCGAAAACCGTAAACTCACAAAAAGAAAAATACGAGATCATATATCCGAAAAAGGAAAACATACAGAAAAAGATATTCGGCATCGTGGCTGTTGAAAAAGACAAAAGAAGTACGGAACTGATAGGCAGACTTATGAACATATGGGAAGCATCAGTGCGGGCCAGCTACCATTTTCTGGCCGACACGGACATCAGCAAACTTACCCGATACGCAGAAAACGCCTTACTACAGATTAATACACTTTGGGTGATACAATACGGCACGACGCCTGTCGGTTTCATGGGTGTACAAGAACGGAAGATAGAAATGCTGTTTCTCCATCCCGACTATTTCAGAAATGGATTGGGCAAGAAATTGGTACAACAGGCATTTGACGAATTAGGTGTAGAATACGTTGATGTCAATGAACAGAATGCAAATGCTAAAAGATTTTATGAGCAAATGGGATTCAAGGTATTCAAACGCAATGAGCTTGACAGCGAGGGTAATCCGTTTCCAATATTAGAAATGAAACGAGAATCTTTAATTGTCAAATAAGATTATCGCCATTAAACCAGATACTCCACATAAATTTTGCATTCGCCTGCCAAGTATTTTTCATGCCGCGCTATTTCATTTTTGCAGCATAAAACAAATTCCGGGTATCATATATCTAAAAACATATAGGAGCTAAACCGTGGTCAGGATGTTATCACGGAATAGTAAAAAGTCAGTACAAAACATTTTTTCAATCTGGAAAATCAACATATAACGAATGTTAAAGACATGACGTTAAGACGGCAATATTATTAACATCTGTTCACTTTATGTTCATAAAAATGGAGCAAAAGCATGGATTTTAAGGCGCAAAATGCCGTTTTTCGTGATGCAAAAGGGCAGCTTACGGATGATAAACCTATGGTTTTTGGGTGAAAAGTGGCCGAGTAATATTTTTTAACCATTGCGTTTTTGTCACGTAAAATGTGTAAAACGCTATAAATCAGCGCCTTAACCAAAACGCGCAAATTTCGCCATTTTTCGAGCCAAACCACGAAACTGTGACGAGCATGGCGATTCTGGAGAGGTTAAGTGGTTATATTTTTTAGGAGTTAAGGAGTTTTTTAGTAGTTAAAGGAGTTAGAGTAGTTAAAGTAGTTAGAGTCAATAGCCAACGTAGTGCTTGCGACAAGCAGGAGCAAAAGCAATTAAAAATTAAGAATTAAAAAATTCCTTCTGTTGGTTTATGTCAGCAGTTATGGTGGCTATATCAAACGCCAACGTAGTACTTGCGACAGGAGTCCACAAAGTACATAACAATTGTGAAACGCAGTTCGGTCTAACCCAAACGAAGTTCGTAGTTCAGCGTCAGCTAATTATGAAACGCAGTTCGGTCTAACCCAAACATCGTTCAGCGTCAGCTAATTATGAAACTCCGTTCAGCGTCAGCTAATTAGTGAAATAGGAAGTTATCGGATTGCAATTAGCTATGATTACCGTTGGTTCCTTATATTACATTCCGACAATTAATTTCATTGATTGTCGGAACATTAGGTAAACTATTAAAAAACTATTTTAGTGAATACAATGCTATTATAAATTCTTTAGCTCCGGAAAATCTTCTTCTATTATCTCGGAATCTAATTCGTTATCGTCAGTCAGTCTGATGTTTTTATTTGCACGAAACTCATGCCATATTGTCTTCAGCTCTCCGATAATGCTATTATATTCATTAATATTATATTTATATTTGTAATTATTCGCCCTTTGGCACCAATATGTCATTATGTCAAGAAACTTATTTATATCCTCTAGATAGTTATTTATGTTCAGTTGCCTTCTTATTTCCACTACATCATTTTCCGGTTCATACGGATAGCTGTCTATGGGTTTAATATATGTGTTAAAGTCATCTGTTGATATAGGCTCACATTTCTTTAGATTCTTGTTTCCATTTTTCATATTATGAAACATAGATATAGTCCTTTGAGCTACATTATTTTCAAATACGAAATAAATGGTATCATATAAAGGTATGTCTCTGCCTAATATCTCATTTGTATGTGAAACCTTGTCGGCAAGTTTAGTTCCTGACAGATTCAACACATTTTCATATCCCATTCTGAGTTCCAAAAGCATAAGATAAGGGCTTGAGAATCTGTTTTTGTCTAAGTGCTTCTTTATGCCGATAACAGCATCTACAGTTTCTTTTTTATCCCCGGCACATTCAATCTCCTCATATTTGTCCATGTCGAGGCATTCAATGGGCTCATCAAAATATTTCTTGCCGTGGTAGTCTTTTTCCGAAACATCCTGCAGTTTCTTTCCGCATACAGGATACAATTTATGCTCCGTTATGATTCCGTTGTCATATATCAAAGCTTCCATATTGCTCTATTTTATGATAGGCCATGTTGAACGATTTGAATATCTCCTCGATATTTTGTCCCAGATCCTTATAGACATATTTAAAGCGTTGTTCCGATTCCTCTGCCAGATAGAAATGTGTCCTGTCCTCCACCTTCTCTTTCCTCGCAATGGCGTTTATCGCATCAACCATATTCGGATTATGGCTTGCCACCATGATCTTCGTTCCTGTCTCTTTGTTGAGCAGGACAAGCACATGGGCGAATTCGACGATCCATTGCGGATGCAGATGAGCCTCCGGCTCGTCGATCAGCAGCAAGGTCTTGTCATTCAGATATCCGTTTTCAAGAAGCCTCAATATATAGGAGAACGACTTAAAGCCTGTAGCTGTCTTATCCAGTTTGATGTTGAGGCCGTCTTCACTGACGAAATGCAGTTCCTTTTGACCGAAGTCATCTTTCTCGACATCAACATGCCCGTTTATCAACTGTGTTATTCTCCTTGCTATCTTCTTATGGGTATCAATGCCGGTAAAATCCTTGTTCTCATCCAGCATCAGGGTCTTCAGGTCTTTCCAGAACACATTATCGTCCGAACCTTCTTCCGATACGGCCATAGGTGTGTCAACGTAGATAGCCTTGGTAAGGTTATACAGGTTGCCGGTGCAGCCTTTCTGAAATAGCTTTACGCCATCCTCCTCAATATTTATATTGTTAGGATTCGTCTCGTCAATATCAAAATTTCTACGGGCAAGCATGAAGAAATCATCCATGGAACGTTTCTTCTTATTTTCATAATAATTGTTTTTAATACGTTCTACTTCATTTGATACCATATATTTAATGGTATTTGATATATTCTCCGGATCATCATCTTCTCCGCCCTTAATGCCTAAGAATACAAAAACTCTTTCTTTCTTAGTTGGCGAAGGTGTATTTATTAAGTATTTATGCAGAATGTCACAGAACCGTTCTATCACCTTATCCGCCGTCAGCTGTATTTTTTCTACATTCTCATGCTCATTCTCACTTTTCAGGCCACGTAGTATGGAAGATGCCTCTTTGAAAAACTGTGAGTTGCTGTTGTCAGCGTCTTTGTCTATGTCTCTTCTTGCAAAGTCGAGCCTGGTAAAGATCTCAAGGATCTGACCGACAAATCTCTCATAAATAAATCTGTCATACTCATTTGCTCCGTTAACGATATAATACAGCCATTTCGACAATGTGCTTTTGCCACATCCATTTATTCCGGAAAGCACAGTTATTCCGTCAATGGATATGGCAGCTTTTTTAATTGCGTGATAATCATTAAGCTTATAGATGTATTTGCTCATTGTTTTGCTGTTATAGATTTAAATTCACAAGAGATTTCTTCTTACTATTACAAAAGTAAGAATAAAATGAGATGTAGGCAATATTTTTAGCCGGAAAAAGACAAAGACATTTTAATCAAACAAAAAAACATCAGATAATCTATCATAGACGCAGCTACCACAAGGATTGCCGATAGATTCATTCTGTTTGATTCAATGGGGCGACATTCCTACGAGTTCCTCTCCCAAATCATCATTTCTCATATCACTGGCTCTGTGTAAGAGCTATTTCCCACTCTATTCTCAAGCCCATCTTCTTTTATATCCGCAGCTATGTTAAATCTGTCATATAGTAATCAATTTATAAGGATTGTACGAGATATCTTACGGTAGACTATGACTTGCAGGATTCTTCCTGTCTTTATTCATATACGCTTTGTAGTCATCAGAATCAGCTAGCGCAAGATACAACACCACTTTCCAGTAATTATAGCCATAACTCTTAGCATCCTCTATTGCTTTCTTTTTCAATCTTGTCAAGAATACGTCAATATCAATATCCCCCAACTGTGAGAAGAAATGCAGACTACTATCTATCTCAGGATATTCAGAGATTGCTTTTGTCTTAAATCGAGTCAGCAGATCCAACTTTTCATAATGGCTTTTTATTAAATCAAACAGTTCAACATCTATATGGTTAATATTATCCAATCGATAGGTGAAATTCACAACACCTCTTTTATCAAATGACAAATCTACAAATAAAAACTGTTCTTTGGGTAAGATATTATAATAGAAATTTAAAAACAGTGGCTTACCACTTTTTTCGTCCTTAAAATTATCATTCTTCTTGGAATTACATTCAGAACAACACGGAATTAGGTTCAAAGCATGCACTGCAAATTCTTTATAATCCGATTTAGGCAGAATATGCTCTGTCGTATTAGCAGTGT
>ENA-OOSC01000044-OOSC01000044.1-human-gut-metagenome-genome-assembly--contig:-NODE-44-length-24905-cov-4.006479_pt1 | contig 24905 bp, 25 predicted proteins | sample MGYA00241177_ERZ501212 | MGnify/ENA primary metagenome ERZ501212 (study PRJEB25962, sample SAMEA2042491) | human gut metagenome | biome: human gut; feature: human-associated habitat; material: faeces... | reverse complement strand
ACTAAGGATCAGACTGAAACCGCCGCTCTTAAGCAAGAAGGCATTAACCAAAGTAGCTATGATAAGGCCTATAAGAGCCATCATGAGAATCTTGCCCAATGAAGACAGGTCGGCCTTTGTGAAATAGCCTATCAGCGCCATCACAGCAAACGTTCCGGCTGTGATAAAGAACACGCTGGCTATCGACTGCATTGTGTAAACCAACAGAATCATCGACAGCGTGGCACCGTTAAGAGCCGAATAAAGGATAAACAGCATTGTAGCCGTGGTCAGTGACAAGCGATTAATGCGAGCCGATACAGTCCAAACCAATGCCAATTCGGCTATAAGCAGGCCCCAAAATAGTATTTTGTTTGAAATCAAGGCCGTAATTATGCCCGGACTTGAAGCCACACCATAGGCAACAAAGCCTGTGATGACAAGAGCCAAGGTCATCCAAACGTAAACTTTACGCATTAGTGACGGAAAAGCCACCGATGCAATGTTTTCTTTTTCGCGTATGAGATCATACAATCTTTCTTCGTTCATTTTCTTTTTGTTTTTGTTGTTTTAATTATTTTCGCTTTATTTACAAACATCCGAGCCTGCAATCAAGGCATGTATGTTATGCAAACATAAGCAAAAAAAGCGACATTTACCCTTGTTTTAATAAAAATCATTGATTATTCACAATAATTCTGTATAAAACCGACATTATGACAGAGCTAAGTCAAAGAAAGCATGACATTTAGAGCATATTCAGGCATCCATCTTCTTAAAAGCCACACACCCAATCATGACAGGCTGACTTATTTCTGTGCCACAGGCTTTTATGATGGCATGTGGTACACGCGGAAAAGCTGCAGAGAGCAGTCTGTCTATCTCTTCATAATCAGAGAAATCACGCACATAGACAATAAAGCAGCGCACATCATTCATCGCCACGCCATAATTTTTAAGTCTTACTCCAATATTTCCAAGAATCATTCCTGCATATTGGCTCATGTCAAGCTGACTCGGGTCGGCGTCTTCAGTCGAAGGCAATACAAATGCCGGAAGGTCTACTAGCACAGAGTCATTGCTCTTAATGGCCATAATTGAATTGCAGAAATTACATGAAGCATCTTTATTCCCGGCACAGTCTTCAGTATTAAGCGCAACGACAGGTTCGAACGATTCATCATAAATAATATAATCGAGCGCAACTACAGCACTTTCAACTTGTGATGAGCCTTCAACACATGTAACAGTAATACGCAGATTATCCTGATTAAGGCCATATTGCGTAAAGACATTGTCAAGTGCTTTATTTACGGCATCCTTACTGTCTGTAGGATTGGCTACATAAAGCCATACACGAAGCGAGGCAAACCGGCGCAACTGTCCGTTGTCCAATAAATTATCAACAAACTTACTAAACAGCACAACGGCCTGTCCATAAACGTCAGTCCCGTCTGCTTCGTTCTTATTCAGACGCACGCTGCAAATCGGAGTTGTGTCTGCGGTATCAGATGTGCAGACGAGCAATGAAACCTTTGAACCGTCAAGAGGTGGCTGACCTATGACAGAACACGGCACCTGTGAAAGATAATCCTGCCACAACTGCGACTCGAGCAATGCGGAATACTGATTGCAGATATCACTGAGAAACACCTTGACATAAACCAAATGGCGATTTTCAAGATTCTCCATATCCACATAATCGCCTGTCTTCATATATAGATGGCACAGACGTTCCCAAAATGAGCCTCTGCAAGTGGCAGACAGCACGGCATATTTTTCCATAAATAAATTTTCTTTTTTAGGCGCAAAAATAATGCATTAAAGTTTATTTCAAGCTCAAACGCCGTTTTTATTACACACTTGACGCTAAATATGACAACTTTTACAGAAGAAATAAACAAGCTGACATCAAAAAAGAAGCGTCAACAGCGGTATCGTAACCACAGAAAGAATGGTTGTTATCAGTGTTCCTTCAACCATCTCGCTCTCGTCACGTCCGTATTTAAGACAGAACATCGTACCGTATGAAGCCACAGGCATGCCAATCAATACCGTGTTTATGCGGTTTATGGTTTCGTCAACACCACATAGACGTAACAGGAAATAAACGGCCACAGGAATTATCAGCAGCCTCAACGCCGCCATGATATAGACAGAAGCCGTACCAAGAATATGACGCAAATCCATCTGTGCCATAGACGAACCGATAACCAGTAACGCACCGGGAACTGTTATTCCGCCTAAAAGATTAAATGGCTCAGACACTACTCTCGGCATTTTGTCGATACCAAGAGCAACGATTATTATAGATATGTAAGAAGCTACCATCGCCGGACAATAAAGTGTACGGACATTGAAACGATGGCCGTCGGTACTGCCCAATACAAACGACAGGCCGATAATGAAAATGAAAAGTGTGTTTGGTATGTTGAGCAGACTGGCATAAAATACGGCCTGGCTGCCAAAGATTGACGCGACAATGGGATAGCCGATGAAACCAACGTTACCGAACATCAGCATAAAACTGTACATTCCGCGATAGTCTACTTTGCGTACAAAATAACGCGGAAGGAAATAGGCTATCACAAACAGCAGAACATAGGTAATAACACCTACGCCAATTAACGGCAATATCATACCACGATCGGGAAAGACGTCGCCCATTACTGAAGAGATTATAAGACAGGGACAAGAAACATTGATAATAAATCCCGAAAGTTTTCTGTCGAAATCGCCACCCATAAGTCCGCACTTATTTGAAATAAATCCTGCCACGACAAGCAGCAGGAGTATAATCATCTGAATTATAATGTTATCCATTTTTGTTTTTAATGTATCCTTTTACTCAATTATATGTATATTTTTAACCTAAAATCACATTATGAATTGACCTGATTGCAGTCTGCTCCTTGCAGACATTGCCGGCTATTAAGAATAAGCATACGGCAATAAGGCTATATAATAAGAAGGCCGAAAACGCCAATATTATAGTAGAATTAAATCATAAGCACACTATTTACCGATTTTAGTATTTTCGTTTGTAGCCATAAAGAATGCAGACCTGATTTTATTTCAACGGTCTGCATCCTCCATAAGCAAATATGATATGATAAGCTGTAAAACTTTATAATGACTCGAGCATTCGCTTGATTACCACAGAAGCTGAAATTTCACGATTGGCAGCCTCGGGAATAACGAGTGAGTTTTTGCTCTCTATCACGTCATCTGTAACGATAAGACCACGACGTACAGGCAGACAATGCATAAACTTGCCGTTGTCGGTTACAGCCATGTGTGTCTCGTCTATGGTCCACGACATGTCTTTGCTCAATATCTTGCCATAGTCGGCAGGATTGGTTACACCCGGACAACTCCAGTTCTTTGCGTAAACGAAGTCGGCGCCTTCGAGCGCTTTCATCTGATCGTACTCTACACGGGCATTGCCAACAAACTTCGGGTCTAGCTCATAGCCTTTAGGATGAGTTATAACAAAGTCAACATCGGCTGCGTTCATCCACTGCGCAAACGAGTTTGGCACAGCCTGAGGCAGTGCGCGGCAATGAGGCGCCCACGACATAACAACCTTCGGACGGGCCTTGGTCTTGTGCTCCTCAATGGTAATAAGGTCGGCAAAAGCCTGAAGGGGATGCACCGTGGCTGTCTCCATGGCAAACACGGGGCGGCCGCTGTACTTGATAAACTGATTAAGCACGGTTTCGGCGTAATCATACTCACGGTCAGTAAGTCCTGCAAACGAACGCACGCCTATCAAGTCGCAATAGCACCCCATAACCGGAATGGCCTCAAGCAAGTGCTCGCTCTTGTCGCCGTCCATGATTACTCCACGTTCTGTTTCAAGCTTCCACGCTCCGGCATTGACATCAAGCACGATGACATTCATGCCAAGATTCATCGCAGCCTTCTGCGTGCTGAGTCGTGTACGCAGACTGTTGTTGAAGAATATCATCAGCAGCGTCTTGTTCTTTCCAAGATGCTGATATTTAAAACGGTCGTTCTTTATCTCTTGTGCCTCGGCAAGTGCCTGCTGCAGATTGCCGATGTCTTCTACGTTTATAAATGTATTCATATATTTTTGTTTTTAATTATACTATTTTATTTTACCTTGCCTATTATTTATACGGACATTATTCTCTTATCTGTCCGCATCCGTCAATAAGCCATTTATAGGTTGTTATCTCTTCAAGTCCCATAGGACCTCGCGGACCGAGTTTCTGTGTACTTATGCCTATCTCGGCTCCAAGACCAAACTGTGCCCCGTCGGTGAAACTTGTAGGTGCGTTCCAGTACACGCAAGCCGCGTCCACCCTGGTCTGAAATTCTTTTGCACGTTCTTCGTCAGCTGTTATGATGCATTCGCTGTGACCAGAGCCGTAAGTTGCTATGTGGCTCAGGGCTTCATCGAGCGACGACACAGTCTTCACAGCCATGGCATAATCCATAAACTCCGTGCCAAAACTGTCTGCCGAGGCATGACGGAGCAATTCCGTTGGATAACCGTCAGTAAGTGCAGCATATGCCTTTTCATCGGCATAAATCACCACGTTACTTCCGGCCAATGGTTCACAAAGCGCACGAAGATCGTTCAGACGCGACTCATGCACGATGAGGCAGTCGAGGGCATTGCACACGCTAACACGACGTGTCTTGGCATTGTTAATTATCTTCTTGCCCATCTCTACGTCGCCAAACTCGTCGAAATATGTGTTAACAACACCTGCCCCGGTCTCTATCACCGGAACCTTTGCCGTGTCACGCACAAAACTGATAAGACTCTTTCCGCCACGCGGTATGCACAGGTCTACATAGCCTACGGCAGAAAGCAGTGCTGCTGTGGCCTCATGAGTGGCAGGCATAAGACTCACCACGTCAGGATTAATGTCATTATCTTTAAGCACGTCGTGGATAAGTGCCACAATGGCCCTGTTAGAACAGTCGGCATCCTTGCCACCCTTTAACAAACAGGCATTTCCACTCTTGAAACAGAGCGAGAAAACATCGAAACTTACATTAGGCCGCGCCTCATATATCATGCCTATTACACCAAAAGGCACACTGACACGGCGCAGGCGCAGCCCATTGGGCAACGTGCGCTCCATAAGTATCCTGCCGAGAGGCGATGGAAGGTCTGCCACATGACGCATATCTGATGCTATATCGTCGAGCCGTATCTCAGTAAGTTTTAGTCTGTCGTAAAGTGGACTTCTGCTGTCCATGCGCTCAAGGTCGGCAGCGTTAGCACTGAGTATTTCGTCCTTACGTTCCGCTATAGCATCGGCAACACTGCACAACACCTTATTCTTTACATCGTCACTCACTAAGGCAAGCTCTCTTGCGGCATGCCTTACACTGGTAAAGATTCCTGAAAAATCCATATTTTATCTGATATAACGATACAACACTAATTTTATTTTGTCACGAAGGAAAAACAAAATTTATTATTCCATATACATATAATCATAATGAACGAGCGGACGGATGTCGTGGCGCCCTATATTACGGCGTGCCTCAGCGGCACCAAACGCCGCACGTCCAACGGCAATTCTAACTCCGTCTTCATCGACAATATTTATTATGTCCCCTTCTTCGAAATCGCCGTTCACAGCCTCAACACCCACAAACAGCAGACTGACGGCGCGCTCACCAAGCAGAGCGTTGGCTGCCTTACGGTTAATGACTACCGAGCCTTTGGCAAAGCTGTCACTGTGGGCTATCCATTTCTTCACCTTTGACACTGGCGTCGAAGCAGGCACAAACTCTGTGTGAGGTGTTGTCTCAGGACTGCGCATAAGGTCAACAAGTATGTCGTTGCGCTTTCCGTTGGCTATTATCACACGTATGCCTTCATCGGCAACCTTCTGCGCTATGGCACACTTTGTCATCATACCTCCGCGACCAAATCCGCTTTTCTCCTGACGGATGTATTGCCCGATATCCTTGCCGCGCTCCACACGTGATATAATCTTTGCGCCATCGTCACCAGGCTTGCCGTCGTATATTCCGTCGACATTGCTTAATATTATCAGTTCAGAAGCATCCATCATCGATGCAATAAGGCCAGAAAGTTCATCATTGTCAGTAAACATAAGCTCTGTTACGCTCACGGTGTCGTTCTCGTTGACAATGGGAATAACGCCATTTTCGAGCATCACTGTCATGCAAGCGCGCTGATTTAGATACTCACGGCGCGAAGAAAAGTTCTCCTTCATCGTAAGCACCTGCCCTACCGGTATTCTGTATTCACGAAACAAGTCGTAATACAGATTTATAAGTTTTGCCTGTCCAAGTGCCGAATAAAGCTGACGCTGCTCAACGCTGTCGAGCTTGCGGTCAACCTTAATCTCTCCGCGCCCGCTTGCCATTGCACCGCTTGAAACAAGAATGACCTCATAACCTTCAGAGCGGAGCCATGCCAACTGGTCGGTCAGAGCCGACATTCGTGTTATGTCGAGCTTGCCGTCGTCGCGCGTAAGTACGTTGCTGCCAACTTTTATAACTAATCTGCGATCCATCAAAGATATTTTTTATAAAGGCAAAAACGCAAGAATCTACGTTTTATCTCACATAAAACCGAAACTAACGTCATTATTATTTGCGTCTGCCTAAGTTTATTTTACCTTATAAAACTTTAAAATCAGATTATGCATAATACAATCTGAAAGCGCAAGCCTGTCTTTTCTATAATTATATTTTGCTATTATCGAATACGGCATTAATGTCTTCATCTTGCCGCAAGACACTTATAGATAGCTTCAGGCAGGCATATATCAGTTTAACAATATCATCAATTATAAGACCATTTTAATTATACTTTGCCAAAAGTAATAATTAAATTTGAAAAAGAAGAAACTTAAATAACGAAATATTCAACAATCCGTAAATTAAGAATAAAACCTGCACGCTAAATTCTAAAGTGTGCAGGTTTTACATTAAACAATATGCTCTTTTAAAAGTATCTGTATTTATTTCGACATTCCGGCTTTCAGTCCGCGTATCACGGCACTTGTAAATCCGGCATGCTCCATTTCGTTTAATCCGCGTATTGTCAGTCCGCCGGGCGTTGTAACCTTGTCTATCTCATCTTCAGGATGACTGCCGTTAGCCTGCAACAAGTCTACGGCTCCCTTCATGGTCTGCATCACTATCTTCTGTGCGTCGCGCGCCTTGAATCCCAGTTCAACACCTCCCTCAGATGCTGCCCTTACATATCGCATGGCATAGGCAATACCGCAAGACGCTAGCGCCGTGGCAGCTCCCAACTGTCTTTCCTCTATAACCATCTGTCCGCCCGTGGCTTCAAACAAGGCCGACATGGCTGTCGTATCTTCTTCTGCGGCATTTACAGGAACAATAAATGTCATAGAGCTTTTTACGGCAATGGCAATGTTTGGTATAACGATGAACATTCGCGGCAACAGTCCGTCTTCTCCGGCAAGCATTTCTTTAAGTTTACTGCTGCTTATACCTGCCATAACCGATGCAACGGTCTGACGATTATAGTCAATCACCGGCTTTATCTCATTTATCACCTGCTCTGCCAGCCATGGCTTAACCACGACAAACACGACATCTCCGGCAGCGGCAGCCACCTTGTTGTCTGTAGTAACACATACGCCAAGACTCTTAAAACGCTCGAGAGTTGTTTCGTGCGGAGCTGAAACAGTGATGTCTGAGGCTGCCAACATTCCGCTCTTTACAAAGCCTTCAACCATGGCTCCGCCCATGGCACCTGCACCAATAACTGAAATTTTCATAACCAACAATATTATTTTTAAGTCTGTCTGCTCCGTGGTGCTCGCTGCCGTAATACAACCGCACACCAGGGCTAAGACATATTTATATTTTATAAAGAAACGCACATTGCACCGGCATCAACAGTTTAATTATTGTATTTAAAGCATAAGCCATTCACTTACAACGATGCAACAGGCATACAAAGATACACAATTATTATGTTTTTCTGTTCAAGTGCCGGCTTTAATCAAACATAAGAATACGAAAAAAGGTCAACATGCCATTTTAGCCTGTTGACCTTTTTTGTCGGGATTACTGGACTCGAACCAGCGACCCCTACGTCCCGAACGTAGTGCGCTACCAACTGCGCTAAATCCCGATGCCCTAAAAGCGAGTGCAAAGGTAAAGCATTTTTTTGAAACTCGTGCATTTTTTTCAAAAAAAATGCTCAAAAATTTGTATGATTAACAAAAAAGGCATATCTTTGCACCCACAATCAAGCAATAACGATGGTGCCATAGCTCAGTTGGTAGAGCAAAGGACTGAAAATCCTTGTGTCCCCGGTTCGATTCCTGGTGGCACCACTTTGAAGAAAAGCAAAAGACAGTAAAATCCTGATTTCCAAGCGAAATCGGGATTTTTTGTTTTCCCCCGGCACGCAAAAAACGGCAAAATATTACCGTTCGAGGTGGAGCAAAAGGTGGAGATAAAAGGTGGAGCAGAAATCTCCACCGAATTAGAGTCTTTCTCACTGATTTGCAATGTTTTGCGTATCAAGAAAACGTGGTCGGTTTCCTACTTTTGTCCAAACTAAAAACTGTAGGAAAATGAAAAGAAGTTCATTCAATGTGCTTTTCTTCTTGAAGAAGACCAAGCTGCTGAAAAACGGAGAAGCATCCGTTTGTATGCGTATCACTGTAGATGGTACGCGAGTTGAAAACAACATCCGCAAAAGCATTGACCCGTCTCTCTGGAGTCAGGCTAAGGAATCCGCCAGAGGCAAAAGCCGCAAGTCATGTGATCTGAATGCCTATATCGAAAATGCGAGAATCAAATTACATCAGATTTTTTGTGAGTTGGAAGAACAGAACCAGCCTATAACGGCACGTCTGTTACAGGAAATATTTTTCGGACAGGACAAAGAACCGGAAGCGGTACGCACCCTCATCGGTACCATGCAGGAGCACAATGACCAATGCCGTGCCCTGGTCGGTAAAGACTACGCCCTGATTACCGTTCGCCGTTATGAAAGCTGCAAGCGCTATCTTGCCGAACTTATCAGACAGAAATACGGAAAGGATGATCTGCCGCTGGCGGAAGTCAACGGTGAGCTGGTACGTGCCTTTGAATTTTATCTGAAAACAGAAAAGGAATGTCAGCAAAATACCGTCATCCGTTATATGAAATGTCTGAAAAAAATTACCAATCTGGCACTGGCTAATGAATGGATAGCCAAAGACCCGTTTATCGGTATCAAGTTCCACGAAAAAGAAGTAATCCGTGAGTTTCTTACTATGGATGAGCTACTGACCATCTACCACAAGGAATTTCCTCTGGAGCGAATCACCGTAGTCCGTGATGTTTTTATTTTCGCTGCATTCACCGGTCTGGCTTTCATCGACGTGCAACAGCTTTCCCCTGAGCATATCGTAAAAGACAACAACGGAAACCTATGGATCAGGAAGCCACGTCAGAAAACAAAGAACATGTGCAATATTCCGCTGCTGGATATTCCTTTGGAAATCCTGAGAAAATATGCAGATTATCCTGCCTGCAAAAAGAAAGGAGTATTGCTGCCTGTCCCCTGCAATCAGAAGATGAACAGCTACCTGAAAGAGATTGCCGACCTATGCCTGATAAAGAAGAACCTGACCTCCCATATGGGCCGCCACTCGTACGCCACATCTGTCTGTTTGGCCAATGGGGTAAGCATTGAAAATGTAGCCAAAATGCTCGGTCACTCCAATATCAAGATGACGCAACACTATGCAAGGGTACTCGACAGTTCCATTCTGAAAGATATGAATAATGTAAGGGATGTACTTTCAAATTGCTTGTAGCTTATGAAAAGAGAAATTATCCATATAACAGAAGACGGCAAGATTGTTATTCCTGCTGTCCATCCTGATAAGATTCGTATGGACGAAGCTGAACTCGTTGGCTTGTTCAATGTGGTTGCACCGACTTTACGAGCAGCGAAAAGAAGAATATATAAACTTGAGATATTGCAACCATTCACCGCAGAACAACGTATTCCGTTAAAAGAGGGGTATCAGGTAGTCTATAACCTGGAAATGATATTTGCGCTTGCCTTTCAGATTAATACTTATCCGGCCCAACAATTACGTGAGTATATAATAAGCAGACTGTTTCAATCTGAAAAGTCAATGATTATCTGCATGATGAATGGTAATCATAAGTCATATCTAAAATGCTGATAAATATTGATTTCACTATTTCATGCGGATAATAAGCCGCAAAATTTGCGGTTAATTATCCGCAAAACCGTATATTTGCAGAAAACAGTGATACCTATGTATATACATGAACATAAAGAATGGCCTTCTTTTTCGTGGAACAAGGAACTTGTCGGTGAGAAGCTGAACAAGGTAAACAAAGCTGTCGGTTATCTGATGGGACGCCTTAGTGTAATCGGTTTTAACGACAAGATGTCTGCCGTAGTTGAATCCATCTCTCATGACATCATTGCATCATCAGAAATTGAAGGAGTGGAATTGAACAATGAACAGGTACGTTCATCTGTAGCCCGCAAACTCGGAGTACAACTACCGAATCCGACCGAATCCTCACGATATATAGACGGAGTAGTGGAAATGGCACTTGATGCAACCGTCAATTTCAACAGTCCGCTTACCCATGAAAGACTATTCGGCTGGCACAACTGCCTGTTTCCTACCGGATGGAGCGGTCCGACGAAAATAGATGTAGCCCGATACCGCAGTGGAGATATGAAAGTTATTTCTGGAATGTTCGGTCGGGAAAAGGTACATTATGTAGCTCCTGCTCCTGAAAGAATAGACGAAGAAATGAATCGGTTTTTGGACTGGTTCAATTCAGATTCACATAACGGTTATGTAAAATCGGCAATAGCCCATTTGTGGTTTGTCTGCATCCATCCTTTCGATGACGGAAACGGACGAATCGGACGAGCCATTGCTGATATGGCACTTTCACAGGCCGAAACCTCAAAGATGCGTTTTTTCAGTATCTCCCATCAGATAAACAAGGATAAAAAACAGTATTACGACATATTGGAGAAAACACAGAAGGGAAATTGCGAGATTACTGAATGGATCATCTGGTATCTTGACTGTCTGCTCCGTTCTGTCGAGCAATCCGACGAAACATTGTCGAAGGTTCTTAACAAGGCCATATTCTGGCAAACCCATGCCGAAACAGTCCTGTCCGAACGACAACGTGAAGTCTTGAATTTATATTTGGACGGTTATCCCGGCAAACTGACGGCTAAGAACTGGGCAAAACGTGTAAAGGTATCACCAGATACAGCAGCACGCGATATAAAAGATCTGGTAGAAAAGGGTATTCTGATACCCCAGCAGGGGCGGGTTCGTGACGTATTCTACGGAATCCAGTGCAATGAGTCTATCATTGTTATCCCCATGCCGGAAGATGTATAATCGTTCATCATACAAGCATAAAGGCTGTGTGACATCGGTTCATTCAGACCGGCACACAGCCTTTATGCTTATCTTTTATTTACCACTCATATATGCTTCCCGATAATTTTCCTGAAGCATTTTCTCAATATCACTCTCCCGATAAAGGATTTTACCTCCCAACTGATAATAGGATATTCTCCCTTCATTACGATAATCCTGAAGCGTGCGTCTGCTCAGTTTCAATTGTGCCGACACTTCCTTGTCGGTCAGATAGCGTTCACCGCCCAGTACGGGACGGTTTCCGACCGCCAGATTCTCAATCCCGACCAGCATACGGTCAAGACTTCCCATGATACGGTGTACCCATTCTCTGCTGTCTGTTCTCAGTTCACTCATGTTATTATGGATTTAGTGGTTATTGTTTAACTGTTATATGTTACGTCCTCTGTAAATAGCCTCTTTTCTTCTGTCCTCAACTTTCTTGACGATACCCTGCACATCCTCCGGCTTGTAGAATATCTTGTGATTGATTTGAGAAAAAGGCAGGGTACCGTTATCACGGAGTGTCTGCAAGGTGCGGGGAGAGATGTTCAGATACCGGCACACGTCCTGATTATCCATCCACTTGTGCAGGGTCCTGTCGTTCTCCCGGTTGCAAATTTCCATGACCCGATGCTCAAAGTATTCAAACTTACGCACCAATTCCTCAAACAGTTGCTTTTCTATTCCTACAAATTCCATATCGTTTCCTTTTTTGTTGATTGATGTTTATTCTTTTTTCGTTGTTTGCAACAAAGAAAAGCCATATATTTTGAAAGGCAATGGTTTCCGCCTAACTGGCAGCATGTGGCGCTGATTATCCTAGTTATGAGGCCACTTTCATATCTTTTTCTGCAAATATCCCTATATTCAGGGATTCCATCCAATAATGATTTACAGAATAAAAGCTCTATGAACCTGATTCAATAAAGGTCCATAGCAATGGATAAGGAATGGTTTATTTCCATGTAACCTTACTTCATCACTTTTCCAAGCCATTGATTAGATAAGGAAGCAAAGAATTGTTCCTTCAATGATTCACAGACATGAATATTTACTACAGTACAACAATACGACATTAAGTCAGTAAATATTCAAGTCAATAAATCAGTAACTGTTTGACTCCCCGGTTCATTGTTTCATCAAGCAGGAAAAATGCCGCATTCTACACCGATTGCCCTGCATACAAACTGCAACAAGCCACATTGTTGCCACAACCCGACCAACTGTTTGACTATTGGTAACTTATATTCTTTTTTTGCCAGACAATTCATTCCGAGATATATCGGGATATGGCAAACAAAATGAGAAAACAAATGATGAACAGAAACGGAAAAACAGGTCTGTCCCCTCCATAAAATGATACCGACAACGGTATTATTTCTCCCCAATTTATAGGGAGCATATTCAGAGACGCTCAAAATAGCGGGAATCTGGTTTTTAGTGGAGCAAGTTTGTGTTTCGGGCAGACCGAAACCGCTTGCTCCCACTACAAGAGGCAGTGAGAGGTTCATCCCGCTGGTCTAATCGGTACATTCATTTTATACAATAGTCAACAGATGGAAAAGAGACAGAATACAGAAAGAAACAACAAGGGCGGTCGTCCTCCCAAGAGTACGACCGACAAACTGAAATACCGTGTTACCGTGAAACTGGCGACACCGGATTACTACACGCTGAAAAGCAGGGCAAGAAGCGCAGGCATATCGGCAAGCGAATACCTGAGGGAATGTTTCCGTAAGGGATATGTACGGCAAAGACTTACAGCGGAACATTCCGACTATATCCGTAAGCTATGCGGTATGGCGAACAATCTGAACCAGCTGGCTCATAAGGCAAATGCCGGAGGATTCGATACGGCAAAACTGGAATGCCGTGTACAGGTGGCAAGAATCGAAGAACTGCTGAACCACATCCTGCTATGATTGCGAAGATTGTAAAGGGAAGCGGATTTCGTGAGGTTACCGGTTATATCATTGACAGTAAAAAGAATGCCAGGATTATCGCACATGCCGGCTTGTTCATTGAGGATGTTGACACAATAACAAAGGCTTTCGAAGCACAGGTCGGAATGAATCCGAAAGTATCCAAACCGGTCGGACACATTGCACTGGGATTTTCCAAAGAGGATGAAAGCAGGCTGACCAGCCGGATTATGGCAGAAATAGCTTTGGAATACATGGAGCGGATGGGCATAAGGAACACACAGTTCTTTATAGCCAGACATTTCGACAAGGAGCATCCACATATACATATTGCCTACAACCGGATAGATAATGATGGCAGGACCATATCCGACAAAAACGAGCGGTTACGGAGTGCACGCATCTGCAAGGAACTGACCTTGAAATATGGTCTTCACATGGCCAAAGGTAAGGATCATGTCAAGACTGAGCGCTTAAGGGAGCCGGACAAGACAAAGTATGAACTTTACAGTCTGCTTAAAACGGAAGTCAGAAAGGCCAGAAACTGGAAGGAACTGATTACCGGATTAAACGAAAAGGGAGTGGATGTACGGTTCAAATACAAGGGAAATTCGGATGAAATACAGGGTATCGTATTTATCATGAACGGCTATTCCTTCAGCGGTTCCAAGATTGACAGACAGTTTAGCTATTCCAAGATAAATGCCGCGTTAAAGACACCGTCACATTTGGAAACCCAAAGACAGGTAGCTGTTCAGAGTGAACCAACATGGCAACAGGAATCGCATGGCAGTGAATTATATAGCGGTCCTTTAGGCCTGTTCACACCTAACCCGCAACCGGAACAACCTGAAGGTTATCCGGACGATTATTTGAGAAAGAAGAAAAAGAAAAAACAACGTAAAATAAGATGGTAAAGTATGGAAAAAGACAATGTATATGTTTTGTTTGAAGAAATCAAGAACAAAATTGAGATGATAAACGGGAAGCTGGAACAGAAGACCGAAACACCTACTGATGGACAGGCAGAAGAAGTGATCCCGACATGCGTAAGGCATATTCACCGGCATAGTTTTGACATCAGGTCAAGCAAAGTATTTTCTCTTTTGGTCGGCATAGGTATCGTATGCAGCCTTTCCATATGGGGCAACATCGAGCTTTGGAAATCCAAGCGTCAGTATGCGGACGATGCGTTGAAGTTCCGTGTCATCCGTTCATGGGGAGGCTGCAACGCCAATCATATCCTTTGGCTGAATGACGTGTTCGACATCCACTGCAACGAGGAAGCCATCGAATGGATACGGCAGGAAGCTGACGGCTACGATAAGGGTTTAAAGACGTTGTCCGACAGTCTGATGCAGGAGAAATTGAAAGTGGAAGAAATCTTGAAATAGCGATATGGTACAAATACAATACCCGATACGACCTCCATAAAAACAAAAATTGAGCAGCATGAGAAATTTATGGTTAAGTTTTTATTTGCTCTCGCCTTTAATCATTACCTTTGCAAATAGCATCAATCTATTATCGCATACTTGTAATATGAATTGAATATGGGAACAGAAAAGATAAACAGACTAAAAATTGTATTAGTAGAACAAGGTAAAACCGGGAAATGGTTAGCTGGGCAGTTAGGAAAAAACGAAGCAACTATCTCACGTTGGTGTTCCAATACAAGTCAACCCTCTTTGGAGATGCTAATGAAGATAGCCTCCATATTGAATGTAGATGCGAGAAGATTGATTAACGATGGAATTAATAAAGAAATATGATGACAACATTTACAAAAATAATAGATAAGTTCCGCCGTGAAGCATGGTCTGAGCGTGACAAAGGTTTCCGTTTTGAGCGCCTGATGCAGGCTTACCTTAAAACAACCTCCTTGTATACGGGACGCTTTGAAGAAGTTTGGCTATGGTCAGAGTTCCCTTGCCATGACCAGTTTGGAGGGAAAGACATAGGCATTGATTTAGTGGCCAAAACCTTTTCTGGTGAGTATTGGGCAGTACAATGTAAGTGCTATGCCGATGACAAATATATTACAAAGCCAGATGTAGACACCTTTCTTTCCACTTCGGGTAAGACATTTGAAGTAGAGGGTGTAGAACACGCTTTTGCCCAGCGGTTGTGGATTTCTACCACCAATAAGTGGAACAGTGTGGCAGAACTGACAATCAAAAATCAGACACCGCAGGTGACACGCCTCAACTTGATTGACCTTGAAGCGGATGATGTAGATTGGGAAAAATTGGAACAGGGGTTGTATGGCAAGGCATCCCGTCCCAAGCCTTTTGCTATTATGGAACACCAACAGAAAGCTATCAACCGTGTACACGAATACTTCAAGACCCGTGACCGGGGCAAATTGATTATGGCGTGTGGCACGGGCAAGACATTTACTTCACTTAAAATAGCCGAAAACGAAACCCAAAGCAATGGTTTCGTTCTTTTCCTCGTCCCTTCCATTGCTTTGTTGGGGCAGACTTTGCGGGCATGGTCTGCACAGGCTGACATTCCTATTCATGCCGTGTGCATCTGTTCGGACGGGCAAGTATCGCAACAGAAAATCAAGAATGACGAAGAGGGTGTGAGCGTTATTGACTTGGCTTTGCCTGCCTCTACAAATACTGATTATATCCTTTATCAGCTTGAAGTCATCCGACATGAAGGACGCAATGGTATGACTGTCGTGTTCTCCACTTATCAATCTATCGAAGTCATATCACGTGCGCAGCAAGAATTGTTGAAACGCACGAAAGGTGAATACGGCATTTTCGACCTGATTATCTGTGATGAGGCTCATCGCACTACAGGCATATCGCTTAAAGGAACAGAAGAAAGTGCGTTTATCAAAGTACACGACAATGATTTCATTCAGGCGAAACGCCGGCTTTATATGACTGCTACCCCACGTCTTTATACGGATGAGGCACGCAAAAAAGCCGAAGAAAGCGATGTTGTATTGTGCTCGATGGATGATGTTTCCTTGTATGGTGACGAGATTTATCGCATCGGTTTTGGTGAAGCCGTAGAAAAACAATTGCTTACTGATTATAAGGTATTGATTCTTGCCGTAGGCGACAAGGATATCACTCCAGCTTTGCGCGATGTAATAACCAACGAAGACGGCACGATAACCGTAGACGATGCTTCCAAATTTGTAGGTTGCATTAACGCTTTGTCTAAAAGGGTATTGGGAGATGAGGGGCTTATCAAGGCGGCAGACCCGTTGCCCATGCGCCGTGCGGTAGCTTTCTGTTCTACAATCAAAGCCTCAAAAGCGACGGCACGTGTCTTTACCGATTGCAAGTCGGCTTATATGGAAGATGTCAGTGCGGAAGACAAGGCTCAGATGGTAGACGTTGTAGCTGAACACGTGGATGGTACGATGTCTGCCACCGAACGTGACCAAAAACTAATGTGGCTCAAAGGGCAGACCGAAAACGACATGGAATGCCGTATGCTGACCAACGCTCGATGTCTGAGCGAAGGCGTGGATGTGCCTTCATTGGATGCCGTTGTTTTCGTTTCACCCAAAAACTCGCAAGTGGATGTAGTGCAGTCCGTCGGACGTGTAATGCGCCGCAGTCCCGGAAAGAAATACGGTTATATCATTATTCCAGTAGTGATACCAGAAAATGTGGAAGGTGACGAAGTGCTAAGCAAGCATCCTAATTTCAAAGTAGTGTGGACAGTACTCAATGCTTTGCGTGCCCATGACGACCGTTTTAATGCAGAGGTAAACAAGATAGAACTTTCCAAGCAAAAACCTAAGCATATCCTTTTTGGAGGCGTAGGCAGTACACACGATGACGATAGTGTGGACAGCAGCATTGCAGATGCTACGAGGCAAGACACCACCAGCGCAGCCATGCAAATGGCACAACAGCTTTCACTGCAATTCGAAGATTTACAGAATGTTTTCTATGCCAAAATGGTAACCAAAGTAGGTAGCAAACGTTACTGGGAACTTTGGGCAAAAGACATTGCTAAAATAGCAGAAGAACACATCGAACGCATCAAAACATTGATTGCAGACGAAGGCAAGCACAAGAAAGCATTTGAGCAACTGATGCGCGGACTGCGCAAGAATATCAATCCTAACCTTACTGAACAGGAAGTCATTGAAATGCTTTCGCAGCATCTGATAGCCATGCCTGTATTCGAAGCTCTTTTCGGTAATTACGAGTTTGCTGTCAGCAATCCGGTATCGAAAGCCATGCAAAAGATGCTTGCCTTGCTGGATGATGAAGCCAAAACGGAAGAAGAAAATGAACGCCTGCAAAAATTCTATGATTATGTACGGACTACGGTAGGCGACATTACCGATGCCGAAGGTCGCCAACGCTTAATTGTAGAGCTTTATGACAAATTCTTCAAGGTGGCTTCACCTAAGACGGTGGAAAAATTGGGCATTGTCTATACGCCTGTGGAAGTAGTAGATTTCATTATTCGCTCCGTAGGGTATATTATTCAAAAAGAATTCGGTCGTTCGCTTTCCGATGAGAATGTTCATATCCTTGACCCGTTCACAGGTACAGGCACATTTATTACCCGTTTGTTGCAGAGCGGATTGATTAGCCGGGAAGCATTGGTGCGGAAATATCGTAAGGAAATCCACGCCAACGAAATCGTATTGATGGCTTATTACATAGCTTCTATTAATATAGAGAGCGTATTTCATTCGCTCGCTCCTGAAGAAGAATACCGGGCATTTGATGGTATTTGCTTGACCGATACGTTCCAATTAGGAGAAAAAGATTCTGACGAGAACCTTTATTCCGAACAATTTCCTACTAACTCCAAGCGTGTCATGGCGCAGAGGAAATGCCCGATTACAGTTATTGTGGGTAATCCTCCTTATTCCATAGGACAAAAATCTGCCAATGATAATGCGAAGAACCAGTCGTATCCGAGATTGGAGAAACACATTGAAACGACTTATGTAGCGCAATCGGAAGCCAATCTGAATAAGTCTGCATACGATAGTTATGTGAAAGCTTTTCGTTGGGCTTCTGACCGTTTGAATGAAAAAGGAGGTGGAGTTATCGGTTTTGTGACTAATGGTGCTTGGCTGGATGCCAATGGATTGGACGGTATGCGCAAATGCTTTGAACAGGAATTCTCTTCGATTTATGTGTTCAATTTAAGGGGAAATTGTCGTACAAGTGGGGAGCTTAGGCGCAAAGAAGGAGACGGAGTATTTGGATTAGGTTCCCGCACACCGATAGCAATTACTATATTGGTAAAAAAGCACAAGGCAAACAATTTAGGTGAGTTCTATCAATTCAATTTATCCTCTTGTATCAGACAGCAGAACTCTTTAACTGCCCAATTTGTGAGCTTTAGTCTTGCAAATTTAGCGAATATTTTCTACCCCCCCAATTTTTACAATAATTAACTTGTGTTTGTTGTAAAAATTGGATGTGCAGGCATAATTCACCCCAACAACTCAGGTTTCAGCCTGATTATTTGCGTGTAACGACTGATGTTATACACAAGACTGGTGAGTGCTACATTGGCTTTAGCACGAATAAGTCCTACTGTACGCACCACAAGTCCACGCATGGTTTGTTCCTCAAACCCGAATACATGCTCGACAAGGCAACGTGTCTTGGATTTTTTCCTATTGTCTGATTTCTGCTCCTTGGTAAGCGGACGGTTACGGTAGCCCTTTTCGCAAATTATCGGATTCATCTTATGCTGTTTTACAATCTCCTCTTGTCCGACATAACCGGCGTCCAAATACAAGTCCTTGCCTTCGTCTTTTTCATCCAGCAGTCCTTCAAAGCCTTTGGAATCATGCACTTCTGCCGACGTGGTATCATAAGAAAGTATGATCTTATTGCGTTTCTCAACTTTAGTATGCTGCTTGTAGCCGTAAAAAGTCTCATCACGCTTCTTTGTCCAGCGGGCATCTACATCCTTGTGGCACTTCTTGTGGGGATTGTCATTCCACAACTTATCACCCGCTCCCTGTTTTATCTGCTCATTTTCATCACGGGTGTTACGTTGGCGAGGGGCAATAACAAAACTGGCATCAATGATGCGACCCTCATTGAATTGCAGACCCTTACTTTCCATGAAACTATGAAATTCCGAAAAAAGCTTGTCATAAACGCCTGTATTTGTCAGGAGTTCGCGATACTTCCACACCGTCTTCTCGTCAGGAACATCGTCAACACATTCAATACCAAGAAACTTGCGGAAACTCGTACGGTCAACTATCTGATACTCTATCTGATGGTCACTCAAACCATAATAACGCTGAAGAAACAAGACCTTGAACATCAGCACACAGTCTATCGGCGGACGACCGGCATTACTTTTGCGCTCTCCGGTAAAAAGGGCTGATTCAAGAGTAGGACGAAAGATCTCAAAATCAACATACTGAGACAACACTTCAAGAGGATTGCCCATTTCATTCAAACGCAATTCACGATTCTCTGACTCAAATAGTTGATTATAACGAAGCTTACGGTATCGGGATAACTTGTTCATTATAAAATTCTTATTTTCTGCAAATTTACGCTCTTGGAACCATATAAACAACTGTACTACAATATTTTAATTTATAGAACTCCTCTAAAAATAGAATTTATTTTACTTTGCAATCACTTTCTCTGTACGGCCGTCAGCATACTTCAGAATGTTTATACCCTTCTGAGGTGCATTGAGGAGCTGTCCGTCAATAGAATAGCGGGCAACAACTTCATTATTTACATCATTATGTATTCCGTTTACGCTTGTTGAGCCACTATAAACGAAGTTAACCGTTATCTCTGAATCTGTAGTAAGAGAGCCTTCACCTTTAATAGATAATTTTACTACACATGTACCTGCAGCTTCTCCTGGAACCCACTCTGTTTGTGAAGATATATCAACTGTACTATTTGGCTCAACTTCTTTAGCATCTTTCTCCATAGTTCCCTCAGCAGTCATAGAAGAGCAGTTTCCGGCACAACAAGCTGCAAAAGAGGTTCCAGCAGGCAATGTCGTTACATTATAATAAATCTTACAATCCTTTTTCTGTGATGAAGTATTTTTCACATAAACGCCACCTAAAGGAACTGTCGGTTTATCTACAATAATAAAGCCACCAGGATATTCGGAACCATATATTATTTCTTGCATTGAACCAACCTTATCCATTGTAAGCGTAGTACCATTTTCGATAACGTTACCATTTTCGTCAACGAAAGAGAAAGACTGTGCATTCATTGAAATGCAACCTATTACAAATAATATACAAAGAGTAAAAAACTTTTTCATATTTCTTTTAATTTATAATAATGTTAAACTTGTTTTTAATAGTAAAATAGTAAAAGGCTTAATCGGGAAGTTCCTTAATTCAGAACTTCCCAATTTAATATTTATTCATTTGTTTGCGCTTCATCCTTAGCAGGTATTACAGGTACTTTGACAACCTGCTGTACACCACTTACATTATAAACGAAAGCTACAACAGACATATTTTCAGCTTTCCAGCCTTCATCAAGAACTGCTGTACATGTTGCAGTTTTTTCTTCGTTCCATTTAACACTGAAGTCCTCACCGTCACGTCCGTTAACCGCTGTACGGAACACATGGTTATGAACATACTGAGTATTAATAGAACCATCCGGCATATACTGAATGTTTGTTATATTGTCTTCAGTAAGCCAAAGTTGCAATTTACCTGTAACATCAAGTATACCTTTTGCATTAACGTTTATGGTTACAGTTCTCGTAGCCTCATCATACGAAGTTGTTGCGTCAAGTTCAAGCGGAGCAGAAGTCTGCAATGCATCACGGACTATTGTTCCCCAAGACTGATATGTACTTGAAACGGTCTTTCGGTCAATAACACCTGTCGGCTGCGCATCTATGCCCCATGAATTAAAATAGTAATCACCTGTCTCTGTCCACAACGGGAAAGGCTGATTAGTTACGGTCTTAGAGAAAGGACCGCTATGAATACCTACAGCGATAACATTTTCTGCACCATACTGCTTTTGCAGGCTTTCAATCATTTCTGAAGCATTCGGGCAGTTTACGCAACGTTGTCCTGTGAAATCTTCAATCAATACATGTTTCGCAACTTCTACAGGCTCCACTTCAATTAAGCGGTCGTCCTCATCAATATTGCTGCATGCCATAAATGAAAGTGCCGCAGCACAAATGGCTAACTTGCCATATATTTTATTATTCAGCTTCATCTCTGTTTAGAAGTTATAGTTGTAAGAAAGTGTTACACCCTTGCTTGCCGGCACGTAACGGCATACGCCGCCCGAACAATTGTAACCGGCACGGGTACGGCCATAACCAAGCTGTATGCGGTGAGAGCCTTTGTTGAATGTTATGTATCCCTGATAATAGTGCAGGTCGGTAACGCCGCTGTTGTATTCATCAGCGATTGTGAACATCCAGTTAGGAAGTACTGACAGCTCGAGCAGAGCATACCACCAGTCGCCCAAGTCGTCATCGGTTGACAGATACTGTAGCTCACCACGAAGAGTAAACTTATTGTTGAACTGATATTTAGCATCAGCGATGAAGATGTCAGAATGTATCATTCCGCCTTCACCCTCTACAATTGTCTTGTTGTAGAACTGGTTCATATACATGAGGTTGAGTTTGAACTGACGTGTCAGTTTCTTCTCAATCTGCACATTCAGGTCTTGATAGAATGTCTCGTCACCCATCTTCCAGAAAGCAGATCCATATCCGTCTGTTCCGGCTCCGCCTATATAGTTAGTATCGATGCCGCGGATGTGAGAGAAATTAACCTTGATGTTTGTTCCATATTTACCGCCAAGGAATGTACGGCGCTTAAACTTATAGCCAAACTCACCCTGGAATGCCCACTCTCCATCAGGATTGGTTGCATAAGGATACATTGCAGCCAAAGCATAGGTCTGGTCCATGGTGAACGCAGGCAGGTGGTTGATAAACGAAGACGTACCGTTGATGGTTCTCTTGCTGCGGAACGACATATTGTCGCTGCGCTTAGCCTGAAGCAGGATGCTCATGCCTCGCTTTGAATATGAAGCTGAAAGCATTGCAACGTTACCTTTACGATAGATGTATCCGTTATCGAACGACGGGTCTTGCGATTTCCATGCATATTCAGCGAGAAGGCTGAAGTTGCCTTTCTGTAAATTAGCTCGCACGTCAAATGCGTTCACTGTGGTAGGCAAGTTGAGTCTATGAGTGGCGTCAGCCATAATTTCCTCTTCTTTCTCATACTTGTTTACCCATGAAGCGCCGAGCGTAAGATATGTGCCGCTGTTGCTCATACCCTTAAACCACTGGTCGAGACCAAGCTCAATGTCAGCACCAGACACCCATGAATCGTTGTGCGACCAATATTTGCGCTGCTTACCGCTAAGAGCCTTGATAGAAACACCGGGCAGGGGCTTGATAGTCAGGCGTCCGCCGAGCAGAGAGTTGTCGATACCAAGAGTACGCTCTTCGTAAGTGCGAAGAATGAATCCTGAGCCGAACTGCTCGTAAAAATTACCTAAAGTAAGATCCCAGTTTTTGAAATGAGTCTTTAAATAGAAGTATGGTACGCCCCATCCTCTATAATCTTTTTCAAATCCAGGTAAAGGATGTTTCAAAAATTCGAAACGCGCTCCGGCATCAACATGCTCACTCATTACATTTACGTCTGCAAATGTATTGGTCAAAGCCCATTCGTTAACTTTCTCGGTGCCAATTGCGTCATCGTCCTGCGGAATAAGGATGTCGCTCTGTATACTTCCGCTGACGGTAATCTTTTTTTCTTCTGTCTCTTGTGCCAAAGCTGTTAAAGACAAAGCCGGCATAAGCAAGAGGCAGAAAAGTTTGTTATAATTGTGCATAAGTGTCAATATATTCGGTTGTCAGCACTATGTAGCATTATTTATTGATGAGCTCTCTTACTTTCTCAATAAGTTCCTGTTCAGCTCCTTCAGTATATCCGTTATGTTTATAGACAATGTTTCCTTGTCCGTCGACAATCAGTGTATAAGGAATCATCTGTATTCCAAGTGCACGCTTAAAATCGCTGTTGGGGTCAAGAAGCACATCATACGGCCATTCATGACTGTCAACAAGCGGTTTTACCTTGTTGATGTTCTGTGCCTGGTCGATAGACACTGCTATAACCTTAACGCCGGTTTCTTCCTGCCATTCATCATAAACTTCGCTGATGGCAGTCAGCTCACGGTTACAGGGTTTACACCAGGTGGCAAAGAAGTCAATAATGAACGGTTTGCCATTGTTTGACAACGTGTCTGTTCTTACGGTTTTTCCATTAATATCCTTAAGGGTTACAGACGGTAACTGCGCGCTGGCTGAATACACTAGTCCAAGCGCAAAAACAATTGATAACAAAAATTTTTTCATTATTAATGCAATTTTACTGTTTTAACTTGGACAAAGTTAGTAATAATTTTGAAACATGCTAACTTTTTAACTGGAAAAAATGCATAAAAATATTGCATTGTGATAAAAGTTATGAATAATAAAGCCATTTAATATTTATTAGCAATAAAGATGCAATATTTATGCATAAATTGTTCTTTTAATGAAATGTGTTTGTCATTTTTTCTTTATTTTACACTATTTTTCAATAAAACTTACTTTAAGAAAAGTCTTGCAGACATTGTCTTTGCACTATGCAAAGGAAAACCATTTTTTATTTCTCGATATGCAAAATATAACATGGCCGACAACAATTTAAGACTCACTAATCATTATTATTTGATAAATTTGGACAAAATTAAGTGTAAAACAAACATTATTTTTCAACTTATCAACAAAGGTTTTCAAACATTAAACAGCAAGCGAAATAAAGAATAAAAAGATATGGGAAAACGATGCATTAAATTGAATATGATGAACTATAATTTCAATATGATACAATAAAAAAAACACTTTTTATATTTAAATAAGGTGGAATTCACTTGATAAAAATCAAGAAGGCAACAATAAGCACATGACCAAGAAACATCACTAAGACAAACACAACAAGAAAGTATGAACACAATAAAATCACGATAATTTTTATAGAAAAGCGCGACTCGGTATCGACATTAAAACAAACGAAGAAAAGAAGTATGAAAAAGATAAAAAACATTTACATTAAACATGGTATATTTCAACAAAACTGTTACAAAAAACATGTAACAGAAACTAACGTCTTATAAATATTTGTGCAAACATTTGCAAGCAGAAACGGACATACAGATTACATTATGACATATCAGTTTTGCATATTTTTCTAAACAAAATAGAATGTCATGAAGGCAAAAGCCACCCGTATTAATAAGAATTATTTACAATACGACTCAAAGTCATACATTTTGAATGATAAAACATGCCATTTTAGACTTTAAATACAAATCGCTTCAATCAGCAAAATTAAAGTCAGTAGAAGTATATGCTTTCATTTTCAGAGATTTACAATTTATACACGTGAGTTCGGGATAATAAATATTAAATAAATTGAAGTTGCAGTGTATTTACAGGTAATGGTTCCGGCTCATTCTCGAAGAAACAATATGCAGCAAGTGCCGAGCATAGATTCATTATAAAATTG
>ENA-OOSC01000017-OOSC01000017.1-human-gut-metagenome-genome-assembly--contig:-NODE-17-length-34461-cov-2.161861_pt1 | contig 34461 bp, 28 predicted proteins | sample MGYA00241177_ERZ501212 | MGnify/ENA primary metagenome ERZ501212 (study PRJEB25962, sample SAMEA2042491) | human gut metagenome | biome: human gut; feature: human-associated habitat; material: faeces... | reverse complement strand
CCAGCTTCATTTCAATGCTTCGCAGGCGTCACGTTTCAGTATCGGTTCCCGTCCCGAGGGCTGGATGCCGGTGCTTCAGGCAATGACAGCCGACGGACATCCCGACTCGCTGAAAGTGAGAGAAATCATCGACAAGTATAATGCCGAGAACGACGATGTGGCCGAACGCTATATCCGCCGTCTGTCTTGCTGGAACGACATCAAGAACAAGTATCTGCAAAAAGACCGTAAGGTAGAGTATGTATATACGTATACGCTGAAGAGCTTCACTACCGATGCCGAACTGCTCGACATGTACGGCAAGCGTCCCGATGCCTTCAACGAAGAAGAGCTGCTGCGTGTATCAACCTTGAAGAAGACTCCCGAAGAGAAGAAAGAGGTATACCGCACCATTCTGCATTACTTCCCGCAGTCGCAGGTGGCAGCCAACAATCTGGCGGTGCTTCTGCTGCGTGAAGACAAGGCAGACGAGGCCGAGGCAGTGCTCGACGGACTGAAAGAATATTCGCCAGAGGTGCTGAATACCAAGGCAGCCGTATATGTATATAAGGAAAACAACGAAAAGGCCATCGAACTGCTGCAGACTAATACCGAGCTGCCTCAGGCACGCTACAACCTGGCATTGCTCAAGGCACAGGAAAGAAAACTGCAGGAGGCATACACGCTGATGCAGGGGTACGAAGACGTGAATGCGGCGGTTGTATCGCTCAGTGTTGGCGATACACAGCATGCAGCTTCTATCATGGAACGCTGTGAGGACAATAGTCCGCTGGCGGAATACGTACGTGCACTGATAGCTGCACGCATGCAGAAAGAGGCCGACGAGGTAGCAGCCCGTCTGAAACAAGCACTGCCCGACAGCCGGTTGAAGGAACGAATGAAGACCGAGCCCGATTTTCTTCCTTACCTTACGACACCGGCATTTCAAGCATTGACAGGAGGAAAAGACTATGAGTAAAGGAATGAAGATAATATATGTATTGCCGGTGGCTATGTGCCTTTTGTGGAGCAGTTGCATACGCGATACGGTTCCTCCCTGTCCGCCGCTGCAGGTTACACTTACGGTAAAAGACAAGAACTACTTCAACATCGACGATGCTGTGAAGCTGGGACTGATGGAGCGCAAGGCAGAAAACCTGCCGTTTCGTGACTACGTGAGCACGTTGTATTACGTGGTGAACGATGCCGAAGGAAAGGTAGTGGCAGAGCAGAAAAATACACCGGTTGACAACGACAGCCAGACACAGCTCATCACTCTTCCCGAGTCGCTGCCGTATGGAAAATATACCGTTACCGTATGGGGAAACATGAAGAGTAATGAACCATTGGGTGAAGATGCCACTACAGCAGAAATGGAGGCTGTGGGTGCAGCTGCAAACGATATTTATCTGGCAAGTGCCACGTTCGACTATCGTTATGGCAATGAAAAGCATACGCTCGCCATGGAGCGTACCAAGGGCAACCTGCTCATCAAGGCTGAGGGAATTCCCGACAACATCGATTTTTCCACCAAGGATATACAGGATGTATTCAGCTTTGTGGACAATGGCTTCCATTATTCCAGTCTGACAGATATACATACTGAACTTGATTGGGAAGTATACAACAATATAAAAAGCGAAACCCTGATGTGTCCTTCGCCGTCGTATGAAGGTTCTACGCTGAGTGTGACATTCTTCGACAAGTCAGCAGCCGGAACTCAGGGCAGGGCAACCTATTATCCTACGCTGGAACCACAGGATGTAAACATCACCATGGGGCGTAACGAGATTACCATCTTGAAGTATGTGTATGTAGACGAAGGTGGAAGCGGTGAGGGCGACTTCGAGATTTATCTTCGGGTGAACGACAACTGGGAGTTGCTGCACGATATGGAACTGGATTAATTGACCGATTATTGATAATGTTATTATTTATATTTTAAAATTTTAAGTATGAAGAAAAATTACTTATTGGGAATGGCTTTGATGGCTTCATTGTCATTCTATTCTTGCGACAAGGAAGTTGTCTATGTGCAAGACGGAAATGGTGTAGAGAGTGTGACTGACGGTGCTCAGATTATTACACTTCAGGTGGAAAATGGTGGCGACGGACTGGCTACCCGTGCCGGACGTCCGTTGTATAGTGCTGAGGCTAAACAGGACATTCAGAATGTAAAGCTGTGGATTTGTGATAATACTGGTAAGAAGGTAGTATATGTAAAAGAAATCTCTAATTGGAATACTGATGGTTCAACACCATATGAAACCGGTGGTCACGGTCGTCAGACTACTATTGAACTGAAGGATGGGGATAAACTTGCTGAAGGTACTTATAAAGTGTATGCCGTAGGTTATAGCAATAGCAGTGATTATACTTTGGATGCTGTAACAAATGTTGCAGAAAATGGTACTTTCAACGAAAACATGGTATTGCCGATTAAAGGGGACGCTACGAATAAGATTGGTGAAGAAATCTTTGCTGGACAGATGGAATTGACTGTTACAACTGGAAAAGGTTTCAAGAAGCCGATAGTACTGAACCGTCAGGTAGCAGGTGCCTTTGCTTATGTGAAGGATATTCCTTTTATGGAAGGTGCTAAGTATCTGAAGCTGGTGGCAAGTGCTCAGAATCAGTCATTGGTTCTTGGTAACTTCAATAGCTTTGATCTTACTGGAAATGGTTCTGATAATGGTACAAATGTAAAATATGTAGTAAACGGTGAGAATGGTAAATCTGGAAGTGAAACTCATGAGATTAGCTCTATTGATTTGACTCAGTGGTTTACAAATATTGCAGATAATGACGGTGATAATTTGATTGATGCGGGTGATAATTGGAAGAATCCATATTCTTCAGAAGGTCATCCTACTTTCCAGAAAGGTTCTGTTTTTGGGGGTGAATTTGTAATCCCGTTTGCACATGTAGATGGACAACAGACATTGACTTTGCAATTGACAAATGAAGGTGGAACAGTACTCAGAAGCTGGAAAGTGAATTTGAGTTCAAGTGATGAACAGTTGGGCCAGACAATCACATGCTGGAATAGTGTATCTACTGACTGGAGCACTGAAGTTACTACGGGTGAATCTGCAAACACCTACAGCCTTGTACGTAACCACTTGTATGGAATTGGTAACAGAATGAATGATGAAGCAGATCCCGAAAATCCGGGTAAAGATCCAGATCCTGAAGTACCAGGAGAAAAACCAGATCCGGATAAAGACAAACCAGAATCACTGAACAACAAGCAAGAACTTGTATTGAGAGTGAACGATAACTGGGAAGTTATTCACGGAATGGAACTGGATTAATTTTCAGGCCGATAAATCAAATAGTATTGCCTGACATGCAGGCAATACTATTTTACCCTGTTTTTTTGAACTTCCGAAGGCAAGTAACAAAAAGCTCTTCTGCAAGACGCCGGCAACAGTGAGATTTTTCATGAACGATACGAATCGGAGCCGGAAGACTGCCTGTCTTTCATTATTGTACCAAAGGCAAGAGCCAGGCAGCTTTCTGTCATTATTCAGAGAAAGCATTGCGTAAAACCGCAGTCAGGTAGTACCGCTTTATGTACGACGGGGAAGTGAAGTAATATTGTAAAAACTATAAAACCCAAAGATAATGAGAGTATTTTTCCAGACATCCAGACAAAGGAGTTTTCTTTCCGCCTGTCGAATAGCCGGAAAGAAATGGTCTGCATCGGTGCCGCTGCTTCTGGCTGCACTGCTGACAGTTGTATTTTATTCATGCCGCGATGAGGATTTACTTCCCTCGGTACAGAGTGTAGAACATAACGGAACCCGTACAGAAGATAATGCGAATACTTCAGGGTTAACAATATCAGAGGATATTAAAAAAATTTATGACGATAAGAATAACCTTCTCTATTCAGGTTATACGTATGCTCCTTCTCGTCGTGTCCCTTTGGTGGGTGAAGGAAGAGTAATCAACCAGATAACCGATAATTTGGTAGGCGTTTTAAGTAGCTCGGATAATAAGTTGGAATATCTGGTAGATAATGACTTAACTAACTCTGTTAGTCTGACGGGGTTGGCAGAGGTAAATACCGATCTTCCTATTTTTTCTGTAAAAGATGTGAACCGTGTTTATTATGATTCTTCTAATGGCATTAAGGTCGGATTCTTGTATAAAGACCCAGGAGGTTTACTAAGCTTAAATGTTTTGAAAGGCTTTTGGGTAAAGACTTATTTAAAAGGTGAAAAACAAGACGGTTCCTATACATCAGGGAGTGGCGACAGTTTTCAGTTACTAAACTTAAACCTTTTGAATGTGTCTGGAGGTTTGAGTGAAATTTCATTTACTACTACTAAACCTTTTGATGAGGTACGCATCGGTTGTGGTTCCATCAGTGTCGATGTACTTAGTGGACTGGAGTTCTACTATGCGTTTGTGGGGGAGAATCCTGAGAAAATTGCAGCTAGTTTTGGATACTATAAAGAGGCTGAAACAAACTCAGGACCAGGAAACACTAATAATCTTATAGATGAAAATCCGGACAATTCCGAACAATTAAGTATGCTGGGCCATCATGAACTATATGTAGATTTTAATGAGAAAATAGCAAAAGATAGTGAAATCGGTTTTAAGACAGGTGGATTCAAAACACTTGATATAGATTTAACTGGCTTATCATTATTTGAACTTACAAATAATGATGCAAATAATAAGTATGTTTGGGGAAATGAGAAAGAGTTATCAGGTGGAATAGGTATATCTTTATTAGGCACTCAAGATGGAAGTATGAGTGCCATAGCTAAAGAGGATTGTTATGGTGTAAAGATAAAATTGAATACTGGACTGCTTGGAGGATTACTTGATGCTATATTAGGTCTGTTAGGTAATACCCGTTATTATTACGCTTACTCCCGCGACCCGGTAGAGATAGACGTATCCTCTTATTTCACCATTGGCAATGATACCATTTCTACCGATTATTACAACCTCCCGACACCATCGAAAGGTACAGTAAGTTATTCGCTTATTAGTGGGCCTGACGGAGCTACATCTCTTAACATATCGGGCAGCCGCATAACCGGCATGACCGTAAATGGTGACTATGTAGTACAGGCTATATATAAACGAGGTGAAGAAACTTCATGGTCGTATGCCGTGATTCATCGCAACAAAAAAGAAGTTGTGTCGGGTTGTAATACGATGATGATTAATACATCTGATAATCCAACACAGTATAGCGTGGAGGAACCTCTGGGGGGACAGGGAGGCATTTCTCTTTTCAATAAGATAAAAGACACCCAAAATCTGGTCGATGCTGAGTATAACAACTATGCGGAAGCAACCAATGTGTTGAGCTTGATTCAATTGGGAGGACTGGCAAGTGTAAAATCAACTAAGGTGATTGAACCGCAAAAAGGGAAAATCCGTGTGGGTTTTGTGATGCAGACAAATAATCAGCTGCTGGGTGCCGATGTATTGAAGTTTTTCTTTATCAGACTATATAAGGGACAGACTAAGGTATATGAGGGGCTGACTGGACAGAATAATACAGTAGGAGTCGGTTTGATAGGAAACGACGGAAGCAAGTTGCGCTTTTATGTGGAAACAGATGTGGCATTCGATCGGGTAGAACTTTGGAGTGCAGGTTTGCTGAATATTAATCTGAATACTTTCCGTTTGTATTATGCATTCTATGAGCCGGTAAAAGGATGTGAAAATAATACGACTACATCGGAGGCTTGTATGGAAATGATCACGGCACAGAAGCATGGAGCAACCATCAACTATGCGGAAACAAAATCTCCGTCGGTGGTAGGTGTGGGCACAACCATGAACAACCTGTCGTACGTAATCGACAACAGTCAGCAGACAGCGGCTTCTATTGTAGCAGGAGTCAGCCTGATAAGCCGTTCTACCGTGGCTGTAAAATTTAATCGCGTCAGAGGCGGACAGCCGGTAGGTGCCATACTCCGTACGCCGGGATATGGATTGAATGCATCTGTTCTTCAGAATGTGACAATTGCGGCATACAATGGCGGACAGGCGGTAGCAAGTGAATCGACTTCCAGCGGACTGGCTTCCATTGAGGTGATAAGCAATGCCGGGCTGGCTTATATGGAGGTGACCCCTTTACAGGATTACGATGAAGTACGTATTTCATTCCCTTCACTGGCAGGTGCGCTCGAAACAGTCTGGTTGTCGGGCTTCTATATCCGTCCGGATGCCAACGGGAATGGTATTCCCGACTGTGCGGAAGAACCGGATGATCAGGGAGGAACCGACGGTATTACATACAAGGGGATAACCGAACATGTTTGTGTGGATGAAACAACCTATTTGGGCAAAGTACGTATCTCTGTCGATGCTCAGGATGATAAAGCTAAACTTACATTTACCTGCTATCCGTATAACGGCAACGGACAGAAGATAGAACAGGAGGCTGCATTGCAGCATGATCAGGATAACAATGGCTATTTCTTTGAATTGTCATTGCCGGTAGGCGATTACTCTATTTCGGGATTGCCTACTTACAACGGACTGCGTGCGCAGGTGCATCCGCTGAAGACTACCTGGAAGAGAAGTGCGGCAGATACCGACTGGAACAACTGGAGTAACTGGACGGACGGTTCTCCTTGGGGATGTACCAATGTGGTGATTCCTACAGGAGCCACACGTTATCCGAACTTGAAAGCTTGGAGAAGTGTAGATAAATTCTATGGCGGTAACTATTGTGCGAATATTCATTTCGAACCGGGAGCAGCTGTACTCAATACACAATATCTGGAGTATGACTGTGCATACGTGGAAATGGAAGTACAAAGCGGTATGTATCATATGATTTCTACTCCACTTCACGGCATGGTTACGGGCGATATGTTTGTTTCGCCTGAGATGCCGGCATACTTTACTCCGCTGAATGGGGATACTTATCGTGAAGTACGACACAATCCGATAGTACGCCAGAAAATGTACAGTCGTGCGGTTAAAACTGCAACTTCTGGTACTAACGGTATTGTAGTTGCCACTGCCGATTGGAGCCGTACATTCAATGCCGTGGCTCAGCCGTACGAGCAGGCACAGGGCATCAAGATGATGGTTGGAAATGATTGGGGAACTTCTTATCGTCTTCGTTTCCCGAAAGCATATACCAAGTACTATTATTATACGCTTTCCGGAGGAAAGGTGAAACCAGAAACTTTGCCGGACGAGGCAAGAAATATGAATGGAAAATTTGCTTATGAAGAGAGTGGATTTACACCAGAAAAAGTACGTAATTCATTTACTTTTAAATTGCGGAATGATAAACAGGGGGATAAACAGAGAGCTACCTATTTTGTGGCAGGCAACCCGTTTATGAGTTATCTGGATATAAAGACATTCCTGACAGAAAATAACCAGTCTGTTCAGGCTATCCGTATCATAGATTCTGAAAATGTTTTCGGAGAAGAAGAGGGATTGGTCAGAATTTCCTTAGGTGAAAACGGAGATTTAAGCTTTGAAGGATATGGAGAACAGAGCAACTCCATTGCACCGTTGCAGGCATTTTATGTAGAGGTGTCAGGAGATTATGCTTCAGACAATGTTAATATAACTTATACCTCGGATATGTTTGTACAGCCTTCTGCAAGTACCGCAACCAGAAGTTCCCGCAGTGCTTCTGTTCCGGCAGCAGGCGAAATGAAAATCTCTGCTGTATCGGGTAACTCTGTAAGTTCTTGTTCGCTGCTTCGCAGTGCCGGAGCATCGGATGCATACAATGCGAAGGAGGATGTTGTTGCACTGATTGACGAGGACTTTATGCCGAAGGTAAAGGTGTATACCGTAGCCGGCAAGCGTGCGCTCGATATCCAGAAGATAAAGAATGCTGCTCGTGTGGATTTAGGATTCATGGTAAAGGACGGTTCGCAACAGACAAAATTCACCCTGAATTATGGCAGCAACTGGAAGGGATGGACACTGGTGGACAAACAGACTGGAAATCGCTATCTGCTGGACGGTACTTCGCTTACAGTAAATGCAGGTGCGATGAAGAGTAATAACGGACGTTTCTATCTCGTAAAAGAATGAAAGGAAAGTGGGTTATGAAAATGAAACAATTCATACATGCTGTATTTTGTGCCCTGACTGTGTGTGGCTTCCTCTTGCTGGGAGCCTCATGCAGCAAGGAAAATGAGCCGGTGCAGATTGTTGAGGGAGTAACGGTTACCATTGCGGCTCAGAGTGACTTGCAGACCCGTACTTCCTTGCCGGTTTATGATGGCAATCTGAATCAAGATGACGGTCATGAAATTAAAGGTAAACAGCATGTTACGGATGTATATCTCTATATCTACGAAATGAACAAAGAACGGAACGATGGTGAATGCAAAGCCCGCTTTAATGTGGGATGGAAAGAGCACTTTGGAACTGATATCCCGACTGAAACGGCAGAAATGCAGTATACATTTGCTTATACATTTACGGTCGGAAAAACTTATCGGCTGGTAGCGGTAGGTGTAGATGGAGCGACAGAGCAAGATAATATGCCAGGCTATGACGGGATGAACTCGATAGAAACTTATGGCTTGCCTAAGTCTATTGAGATTGGTAGTAAGTTGACTAATCCGATTATGCTTCAAAAGGATAAAACTCCGACTGATATGGCACATTCGGAATTCTTTACAGGCTTTGTAGATTTCACGCCAAAGTCGGAGAGTGGCAAGAATATTGGTAAGATTAATTTGTGGCGCAGGGTCGCAGGTCTGCAGGTTTGCCTGAATCAGATTCCGCAGGAAGTAGAGCGCGTGAGAATTTTGCTTTATAATTCGCAGAATACGCAAGTGAAACTATTGCCCAGTGCCCCAACAGCAAGTGGAATTACAGATTACATCACTAGTCCTTATGGAGGTGATTCTTTTAACGAAGAGGGCAGGGTACTGATGGATAAGACCTTTACAGAGGATGATTTGGTTAAGCCTGAATCGGGTTCTGGAATTGCTCCAGGAGCTCCTACTTATAAATGCTCTATGACGGCATTCATGCTGCCTGTCAATATCCCAGATAGGGAGCTGTACGACTATACGCTTGTAGCGGAGTTTGTGACTACCTCCATTACTGGTATTGTGGGTACCAGCAAAAAGGTACGGTTGACGAAGCCTTGGCAAAATAGCGACGGACTTGATTTCGAAGACGAAACTGATATAGGTACCGGTATTATCGACGACCTCGACAAGTATCTTTTTCCGATTGAGGCGAATCATTTTTATTGTCTGGGAACTCCGTCACAACCTATTGACTGTTCAAGCGTGTTAAAATGACAATTGGCACTGCATTAGGTAGGTTGCTATAAAGGTATGAAGTTACTTAACTGGATGATTTATTTATGAAGTTATATAGATTGACATATTTGGCAGGCATCGCCCTGATGCTTCTTTCTGCCTGCAGCGATTCTTCGTCGCCCGATGCAGAGGGGCAGAGTGGAAAGCCTCAGCAGCAGACATTTTCGGTTGCGGTAGAAAGTGTGGGAGAGCTTTTTGAAGGTGGAGAGGGAGTGAATCCGGCAGCTGTGGCGTCACGCCGTCCTATTTCGAGTGTTACGCCTACGCAGACGTTCGACAAGCTCAGTATACTGATTGTGGAGTATCAGAGTCCGGCAAAGGTGGTGTATAAAAAGACGATTGACAACTGGAGCAATCCGGACAACAAGGCAAGTATTCCTTGGAGTACGGAAGATGGAATGGGACGTTATGCCACGATTACACTTACCGGCAGTGAGTGTCTGGAGGAAGGCAAGACTTACATGGCTTACGTGATAGGTTACCAAAGCGGTACGTATGGAGGCTATGAGCCGTTCAAGGGTGTGGAGGTAGGCGATTCTTTTAACCATACAGAGGTGGCTACCGTACCCGATGATGGATATGCCGAAGAGGTGTTTGCCGGGGCGGAAATTTTCTGGGTGGAAAATGGCGTAATTCTTTCCAAACTGAGTGATGATGCGGAAGCACAGCACGGACTGATGGTGGCTCGCCGGCAGGTAGCGGGTACGTTTGGCTATTTTACCCGTGTGCCGGTGCAGGTGAATGGAAGTAGTGTGGCGAAGCTGCGTCTGGTTGCTACCAAGCGTAATCGGAGTGTCATTTTCGGAGGATTCAGAAGCGTGGACGATGCTTTCGATTTTCATAAGGATAATGTGATAAATGGTATGGATCAGCGTACGGACTATGATTGTGCTTTGGCAGGATCGGCTGTAAATAATGCGTTTTCTGTGTACGAGATTGATCTGTGCAAGTGGTTCCCGGGAAATACGAAGAACGGGCTGCTGCCACTGGATATGAATGGCGACGGCTATCTGGATAGTGCCGATACGAACTGGCAGACCGACGAGGAGGCTTATCCTAAAGGCACGATTTCGCTGCCTCGGGGTACGGTATTCGGCGATAGTTTCTGGATATCGGTAGTCATGACGCAGGAGGATGTGGATGCGGGTGTGCCTACTTTCCAGATGCAGATGCTTGATGCAGACGGAAAAGTGATAAAGTACTGGGATGTCATTTTACGTAATTACGAAACGGCTGGTGAGAACCGTACGCTGGTGTCGCTGCCCGATGGAGAGAACGGACGTACCGTGATTACCGAACTTGACAATATTGATACGGAAACATGTTTCAGTATTGTGCGTAACCGCTTGTATACGATGGGAGAGAAAAATCAGTCGCAGAACTATGGTGAGGATGAGCCGATTGACTTGAGTACGGCTGGAGTGCTCGTGCTCGATGCTCGTCACGAGTGGCAGATTATGAATTCCATTATTTTCAATTGATTATTTCTTTTCAACTTTTTTCATAGAAAGAGAATGTACCCGTACTTGCTCGCAAGGTGGGTACATTTTTTTATATGTATATGGTTCGCTTTTTAGAACGGATATCCGATGGCGAAATGAATACCCATTCCGTCTTTAAACCGGGGAATGTTATAGTATTTGGAAATACCTGTTTCGTAAGGTACGTGCAGGGCAATTCCCCAGTCGAGGCGGAGCACCAGGAAGGACAGGTCGTAACGGATACCCATACCTGTACCCAAGGCGATGCTGTCTAAGAATTTGTTGAAGCTGAATTCGGCATCCGGACGGGCTTCATCCTTGCGCATCAGCCATACGTTGCCGGCATCCAGAAAGACGGCTCCGTTCAGGTTGCCGCCGAACAAGCTCGACAGGATACGGAAACGGTACTCCAGATTGGCTTCCAGTTTAATGTCACCTGTTTCGTCGACGTACGAATAGGTGGAACTTTCTGCCGGATGAAAGCGGCCCGGACCGATGGAACGTACCGTAAAAGCACGGATACTGTTGGCACCTCCTACGTAGAACTGTTCGCTGTAGGGAGCGATGGTCTTGTTTCCGTACGACCAAATAACTCCTGCCATGAAGCGGGCTGCTATCTGCTGTTTGTCGCTGATGTAATACAACGGGCGTATCTCGCTTGAGATTTTCATAAACTGTGCAAAAGGTGTTCCGAGGAACTTCTTGTCCTTCTCTTTTAGGCTTCGTCCGAAGGCTGCATAAATAAGGGAGGTGACGTTTCCTGCCGAGGTAAAGGAGTTTTCCCACCACAGGCGCATCCGGCGCTGCTGCCAGGAGTTGTCGTAGGTAAAGGTATAGGTCACCGATGGGATGAACTGGTCGTCCAGACTGTGGAACAGCATCGGGTTGGCTTCTGCTATGGAGTCGAAGGCTGCCGTGCGGTGTTGCAGGTGGTTGAATGCCAGATGAAGCGGCGTGACTGTGTGCTTCATGCTGCGTGAGGGCTGGAAGCTGTACGCTACGCTTCCTCCGAAGGAAAGCATCTTGAAGTAACGGGCACGATTCACTTGTTCGGCATAAATCTTAAAGTTGGTTTGCGAAGGGAAACGGAAAGGGTCGATACGGTTACGTACCCACGGCAGTACGAGGCGGGGAAACTCCAGCGACAATGCCGCTCCCAGTTCATAGGAGTTCATGACCGACTTGTCGCCGTCTACGGTAGAACTCGTTTGCCATTCATACGAACCCTTTAGCTCGAGGTTAAGCGAGGCTCCCATGCCGCGGAAGTTCTTGCGCGAGAGATTGAAAATGGCTCCCGGTCCGGTCTGTTTGGTACTTTTGGTCGTGACGTTCAGTTCCAGTTCACTATTGTAGGGCAGGTCGAACATGGCATTTACCCGTATGTCGAGGGTATCTTTTTCGGCTCCGCTGCGGGGAGTGTATTGAAAGTCGCTGAACTTGAATACGTCCAGTCGTGCCAGTGCTTCTTGCGTATAGTTCTGCCGGGTTTGTGAATAGACTTCTCCTTTGCGGTATAGGAAACGCTTGCGCAGTACGCCGTACCGGATGCCGGGCTTCTTGCCGGAATAATAAACCGTAAAGTTGCGTCGTTTCAGCGAATCGGTGGGCTGTTCGCCGTTGTAGCCGGTAAGATACACCGAGGTGTGTCCGATGTAATAGGTGCGGAGTGCTTCTTCGGGTATGCTCTGTCGTGGTACAATCTTCATACTGACGTAGCCTTTGCGCATGATGGTGTCGGCCAGAAACGTCAGAAATTCGTTTCTGGCATAGTAATATCCGTTGTCTCGCAGCAGGTCTATCAGGCGTTGGCGCTCCTGATTCAGCACGGTCACGTCGAAGTTGTCGCCGCTGCGTACCAGACGTTCATCGAAGTGGGCGCGGATCAGACTGTCGGTACGTGGCCGGAAGCCTTCGTAGATGAGAGTATCGATATAGTAGGGCTTACCCATGTCGATATCGTAGCTCAGTTTTACGGCACGGGGATTGCGCGTGCTGTCTACACGGTAGGTTACCTTGCCGTCAAAATAACCGTAGTCGTGCAGCAGGTTGGTTGCTACCTTGATACGAGTTTCAGGATTGACGGTAGAAACGTATACGGGGTCGGAGGCCAGTTTTTTGAATACCCAATGGCCAAATCCTTTTTCATATCGCTCGAAGCGGTTGTATATCCATAGTCCGAAGGGGATCGGAAAGCGTATGTTGGGATTGATTGTAATGGCATAGTTGGGGGCGATGCTGATTGCACCTTCCACTTCTGCCAGCGCGTTTTGTCCTGCCTTGCTTTTGTCTTCGTTGTTGATGGTTACCTTTTTCAATCCTAAATACAATGTTTCCCCTTCAGGCAAATGCTTGGTAGTAGAGCATGACGCTGAGAGTAACGTTACCAGCAGAATGGCTATATAATATATGTTCTGTCTTTTCATGAATCTGTTTTTATGTGTCTAAAAAATCAGTTGGCTGTTTCTTGTTCCGGCTGCTTCTTCTTTCGCGAGCGGAAGATGAAGAGCTCACCCAGTTTGCTTACTTTCTTTCTCAGTACAATACCGGCACCGGTTTCTATCACTTCGCCGTCGAGAATGCTTTCGTAATTCTTGTCGTGGAAAATCTTGATGTAGCGTGTTCCACTGTTGTCGAGGCGGTATTCTAGTGATAAATGATTCATCTTGCTGCTGTACGTCGTTTCCGGTCGAAATCTTTCCGCCGATAATTACCTGGAAGCGGTTGTTCCAGAAACGTTTGGCAAACTGGAAGTTGTAGTCGGTACGGGTATTTCCGGTACCGCTTTCGTCCGTGGTTTCCATACCGAAATTGATATCGATACTTTTCAGTGCGCTTCCCGCCACTTTGTTGATTTCGCTTTGCAGGAAAGAGTTCAGCATACTGTTGGTATCGAATCCTTTCGTTCCGGCACTGCTGTCGCCCATGTATACGCCGGTAACCAGCATGGTGACTGCCAGCTTGTTCTTTTCTTCAGCCGACTTTGATGCCAGTTCATTCTGCATGGTTCCGTCGTCGGGGGCCTCGAGGGTAAAGGTGAATCCTAGATTCTCCAAGCGGTTAGTCAGATTAACACCCACATCAAAGTTAACCATACGAGTACTTTCTCCCCCGTCGGATGAAACCGAGGCGCGTACACGCTCGGAGGCTTTGATGTTCAGATTAGGATTCATCAAGTTACCGGTCCATTCTATGTAGCTTCCGTCTTGTATGTAGAAGGTTTTCAGCGGGATAATAGGCATTTCGTATTTCATTTCTCCGCTCATCAGCGAGTACCGTCCGTTCAGCAGCATGTTGCCGTCGGGTTGATACTGGAACGAGAGGTCGCCTCCACCTTCCAGCAGCATGTAGTTGCTGCCGTTGTCGTTCAGGTCGACACGTGCCTGTACGGCTTCATCAATGTGGAGTGTCATCAAGATATCCATTCCTCCCAGCGACATAACCGGCATGTTGGGCTTCTCTATATGGGTGGTATCGCTGAAGTCGACAAACGTTACGGTTTCGTTCAGGCGGTCCTCCACGGTGAGCGGTGAATCTTTCAGCACATAGGTGAAATCACTGTTGCCTAGTATGTTCATGTTTCCGCGCATGGTCAGGGCATCTGGTCTTCCTTTCAGCATGGCGTTGACATCGACATACAGTTTGCCGTGAACCAGCGATTCCTTGGTGCGCTTGGCATTGATCAGTTCGAAATTGTGTGCCTGCATCTTCAGGTTGATATCCATGGCAGCCATGTCGGTCATATCGACATATCCGTCGATGCTGAACGGCGTTTTTCCCTTGGTGAAGATATTGAAGCGTTCGAATATCAACCGGCTGTTTTCTATCTTCAGCGGGCGGTCATCGAAACGAAGGTTCAGCGAAGCCTGCGGTATGTTTACGATGACGCTATCCATTCCCAATTGTCCGTTTAATACGGGTTGCGACGTAGAGCCTTCTACGGAAATGGCTCCGTCGAGGTCGCCTTGCAGCTTTGCCATATTGTCGGGGATAAATGCATTGGCTATCTTCAGCGGCAGGTGATGCAGGTTCACGTCGGCAGTGATATGGTCTTTGTCGTTTTTGTCCGAAGCCGACAGATAACTTCCGTTCATGCTCATGATTTCTTCTCCGTTCAGTATGACAAAACCGTCGATGCTGTGCTCTCCCGTTTCCTTAGGAAGATAGACGGCGCTCATTTCCCAGTTGCCCAATGGCTGCTTGTTGTAGGCCAGATTGTTGATACTTATATCGGTAGCCACTTGCGTACTGGCTTCGGTCTGTATATAATGGGCTTCTGCATTGATGAACCCGGCTATGTCGGGCATGTAAGGGATAATGCGCCGGAATTCAGCTATGTTTATCTGGTTGAGTCCTAACGTAATATCTTGTTGAGCGAGAGAATCGGGGGTAGAGTACAGCGACAGTCCCGAATGGTTCTCGTCGTATATCTTTACGTCGGCATGGATGCGTCCCTGGTCGCTCAGGTAAATGTAATTGTTGGGGTTTACCTTGAACGGCCGATATACCAGTGTGGGGTTGTCGGGAGTAATGTGCATGCTGATTCCGTTGGGACGTAGCTGGGCTTGCAGGCCGAGGTCTACGCCTGTTTCTCCTTTCCCGTTCAGATAACCGATTAGCATCTGTGCATCGGTAGAGCCTATGTAACCGTTCAGAGAGATATTGAATGCTTCCTGACGCTTGCTGGCAAGTGCCTTTACACCGCTGTTGAACTGTAGGCGAGCAGAATCCTGTGAGGCTCTGAAGTAAATAGTGTCCAGTTGCAGACTGTCAGTATGCAGGCCAAACAAGTCGATAGAACCGTCCAGTCCTTTTTCGGGTGACATGCTGAAGTTTGCTCTCAGGCGGTTATAACTGATGTGCTGTGCTGCCAGAAAATTGGCAACCGGATTGTCGGAACCGGAGAATATCTTCAGCTGGGCTGTCGGCATTATCTCCTTGAGCAGTTGCTGGTTGATATGTTTCTTTTTCCACTGGGCACTGAATTCTTGTGCTATGCGGTCGGTCTTGTTCATAAATTTTTCAAGACTGTTCGCTGTTCGGAACAGGAACGTAAGGTCACCAGCATTCACATATCCTCGTACCGAGTCGGGCGCCATGTTGAATCCCGCATGCAGGTCCTTGGTCTTGAATGTCCGTTCCGCCGTGGCCAGCTGGATTCCGCTGATGGTTGTCCGTGCACTGTGCCGCTGTTTCATGTCGGTCTGTGCATGAACTTCAATGTTCATGGACGAGCGGAACGGCGTATTCATCAGTGCCAGTTCCTGCCAGTCCAGCAACCGGATGTTAGTATTGAGATCGGCTTTTACCAGATTGGGATGCAACAGTGCCTGCAATTCCGCCGATACGTCGAGCGCACGGTTGTTGATGTTCAGCAGTGCCGAAGCTTGAGAGCGTTGCAGTCCTGCCGTCAGTGTTACTCCCGAGAATACGAGTGACCCGTATCGGAAGTGAGAAACTTCGGTTTTTAGCATTGCTCTTGTACGCGGAGAGAAAAAGTCCATGCCTTCGCCTTCAGCATGAATGGTAGCCGAAAGTCCGAAGATGGAGTCATGAGGCATAAAACGGTGCAGGTTGAGGCTGTCTACGTTCAGGTCGAACAGATAGGCTTCCTTCTGCATGTCGTAGTCTGCTTTGACAGATACGTTAGCCTTCCTGCCTGGCAGGAATTGTAAGTCGGCTCCCAGTTTGCTTCCGTTGATTCGCGCTTCTCCGTTCAACTTCATGTCGTGAGGCAGCACGATACCTTCCATCATGGTTTCAACGAAAGCCAGATTGCCCGTTTCTACCTTCAGGTTGACCGAACCGTTCCGGCGTATGCTGTCCAGTGGCAGAGAAATTTTTCCCGACGCCTGTGCCTTGAGTGCTCCCTGAATGTTTGCCGAGAGTGTGGTGAGGCGTATCTCTTTCAGGTTGCCGTCTACTCCTGCCCGTATTTGTAGGGGAGCAGCCGGATATTTCTGGATGAACGCTTCAGGCATGCCGGTAACGACCTTCAACAAGTCGTTCTTGCCGATGTCTGCCATGAGGCGAGCGTTGATTTGTCCGTCCTTATCGGCATGCGTAGCATCCCAGTCCATAGAGGCGTTAAACTCGATGAACGAGTCGGGAGTCTTTATCTGGAGCGAGGGTACCTTGAGGGTTTTCGCATCGGAGATTAGTTTACCTTGCGTTGAGGTAATTTCCAGTCCGGAACGTTCCTTCAGGTTGAAGTCTTTGATATTGGCATAGATATCCTCCCCGGCATAATATACCGAGTCTAGACGTAGGTTAATGTCGGTTATGGCGATATGTGCTACGTCCAGTCCCTGTGCGGGAGCAAGCGTATTAGTATTGATGGAAGCCGTACCTTTGTTCAGATTGAGCGTCTGGGCAGAGTATGCCGATTTATGCAAGTCTACCAGTCCGTTGCGCAGTGACAGCTTTCCGATGGACGCTGACATGTCGAGGGAGTCTAAAGGCATCTGCATGGCAAACGATACATTTTCCAAATCGACATTTTTCAGCTGTATTTTCCAGTACAGCGGTGCCGAGCTGGTCGTGTCGGCAGCAGTCGTATCTGCCATGCATACCGATAGGTGTGTATCTTTCAGCGACAGTGTATTGACAATGGCAGTTTCAGGGTCGAGGTCTACTCCGTGAGAGGAAACGAAGAGTTCTCCCAGATTTCCTTTCAGGGTGAGACCCTCAATCAGGTTTGCTGTATTGACCGAAGCCTTGGTAAGTTGCAGTCCGTCCAGCTCTACTTTCTTCCGTAGGAGCGGCATGAACTGTACCTTGGCAGTCAGCCGTTCGGCATTCAGAATTGTGTCCTGCTTGTCGACTACAACCGTATGGTTGACTACCAGGTCTAAGGGGAAGGAGAGCGAAATCCGTCCGATGGAAATTTGCATTCCTGTGGCCTCGGAAGCATAACGGGTAGCCGTATTCACCAGAAAGTTCTGGATAGGAGGAATGTATATCAAAATGCATAGTAGTATAAATAGTATGAACGGTGATGCGACGGCAATCCCAGTCCATCGTAAATACTTTTTCATAGGCTAAATAAAGCGTATAGTTTATTGCGAATTTATATAAAATAACCGAAACAACATTCATTTTGTTCTATAACAATTTAGCGCCATTTATATAAATTCTTTACCTTTGCGGTATAACTTAATTTAAAGACATATTATGAAACCAACTTTATTTGTCCTGGCAGCAGGAATGGGAAGCCGTTACGGAGGTTTGAAGCAGCTTGACGGCGTGGGACCTAACGGTGAAACAATCATGGATTATTCTATTTTCGACGCTATCCGTGGCGGATTTGGAAAAATCGTATTTGTAATCAGAAAGGATTTTGAAGAGGATTTCCGTAAGAAAATCATCAGCAAGTACGAAAATCATATTCCGGTGGAAGTAGTTTTCCAGAGCATAGACAAGTTGCCCGAAGGATTCACTTGCCCGGCAGAGCGTACAAAGCCATGGGGTACCAATCATGCTGTGCTGATGGGTAAAGATGTGATTCGTGAACCTTTTGCTGTTATCAATGCCGACGACTTCTACGGACGCGACAGTTTCGCCGTTATCGGCAAATATCTGTCTGAACTGCCCGAAGGAGCCAAGAATACATACTGCATGGTAGGATTCCGTGTAGGTAATACGTTGAGCGATAGTGGTACAGTAGCTCGCGGTATCTGCTCTACCGATGAACACAGACACCTGACTACGGTAGTTGAACGTACTGAAATCATGCGTATCAACGGCGTTGTTTCTTATAAGGATGAGAACGGTGAATGGGTAGGCATCGAAGATAATACACCGGTTTCTATGAATATGTGGGGCTTTACTCCCGACTATTTCAAGTATTCTGAAGATTATTTCGTAGACTTCCTGAAAGAGAATATTGACAAGCCGAAAGCTGAATATTATATTCCGCTCATGGTGAACAAGTTGATCAATGAAGGTACTGCTACGGTAGAAGTACTCGATACTACTTCTCGCTGGTTCGGTGTGACTTATGCTGCCGATCGTCAGGGAGTTGTCGATAAACTGAAAGCACTTGCCGACTCTGGAGAATATCCGAGCAAGTTGTTCTGATAAGTGAAAAATTCCTTTGTGCTGAAGGATGGATTTTACCGTTTTTTCAGCATGAAGGAATTTTTTGTTGCATTTTTAATATTATTCGTAATTTTTGCGAACAACGAAACGATGGAAGAGAAAAAGGATTATACGGCCACACAAGAGCAGTTGGCAAGATTTGCCAAAGCTTTGGGGCATCCGGCACGAGTTGCCATTCTGCACTTTCTTGCTCGGCAGGAAACATGCTATTTTGGTGATATTCATGAGGAATTGCCTATTGCCAAGGCTACCGTATCTCAACATTTAAAGGAGCTGAAGGATGCGGGACTTATACAAGGTGAGGTGGAAACTCCGAAGGTGAAGTACTGCATTAACCGTGAAAACTGGAAACTGGCCAGCGGGCTTTTTCAGGAGTTTTTCGGGCAGTGTGTGGATAAATCGGAAAAATGCTGCAAATAAAGTCCTTAATCGATTGTGATACTCGTGGCTTTGTAATTTATGCAAAATTTTTATAGCTTTAGAAATTAAAGTATTAGGAACAGAATGTACTTCAAGGAGGCCGAAATTTCCACTTCTAAAGGAGGTGGTAGGGCTTTCACTTTCCGAGGCAAAAGTGATTCAGTAGAAACTTCAGGCGACTGATCAGGTGACATAATCCCAAAATGCTGAATAAAATACCTACCTGATAGTGTAATAGGCCCCAATGTATATCTGCGGGACCTTTTTGCAATATGAGAATAATGGCAGTGACGATTGTCAGCAAGTAGGCCACCGATAGTCCCATTGTGATATGTCGATAATGGCAAGAGATACATGCAGATTCAATGCCTGAGAGCGGTTACCGGGGAGCGACTGGTTGTCGGACAGGATGGCAAACAATGATTTCAGCTTTGTCTGTTGTTGGGGAGATAAGCAGATGAGTTGCGATGTCAGGGTATATTGTTCGAAAATCCTTTGAGAGGTTTCTTCCACAAAAGCGCTGTCTATCATGAGCAGGTACGCCGACAGCTGGTCAGAGTGTGTAAAACAGTGTACCTGTCCGGGCAAGACCAGAGCCGTTTTGTCCACCGCCAGTTCATAGTCCTTGAAGTCGATGCGGATATTGCAAGTTCCCGATTCAATAAATCCGAATATATAATAATCGTCTTGATGTACATAGTTGACCGGTGTTTCTCGTATGTTGTCCGGAGAGAATAGCCGCAGGCGTATTCCTGTTTCAGAAATGTCGGAAACTCTATGTCTGGGCAGTCTGGTCATTAAAAGCTGTTTTATGAGATTGTTATGGATTATTTGATAAGCATTACAATGCTTCCGCAGGTAATCAGGAGAGCACCTATTACCACCCGCAGGCTGACCGGTTCGCGCAGAAACAAGAACGACAGGCAGATGGTCATGACCACGCTGAGCTTATCTATTGGAGCCACACGCGACACATCTCCGGTTTGCAATGCTTTGAAATAAAACAGCCACGACAGTCCCGTTGCTATTCCTGAGAGGATGAGGAATATCCACGTATGTTCACTTACTTGTCTGATGCCCGCGGTTTCCCGGCTGCAGAAAACGATTCCCCACGTAATACACAAGATAATCGTGGTGCGGATAGCTGTAGCAAGGTCTGAGTTGATGTCTTTTACGCCTATCTTGGCAAAGATAGCTGTCAGTGCGGCAAAAAACGCCGACAGCAGTGCATAATACTTCCACATAATCGGTCGAATCTCTTAAAGTACGGGCAAAGTTATGGCTTTATGCCGGAAAGTGGTTGAATGAATTGGAAAAATATCAATTCGTTCAACCACTTTCCAGTATAAAGCTGAAGCCATGTAAAAGCATCCTGAGAGCAAGTAATAATGCCTCCAGTGTCATATTTATTACACGAAGTTTTGTAATAAAATGTTTTTTTTGCAAAAAATATATCATTATGGTGTTATCCAAACGACAGAAAATTATAACGGCACTTGTAGCTGGCTTCATGGTAGGTGGAGGATTGTATTTTCTCTATCTGTTGAGAGCACATACCTATCTGACGGACGAACCTTCGGCTTGTGTGAACTGCCACATCATGTCACCTTATTATGCTACTTGGATGCATAGCTCGCACGGGCGGGATGCAACGTGTAATGATTGTCATGTGCCACACGAGAATTTTGTCAGAAAGTGGACTTTTAAGGGAATGGATGGAATGAAACACGTGGCAGCTTTTCTTACAAGCTCGGAGCCGCAAGTGATTCAGGCGCATCCGGCAAGTTCGCAGGTGATTATGAATAATTGTATCCGCTGCCACCAGCAGCTGAATACAGAGTTTGTAAAGACCGGACGCATTGATTACATGATGTCGGAAGTAGGAAAAGGCAAGGCCTGCTGGGATTGTCACCGAGATGTTCCGCATGGAGGCAAGAACAGCCTTTCGTCTACTCCGGGAGCCATCACTCCCTATCCGGATTCTCCTTTACCGGAATGGTTGAGAAAAATGAAAAAGTAAAACAATCAAAAACTGAAATATATGAACAATCGTTTTAAATCTTGGCATGGATGGCTGTTGTTTGGAATATCAATGGTCGTTGTATTTTGTTTGGGACTTGCCGTATCTGCTTTGTCGGAACGTAGGGCAGAGGTTGTGAGCATCTTCAATAACAGAAAGAATCCGATGAAAGGTATTGTTGCTCAGAATGAAAAGTTTCAGGGTGATTTTCCACGGGAATATCAGACGTGGACCGAAACGGCACGTACAGACTTCCAGAGTGAGTTTAATGGCAATGTTCAGGTAGATGTGCTCGAGCAGCGTCCGGAAATGGTCATTTTGTGGGCCGGTTATGCTTTTTCGAAAGATTATGCTACCCCTCGCGGTCATATGCATGCCATTGAAGATATCCGGGCGACCCTCCGGACAGGAGCTCCCGAAGGTAGTCAGGACGGTCCGCAGCCGTCTACTTGCTGGACGTGTAAGAGTCCGGATGTACCTCGCATGATGCAGGAAATAGGGGTAGATTCTTTCTATAACAATAAATGGGCTGCATTTGGAAGTGAGATTGTCAATCCAATCGGATGTTCAGACTGCCACGACTCGGAAACGATGGATCTTCATATCAGTCGTCCGGCACTTATCGAGGCGTTTGCCCGTCAGGGAAAGGATATTACCAAGGCTACTCCTCAAGAAATGCGTTCGCTGGTCTGCGCACAGTGTCATGTAGAATATTATTTTAAGGGCGATGGAAAATACCTTACCTTCCCCTGGGATAAAGGCATGACCGTAGAAAACATCGAACAGTATTATGATGAAGCGAATTTTTCTGATTATACCCATGCGTTGAGCCGTGCGCCAATCATCAAGGCGCAGCATCCCGACTATGAGATTTCTCAGATGGGCATTCACGGACAGCGTGGAGTATCGTGTGCCGATTGCCATATGCCTTATAAGAGTGAGGGAGGCGTAAAATTCAGCGATCATCATGTTCAGAGCCCTCTGGCTATGATCGATCGTACCTGTCAGGTGTGTCATCGTGAAAGTGAAGAGACCCTGCGGAACAATGTATACGAACGCCAGCGTAAGGCCAACGAGATACGCAATCGTCTGGAAAAAGAACTGGCTGCGGCACACATTGAGGCTAAGTTTGCATGGGATAAGGGAGCAACGGACGGCGAAATGAAGACGGCTCTGCAATTGCTGCGTCAGGCACAGTGGCGCTGGGACTTTGCCGTGGCTTCTCATGGAGCATCCTTCCATGCGCCTCAGGAAATACAGCGGATTTTGTCGCATGGACTGGATCGTGCTTTACAGGCACGGCTTTCTATCTCTAAGGTGCTGGCAAAGCATGGATATACTGATGATGTGCCGATGCCGGATATTACGACCAAAGAAAAAGCGCAAAAGTATATAGGACTGGATATTCCGGCTGAAAAGGCGGCGAAAAAACGCTTTCTGGAGAAAACTGTACCCGACTGGTTGAAACAGGCTAAATCGAACGGACGTATTATTTAAGTTGTATGTGGAAAAGAACGTGGGGAATAAGTGAAGGTATCATGATCTGTGGAGGACTGGTCTTCATCGGTCTGATCCTTCATCTTTGTACGGGCGGACTGGACTGGGGCAGTTTTGCGTGGCCGCTGAATGTGTATCTGGCAATTGTATATGTAGCGGTTTTGGTCATTTTGTACCTTGTCCGGAGTAAGGTTTATTTTGTTCGCTGGGCTATGTCTTATCAGGCTGCTATTCCGTCTTTGATTTTTGTGGTATTTCTTACGTTCATTATGGGAATTACCAAGCAGGTTCCTGCCTCTGTTCCTCGTGAAGATGTCCCTTTGTTTGGCCGGATGCTTTCGTTCTGGCCGTTTGTCCTGGTGTATTTCTGGATGACTACGATTGTGGGACTGGTGTCTGTGCGGTATTTGTTTTCGTTCAAGCTGAGCAAGATTCCTTTTTTGTGCAATCACCTGGGACTGTTTGTAGCGTTGGCGGCCGGAACGCTGGGAAGTGCAGACATGCAGCGCCTCACCATGAATACACGGGTGGGGCAGGTGGAGTGGCGTGCGCTCGATGCCGACGGAAATCTGCATGAACTGCCTTTGGCGATTGAACTTAAGAATTTCAGTATCGACGAATATCCTCCGAAGCTGATGTTGATAGACAATGCAACGGGGAAGGCTTTGCCGGAAAGGGCTCCGGAACATTTGATGCTGGAGGAAGGTGTGCTGGCGGGCAGCTTGTCGGGCTGGCGTATCGAGGTACTGGATAAAATAGATATGGCTGCATCTGTTCCTGGAAAGGACAGCGTAAGATATGTTGAATGGGCCACTACCGGTGCTACCAGTGCCGTAAAAGTCAGGGCTTTTTCTCCTGATGGAAAGCGGACGGTCGGTGGGTGGGTAAGCTGTGGAAGCTTCCTGTTCCCGTATCAGGCTTTGCGCTTGGATAGTGCTTGCAGTCTGGTGATGCCCGATAGAGAGCCGCAGCGATTCTTCTCGGATGTGGTGTTCTATACCAAGAGCGGAAAGATCGTCGAGAAAACCATAGAGGTCAACAAACCAGCTACGATTGAAGGCTGGGATGTGTATCAGTTGAGCTATGACGAAGGGAAAGGACGCTGGAGCGATGTTTCTGTTTTCGAACTGGTTTCCGACCCGTGGCTTCCTGTAGTGTACGCCGGTATCATACTGATGATGGTGGGAGCCGTATGTATGTTTGTAATGGCTCAAAAAACGAAAAAGGAGGAGTTATGATAAGCTGGGACTATTTTATCTATTTTGCAATCGTATCTGTCTTGTTCTGGATAATCGGCTCGTGGAGAGCCTTCAAGGGAAAGCATGTGCAGGCTTGTGCATTGACGACAGCCGGGCTGGTGGTGTTTGGAACCTTCATCGGGCTGCTGTGGCTTTCGCTGGAACGTCCTCCGCTCAGAACCATGGGAGAAACTCGTTTGTGGTATTCTTTCTTCTTGCCACTGGCCGGGTTGATTACCTATGTCCGGTGGAGATACAAATGGATATTGGGCTTTAGCTCCATCTTGTCTGTAGTATTTATTTGTGTCAACATCCTGAAGCCGGAAATTCACAATAAGGCGCTTATGCCTGCCTTGCAGAGTCCTTGGTTTGCCCCTCATGTGATTATTTATATGTTTGCTTATGCCATGCTGGGAGCTGCTGCTATCATGGGAGTGTATCTTTTATGGGTAAAGAAGAAACAGACTGGGAAAAAGGAAATGGCGATGTGCGACAATCTGGTTTATGTAGGACTGGCATTCATGACGCTGGGAATGCTTACCGGAGCTTTATGGGCTAAAGAGGCATGGGGACATTACTGGTCGTGGGACCCGAAGGAAACCTGGGCGGCGGTTACCTGGTTTTCTTATCTTGCTTACATTCACATGCGGATAGGCTTCCGCCACAGGCAGCGGATGGCCTTGTATATGCTGTTAGTGTCGTTTGTATTTCTGCAAATGTGCTGGTGGGGAATCAATTACCTGCCTGCTGCACAGGGAAGCAGTATACATACTTATAATATAAACTGATAAAATCTCACTGCTATGAAAAAGAAAGATTCACTGGCTTTGGCCGTATTTTTGTTGTTGGGAAATATTGCTATGTCGAGTGCTCAGGAGAATACCGGCGATCAGGATCGTTTTTTTATCTCAGCGCAACTCCGTTCCCGGGGCGAGTACCGCAACGGTGCGTTGATACCGCGGAATGAAGGAGAGAGTCCGGCCGGATTCATCAATGAACGTGCCCGACTGACATTGGGGTATGAACGTAAGAAGCTTTCCTTGCGATTTTCGGCACAGCATGTAGGAGTGTGGGGACAGGATGCGCTGGTCGACAAGAACGGGCGTTTTATTTTGAACGAGGCATGGGCTGGACTGGAGCTGAGTGACTCCTGGCTGGTTCAGTTGGGAAGGCAGGCGTTGGTTTATGACGACGAACGTATTTTAGGAGGGCTGGACTGGAATGTGGCAGGGCGCTATCATGATGCGTTAAAGATTGTGTTCCACAAAAACGGGCATCAGCTTCATGGAATATTTGCTTTCAATCAAAATGATGAGTATGTATCGGGAGGTACGTTTTACGATAGCAGCAAGACCAAGCTATATAAAAATATGCAGACCTTGTGGTACCACTATGATTTTGACACTACTCCGCTAGGAATTTCTGTTCTTGCCATGAATCTGGGTCAGGAAGGCGGGGATGCTGCTACCCGGACATCGGATACCCAATATATGCAGACCGTAGGAACACATCTCAAGTTCAATCCCGGCTCGTGGAATTTTTCGGGCAGCTTTTATTATCAGACGGGCAAGAATGCTTCGGCACGATCTGTTTCTGCTTACATGGGAAGCATACGTGCTTTATATCATATCAATAAAACCTGGTCGGTCAATGCAGGTACCGATTATCTGAGTGGAAGCAAAAGCTCCGACGGAACCTACAAGGCTTTCAATCCTTTATACGGAACTCATCATAAGTTTTACGGAGCAATGGATTATTTTTATGCGTCCGATTTTAGAAACGGTTATGCTCCCGGGCTTTCGGACACGCAGGTGGGGATCGGCTATAAGGCTTCCGCTGCTGTTTCCATGGGACTGAATTATCACTATTTTGCTACAGGCGTTAAATTGGACGGAATGAAACGTTCGCTGGGTTCTGAGTTCGACTACCAGTTGGATTGGAAAATCATGAAGGATGTTTCATTGTCTGTAGGGTATTCTGTCATGTTGGGCACTTCCACTATGGATGTCGTGAAAGGTGGCGACCATCGCAGCTGGCAGGACTGGGGATGGGTTTCACTCAACATCAATCCACAGATATTTGTGAAATAATATTGTTTGCTTTCTACAGAGGAGGATGTGTCAAAACAACATGCTGGTTTGGCACATCCTTTTATTCGAAGAGGCAATAATTATACAGGTTGCGTATCATTTTCAGGTTGAGCTCAATGTGGTTGTTTCCCTTTCTGCGGATGATACCTTCCTTTTCCATTTTGTTGAACTCCGTCGATAAGGCCGGACGGGTTACGTTCAGATATTCGGCCAGCTGAGTGATGGTATGCGTTATTTTTATGGTAGAAGAATCTTTTTTCAACTTTTTGATGAGATATACCAGCACTCTTTCACGAATCGTTTTTCTGGAAAGAACATCCAGCCTGCTCGTCGTACAGGCATTGCAGTTTCCAGATATACAGAAAAAACTTTTCAGCATCTCGGGATACTTACTTAGCAGTTCGAAGGTAGAATCCTTGGTAGCAGTCAGCAGGACAGACTTGTTCAGGGTCTTGAACGTAGCAGGAAAACGATTGTCCCTTTGAAACAGATGCGGAGTGGCAAAAGTGCGTGGAGCTTCTATATGCTCTATCAGTACTTCGTTTCCGTTGGCATCGATGATGTTCACTTCCAGAATTCCTTCCAGCAAGATATACAGGTAGCAGCAAGTGCTGCCTTGTTCGATAATGATTGTATCCTTGTCTATCTCATACAGTTTGAAATGTAATTTTCTGATGATTTCACATTTTAAGTTAACCGGTAAGTCTTTGAATAAGGGGATAGATAATAACTTGCTTTCATAATAATCGTTATATGGTATGCTTTTCATGTTTTTAGATTTATATTGTCATACAAATATAGCGGTTTTAGTGGTCATTGCCAATGAAACGGTGTCAAAATGAAGCTGATCGGGGAAATGGACTGAAGTGGAAATGTTTAAGTCATCCTTCAAAAACTTTGAACTATGCGATTTTTATCAACAAATCGCTCACATTTTTACGTTGATTCCAGATTTTTACGTTGAGCCTCCGTTATTCTTAATTCCTGAAAGCCCAAAAAAGAAAGGTCTTCATTTCTGAAGACCTTCTTTTGGTGATCCGCTTGGGGGCGGAACCTTATATTTTTTATCGCTAATAATCAGTTACTTATCTTGCTGTTTATCATTTAGTCCACCTATTTCACCTCGATTGAACTTCTTTGTTCTGCACTGATATACAACTCTTTGTCAGTACTGCAAAGATACGGATTTTTGCTTTGAAAATCAACGAAAATTCCAAGAAATGTTTAACGGAATGCTTCCTGTCTGTTTTTCTCAAGAAGTTCTTCTATATCAGATTCCCGATATAAAATTTTACCTCCAATCTGATAATAGGATAAGATTCCATTATTTCTATATTCTTGTAAAGTGCGTCTTGATACTTTAAGGTAATTTGCCAATTCTGCATCATTCATATATCTATGCCCATTAAGTGTTGGGTTGTTGCTCTTCAGAATATTTTCGAGTCTTGTTAGCGTATCTTTTAACCTATTGTATATCTGAATAACTTGCTCATTATCTTGGGTAATTACTTTGCTCATAATTTTCTGTTGTGTTTTTCAATGAACTTCTGAATATCTTCTTTTTTATAATAAATCTTTTTCCCAATTTGAGAATAAGAGATTTGGTCTGTATCTCTAAGATTCTGTAATGTTCTTGGAGAAATTTTGAGGATCAGGCAAACTTCTTGATTATCCAACCATTCCCCTATTGTTTTCTGTGAAGAAGCTGTAATCAATTTATCAATGGTATCAAGGAAGTTTTCAATTTCCTTTAATGTCTTTTCATATGTAGCTGTTTCAATTCCAATGATTTCCATATCCAAAAAAGTTGAGTTTGTACAAATGTATTTTGAATATGTATATGATACAAAATGTTGTCATTAGGTGTCGTCAGGTAGCATCAGATGTCATTGTTGGTGGCTGTGTTAACCCGTTTCCAATTCTGTATTACATAGTTTACACTTTTGGTTTACACTAAATATTAAGTAGAAAAAATATACGCCTGATTATCAGCGCCTAATAAGCTTGTTGATCTTTGTCTTAGATTCAGGCATACTATTTTCACTACTATAAGTACATACTCTTAGAGTGCGCACGAAAAGAGTATCGATTTATTCACTTATAATATTGGAATTATGTCATATATAGATAATGAGATACTCGAAAGACTGATAGGAACCATGGTAGAGGGATTTGCCCGCATTGAAAAGAAACTGGATCAGATGAACCGTCTGAAAGAATGTATGAATGGGGATAAACTGCTTGATAATGTGGATCTGGCAGAACTCCTTGGTGTGTCACAAAGAACTCTGGCACGTTACAGGCAAGAGGGCAAGATTAAATATTACTCGGTTGAAAAGAACGGGAAATCATTCTATCTCGCCTCGGAGATACAGAGTTTCCTGCTCCAGCGTGGTAAAAACGTAGTAAATAATAAGTAGCAAATAGAATAAGTGACCGTATTCTGATGGAAAGATGATACATACGGTCACTTATGCATTATACCGGGATTGCAGTCACTTTCAATGTCTCCAGATTGACATAGGCACCGCGATACAGTGTCTTTCCTTCCTTGAACATTTTCCAGAGCAGATCACATCCGATATGTGCCAGTGTGGAGTTAATGAACAAATCCTGTTTTTCCAGGGCTTCCGCCAGAGAACAGCTTGGTCCCGATTCTTTTTCCTTGATTTTTGCATAGTCCACTTCCTCGGTGATGACATTCATTTTAGGCATGGGAATATATTCCTGTGAAGAAGGTTGGAGAACTTTCTCACGTACCGTCCCGATGATGACCTGTCCTTTTGTCTGGCTGTTCCCGAAATCCATCCAGTATATGGGAGCCGAATGGTCACTGAAGTTTTCTTTGCGGACCTTCTTCAGGAACTTCCAAAGCGTAAGACGTGAACGTATATTGTCCGTACAGGTAATGATGATATTTGCTGTGCTGTCTTCAGAAAAATTCCTGGTAGGAAAACATTGCGGTTCGGCAGTCCATGCGTATCCGAAGAAACGGTTGATGCGTGTGACTAGTGATACGGCTTTGTTCAGTCCCAGTTCTGTTTCACTGAAAAGCTGGCGTCCTATATTGGCCTGGCTTACTGTGTCGGGATCGAATACGGTGACATGTAGTCCGGGATGGCCCAATGCCTGAAGTGCCATGCTCATGCGTGCCAGATTGGTTATCACTTGTGAGCCGGTACCTCCTGCTCCGATGACGAATACCGTTACCGGATGACGCGGATTGAGCAGGTAGCGGTCGGTAAAATGTATCTTTTTCATGGAAGTATGTCTTTAAGTTTTTTATTCATGGGCTTGAGTTCGTTCATGTCGAACGGATTGTTTCTTATGTTCTCGGTAACGATGACAAGATTTGAAACGGTAGGATTCACATTTCCTCCCAGATGGGAGAATTCAGTCAGCCAGAACCGTTTTTCCCAGTATTCCAGCAGGGAAAGGAAAGTCGGGTTTTGTGGCTTTTCCAAAGAACTGCTGCCAAGGCAGACACTTGATCCGGTCACGTTGAAGAACGGGGCACGGAACAGCGGAGTCGTCTCCACCGGACGTTTTCCCTTGAAGGCGAATACGTCCATGCTTCCGTTTTTTACATGGTAGACAATTCCCGGCAGATTGAACATGCCGTCCTGTATATTGAGATCCTTGTGAAAGAACATCTGTCTTTTTCCGGGCGGATTGTACCAGATATATTCTTCCTGTCCTTTTCTTGGATTGCAGGCCAGCATGTTTTCGGGGACTCTGCCTGCCGGTATGCCGCTCATTTCCTCCGTATAGGATTCCAGCAGGGTATTCATGAATTCGTATGTGACAGGGATACCTGCCCCCATCTGTCCGCTTTTCCCGATGGGACGCAATTCTATGAAGTACCTGGTGTCAGAATTTCTTCTGTCTTCATATTTGTAGGCTATGATAGCAGCTTTCGGCACCATCATTTTCTGTATGTTTTGGGTCAGTTCATTCATGATGTTTATAAATTATAGGTAACATGTTCTACAAATTTCTCAAACCATTTTGAGAACCGTTCCGGATAATTCTCTGGTCTGAACAGTTTTTCAGTTTCCGGTGTGATGAAGGTAAATGATACGGGAGTCTGGTTATATGTTTCCTGACAGTCAGTACTGAAACAGCTTTCCATGTCTTTGGTAACCGTATCCGTAATGGAATAGGTAAGCAGAATCTGATATTCGAGCGGTGGCGGTTCGAAATCCCTTTCCTTTTCACTTGCATAGTCATAATCATAATTCAAGATATGAGGACTGTCTTTTGCAATCAGGGACAGCCCTTCGGTAATCAGTTCCATAAGTCTTCTTTCTTTGTCGCTGGAAGGATTACAGTTGCGGATATGCTCTTCCAGATTCCTACAGAAAGCCCAGGAGTGCATCCGGCACAGTTTCCTGTGGATTTTCCCTTTCTCATATGACCTGAAAAGCTTTTCCTTTCTGTACAAATCCTTTTTCTCTTCCTCATCGAGCTGTTCAAAGTCCACATAATCGATACAGACTTCCGACATCTCAAAATAAGGGGTATCGGTTATATCCATCATCCTGTGATACTTGATGAACCTTCTGATGAACTCCAGTGTGATCCTTTTGATTTCACCTTTCAGTTTTTCCGTAAAATCTATCGGTATCAGGAATAGGGTGTAATCAGGCCATTCATGGAAATGATAGATACAGAACTGGAGCCTGTCACCGACAAGTTCCAGATTTACATGATGAGATACTATGGAATCCAGCGCATTGTATAGCAGGCATATTTTTTCTCTTATGGAAGTCCTGCCTGTAGGATGGTATGGCAGCTCCACATCCAGGAGCTGCGCATACTTCATGGCTGAACGGTACAGGAAATCAAGATTCTCTTTGGTGGTGACATTTACCGTTACATCCCTGTCATTCTCCACATACAGGTCGGGAGCGATGGAAGGTATTCTCGTGTTCAGAAAACCATGAGGCTTTCTGCTGGAGGGAGTTTTCTTTTCTTTCTGCTCCTGATGCCCCGGCTTATGTCCGTATTTTCGAGTTCCGATATGATAAGTCTGGCTAAATTTTCCAAAGCCCGTTCCGTAAGTTGTGTACATGGTTTTTTATTTTTATGTTGTCCTTTTTTCATGTCCTTACCCTTTCACTCCGATGGTTGTCTTGAATTCATATACTGCCCGGTCGTCTTCGATTTCCGGTCCGTGTACGGTCGCGGTGGTCAGTTCCGGATAGTTCATTGAATAGAAATCCATTATTTCAGCCGGAGACATGTTTACGTTCGGATCATCCAGTACGATTTCTTGACTGTTCTTCTTCATCTTGAATACTCTTTTCATTCCTTTAATTTCCAGTGCCATATTGTTTATTGTTTATTGGTTTTACAAATCATTTATTTTTATAATCAGCAGTATACCATTTCTACCTGTGCCTCGTCCTTCATACGGTACTCAGCTGGAAAATCCGGATATTCCGCATACGGGTCCTCTCTTAGAAGTTCCCTGTCATTCTCGTCTTCCGGATCGAAGCAGAATGTATCATGGGCTGCCGGTGCAGTTTGGTATTCCCGTCCGTTTCCGTTCTGTACCTGTGCTGTTCCGTTCGGTATATGGTCATTTGTCGGCTGCCGTACCTGTTGTTGTGGATAAGGAGCCGTCTCAGGCTGGTAAGCCGGCTGCTGCGGATAGGGCTGCATTGTAGCTCCTTGTAGCATACCTGTTCCTTGCATTACGGGGCGGTTTGGAGCAGGTTGGATATATGCTCCGTTCATTCCATATACCAGTTGAGGCATTCCCTGTGGAATCTGTTGTGGAGCAGACTGCATGACAGGTTCAGGATTCATAGTATGGGTCTGCTGCTCTGGGAATATGCTTGTTTGCATACCGGGCTGTGACTGACCGTTCATATTGCCTTGTGGTTGGGGAATTACCGGCTCCGGTTCCTCTGCCATACCGAACAGACTTCCTTCGCTGGCCTGTTTCTGTACTTCCTGCATCTTTTCGTCAATCTCCTTCTGTTTTTCTGAAGGAGCCAGCACTCGTGCCTGTTTCAGCCATGTCATTGCTTCGGAGAACCTTTTTGCGGCAGTTGCATCATCAGCCTTCTTGAGGAGCTTTTCCATCTTTTCACGTTTTTCCCTGGCTTCCTTTGATTCAGCCGGTACTGTTAGAGTTTTGGATGATTTGGCCTGTGATGTAGCCTTTTCTGCCTGTTTCTCGAAATTTTCCGCATTGACAAGCAGTCCCTGTACCTTCTGTATCGGTTGGAGTATGGTCTGCAGGAAGCCCATATCCAGTTCTGCCGGTGTTCCGTTCACGACCAATGGCACCATGTTTTGCCGTGTATCCTCTTTCAGGCTGTTCCGCCTTGGCATGACTGCCACACTCAGGCTGTTATCCACTTTACGGATATTGATATTCAGATCCGTACCTGCTGTAATCATCTGATAAATTGATTGAAAAAACATAATTGAAAAATTTTATGGTTATACATAAGTTTCCTTGAAGAATTCTTTCAGAATATTCTCTCTGTCCGGATTGCTGGAAATATCACGTAGCGATTCCAGATAGTAGCCGATGTTTTTAGGTTCATCAACTGTATTGGGCAGACGTCTTTTGACCGGTCTGATATGTTCGCCTTGTGGCCATGCAGTCGGCATGACAGGAGCTTGTGAAGTTATAGCAACTGTTTCCATATATGTATATTTATATTTTGGGTTATGCGACAAATAATCCTACAATGAACAGAAGAATAAGAATCTTGAAAATAATGACCAGTATCCTGAACAGGAAACCGAAGAATCCTCCTGCAAGCAACAGCAGCGTAATCATCCCGGTGGGGACAATCCCTTTGCTTGTCAGCAGACATATTCCGGTAATCAGGAATATCGCTGTTGCATGTCTGCCAATCTTTCTGATAATCTGTAGTTTCATAATCCTTAATTTTATGAATGAATAATCCCATCGGGATGTGTTTTCCCGATTTTATAGGCCTCCGGCCTCTTGGATTGCCTTTTTGCGCAAGGCCTGGCAGGAAAAAATACCGGAGCGTAGCGAGGATGATTTTTTTCTGTCCAGCCAAGCCCTTGAGGGCAGCCTTGCGGCAAAAGGCAGGCAATCCAAGACCTTTGCCGCTTAAAAGCGGAAAAACAGATTCTTTTCTGTACGGATACAAAAAAATGCAGACCTTCCGGCCTGCATTCTTGTGGTTATATTGATATGGATGTTATTCTTCTTTTGTGGAATAGGTGTTGAAAATGTCATCGGTCATTTCCTTGGCGAGAGTCCTGATCCTATTAAGAAAGTCCTGCCCGGTTATCATTCCGCTTTCAAGTCCGGTCAGTTGTTTTTCCCAGTCTGCGGTGAGTGAAGTATCCGCAATTTTCTTTCCACGGATGGTTTCGTAGGTGAACATACCTTTCGGGGTCGGAACAATATATTTCCCTGAATAACGGATATACTTACGGTTAACCAGTGTACGGATGATATTGGTACGTGAGGATACCGTGCCCAGTCCGTTCAGCTCCATGTATTCCACCAGTTCTGCATCCGTGAACGGATCTACCGGCAGTTGTTTTTTGTGTACCATGTTGCATCCGCATACATTCAGGGTATCACCTTTCTCCACTTCGGGGAGTTCTTTGACGGAATATCCCGATGTCGGGATCATGTCGGAATGCATGAACACGTCATGCCAGCCGGCTTCAATGATTCTTGTTTGTTCGGCCTTGAAATGTTGCGCCGCACAAACCGCTTCAACATTTGTCGTTTCTATGCGGCATGGAGCCATGAATACTTCGAGCATCCTTCCGGCTACAAGTCTGTAAACCTGCATTTCCTTTTCGGACATATTTCCGGGACGGATACCTGTAATGATGATGGCATGATGTACATTGGCTTTTTCTGCACTTATTACGTGGCGGGACAAACTGGATATGTCAATACCTCCAGTTCCTTTAGCGACAGGGAACAGCTCCCATGATAGCAGACGCGTCATGATTGGTGAAAGCGAGTCAAACACATCCTCCGTCAGATAACGGCTGGAAGTCCTTGGATAAGAAATCAGTTTCTTTTCATAAAGGGACTGTGCGATGTCATACACCTCTGATGCGGTATAACCATAGCGGATGTTCGCTTCCTTCTGAAGTTGTGTCAGGTCAAGCAGATCCGGTGGAAGTATTTCCTTTACGCTGTGGCTGATACCTGTAATCTGTGCCTGATGTGCCAGCTTGCAGTCCTGGAAAAACATTGTAGCGGATTCTTTGTCTGGAAGATCCTGTGTGCGGCGCATCTTGAAAAGGATGCCGTCCTTTTGCAGGCTGATATAGATGGGCCAGCTGTCCGATGAAATATGGTTCTCCCTTTCACGG
>ENA-OOSC01000001-OOSC01000001.1-human-gut-metagenome-genome-assembly--contig:-NODE-1-length-90272-cov-3.397054_pt1 | contig 90272 bp, 73 predicted proteins | sample MGYA00241177_ERZ501212 | MGnify/ENA primary metagenome ERZ501212 (study PRJEB25962, sample SAMEA2042491) | human gut metagenome | biome: human gut; feature: human-associated habitat; material: faeces... | reverse complement strand
CAGTCACACATGTTGGAAGTATCACCGCTCATAGCTGCTTCTAAGCCACGTCTTGAAGTTCACTTCCTTGGCATTGGCGTAAGAAAGAGCCAGACAGCACGTTTGGTATTCACATCAAAGGTCGGCAATGGAGTTACCGCAACAGTTGTTGATCTCGGCAATCGTTTCAGAATGATTGTTAACGATGTTAAATGCATTGAACCGAAACCATTACCTAAACTGCCTGTTGCTTCTGCTTTATGGATATCACAGCCTAACTTTGAAGTTGGAGCCGGATGTTGGATTTACGCAGGCGGCACACACCACAGTTGCTTCTCTTATGATCTCACAGATGAATATTGGCAGGATTACGCAGAAATTGCCGGAATTGAATGTCTGTTCATCAACGAAAATACTAAAGTTGACGAATTCCGCAAAGAACTCCGTTTCAATGAGGTATATTATATGTTAAACAAAGCCCTACTATAAGTCTATGGCAAAATATGTAATCGGACTGGATTACGGCAGTGACTCCGCAAGAGCCTTAGTCGTTAATGCCGAAACAGGCAAGATTATGGCAACCAGCGTAAAGTACTATCCACGCTGGAAAAAAGGGTTATACTGCAATCCCAAAATAAACCAATGGCGTCAGCACCCCAAGGATTACCTTGAGGTGCTCGAAGCCACTGTTAAAGATGCCTTGAGTCAATGTCCCCAAGGTACTGCAAAAGAAATTGTAGGCATAGCTTTCGACACTACAGGTTCGACACCGGCATTTACAGATGAAACCGGTACACCTTTAGCCATGTTGCCCGATTTCGAGGAAAACCCTAATGCAATGTTTGTATTATGGAAAGACCATACAGCTGTAAAAGAAGCAGAAGAAATAAATGAGGCATGCGCAAAATCGGACATTAACTACATTAAATACGAAGGTGGCATATATTCTGCTGAATGGTATTGGGCTAAGGCTATGCATATTCTGCGTGAAGATGAAAAAGTTGCACAAAAAGCTTATTCAATAGTTGAATATTGCGAATGGCTTCCTGCTGTATTGACTGGAGTAAACAAATCAAAAGATATAGTACGCAGTCGCTGTGCATGTGGCCATAAAGCTATGTGGCATAAAGAATGGGGAGGTCTTCCTTCTGAAGATTTTCTTAAATCACTGGAGCCCAAACTAGCTGGATTCCGTGAGCGACTATTCGAAGAAACAGCAACAGCAGACAAACCAGTTGGACACCTATGTAAAGAATGGGCTGAAAAATTAGGTCTTAATGAAGATGTTGTTGTTGCTGGCGGTGCATACGATTGCCATATGGGAGCCGTAGGAGCCGGTGTAACACCTCATACACTTGTACGCGTTATAGGTACGTCAACATGCGATGTAATGGTTGCTTCATATGACGAAATAGGAGACAAATGCATTAAAGGTATATGTGGCCAAGTCGATGGCAGTGTGATTCCAGGAATGGTTGGACTGGAAGCAGGCCAGTCTAGTTTTGGTGATGTCTACGCAATGTTTAAAAGAATTCTTGAATTCCCAGTACGCGAAATATTGCCTCAAACAATAGATGACAAACTTTCAAAAGAAGAAATAAACAATATTGTTGAAAAGACTTGTGACAAAATAATTGTTAAACTGACCGAAGAAGCAGAAAAAATTCCTATAAGCGAAAGCACTATGATAGCAACCGACTGGATAAATGGACGACGCACACCAGATGCGAATCAATTGCTAAAAGGAACGATTGCCGGGTTTACCCTTGGGACCAATGCCCCACAAGTGTTCCGCGCATTAGTTGAAGCTACTGCATTCGGTACCAAAGCCATAGTTGACAGGTTTGAAAGTGAAGGTGTTGTCATAGACAACGTTATCGGAATTGGCGGTATTGCATTGAAATCACCATTTGTAATGCAAACTATGTGTGATGTCATCAATAAGCCTATAAAGGTGTGCAATACAGATCAGGCATGTGCTCTTGGTGCAGCAATGTTTGCAGCAACAGCTGCGGGAGTGTATGATAAAGTTGAAGATGCTATCCAAAATATGAATAGCGGTTTCTCTAAAGAATATATTCCTCAGCCTGAAAACGTAAAAGCATATTCTGAACTTTATAAGAAATATATAAAACTTGGACAATTTACAGAAAAAGAGCTGTTTTAAATTATTAATAGCGTTAGCGTCTGATAACCAGGCACTGGCGCTATTTTTATAAAGTTTATTGTGAGCAGATAACAATATGTATCATTTTAGCTTCTAAAAAGGCATATTTCAACTTATAAAAGCTAGCATATTATAAGATAAAAAGCCATCTTTTAGAAAGCTATATCTAATAAATAAAAAATATCAATATTAACAATATAATTTTATCAGAAATCAAAGGATAAATGATACAACCAGCATGGCGTAAATATGCTTTCACGTAAACCTGTAATGAGCCCAATTATTCACATTAACTTTTTAGAAGTTTATATATATATTTCTTTTATTTTACCGCAAATTTAACTATCTTTGCAACTAATAAGAAGATAAATCTGAATATTCAATCCGAGCTAAAATTAACAAATTTAATACTAAAAATATAATGAACGATAAGAATCTAATGAACAAAGCAGCAGATAACATACGTATATTGGCTGCATCAATGGTTGAAAAAGCTAAATCCGGTCACCCGGGCGGTGCCATGGGAGGCGCAGACTTTATCAACGTGTTATTTTCTGAATTCTTGGTTTACGATCCAGAAAACCCATCATGGGAAGGCAGAGACCGTTTCTTCCTTGATCCAGGCCACATGTCTCCGATGTTATACAGTGCACTATGCTTACAGGGTAAATTCACTTTGGAAGAATTATCCATGTTCCGTCAATGGGGTTCTCCGACTCCGGGACATCCTGAAAGAGACATTAACCGTGGCATAGAAAACACTTCAGGCCCACTTGGACAAGGACATACATTTGCCGCTGGTGCTGCTGTAGCTGAGAAATTTCTCGAAGCAAGACTTGGTAAAGAAGTTATACAACATAAAATTTATGCATACATTTCAGATGGTGGCATTGAAGAAGAAATCTCTCAGGGCACAGGACGCTTAGCCGGTACACTAGGACTGAATAATCTCATTATGTTCTACGACTCAAACGACATACAGCTATCTACAGAATGTGGAGTTGTTATGAATGAGGACACAGAGGCAAAATATAGGTCATGGGGATGGAACGTAATCAAGATTAACGGTAATGATGTTGAAGAAATACGTGAAGCATTAAAACAAGCCCAAAAAGAAGAGCATCGCCCTACCCTAATTATTGGTAAAACAATAATGGGTAAAGGTGCGTTAAAAGAGGATGGGTCAAGCTATGAGCATAGCATTAAGACTCATGGAGCTCCACTCGGAGGCAACGCATATGTGAATACAATAAAGAACCTCGGTGGTGATCCTGAAAATCCATTCCAAATATTCCCTGAAGTTCAAGAATTATATTCAAAACGCAAAGAAGAACTAAAACAAATTGTTGCAAAACGTCATGCAGAAGAAGCAGAATGGGCTAAGGCAAATCCTGACAAGGCTTCGCAAATGAAAGAATGGTTTAGCGGCAACGCGCCTAAAGTAGATTGGAGTGCTGTAGTACAGAAAGAAGGTTCTGCTACACGCGCAGCCTCTGCAGCATGTTTGGGTGTATTAGCAGAGCAAGTACCAAATATGATTTGTTCTTCAGCAGACTTGTCTAACAGTGACAAAACTGACGGATTCTTGAAAAAGACAAAATCATTGGTAAAAGATGACTTTAGCGGTGCTTTCTTCCAGGCAGGTGTTAGCGAACTAACAATGGCATGTATGTGTATCGGTATGTATCTGCATGGCGGAGTTATCCCTGCGTGTGGTACATTCTTCGTATTCTCTGATTACATGAAACCGGCTGTACGTATGGCTGCCTTAATGGAAGTGCCTATTAAATTTATATGGACTCACGATGCGTTTAGAGTTGGTGAAGACGGACCAACACATGAGCCTGTTGAGCAAGAAGCCCAAATAAGACTGATGGAAAAATTGAAGAATCATCATGGAAAAGACAGCGTAAGAGTTTTCCGTCCTGCTGATGCTGACGAAACAACAGTATGCTGGGCAATGGCAATGGAAAATATGGAGACACCTACTGCACTTATCTTCTCACGCCAGAACATCGCTAAACTTCCAGCAGGAACCGATTATGAACAAGCACGCAAAGGTGCATACATAGTCGCAGGTTCAGATGAAGATTTTGACGTAATCCTTTTAGCAGATGGTTCAGAAGTTTCAACTTTAGTTGCTGGTGCAGAACTTCTCCGTAAAGATGGAATAAAGATCCGAATCGTTAGTGTTCCAAGCGAAGGATTATTCCGTAATCAAAGCAAAGAATACCAAGAAAGTATTCTTCCTAAGAATGCTAAAATCTTCGGTATGACAGCAGGTCTGCCTGTAACACTCGAAGGATTAGTTGGTGCAAACGGAAAAGTATTCGGTATGCCTAGCTTTGGATTCTCTGCTCCTTATAAAGTCTTAGACGAAAAGCTTGGATATACGGCAGAAAATGTTTATAAACAAGTTAAATCTTTCTTAGAGAATTAATTATGAATGTTAAAACTGTTGGAATAGCCAGCGACCACGCTGGATTTCCATTAAAAAAATATGTCATCCAATATTTGGAAGAACACGGATATAAATATAAAGACTATGGCACTTACAGTGACATGAGTTGCGATTATCCGGATTTTGCTCATCAACTGGCTGATGGTATTGAGAGTGGTGATGTATATCCTGGTATTGGCATATGCGGCAGTGGCGAAGGTATGGCAATGACATTAAATAAGCATCAAGGTGTTAGAGCCGGGTTAGCATGGTCTGCAGAAATAGGCGGACTAATCAGACAGCATAATGATGCTAATGTTATTGTACTTCCTGGTCGTTTTATTGATAATAAAACTGCCGAAAAAATTCTTGATGTATTTTTCAGCACCGATTTTGAAGGCGGTCGTCATCAGAGAAGAGTCGAAAAGATTCCTGTTAAATAAGATACACACAAATAAAAAAGGAGACGATTTTTAATCGTCTCCTTTTTTATTTGTAAATTATTGGTGTCCGGTAAAAATTGATAGTAATCATATAAGTTGCTAAACAATAGATATTTATATGGATTTTAACATTTCGGGGCTTACTTTTTGTTAGAAAGAATAAGCAAAAGCATTAATGTGATTTCTATTACAAAAAAGTAAATCTTAAGCCCTTATATTGGCAATTTAATCACTTTTAGAGATAAAATCCTTATTGCAATGTTCAGCAAAAAGTTTTAGCGGACACCAATATTTGTAAATGATAATTCTAATTTACACTTTCAATATCAAATGTCAATTGTTCTTTATCTGGATCTTTTCCAATTATAATATTATCACCATCCTTGAGTTTTCCGTCCAACAACATTTCACAAATACCATCTTCAATATAATTCTGTATTGCACGTTTCAACGGTCTTGCACCAAATTGTACGTCATAACCTTTCAAGGCAACAAATTCCTTAGCCTCATCAGATAGTTTTATACCATAGCCCAATTCTTTTGTACGATCCATCAAGCTGCGAAGCTCAATATCAATAATCTTCTTTATTGCATTAAGATCAAGTTGGTCAAATGTAATAATCTCATCAAGACGGTTTAAGAATTCTGGACTGAATTGCTTACTCAAACTCTTTTGTATGATACTGCGAGCGTACTCCTTATCTGTTTCGTTTATACTATTTCCACTTAATCCGCTTGCAGTGAAGCCAACCCCACGTCCAAATTCCTTTAACTGACGCGTTCCTGCATTACTTGTCATAATGATGACAGTATTACGGAAATCTATCAATCTACCATTTCCATCTGTGAGTCGTCCCTCGTCAAGCACCTGTAATAACATATTAAAAACATTACCATGTGCTTTTTCTATTTCGTCTAACAAAACTATTGAATAAGGATGACGTCTAACTTTTTCTGTCAACTGCCCTCCTTCTTCATAACCTACGTATCCCGGAGGAGCACCAACAAGTCGTGAGGTATTAAAGCTTTCACTGTATTCACTCATGTCTATGCGAATAAGTGCATCAGAACTGCCAAACATATATTCTGCAAGTTTTTTTGCCAAATATGTCTTACCTACACCTGTCGGACCAAGAAACATAAATGCACCTATAGGATGATTTTTCTCTTTCAATCCGACACGATTTCTCTGTATAGCTTTAACCATCTTTTCAATGGCCCGATCTTGAGCTATCACTGCAGCTTTAAGTTCTTTGCCCATATTCTTAAGACGCATACTTTCAGCTTCAGCCATTCTCTGTACAGGTACACCTGTTATCATTGAAACAACATCAGTGACATCATTTTCTGTTATTTCATCACGACTACCAATTTCATTATTAGCCCATTTCTCTTGTAAATCAGAAAGCTCTGCCTCAAGTTCTGTCTGCTTGTCACGATAACTAGCAGCCAATTCAAAATTTTGATTTCTTACTGCAGCCTGTTTTTTACTTTTCACATCATTAATTTCTTTCTCCTTTTCTCCTATTTCCGGAGGCATTTGAGCATGCTGCAGGTGGACACGAGCCCCAACTTCATCAAGAACGTCTATTGCCTTATCAGGAAAGAATCTATCATTAACATATCTGTCTGTCAATTTGACACACGCCAAGATGGCATCATCAGTATAAGTAACATGATGATGGTTTTCATAACGTTCCTTAATATTATTCAAGATAGCAATTGTCTCTTCAGAAGTGGTGGGCTCAACGATAACTTTCTGAAATCTGCGCTCTAATGCTCCGTCTTTCTCTATTGAATTGCGATATTCATTTAAAGTTGTCGCACCTATACATTGTATAGTTCCCCTTGCCAAAGCAGGCTTTAGTATGTTAGCAGCATCCATAGAACCGGGAGTTGAACCTGCTCCTACTAACGTATGAATTTCATCAATAAATATAATTACATCTGGATTCTGTTCGATCTCCTTAATTAATGCACGTATACGTTCTTCAAACTGACCACGATATTTTGTTCCGGCAACAATTGCGGTCATATCAAGATTAATAATACGCTTATTGAATAATACAGGAGATGTATGATGCTTATAAATCAATTGTGCCAGTCCTTCGACAATAGCGCTTTTTCCTACTCCTGGCTCACCTATTAATATCGGGTTATTTTTCTTTCTACGGCACAATATTTCTATAACACGCTGAATTTCACGTTCACGTCCAACCACCGGATCGAGTTTACCTTCAGCTGCACATTTAGTAAGATCCGTACCAAAACTATCTAATACCGGAGTCTTACCCTGTACCCTATGCGCACTTGTTGCTGTACTCTGCTGATTTGACTTCTGCGAATTTCCGCCATTAATACTGAGCATACCATCATCATCATCGTCTTTATCCGGCATATCAATACCATCATTAGTTGTATAGCCTGATTTTTTTTGAAAATAAGCTAAAGCGTCTTCGTAATTCATGTTGTTAAATTCTAAAACTTCTTTTGCACCATTATTTGCATGATCATGCAAAATGGCTAATAACAAATGTTGTTCGTCAACCATCTGACGAGACTGTATACGAGCCTCCAGCACAGCAAGTTTTAATATGTTGCTGGCTTTCTCGTTTAAAACAAGTTCCTGAGTATTTAAAGGTTGCATAAAATCATCATCTCGCACCTTCTGCTCCAACTCATTTTTTACAGACTGTAAATTAATATCTAATTTCAAGAATAATTCATGCACAGGGCCATTCTTGTCACGCAGTATGCCAAGCAACAAATGCTCTGGACCTACTGTTCTGCTAGCAAGCCTTACTGCTTCTTCTCTACTGAATGCCAGTATTTGAGATACTTTTGGTGAAAACTGACTGGTCATGTATTATTTATTTCCTATTATAATAATTATTTGCATGCAAAGATAAACATTTTATTTCATACAAATATTATGCCATGTTTCATTTTCTCAAATCAACACTAAAGTTTAATCATTTAACAATTATGTATAAATAATGGTAAAAGGTTAGCATCTAGTGATTTGCAGATTTCGTAGCTATGTAAAACATATATATAATTATAAATCAATAAAACCCCTTATTTCTTAAAAAATATAGAATACAAAATTTGTTTTTGCCTGAATTTTTATTATCTTTGCGCCCATATTTACAAAAAAATTATGGCAACAACATTATTAACACCAGATTATATTTTTGAATCTAGTTGGGAAGTTTGCAATAAAGTCGGAGGTATATATACAGTTCTTTCTACAAGAGCAAAAACCTTGCAGAATCTACTGAAAAACAAAATTATTTTTATCGGTCCAGATGTAATAAAAGAAGAAAATCCTTATTTCACAGAAGATAATAAGATATTTTCTGATTGGAACGCACAAACTAAAAAAGAAGGCCTTGTTCTTAAAATAGGAAGATGGAATGTACCAGGACGACCTATTGCAATATTAGTAAATTTCAATCAATTTTACAAAGATAAAAACTCCATTTATACTTGGACATGGGAACATTTTCAAGTAGATAGCCTTCATGCATATGGAGACTATGATGAAGCATCGATGTTCTCTTACGCTGCAGCGAAAGTTGTTGAAAGTTTCTACAATTTCTACTTAGATGAATCAAAAAAAGTCATTTATCACGGAAATGAGTGGATGACAGGACTTGGATTATTATACTTGAGCTATAAAATTCCACAAATAGCCACTGTATTTACAACCCATGCAACTAGCATAGGAAGAAGTATTGCAGGAAACAACAAGCCGCTTTATGACTATCTATTTGCATACAATGGCGATCAGATGTCTAACGAACTAAATATGCAAAGTAAACATTCTATAGAGAAACAAACTGCAAAATACGCAGATTGCTTTACTACAGTCAGTGAAATTACTGCAAATGAATGTAAAGAACTACTTGACAAACCTGTAGATTTTATTTTGCCCAACGGCTTTGAAAATGACTTTGTACCCAAAGGAGCCGAATTCAACAAGAAAAGAGAAATTGCACGTGAACATATACTTAACGTAGCCAATGCATTATTAGGTACTAATTTAGACAACAATACACTTATTGTGTCTACAAGCGGAAGATATGAATTTAGGAACAAAGGTGTTGACGTATACATTGAAGCTATGAACAGACTTCAGAGAGACAACCGCCTAAACAAGAATGTTCTTGCATTCATCGAAGTTCCAGGATGGGTAGGCGAACCGCGAGAAGACTTAAAAGATCGTCTGATATCAGGAAAGAAATACGATACACCTTTACCCGTGCCGATGATAACGCACTGGCTTCACAACATGAGTCAGGACAATGTTTTGAATATGTTAAAGTTCCTGGATATGCAAAATAAAAAGGAAGACAAAGTTAAGCTTATCTTCTTACCATGTTACCTTAATGGTGCAGATGGAATTTTTAACATGAAATACTATGATTTAGTATTAGGTAATGATATTTGCATCTATCCCTCATATTATGAGCCATGGGGATATACTCCATTAGAGTCTATTGCATTTAAAGTACCATGCATAACATCTGATTTAGCCGGCTTTGGATTATGGGTAAACTCTGAAATTGGCAGATATGGCGAAATAAGCGATGGAGTTAAAGTTATTCATAGAACAGATTATAACTATTCTGAAGTTGCTGATAAAATAAAAGACACTGTTGCAGAATTTTCAAACATGTCAGAATTACAAATAAAGAAAGCTCGCAACAATGCAGAAAAACTATCAAAGAAAGCTCTTTGGAATAATTTTATAAAGTATTACTATCAAGCTTACGACTTTGCATTAAGACGAGCAGAGTCAAGAAAGCAATAGACTATTATACATTGAATATATTTAAACTCAAATAAACGATGAAAATAAAAGCAGACTATGTCAACGCTCCACAATGGAGAGAGATGACGGTAAAATCAAGATTACCGGAACAATTAAAATGTTTGGATGAACTTGCTCACAATATGTGGTGGGCATGGAACTATGAAGCAAGAGACTTGTGGCGCAGTTTAGATGAAAAACTCTATGAAGAAGTTGGTCACAATCCTGTTGTTTTACTAGAACGTCTCAGCTATGATAGAAAAGAGGAAATTGTCGGTAACAAAACGATAATGAAAAAAGTTAAGGACGTATACTCTAAATTTCGCAAATATATGGACGTTAAGCCAAATTCTAAACGCCCATCTGTTGCGTATTTCAGTATGGAATACGGAATTAATCAAGTTCTAAAAATATATTCTGGAGGTTTAGGAATGCTTGCAGGCGACTACCTTAAAGAAGCCTCTGACAGCAATGTTGACATGTGTGCAGTTGGTTTTCTTTATCGCTATGGCTATTTCAAGCAGTCCCTAAGCATGGATGGACAACAAATAGCAAATTATGAAGCACAGAACTTCAACTCACTTCCTATTGTACGTCAACTTGACGCTGAAGGAAATCCGCTAGTTGTAGATGTACCTTACATGAATTATCAAGTTCACGCTTATGTATGGAGAGTTAATGTAGGACGTATTCCTCTTTATCTGCTCGATACAGATAATGAGATGAACTCTGACTTCGACAAACCAATAACACACTCTCTGTATGGTGGTGATTGGGAAAATCGTCTGAAACAAGAAATATTGTTGGGTATCGGAGGTATATTGACTCTTAAAAAACTCGGTATAAAGAAAGACGTATATCACTGCAACGAAGGACATGCAGCATTATGCAACTTACAACGCTTGTGCGACTATGTTCAAAGTGGATTAACATTCAACCAAGCAATGGAACTAGTACGTGCATCATCTCTTTACACCGTACACACTCCAGTTCCTGCCGGTCATGACTATTTTGACGAAGGACTTTTTGGTAAATATATGGGTGGATACCCATCTATTCTTGGAATATCATGGGATGAATTTATCGGAATGGGCCGTACAAATCCTGATGACCATAACGAAAAATTCTGTATGTCAACATTTGCATGCAACACATGCCAAGAGGTTAATGGTGTAAGTAAATTGCACGGATGGGTAAGCCAGAAAATGTTCTCTGGAATATGGAAAGGCTACTATCCAGAAGAGAATCATGTTGGTTACGTGACAAATGGCGTTCACTTCCCGACATGGGCAGCAACTGAATGGCGTAAATTGTATGCACAATATTTTGATTCATCTTTCATGTCAGACCAGAGTAATGAAGATATTTGGCATGCAATCTATAAGGTTCCTGATGATGTCATTTGGGATACAAGAATGACATTAAAGAAGAAACTCACTGATTACATACGTGATAAGTTCCGTGAAACTTGGCTTAAGAACCAAGGCGACCCTTCAAGAGTTGTATCTCTACTAGAGAAAATTAATCCTAATGCTCTGATGATCGGTTTCTGCCGTCGCTTTGCCACATACAAACGTGCACACCTTCTCTTTACAGATCTCGATCGTCTTGCCAAAATAGTTAATGATCCTGAACATCCAGTACAATTCCTCTTCTCAGGAAAAGCTCATCCTGCAGATGGAGCCGGACAAGGACTTATCAAGAAGATATTCGAAATAAGCCAGCGTCCAGAATTCCTCGGAAAGATAATATTCCTTGAAGATTACGATATGCAATTGGCACGTCGTCTTGTTTCTGGTGTGGATATTTGGATGAATACCCCAACACGTCCATTAGAAGCATCTGGTACATCAGGTGAAAAAGCAGAAATGAATGGTGTTGTCAACTTATCAGTTCTTGACGGATGGTGGCTTGAAGGTTACCGTGAAGGAGCCGGATGGGCACTGACAGAGAAACGTACATATAAGAATCAAGGCTATCAAGATCAGTTGGATGCAGCAACAATCTATGGTTTACTTGAAAATGAAATTATACCTCTATACTATAACAAGAATGAAAAAGGTTATAGCGAAGGCTGGATTAAGGTTATAAAGAACTCGATTGCCACAATTGCTCCTCATTACACAATGAAGAGACAGTTGGATGACTACTATGATAAGTTCTATACAAAAGAGGCTGTTCGTTTCAAAAAACTTTCTGCAAACGACAATCGTTTGGCAAAAGACATAGCACAGTGGAAAGAAAGTGTAGCTGAACGCTGGGATTCAATACATGTTGTTTCAAAAGAATCTATGTTCCCGAATACAGGAATGGAAACAGGAGTAGCCTATAAGATAAGATACGTTATCGACGAACAGGGCTTAAATGATGCCATTGGACTAGAATTCGTTTCTGTAATTTCAGACAAGAATGGCGAAGAACGCATATCAAATGTATTCCCATTCAAACTTGTAGGACATGAAGGAAACCTATATACATTTGAAGCAATTGTTGAAGCATCAGAAGCTGGTACATACAGAACTGCGGTAAGAATGTATCCTAAGAATAGTGAACTGCCTCATCGTCAGGACTTCTGCTACGTAAAATGGCTTGATTAATTATCGAATATAGAACGAATAAATAATATAAACGGGATAAAACATTATTTGATTTTATCCCGTTTTATATTAATAAAAAAAATCCAACATAAAAAAGTTCTTGTATAAACATCAATGATATACAAGAACTATACATACCAAAAATCAATCAATATTAAGCTAACATTTTACTCATGTATTTTCTAATAACCTTGCGCGCACTCCCCAATTTGTTCTCAACACTTTTATAATTCATGTTCAACATTTTTGATATTTCGGAAACTTCCAAATCATCATATATATTCATTCGATAAATCTTACGTTGGTTCTCATTTAATCTCTGAATACCAAAATCCAACACCTCTATTATATCTGCAACTGTATATTTTGATGAATCATCACAAGATGTTATATCTGTTTTTGAAACAACATAATAAGAATAATCATTAACATACTTCTTATGACGATAATAATCGTATATCAAATTTCGTGCAATAGTATAAACCAAATTTGAAAGAGTCTCTTCTGTCAGCATTCTGTCTATTGACAATAATTTTATAAACACATTTTGTACGATATCATCTGCAGACTCTTTTTCCTTAATTCTACTTACAACAAAAGCCCGCAAATCATTAAAATGCTCTTTATAAAATTTGCCAATTGTAGAAAATTTAGTTTCAAGTTGTTCCATAGCATTACATTAGCTTTATATCTACAAAGATACTTTATTTATAATTATACCTACAATAAATACACTTATTTATTCTCGGCTTATACAAATTCAAATTATTTTGCAACATCCATGCAACCAAAATAAGCTACAGCAATAATTATTAAACGTTATTATAATCGGACAGACATTCATGCCGATTCAATTAGTAAGACATCATAACATAGCGTTCAATTCACGTATCAATATAGACTAAGGAAACAAAACAATTGGTTATAATAACAACATGCTATCTTTACTCGAACGGCAATAAAAGTTTCTTAATATTGAAATGCAACACACTCACAATATGTATTGAAGTTTCATGACTTGAGATTACCACCGATTCATTTTTGCACATTAAATTAGACCACAAAAGTAAAAATTCAAAAACCATTGACTTTAAAATGCTAATACAAAACAACAATCCAATTGTTTAAGAGCATGGTTTGTCTACTTTACAGAATAGTTGGGACATTTTATTTTTAATAAAAGAATACTATATAAATAGACAAAACATGAAACGGTTCAATAATTTATGGCACAATATTTGCATTAGTATTTAACGATTAATTAAAACAAAAAATACAACAAAAATATATATAACTATGCAAAAAGGAAATATTGGGGTTACAACTGAAAACATATTCCCCGTCATCAAAAAATTCTTGTATTCAGACCATGAAATATTCCTTCGCGAAATGGTAAGTAATGCCGTTGACGCAACACAAAAAATAAAAACTCTTGCAGACAAAGGAATATTCAAAGGTGAACTTGGTGACCTGACAGTACGTGTTTCGCTTGATGAAAAGAATAAGACACTGACTATCAGTGACCGAGGCATAGGTATGACTGAAGAGGAAATTGACAAATATATTAATCAAATTGCTTTCTCCGGAGTTAATGACTTCTTGAACAAATATAAAGATAATGCCAATGCCATTATCGGACATTTCGGACTTGGATTCTACAGTTCGTTTATGGTAAGTAACAAGGTTGAAATCATTACAAAAAGTTACAAAGAAGATGCTAAGGCTGTAAAATGGACTTGTGACGGAAGTCCTGCATACGAAATAGAAGATGCAGAGAAGGCAGACAGAGGATCTGATATCATACTTCATATTGATGATGACTGCAAAGAATTTCTAGAGAAAGCACGCATACAGGCTTTGTTGAACAAGTATTGCAAATTTATGCCTGTTCCTGTTGCCTTTGGTAAGAAGACTGAATGGAAAGACGGAAAGCAAGTTGAGACAGATAAAGACAACATTATAAATGATGTTGAGCCTTTATGGACAAAGACACCAAGCACACTGAAGGATGAGGATTATAAGAAGTTCTATAATGAACTGTACCCCATGCAGGATGAGCCTTTGTTCTGGATTCACCTAAATGTGGATTATCCGTTTAATCTTACCGGTATTCTGTATTTCCCCCGCATAAAGTCTAATATCGACTTACAGCGCAATAAGATACAGCTATACTGCAACCAAGTATTTGTCACAGATCAGGTTGAAGGCATTGTTCCTGAATTCCTTACATTGCTTCATGGTGTTATAGATTCACCAGACATTCCATTGAACGTTAGCCGTAGCTATCTGCAAAGTGACAGTGATGTCAAGAAGATTTCAACTTACATTACAAAGAAAGTTGCAGACAGACTTAACAGTATATTCAAGGAAAACCGTAAGGAATATGAAAGCAAATGGGACGACTTGAAGCTATTCATAAATTATGGTATGTTGTCTCAAGAAGATTTCTATGATCGTGCAAAAGACTTTGCGCTGTTGAAAGATGTTGATGGCAAATACTTTACATTTGAAGAATACAAGCAACTCATAAAAGACGGACAAACTGATAAAGACGGACAACTGATTTATCTATACGCAAACAACAAGGAAGAGGAGTATTCATACATTGAAGCCGCCAAAGACAAAGGCTATAGTGTATTACTACTCGATGGTCAGCTTGATGTTCCTGTTGTTTCAATGCTTGAACAGAAATTCGAAAAGAGCAGATTTATGCGCGTAGACAGTGATATCATAGACCGACTCATTGTTAAAGAGGATGTCAAAAAGACAGAACTTGATAGCGATAAAGCAGACAATCTGTCAGCTGCATTCCGTTCACAAATGCCAAAACTCAACAAAGTTGAATTTAACATAGAAGTTCAGGCACTTGGAGAAAACAATATGCCTGTAATGATTACTCAAAGTGAATATATGCGCAGAATGAAAGACATCAGCCGTTTCCAAAGCGGAATGAGTTTCTATGCTCAGATGCCTGACAGCTATAGTCTGGTGCTGAATAGCGACCATCAGCTTATCAAGAACATTCTCGATGATGAAACAAGCAAATGCAATGATGCTCTTACTCCAGTAATTAGCGAAATCAAAGGACAGCAGGCTCGTCTTGCAGCATTACATCAAAATCAAAGCAAGAAAAAACCTGAAGAAATCACTCAGGAAGAGAAAGATGACCTTTCAAATACAGAGAAGACATTGAACGAGCAGCGCGAGAAAAAGAATCAGATTATTGCAGACTATGCAAAAGACAATAAGATTGTACATCAGCTTATTGACTTAGCATTGCTTCAGAACGGCATGCTGAAAGGTTCTGCTCTCGATGCATTCATTAAGAGATCTGTTTCATTGATTAAATAATTTATCACATAGCGTAAATATAAAGAATAAACTTATATTTGGGATTATTCTAATAAAACAATACCCGGACATTAATAATTTTCATAATGTCCGGGTATTTTTATACTATTATTGATAAAGGTAAAACTACCGAATCTTCACCTACAAATAAAGGTACATATATTACCAGGAAAAAACTCATTGAGTTTAATCCAAAAACTCAATGGATTTCATATCAAAAACCACTGAATTACGCAACGTAAATAAGTTATTTTATATTCTTATATGCCAAGAGGATTATTTAATGACTATACATTTTTAAGTATAATCGTATTTCATTATAATCAACAGTAGGTCCCAACTCAGAATATATATCACCGACAGAAGTGTTTTCTGTATGGCTTGACATATATGACTTTAGCATAACCAAATGCTGTTCAGGAATAATTTTAGAAATGTCGATATCCCCTTTCTCAACATATCTGGCTATATGGCCGAATATTGTTCCATAGACAAGTCCGCGTTCTTTTGCTATCTGTTCAATTGACTTACCAGAAGAAAACATATCAAAACTTACTTTATATGTTGGAACACGTGGTTCCTTCACTGCTTTCGGCTTTTTTATACGATTTAATTTTGTTGAGTTATCATCAAGACTCAACAATATATTTGATTTTACATGAAGATAATCAGAAATAGAAAACTTTGTTTCTGTATCTTCTGCATGCATGAGCAGTTTTTCCTTAAGTATAAAATCTTTATAGAAAACTCCATAACGATCGTCAAATTGTTTCTTGACTGCTTTATTCTCTATCTCAACCTTTGTCTTGTTACAAAGCAATGTAAATGGCTTTATTGCTCTAACAAAATATGCAGCAGCCTTATGTATCCTGCCTTGAATCTCATCGTTGCTGATATCTTGTACATTGTTCAACATTCTTAAATATTGTGCTCTAAAACGATGTGACACATCAATAATATCGTCAAACAATAAAGCAGCCTGTTTGTATTCTTCCAACAATTTGGGATATTTTTTATAAAGATGTTCGTCAAGCGTCCTCAGCACCATATTAAACGACGAACGCATCACAGTAAAATTAAACAATTCATCAAGAAGTTGAATTATGTATGAATTATGAAGTTCTGCCAATGTTTCTACTGTAGGCACACGTTCCTCAATAGTATTTATATACGTATCCAATGTTCTGTCGCAAACAATGGCATCACGCTGCAATGGTTCACTGAGCACTATGCCCTGAAGTGTCCTGCAACGGCTCAAAGCCACATATGTCTGCCCGTGGGCAAACGAATGAGACACATCAATTATGGCATGCTCAAAGGTAAGTCCCTGACTTTTATGAATAGTTATTGCCCAAGCCAAACGTAACGGATATTGCCGGAAAACGCCCTCAACAGTTTCTTTAATTTCTTTTGTTACATCATCAAGAGTATATTTTGAATTTGTCCATTCAGACTTTTCAAGACCAAAACTTTCTCCTCCATTCTTACCACGTACAATAATATGTGTGTCATCAAGCGAAACAACTTCGCCTATCATTCCGTTAAAGAATCTTTTTTCAGGATCATTCTTGATAAACATTATCTGAGCACCTTGTTTTAACACAAGATTATCATCAGCAGGATAAGAAGTCTCAGGAAAATCACCTTCAACTTCAGCCTTGAAAACATATTCTTTTGAAGGCAATAGCGACAACTCCTTATCATTAATCATTTGCGCTGGATAATTGTGAGTAGTCAAACGGATATAATCACTTTTCTTGTCTGGTACAAAATCTGGAATATAGCGTTTGTTGAGAATGGCCAAGGTTTCATCTGTAGCACGATTCTCACGTATCTGATTCAATATTGATATGAAATCCTCATCCTGCTGCCTGTAGACAGTCTTTAATTCAACTGTATGATAATTTGCGGCATTAAGAACATTGCTTGAGAAAAAATATGGCGTAGAATAAAACTTACTCAACATGCTCCATTCATCATCCTTTATAACAGGAGCAAGCTGCTGTAAATCTCCAATCAACAACAGCTGAACACCTCCAAAAGGCTTGTCGTGCTCACGATACCGCCTCATGACAGAGTCTATGGCGTCAAGGAGGTCGGCACGTACCATACTTATTTCGTCGATAACAAGCAAATCCATTGTACGGATTATATTCCGTTTTACTTTGCTAAAGCGATAATATTTTTGCTCTTCTCCACCAAAAGTCGCACCCGGAACGTAAGGTGACAGAGGTAATTGAAAAAATGAATGAATTGTAACACCGCCTGCATTTATGGCAGCAATCCCGGTAGGAGCCAATACAATCAAACGTTTAGTAGATTTTTCTCTTACATCTTTTAGAAAAGTAGTTTTGCCTGTTCCGGCCTTTCCGGTTAGAAAAAGATTTGCTCCTGTGTTTTCTATTATATCCCAAGCCATTGACAGCTCGGAGCTTGCATTAGTCATAGTATTTAAATTAAATAAGAATATGTATTTACAGAAGAAAACAAAAAAGGCGCGGAACATTCACCACGCCTCTCTATATTTGCCTTCTTCCTTGTCCTTAAGCATACTGAGATACGAGTTGTATCTGCTTTCTGAAATATAATGTTCTTCAACAGCTTTTCGTACCGCACAGCCAGGCTCATGAGTATGCGTGCAATTATTAAAGCGGCAACCTTTGGAGAACTTAAAAATCTCCTTAAAATATCCGCAAATCTCTTCTGGTTCCATATCAAAAGTTCCAAAACCCTTTATTCCTGGAGTGTCAATAACCCATCCTCCATAAGAAAGAGGCAACATCTCACTAAATGTCGTGGTATGCATTCCTGTATTATGCGCTTCACTAATTTGAGCTGTACGCAAGTTTAAGCCAGGAATAATATGGTTAAGCAATGTGCTCTTTCCCACTCCACTATTGCCGCTAAACAATGTTACCTTATCTTTCAGCAATGGCTTAAGACAGTCAAGTGTATTGCTGTCTAACGCAGACACTTCAAAGCATGAATAACCGATAGTTTCATAAAGCGTCACCATCATCTTCTGATATTTTAATTCATCGTCTGACAATAAATCAGACTTATTAAAAACCAAAGATACTGGTACACGATAAGCCTCAGCAGAAGCAAGAAACCTGTCAATAAACGTTGTGGAAGTTTCTGGATAATTTACTGTAACTACCAAAAACGCCTGATCAACATTTGCGGCAATAATATGACTTTGCTTTGAAAGATTTGGCGATTTTCTTATAATATAATTTCGGCGATCTTCGATGTCTGTAATAAAAGCGGTACCCTCCTGATTGCAGATTATTTCAACATGGTCACCCACAGCAACCGGATTGGTGCTGCGGATGCCCTTTAGCCGAAAGTTTCCTTTGATTTTACATTCTACAGTGCGTCCTTCTTCGGTCTTTACAGAATACCAACTACCTGTATTTTTTATTACAAGTCCTCTCACTGCCGTTACACTGTCATTATTTCTTTGTTCTTTGCTGCAAGCAAATCATCAATTTTCTTTATAAACTTATCGTGGATTTTCTGCAGTTCAGCTTCAGCGTCCTTTTCATTATCTTCAGAAAGACCGTCCTTGATAGCCTTCTTCAGCTTGTCCTTTACGTCAGAACGTACGTTACGGACTTCCACTTTGGCTTTTTCTCCGATTTTGTTACACTGCTTAGCCAGTTCTTTACGGCGCTCCTCTGTAGGCTGTGGTATTCCAAGTCTGATTATCTCGCCATTATTTTCAGGAGTAATACCAACATCAGAATCCATAATAGCTTTCTCTATGTCCTTAATCATCTTTTTGTCCCAAGGACGTATCGCAATGGTACGGGCATCAGGAGTTGAGACATTAGCTACTTGGTTCAGAGGAACCATAGAACCGTAAGAATCGACTCTTATACCATCAAGAATGGCTATATTAGCGCGTCCTGCGCGTATACGTGACAACTGTTCATCAAGGAACATGGCTGCCATCTCCATTCTTTCTTCACTTTCTTTTAATGTTGCCTTAACGTCTAACATATATCTTTATTTTTTGTTACAAAATTAAATGTCAAAATCTAAGATTAAACAAAACATGATGCTAATGTCCGCTTCAATTTATCATCAGCAATTCACTTTATTCAGTTCGACATTCACCATGTTAGTCAATTCTACAAACTGCGCTATCGTCAGTTGCTCAGGTCTTTTCGTCATTATGGGCTGACTATAAAATCCGTCATCAGTAACATTATCCAATATCTGCTTTAGGGATACACGAAGCATCTTTCTTCTCTGATTGAACACTGCCTTGACAACCCGTCGGAATAACTGCCAGTCGCAGCCTAAATCAGTAACGTTATTACGTGTTATGCGGATTACTGCACTCTTAACTTTTGGCGGAGGATTAAAAACATTTTCGTCTACAGTAAACAGATACTCAACATCATACCATGCCTGTATCAATACGCTTAATATTCCATACGCCTTTGTGCCTGGAGCAGATGCCATGCGCTGAGCAACTTCACGCTGAATCATACCCGTACAACAAGGAATTAAATCCTTGTTATCCAACATCTTAAAGAATATTTGTGAGGAAATATCATATGGATAATTACCTGTCAGAACAAATTTTCTTCCGCTAAAGACAGTTGTAAGATCCATCCTCAAAAAATCTTCACCGATTATATTATCTCTTAATGCCGGATATTTTTCATTAAGATATGCGACAGACTCGGAATCAATTTCAACAACTTTGACATCTCTTTCCTTTGCAGTGAGATACTGAGTTAAGACTCCCATTCCCGGACCAACCTCCAATATTGGAATATCAGGACACGCATCTACCGTATCAGCTATTGCCTTTGCAATATTAAGATCTGTCAAAAAATGCTGTCCTAAATTTTTCTTTGGTCTGACTGTTCTCATATCTTGATTTTATTTCTGCAAAAATAAATAATTATTTTGCAATATCTATAGAAATTAAAAGAAAAAAATGACATTATACATGATTTATAAGGTTATACAAGCTATACTGTAACTTATTTTAGCCTTTTTGCCCAGACAAATAGCGCAAATATGACATCATTCAAAGTATTTAATGAGCATTTAAACAAGACTTATAATAACACTTTGTTCCAACATAGCATATTATAAAAAATAAAACCATACTTTTTGGATTATAAAAGGTATGGTTTTACGATGTAAAAGGCAACAAATTAAGCCTCAAAACATATGCTTTTAAATTATAATTATTTGCATATCAAAAGCACTATTCTATTAATATATTGCTTTTTTTATTTTGCAATGACACCTATAATAATATTAATTATTTCAATATGAAAGTGCAATTCAAACATTCACAATATGCTTTAACGCAGTTCTTTAATAAATCCGTGCCTGTAAGCATAAAGCAATTTTTGCAATTCTACAATCTGTTTTTTCAAATCACGACCAATATCAGTGTCGGCAACAAGCATTCTATGGGCAGACATTTCCACTATTTGTGTAGTGCTTTTAATATCAGATCCACGCAAAATAGCATCTTCAGTACTTGTAAAAGGCTCATGCTGCACCAGTTGGAATCCACGACTATGATAAACTAGAGTATATCCTGCAATGCCTGTCTCTGCATGATATGCCTGAGAAAAGCCTCCGTCAATGACCATAAGCTTACCATTTGCCTTTATCGGATTCTCACCATTTGCCACATGTACAGGCACATGACCATTAATGATATGCCTGTTCGGACCATTAACTCCAAAGGCATCCAAGATAGCATCACATTCTTTTTCGTCAGCCCTAAGTTTAAAATAATTTCCTTTTTCTTCCTTATATGTTGATTTATCAGTAAGGAAATAACGTTCAAATGTTGCCATTTTTGACTTGTCAAACAACACTGAATCACGACCACACCAAAGATAAAGGAAATAATCAACGGCAAATTCTTTTTCCTGAGGATCAGAGTCATTCTGAAAAGCGTTCCTTATTACCTGCTCTGTGTGGTTCATCAGTTCACGACCTTTATATTTTTGTCCATTATAAAGCTCAACTTCCTTAAGACTGCCATCATCATTCAATGGTATTGACGCATGAAAAAGAAGATTATCATTTATAATAGTATACAAAGAACCATGACTCAACATCAGTCTGATATGCTTATGAAGTTTCTCATTTACAGTAAAAGAATGATGAAGTCTCTTCATTAATGTCTGTTCTTCTGGAGTCAATTGGTATGGAGAAGCCGGATTTATTGTCGGAAAGCAACAACTCTTCATATCGTAAGACTTTCCGTCTATCTCACATGTTGCATTATTATAATCAATTTTTTCCAACAGAAGGCGGTCCTGCATATTCCATTCAGGATGGCGTTGTATTATGGCAGCCTCAACTTTAAACTGAATAACCGTTATCGCCTTATGCATCAATGCTGTAAGATGTTTTGTCTTTTCATCAATATCCGCACTTCCACCATTTGTCTTGGGCATAAACTCCTCACACGGATCATCCGCATAATGCTCCATGGCAAAAGTTGCAAGAGGCACAAGATTGATACCATATCCTTCCTCAAGCGTTACGAGATTGGCATAACGCAATGATAAGCGTATCACATTACAAATGCAGGCGTCATTTCCTGCACATGCACCCATCCAAAGGATATCATGATTTCCCCATTGTATGTCCCAATTATGATAACTGCTTAACACATCCATAATATTATGTGCGCCAGGACCACGGTCATAGACATCGCCCAATATATGCAAGAGATCTATAGCCAAGCGCTGGATAACATGTGATATTGCTATAATAAAGTCATCAGCACGTCCTGTTGTTATTATAGTGTCAATAATGACATTTACATAAGCAGCTTTGTCGACATCATCCGAACGTTCATGAAGAAGTTCCTGAATAATATAAGAGAAATCTTTTGGCAATGATTTTCTAACCTTGGAACGTGTATATTTACTTGAAACATCACGACAGACTCTCACAAGCTGATGTATCGTAACATGATACCAATCCTCAAGTTCTGGTTCACTCGCCTTGACTAATTCAAGTTTCTCTTCCGGATAATATATTAGCGTGCAAAGTTCTTTCTTTTCAGACTCACGCAATTCATTTCCAAAAATCTCATTTACTTTACGTTTAATATTGCCTGACGCATTTTTCAGTACATGCTGAAAAGATTTATACTCTCCATGTAGATCTGCCAAGAAATGTTCTGTTCCTTTTGGCAAATTCAATATAGCCTGCAAATTGATAATCTCGGTACTGGCATCAGCTATCGTAGGAAATGTCTGAGACAAAAGCTGCAAATACCTTATATCATTTTCAATTTCATAATGCATGGTTTTCATTGTATATTGGCTTTAAAAAACATTTTTCTTAATTTACTTGTTCCACTGTCTTCAAGAGGCTCTATAAACATGAAGCCTTCCCCCAAGCCATATCGCTCTTTCATTATCTGAAAAAGACGGGCCGTGTCTTTCTTCATGCCAGACTCACGAATTTTATTATATAACAAAACTTCGTCATAATTATTGTATTTCAAGCAACGATATAAATCTATCACATCTGCCCTCCTTATATATCTATCATTCCGTAAGGCATACAAAATAGATGCAATCATTACGCAAATATTCCTTTCTACTTCAGATAAACTTGTGTCAGATTTAAATTTAGATATGCGTCTGGAATCTGTAACAATTTGAGGATGTGCTGTTGGCAAACAAAACAGACTACATATATCTTCTTGTAAAAATGGTTGAGACAAATTATAATATTTAACACCTGACAATACGTTTTCCAATATTCCTTCATTCATAGAATGCAAAAGAATTCTTCTCCAAGAACTAATTGTAAGCGAATCAAATAAACTCTTATTGTTGTCAGATGAGTCTAAGACTTTAGTATTTCCGTCTACACCAGCAGTCATGAGTATATCTTCAATGATACAATCATCATTATTCATACACATAAAAGGATTGCTGTCTAACACCACCTGATAAGCACTCAACATTTCATCAGACATTATATCAGCAGATTTACCACAGACATGACTAAATGCTTCAACATTTATAACATGCCTATACTCCCGACCACATTTGGCTGAATATATATCATATTCAGATTCTACTTGATTTTCATTTATTTTACCAAGATCCACATGATGAGTTTCCTTAATCTCAGACTTTAGCCCAAGCATTTTACAAACCCAACTTGGAAATCCTATAAAATCAGAAATGCTCAGCACCTCATTGTCACATACAGAATGAAAAGAATTTGCATGCGACATGATATAACGTTGATAAACAAGTACTTTAATAAACTTTTTAAGCCAATATCTATCAAATACATGCCACGACTCCAATTGCCGGTCAAAAGTTATTATCGCAGGAATACGATATTTTTCACAACGCCTTAAAAAATAATAAGCATATATGCTCCAACAAGCATGTATATGAACTATATCAGGATGTATTTCAGACAAGAACCGGTCAAAAGAAGAATGCCGACCGCCAAACATATTCCTCAAAGGAGAAAACTTATGAATATGTACGTTTCCCATTTCTATGTCTGGATGGTCAGCACACAACAAATGAACGTCTGCACTTTCTGCCATAGCTTTAATTAAAGCCAACTTATACTGAAGACCAACCGACTTGGCTATATCAGCAAAATGCGGTATAAAATGCAAGACTCTCATAATTTCTAAGATTTATGACTTATATACTCATATTTATCAGACATTCTGTAACGGAATGCAGATTTCATATTATGCCATACCAATGCAAGCTCAAACGGAATAACTTTCCACAAGCTGACATGGGTATTAAATAATCCCATCACACGCTTTGCACTGAGTATCCTAACAATAAATGGAACAACAAGTGCGATAAATGAAAATGGAATAACAAGTAAGTTATAACATAATACTGAATATATCACAGACGAAACAGCGAAAAGCAAGCAAATATAAAGAAAAAACATATCCATATTAAAAATTAGTCTATGTTTAAAACTTCTAAGAAGATGCTTTCTTGTTTCAACATAAAACATGTTTTTATTTTTCCATGTTTTTCTTGAAGGAGCCTCTTCAATCAACATACAATCCGGAGATATTGCTATCGCAGTATTACCAAAGTCAGAATACTTATTCACCAGAAAATCATATTCGCCTCTGACATATTTCAGATTTCCCTGAAAACCGCGTGCTTCCATAAAGACACTTTTTCTGAATAATAGATTATTACCGCAAGTGCTGTAAGCTATACCCTTGGAAGCCTCATACATAAACGCATATTCTCTATGCAGACGGCTAAATATTTTAAATTTACTTGCATCGTCTGAATAGTTGCTATACCCTATAACAAGACTGACACCATTTCTACACTTTGAAGTCATACTGGCAATCCACTTGTCTGAATTTGGCTTACATACAGCATCTGTCAACAATATCATGTCATTCTTCGCGGCCTTAACACCTAAAGTTATTGCAAGTTTTCGTCTACTCATATAGCGCGAAGTGTCAGGGACAAAGGTCGTATATAAATTTTGATATTTACTATACGAATTCAATACATCCGACGTTCCATCTTCATCACGGCTTACAACAACAATAACTTCATATCCTGCCGGATAATCTTGTGAAAGGAAACATTTGAGGTTATCATCTAGTTCACGGCCATTATTATCTGAAATTATTATAACAGATACAGGTTTTTGATTTTCCACGCCGTCCGCATCTTCTTCATCTGAAAGTTTTCTAAAAAACGTATCAAACAAAGAAGAACAGATAGCGAAAACCACCAAAATTATACAAATAACTATTGTTATATTGTCTAATATCAGCATGTTACAATTATTATAATAAAGTTTTTAATGAAGGATTAAATCATCTCTTCTTTAATGTATCCCTTAGGTAAAGGACGGCAATTATATTGTGATGCCATGATTTCTCCATAAGCACCAGCAGAACGTATAGCAATCAAGTCGCCACGATGACATTCATTCAAGTCTATAGCTTTTGCAAACACATCGCTCGACTCACAGATAGGGCCAACAACATCATAAGTCTCAAGGCTTTCATCATTTGAGATATTCTCAATCTTATGATAAGCTTGATAAAGTGCAGGACGTATAAGGTCTGTCATTCCGGCATCAACTATTGCGAATTTCTTGAATGAGCCTTGTTTAACATATAAGACTTTTGTAATCAAAGAACCGCATTGCCCCACTACAGAACGTCCTAATTCAAAATGCAAACTCTGGCCCTTACGCAATTTAAGATGTTTTGCATAAGTTTCAAAATAAGATTTGAAATCAGGAATAGGAACACGATTAGGATGATTGTAGTCAATACCCAAGCCACCGCCAACATTTATCAAATCAATCTTGATATGATGAGTTTCCAGTTGTGCCTGCAAATCATTAATACGATTACACAATGCGACAAAATCTCCCATATCAAGGATTTGAGAGCCTATATGGAAATGCAAGCCCATAAACTTAACATTTTTCATTGCTAAAGCCTTGGCAATAACATCATCCATATCAGACATTGCTATGCCAAATTTATTTTCAGCAAGTCCCGTAGTTATGTTTGCATGAGTATGAGCACCCACATTTGGATTTATACGTAAAGCTATTGATGCGACCTTTCCACATTGCTCAGCAAGCTGATTTATCACTTCAAGTTCAGGAATGCTCTCAACATTAAAGCAATAAATACCCTTCTCCAATCCAAGTTTTATTTCTTTATCGCTTTTACCAACACCTGCAAAAACAATCTTATCCGGTGAAAATCCAGCATTTAATGCTGCCATAATCTCTCCACCGCTAACACAGTCAACACCTAATCCTGCCTGGCAAATTATGTTCAACAATTTTGGATTAGCATTAGCCTTTACGGCATAATGCACATTATAATTTTCATATTTGCCAATTTCATCAATTATTGCACGCAATGTTTTGCGCAACAAATCAGTATCGTAATAATAAAATGGCGTATCCGTCGTTTCAAATGTCTTTATAGGAAAAACACCTTTCATCTCAAATTTTATTTCCTTATATTAAATTACTTCGTTTTATTGAATAATGTATCGCTCAAACTTTGCAAAGCACGTTTTTTATCAGACTCTTTTACCAAGAATGAGATATTATAGTTACTTCCACCATAAGAAATCATTCTCACCGGAATATTTTTCATTGCGTCTGTTGCCATAGTTTCAAAACCTACATTACTCCAATCCAAATCACCAACAACACAGATAATACACATATCCCTGTCAACAGTAACCGTTCCATATTTTTTTAGTTCTGCAACAATGTCATTAAGGTGTGTGTCGTTGTCGATACTCATAGACACACCGACTTCACTTGTCGTTATCATATCTATTGCAGTCTGATAACTTTCAAATATCTCAAAAACTTTACGCAAGAACCCTGTAGCAAGCAGCATACGGCTACTTTTTATTTTAATTGCAATAATATTATCCTTTGCAGCAACAGCCTTAATTTTACCTGTTTCGGTTTCATTATTTATTATTGTGCCAGGAGCAGAAGGATCCATAGTGTTAAGCAGACGCACAGGAATACCGGCGTATTTTGCAGGCTGTACACATGTAGGATGCAATATCTTTGCACCAAAATACGCAAGTTCTGCAGCCTCTTCAAAATGAAGTTGTCTGACAGCTTCCGTCTTATCTACCACTCTAGGATCATTATTATGCATTCCGTCTATGTCTGTCCATATCTGTATCTCGTCTGCATTTATGGCTGCACCAACTAAAGACGCTGTATAATCACTACCACCGCGCTGCAAATTATCAATCTCGCCATAAGCGTTCCGACATATAAAGCCCTGTGTGATATAGACTTGCTGACCAGGATTTTGCTCTAAAAGTTTCAATAATTTTTCTCTTATGTATGCAGAGTCAGGCTCAGCATTTTTATCTGTACGCATAAAATCCAATGCAGAAAGTAGTACTGCATTGTATCCGCACTCCTTCAGATAATTAGTAACCATATTGGTGCTCATAATTTCTCCTTGAGCAACAATACTTTTTTCCTCGAAACTAGTAAAGAGATCTTTAGTAAATGAGCGCAGATAATTGAATTCATTCTGAAGAAATTCTTTTGTTTCATTTTTCCATTTCTCAGTAGAATAAAGCTCATCTACATGCTTCATATACGTTTTTTCCAGACGGTTAATTATGTCATTTGCACCTTCCGGATTCTTTTTATATAGATAATCAGATATTTCCACCAATGAATTTGTCGTACCAGACATAGCCGACAGCACTACAAAAACAGGTCCTCCACTCTTTGTTATTAATGAGGCAACATCCTTCATACGCTCTGGTGAGCCAACAGATGTACCACCAAACTTCATTACTATCATAATTGTATTTTTTATTTTGATTTTCAAATGTTAGTCTTCCCCATGGAAAAGACTTTTATTATAAGTATTTGTTATATCACTAATTTTTCCGTCCTTACACTGATATACAATACCTGGATATTTGTCAAGCATTAATATATTGTGAGTTGACATTACAACAGCCGTCCCCGTCTGACTAATTTGCTTAAGGAGGCTAACTATATTATCAGCTGTTTCCGGGTCAAGATTTCCGGTTGGCTCATCAGCTATAATCATTTTCGGATTATTAAGTATAGCACGTGCAATGGCAATACGTTGCTGCTCTCCACCAGAAAGTTCATAAGGCATCTTTAATTTTTTGTCTGACATACCTACAGAATCAAGCACTTCATCAATACGTTCATCTATTTCTTTTTTATTTTTCCAACCTGTGGATTTTAATACGAAGAGCAAATTTTTATAAATACTCCTATCATGCAATAGCTGAAAATCCTGGAAAATGATACCTAGTTCTTTGCGGAGAGCTGGTATTTCCTTACGCTTTATTTTGAACAAATCACGTCCAAGAATATTAGCTTTATCACCTTCATCTATATCCAGTTCACAATATAAGGTCTTAAGCAAGCTGCTCTTTCCAGTTCCAACATTTCCTATGATATAGATAAACTCACCTTCATCAACATGAAAATTCACATTGCCAAGCACACATACATCATCTTGATATATATTTACGTTTTGATAATCAATGAACATAATCTATATTTTTTTATTATTTTAATGTTTATGCCAATCTGGATTATGACGTTTCTTTAGCTCTTCAGCAATATCCTCAATCCGCAGATTCTTACTCGTAAGCAATACAATAAGATGATAAAACATATCCGACGCTTCATAGATCAGACGTTCATCAGTTCCATTTACTGCTTCTATAACGGTCTCCAATGCCTCTTCACCAACTTTTTGTGCCATTCTGTTAAGACCATCTTTAAAAAGACTTGTTGTATATGAGCCATCAGGCATCTCTTTGTAACGTGTTTCTATAAAATCTTGCAATTCTGTTAGAAACATCAAAGGATTAGTCTCATTTTTCTCTCCCCAACAAGTATCTGTACCTTTATGACAAACAGGTCCATCCGGTATTACCTTAATAAGTAACGTATCGTTATCACAGTCATTGCTTATGCTTACGACATTAAGATAATTGCCAGATGTTTCACCTTTTGTCCATAAGCAATTTCGTGTTCTGCTATAGAACGTAACCTTATTTGTTTCTATCGTTTTATCATATGCGTCCTTGTTCATAAATCCAAGCATCAAAACCTTTAATGTTCTGCTGTCCTGAACTACTACAGGAACAAGACCGTTCATCTTTTCGAAATCAATAATCATAATCCATCAATATTTTTACAATTATATTCATTAATGAATGCCCTGCAATCTTACATTTATGCCTTCATTAAAAAGATATTTCTTCAACTCAGGTATTTTTATCTCTCCAAAATGGAAAACGCTCGCCGCCAAAGCAGCGTCAGCCTTACCCAATGTAAAGACATCCTTAAAATGTTCAAGCTTACCTGCACCACCACTCGCTATGATCGGAATATTCAGCATATCAGCCAACTTAGCCAATGCATCATTGGCATAACCATTTTTTACTCCATCGTGATTCATACTCGTAAACAAGATTTCTCCCGCTCCGCGTGAAGCAACCTCTGAAGCCCAGTCGAACAAATTCCGGTTTGTCGGTATTCGTCCTCCATTCAAATAACAGATCCATTCATTTGTATCACTTTCATATTTTGCATCAATCGCGCATACACACACTTGAGAGCCAAATCGTAACGCAATGCTGTCTATTAATTCAGGGTTACGCAATGCCGCACTATTTATACTAACCTTGTCCGCACCGGCATACAGCAATCTTTCGACATCAGCCAAATCATTTATTCCACCGCCTACAGTAAAAGGTATATTTATCTCTTCAGCTACGCGTGTCACGACATCCGTAAAAGTCTTACGCCCTTCATTACTTGCGGTAATATCAAGAAACACAAGTTCATCCGCACCTGCGTCACTATAGGCTTTTCCTAAAGAGACAGGATCACCTGCATCACGAAGATTAACAAAATTCGTGCCTTTAACGGTCTGTCCGTCTTTTACATCCAAGCATGGAATAATTCTCTTAGCCAGTCCTTTTGCCATATTCTTACTCCAAATTTATATTTTCATTTTCAGTCAACTCACTTTTAAGAGTCTCTATATTTATCCGGCCTTCATAAATTGCCTTACCGAAGACTACGGAATGTAATCCTTCTTTATCCAACTTTTTAATGTCTTCTACACAAGAAACGCCACCGCTTGCTATAAGGTTTATTGTTGGAAAAGACGACAATATTGTCTTATACAAAGAAACAGCCGGCCCAGAAAGAGTTCCATCTTTCGAAATATCAGTACACAGGACATTCTTAACGCCTGCCATTACATAATATTTCAAAAACGAAACAATATCCTCTTCCGTGTCCTCTTTCCATCCGTTTATGCTTATTCTACCATTACGTACATCTGCTCCCAGTATTATACGGTCTGCCCCAAAGCAATTAAGCCAGTCAGTAAACATTTTTTTATGTGTAACGGCAACAGAACCAACAGTTACCATCGACGCACCATTGTCAAAGACTTTTTTTATATCATCATCGCTCTTTACTCCTCCACCGAAATCAACCTTCAGACGGGTCTTTTCGGTTATCTTTTTAAGTGTTTCTATATTAACGACATGCTTTGACTTAGCGCCGTCAAGATCAACAACATGAAGACGACTATACCCTAGCGACTCAAAACGGGCCGCCATATCAACAGGCGACTCTTCATATATTGTTTTATTGTTATAATCGCCTCTTGTCAATCTTACGCATTTACCGTCAATTATATCTATAGCCGGGACCAATTCTATCATTTGTCGTCAATCTCTAAAAAATTCTTTATTATCTGCGCACCAACAGCACCACTCTTTTCCGGATGGAACTGTGTTGCATAGAAATTTCCTCTGTTTATAGCCGCACTATAAGGTTGAATATAGTCAGCCTCAGCTATTGTATACTCGCATACCGGAACATAATAGCTGTGAACGAAATATACATAGGAATCATTCTTTTCGATATTTCTAAATAAAGGCGATTTGAAATTATACAAATCATTCCATCCCATCGCCGGAACTTTATCTTCATGACGCTCAGGTCTGAATTTCAACACATCGGCATCAAATATTCCAAGGCAATCTGTATCATTTTCTTCAGAATGACGGCACAGCAGTTGCTGCCCGATACATATACCTAGTACAGGCTGCTTCAGATTCTTTATAACAGCGTCCAGATTGTGTTCCTTCAGATAGGTCATGGCTACACGAGCCTCTCCCTGACCTGGAAACAGCACTCTGTCAGCAGAACTTATCTGCTCGGCATTGTCTGTCAGTAAAGGTTCCACGCCAAGTCTTCTCAAGCTATTTACGACACTGTAAATGTTGCCGGCATTATATTTCACGATAGCTACCTTCATTTTAGCTGAATATAATGGTCTTATTATGATATGTCAGAATTTTTCTTTCAATATGCTTGGTCACAGCACGACTTAAGACTATTTTTTCCAAGTCGCGTCCCTTGAGGACAAGACTTTCAGGAGTGTCTTTATGTGTTATTCTAACGACATCCTGTTCAATAATCGGGCCTGCATCCAATTCTGTAGTAACATAATGGCTTGTAGCACCAATAATTTTAACTCCACGTTCCCATGCCTGATGATAAGGCTTCGCACCGACAAAAGCAGGCAAAAAAGAATGGTGGATATTGATTATATGATGAGGATAAGCCTTTATAATTCTCTCACTAAGTATCTGCATATACCTGGCAAGGACAATGAATGTAATTTTTTCTTTATTCAATAACTCCATTTCAGCCTGCTCTACCTCATCTTTGTTAGAATGATCCCTATTAATAGACCATACATAATATGGAATATTGAATTGCTCTGCCACATATCTAAGATCCTCATGATTGCTTATAATACATGGAATTTCGACATTCCATTCACCTGCATTGTAACGCGCAAGAAGATCATATAGGCAGTGACTCATCTTACTTACGAATATAGCCATACGAGGCTTAACATCATTAAAATACAAGTTGAAAGTCATATGATATCTTGTGGCATACAATGTCTGGATATATTCCTCAAGCTTTTCTCTCGGAATAACAAATTCATCCATTTCCCACTCTATCCTCATGAAAAACATCCCATCCTGCCGGTCAACGTATTGATCCAGATATACGATATTTCCCATATTATCTGTAATAAACTTCGTTATCTCTGTGATAATGCCCGGCTGGTCTGGACAATGAAGCAATAATATAGCAGTAGGTTTCATATTTTTCTAACACACTATTTTTAATGACACACTATTTCAAATTGCAAAATTATTAAAAAACTCCGAATAATCAGCCATAATATCCTAATAAATTTAGGATAATACTCAAAGTGGCACAAAACCATAATAATTGAAAGGAAAAACGCAATAAAAATTACAGTAAAAGTATTTTTCTGAAATTTTATTGCTAATATCAAAATAAAAGTGTAATATTGCAAACTAAAAACATAATTTACAAAAAATACCGGTTATATGAACGAAGAGTATTGGCAACCTCAAATAGAAACTATGCCCAGAAAAGAACTTGAGCAACTGCAATTAAAAAAACTGAGGCAGACTATAAGCATTGCGCTAAACTCAAAGATGTATAAACACAAGTTTGATGAACTTCACATAACACCGGACTCAATAAAAACACTTGACGACATCAGAAAGATTCCATTTACCACCAAACAGGACTTAAGGGACAATTACCCATTCGGACTTGTGTGTGGCGACATGAAGGATGCTGTAAGAATACATTCATCAAGCGGAACTACCGGTCATCCGACGGTAGTGGTATACTCACGGCATGACATCGATTCATGGGCTAATATGATAGCAAGAAACATGTATATGGTAGGCTGCAGAAATACGGACGTGTTTCAAAACAGCTCTGGCTACGGGATGTTCACCGGTGGACTTGGATTCCAATACGGAGCTGAAAAACTGGGCGCCACAACAATTCCCGCCGCAGCCGGAAACAGCAAAAGACAAGTGATGTTTATACGCGATTTTGGCACAACATGCCTTCACGCCATACCAAGTTATGCAATACGTCTGGCCGAAGTATTTAAAGAGGAAGGCATCGATCCGAGAAACACCAAGCTGCGCACATTATTCATTGGAGCAGAACCGCATACTAACGAACAGCGACTAAAAATAGAAAGACTGCTTGGTGTTAAGGCATATAACAGCTATGGCATGACAGAAATGAATGGTCCTGGTGTCGCATTCGAATGCAAGCAGCAAAACGGTATGCATCTTTGGGAAGACAATTATATTGTTGAAATCATCGACCCGGAAACTCTTGAACCCGTTCCCGACGGAGAAACAGGAGAAATGGTGCTAACTACTCTCGACAGAACCATGATGCCGATAATAAGATATCGCACACGCGACATTACTAGAATAATACCCGGCGAATGTGAATGCGGAAGGACACACAGACGCATTGATAGAATAAAAGGACGAACTGACGACATGTTCATTATTAAAGGCGTAAATGTATTCCCCATGCAAGTCGAAAAGATTCTTATACAATACCCCGGCATTGGCAGCAATTATCTTATAACGCTTGATACAATAGCTGACAACGACGTGATGACAGTGGAAATAGAACTCGAGGACATGAAGTCTGACACATATCCAGAATTACAAGAAATGGCCAGGACTATACAACGAGCACTGAAAGACGAAATTCTACTTACACCAAGAGTCAAATTCGTGAAGAAAGGAACATTGTCTGTATCTGACGGTAAAGCGGTAAGAGTAAAAGATCTTCGTGAAGGCAGAATGTGAAATAGCATAGACATTATTAATACTTTACAGAGTATAAACAATAAAATCAGTATAAATCAAGATGAAACTTTTAGCATTTATTATTTTCTTGTTTTGCGGCTCAGTTTCCGCCATGGCTCAACAAACAATAAAAGAAATTATTGGAAACATGCCTGAAAGCGTTATTCCGTATATTAACGATGATCAAAGGGCTGAACTACAAAAATTTACAGGAGAAAAAGATACTGTAAAAATTAAAAATGTTTTTAACGGCACTACGTCAATTGATACAATCAGCAGTAACTATGCTAAAATTAGCATGAGTAAAGTGGCCGACATGCAATTAATTTTGCTGCCTACTAGCGATTCAACTCAAATTATATGTGCCATTAAGACTGTAAATAGTCCAATAAAGGACAGTTCAATAAGATTTTACTCAACAGACTGGCAGCCTATTAATTCAACTTTCGGACTGCCGGAGAACCCCGATACAGACTCACTAATGAATATGTTCGTGCAGAAACCTGACACCATTACAGAAGAGAATTTTACTAAATTACGCAATTACATTGAGCCGGTTATTGTATATGCCGACTTTAAAAGTCAAAACAACATAATAACATTTAATTTGAGTCTTCCGTTTATCCCAAAAGATAAAATAAACGAGCTGAAAGCGATAACAAAGAAAATTTCTTTTAAATGGAATGGACAATTTTTTAAAAAATGTTAGAAACGCGCATATTTAGTAGAATTTATTTGGATAATACTGGTAAAAGAAATACCTTTGCATCGTGTTTTTCATGGTATTAGATTATTAAGGTTAATAAAAAGATTGGTTGTCGTGAGACAATCAATTTTTGTTTTATATATACCCATCATTTATATAACGTTTAAACCAATACAACCATATCAAATAATAAGTTGCTGCAAGTCGCTGATGTATTCTGAAAAACGCAACAATGGGAAACAATTATAAAATAACAATATTGACAGTTTTTTTATAATACTCATCCAAGGCAGAATGTATTCTTATAATTAATTCATATACTAAAATTACAATATAGTAACAATCATAATGCTACCAAAACTTAAAAAGACCTGCCATTATGATTTTCATAAGTATACCATTTTTCATTCCAAAATTAATCACACCTTGTTTATTATATAAAACCATGTCTATAATATATGCATGTGCTAATTATCACCATTTCAAGACCTTACGTCTAAAACTTAAGGCCATGTGCAACCATTGTACATCTAAATCTGAATAAGACATCATGTTTTATGCTGTAAAAGGCCGTATTTTGCATAACATTTCAGCGTGTTTTGCATCGCAAAACACTGCATTTAAACAGAAAAGAAGCCCCATTTAAAGGATTATTCAGCCTAAAGACATATCAAAAGCCATAATTTATCGCAAATAAACAGCATTAAAACAATCTGCAAATACCTATTTATCTAATTTTTGATGAAATTATTTTCTAGCAAAATAACATATCTAAGCGCCCTAAACCAACAATATGTAAATTTAGAATATCAAAAAAATCTACAACTAACGGAGCTAATTCATAATGCTCCTTTAGTTGTAGGCAACTCAAAATGATATATATCACGCTTTACGGCCATCCTCAATGCACGTGCGAAAGCTTTAAATATTCCTTCAATTTTGTGATGCTCATTGATACCTTCTGCCTTAATGTTAAGATTCATTTCAGCCGAATCACTAAAGCTTTTAAAAAAGTGCAAGAACATTTCAGTAGACATATCTCCTATTTTCTCACGTTTAAAGTCTGCATCCCATACTAACCATGGTCGGCCGCCAAAGTCAACAGCAACCTGACACAGACTATCATCCATTGGCAAACAATAGCCATAACGCTCCATACCGCGCTTGTCGCCCAATGCTTTCTTAAAGCATTCGCCCAAAACTATTGCCGTATCCTCTATTGTATGATGCTCATCAACATTCAGATCGCCTTTGGCATGTACAGTTAAATCCATCATTCCGTGTCTGCCAATCTGCTCGAGCATATGGTCAAAGAATCCAATACCCGTTGAGATGTCGCAACGTCCTGAGCCGTCAACATTTAAGCAGACTTCAATATCGGTTTCTTTTGTAGTTCTCTTTATTGTTGCCATACGTTCACCAGCAAACAATATCTCGGCAATTTTATTCCAGTCAATGCCATTATCACCAAGAATCAAAGCTCTGCAACCTAAGTTTTCAGCCAACTTACGGTCTGTTTCGCGGTCACCAATGACATAACTGCCTTCAATATTATAATCAGGATTATCTATATATTCAGTCAGCATACCTGTGCCTGGTTTGCGGCAAGGGCTGTTATCTTCGGGGAAATGTCTGTCAATATGCACTTCATCAAAAACAATACCCTCACCTTCCAATGTTTTCATAACAAAATTATGCACAGGCCAAAAAGTATCTTCAGGAAACGAGTCTGTCCCCAAGCCATCTTGATTACTTACCATAACCAAGCGGAAATCAAGTTTTGAGCATATAAACCCAAGATTTTTAAATACTCCATCAACAAACTTGAGTTTATCAAAAGAATCAATCTGTTCGTCTTCCGGCTCCTCAATGAGCGTTCCGTCACGGTCTACAAATAATACTTTCTGTGGATTCATTGCTTTAACTTTAAAAATTCTTTTCTCTCCTTTTCACGAGTTTCAATACTTCCATACATAAAATAGCATACAAAAATGACAAAAATATTTATGTACAGGCATATAAAAGACGAAACCGCAACAACGACATACTGCAAAACGCCAAAATACGCAGGCAGCCCGGAAGGGTCTCCAAGATAATTAACTCCCATAACAGACAATGTGTCAGCCATCGAGATTATAGCCATCGGAATGGAAACAAAGAACATGCATACAGCTGCGCATAATGCGGCAAGCAATAACGTAATGAAAATGAAGCCCCAATATCGCCATCCTACTTTATATGCCTTAAAGAAAACCTTACTTAGTTTACTTTCCGGCTCAAGCACATATTTTGTGAAGACGTAGATAAAAGGAAGAAAAACACATCCAAATAATACAGAAGAACAAATAATAACGAGCATAACTTCTGCCAGTTTATCTGGAGTAACAACGGCGTTTCCTCCGACAGTCATATAGACAAGCGCCCACTGTACGACAGAAACCACCACAGAAAAACACAGATATACGATAAAAAGCCTTAAACATCTCACGACATTCCACTTCATGGTCTGTCCACCTACAAGCATAAACACTCGCGCAACATATACTATTTGAAGACAAGCCATCAGCACACCGGCGACGATAAGCCAAACGAAAGATGGAGACGCATAGCCTCCACCGGTCAGCACTTTTACATAAAACATTGACGTCAACGCTATCGAAAGCGCAAAGAGCAATGTGTAAAGCCACGTATGTCTGAAAATCTGACGAATATTGTCAAACAGCATTCTATGTGATGCCGAAATACAAGCTGTATAACTACGGCTTTTATTTAAAAGTTCTTGTTTAAGATCGTTCATTTCTTTTTTTATTAATTAATGCAAAGGTAATAATATTCCGCATATATGAAATGGTATTATCGATAAAAATTGCTAACTTTGCAGAAGATAAGTTGCACCATTCTAAGCATCAGGTATACGCACCACGCTAAGAATGATAAGTTTTAGCATTATCATAGATAAAAAAATAAGGCAGTTGTAAATCATTAATTAAAACAATACTGTTCTTTATTCTAACCATTATCAATAATAAGGATATATTATGAAAAGAATAAAATGGGGGTTCATTGGTTGCGGTGAAGTTACCGAGAAGAAATCCGGACCAGCATTTAATGAGATTGAAGGTTCTGAAGTGATAGCTGTCATGAGCAGAAATGAGACAAAAGCACGCTCATATGCAGAACGCCACCACATAAGCAAATGGTATACTGACGCCCAAGAACTGATTGACGACCCTGACATAAATGCTATATATATAGCAACGCCACCGTCAAGCCATGCCATTTACGCTATAATGGCTATGAGGGCAGGCAAACCTGTATATGTAGAAAAGCCTCTTGCTGCCAACTATGACGACTGTGTTAGAATCAACAGAGTGAGTGAACAAACAGGAATACCATGCTTCGTGGCATATTACAGAAGATACTTGCCATACTTTAAACGGGTCAAAGAAATAATAACCAGCGGTACGATTGGTGACATAATGAATGTTCAAATTCGCTTTTCATGTCCGCCGCGCGACCTGGACTATTCATCAAAGGAGAAACTTCCATGGAGACTTCAGCCGGATATTGCAGGCGGCGGTTATTTTTACGACCTTGCACCACATCAATTAGACTTGATGCAAGATTTATTTGGTGTAATAACTGAAGCCGAAGGTATATGCGCTAACCGTGCCGGACTATATCAAACAGAAGACAGTATCAGCGCATGCTTTAAATTTGAAAGCGGAGTTCCTGGAAGCGGGTCTTGGTGCTTTGTCGGACATAAATCGGCAAAAGAAGACAGAATAGACATCGTTGGAAGTAAAGGTAAACTCGGATTTTCAGTTTATAATTATGATCCGATTCATCTTGTAACTAATGAAAGTGAAACAAGCATAACAGTAGACAACCCTCCATATGTCCAGTTGCCTATCATCAAGGCTGTGGTTGAAGATTTACAAGGTTTTGGCGCTTGTTCATGTACTAGTGTATCAGCAACTCCAGTAAATTGGGTAATGGATCGTATTTTAGGAAAATTTTAAATTCACCGGCATGAAACGTCTGATGTTTTTATTCCTATTCACCATGACAGCAGTCCTGGCATATCCAAGCAATGATACTGTCAAAGTAGAAAAGAAGAATACTATATTCAGACGTATAGGAAAAGTTTTCACTAAAATATTTAAAAACTTTAATGACATAGACACCAATTATATTGAACCTCAGCATTATAATTACACCCTGATGCTGCAAAACACCAATACATATGAAATATATAAGTTGGAGAGCAAATCGGGCCAATATATCACATTTGCCCCAAAACCAACAATCAGAATCGGACCTTATGTAGGATGGAGATGGGTATTTCTTGGATATACTTTCGATATTGGACATATCAGCAACGACAATAAAAAGAAAGAATTTGAATTGAGTCTCTACAGTTCAATGTTTGGAATAGACCTATATTACAGAAAAACGGGCAACGACTACCGAATACGCGAGGCGTATCTTGAAGACGGCATGAGCAGCAGGGTTCTCAAAGGCATTCCGTTCTCAGGATTGTCCGTAGGAATCAAAGGATTTGATATATATTATATTTTCAATCACAAAAAGTTTTCATATCCAGCAGCGTTCAGCCAAAGTACATGCCAAAAGCGAAGCTGCGGTTCACCGCTACTTGGTATAGGATACACTACCCATCAGCTTGACCTCGACTATGAAAATCTCAAAGAAGTTGTAGAAAGTAACTTAAACGATAAATATCAAAACGTAAAGCTCGATTCTGGCCTAATGTTTAACAAAGTCAGATATTCGTCTTATTCAATTTCTGGCGGATATGCCTACAATTGGGTATTTGCACGCAACTGGCTTTTTGCAGCCTCATTGTCTGTTGCTCTTGCATACAAGAAGTCTACAGGTGATTTACATTATAAATCTGAATTTTCATTACGTGATTTTAAATTCGGAGATATAAACATAGACGGTGTAGGAAGATTTGGTATTGTATGGAACAACACAAAGTTCTATGCAGGAGCAAGCACAATACTACACTCATATAATTACAGAAAAAGCCAATTCTCAACCAATAATGTATTTGGCTCATTAAATATATATTTTGGAATAAACATAGGAAAGAAATAATATGAAAAGATCATTGTTATTTATTCTCGTTCTACTGTCGGCCATAACAGCAAATGCTTATGAAACAGACTATCAGAAATCAGACAGTATGTTAGTGATGAAATTATTAAACAATGCAAGAAAACAACCAGCTAACACTAATTATATTATATATTTTGCAAAACAACTGAAAGGCATTCCTTACGTAGCCTATACCCTTGAGGTAAATAAGAAAGAAAAACTTGTTATAAACCTCAGACAACTAGATTGCACTACATATGTAGAAAATGTAACCGCACTGACTATGTGTATAAAGGAAAAGAAATATACATTCAGAAATTTCTGCGACAACATAAGAAAAATTAGATACAGAAAAGGAGCCGAACCTCACTACACACTTAGACTGCACTATTTTACAGACTGGATTGAAGACAACACAGCAAAAGGCATATGCCGTGAGATTCAATCCCCTAATCCTCCTTTTACAAAAAGACAAGAGATAAATGTCTACTATATGTCACAAAATCCGTCAAAATATAAGATGCTTAAAGATAATCCACAATACATAAGCATTATTAAAAAATCAGAAATTAATATCAACAAAAAATCATATAAATTTATTCCCAAATCTGAAGTTAAAAATACCACTCTGTTAAGAAATACTATACACGATGGAGATATTATTGCAACTACTACAAGCCTAAAAGGACTGGACATTCAACATTTAGGCTTCGCCATTTGGCACAAAGACGGTCTGCATATGTTAAATGCGTCAAGTCTGCATCACAAAGTTGTTGAAGAGCCGATGACCTTATATAAATACCTGCAAAAACAAAAAAGCATGACAGGAATAAGAATCATAAGACTCAACACAAAATGATGGATAAGATATATTCGCAACAAATACAGCAATATATATTAAAGATTGTTCAAGCGTTTCAGAAGAATCTTATTTAAGATATGGATATGCCGTCCTTGACGGCTTATGTCTGTACGCATGTTGCTTATATCATTAAAGAAATCGCTGAATGCATTTTGAACCATATTAGGCTGTCTCTTAGTCTTATCCGCATAAGGATTAATAACCATTTTTATTCCCTTATTGACAACAGAGATATCAACATCAGCATCAGCCATAACAGGATCGCCATCATAATGTATATATCCAGGTTTTTCCCTGTGAATATGTATATGACGTGTACGGAATGTCTTTATCTTCGAGTTGCGGTCTAAAGTCTTATTAAACATGTCTATACTGATTTGCGGAGCATCCAACATGTCAAATGGTTCCATTATAATAACATCAAGAAGTCCGTCACTCATTGAAGCCTGCGGGGCAATATATGCATTATTCCCATACTGAGAAGCATTTGCGCATGAAACCAGGAATGCCCTATAAGACGATTTGCCATTCTCATCTTCTATTTCATATACCTCAGGCTTATATTTTAAACCTTCACGTAAGATGTTCTCTAGATATGTGACAGGGCCACGTTTTCCCGACTCTGCAAATTTCATACTAATAAATGCATCAAAGCCCATACCACATGTGCAGAAAAACGGATTATCATTAATAATACCATAGTCAAGATCATGAATCATGTGCTTGTTTATTATTTCAACAGCCTTATGAAGATCCATTGGTATCATCAGATGCCGAGCCAAACCATTACCAGACCCACACGGAATTATTCCCAATGCCGTATCTGAATTTACAATAGAACGTGCAACTTCATTAACAGTGCCATCCCCACCTACAGCAACAACAATATCCACACCATTGTTCTTTGCCGTCTCTGATATTTCAGATGCATGACCTCTATACTTGGTTTCAACAATTGAAAAATCATAATATTCCTTATCAAGAGTATTCTCGATAATCTTGCTGACACCCGATTTACGTGTAGTACCAGAAATCGGATTCATTATAAATATGATATTCCTTTTATCTGCCATAGTATTGCAAAAATAATAATATTTTGGAACAATCCATTTTTATCACATATAATATTTTTGCTTTTAAAGCACTTTTCTATTTTTTTTCTTATGATTTACACATTTTTTTGTATCTTTGCAGCCTAATCAAAACAATGTAGTAAATCTACACCTATTTATAATATGGGACTATTACAAGAAAGATACAAAAATTACCGTGAACCACAGAAGTTCATGGAAGCTGGTGTTTACCCTTACTTTCGTGAAATAACAGGTAAACAAGGCACAGAAGTTCAAATGGCCGGTCATGAAGTACTTATGTTCGGTTCTAATGCCTACACCGGACTTACTGGCGATCCAAGAGTTGAGGCTGCAGCCAAAAAAGCTTTAGACAAATATGGAAGTGGCTGTGCAGGTAGCCGTTTCTTGAATGGAACGTTGGATTTACACGTCCAATTAGAAAAAGAGCTTGCTGAATTTGAGCACAAGGATGAAGCTCTGTGTTTCTCAACTGGATTCTCTGTCAATGCCGGAGTTCTTGCTGTCGTATGCGGACGTGAAGATTATATCATATGCGACGACCGCGACCATGCAAGTATTGTAGACGGACGCCGCCTTTCATTTGCGACATGCTTAAAATATAAGCATAACGATATGGAAGACTTGGAGAAACAACTTCAAAAATGTCGTCCGGAATCAATAAAACTCATTGTCGTAGATGGTGTATTCTCTATGGAAGGAGACTTAGCCAATCTTCCTGAAATAATCCGTCTCAAGAAAAAATACAACGCATCAGTAATGGTTGATGAGGCTCATGGCTTAGGAGTATTCGGTAAAGAAGGTAGAGGTGTGTGTGATTATTTCGGAGTAACAGATGATGTTGACCTTATCATGGGTACATTCTCTAAAAGCCTTGCAAGTATCGGTGGATTTATTGCTGGTGATAAAGATACAATAAATTATCTGCGTCACACATGCCGCACATATATTTTTAGTGCATCTAACACTCCTGCAGCTACAGCGGCAGCAATGGAAGCCCTTCATATCATAAGAAAAGAACCAGAACGTATTGAGCATCTTTGGGATGTAACAAAATACGCACTGAAACGTTTCCGCGAGGAAGGATTCGAAATTGGCGATACAGAAAGTCCTATAATACCTCTATACGTAAGAGATGTTGATAAAACTTTCCTTGTCACAAAACTTGCTTTTGATGCCGGTGTATTTATTAATCCTGTAATACCGCCTGCATGTGCACCGCAAGATACATTGGTAAGATTTGCATTAATGGCAACTCATACTAAAGAACAAGTTGAAAGAGGTGTTCAAGCACTGAAAAAAATCTTTGTAGAACAAAATATTATAAAATAAATGCTACAAAATTTGCGTATTACAAAAAAAAGTACTACCTTTGCAATCGCAAATTTGAAAGATTTGGTTGCGGGGTGTAGCGCAGTCCGGTAGCGCGCCTGGTTTGGGACCAGGTGGTCGCAGGTTCGAATCCTGTCGCCCCGACAACAGAAAAGCTGTTTCTATGATGGAAACAGCTTTTTTATTTTATCAAGGGTTTGTGGCTTTTTAAAGGAGTGTTTAAGGGGCTGTAGAAATTTAATGGCTCACCCGATAAATAGTGGGGAAAGAAAATATTACGCATAAATTTTAGTCAGCCTAAAGAGGAAGAATGGTATGTCAATAACTCCTCGGAGCAATGCTCTGAACTGTTTGATTTTGGCATTAAAGCATTCGGCAAAAGCATTGGTAGAGCGGTTTACGAAGAAGTTCAGGACTCCGTCATGGTGTTCTGTCAAGGTTGAAATAATAGTCTGAAAGCTTTTGAATCCGGACCTGTCGGCCCTGTCATACCATTTTGCCAGAGACAATCTGGCAGCATCCTTGTGAGTATTCCTTGAGAAGATCATCCGTAAGGAATGTGACAGAGAATAAGCTTCCTGCAGATCCGGATACTGTGCAAAAAGAATTTCCGCCCTCTCTTTTTGTCTTTGTGTCCATTTCTCGGGAGATTTGAAAAGCAAATAGCGTGAGCGTACTAATAGCTGTCTTAAAGAGTCTCCATTGGGAAAAACAAATGGTGAATATGTCTCTCCGCAAAATCTTGCTTTCTTCATGTCATCCGCTTCCTGACGTATTGCCTCCCAACGGTGGGCAATACGCAGTTCCTGCACGGCCTCGATGGCCATTTGCTGAATGTGGAAACGGTCTATGGTCCGGATGGCCTTAGGGAAACAGCATCGGGCAATCTTCCCCATACTGTTGGACATATCCAAAGTTATTTCACTTACCTTTAAACGCTTTGAAAAGGGAATCTTACGCCTCAGTATGTTAATAATATACTCGGATTTGACGCCATTGATTATAGCGACCAGGCTTCCTTTCTTTCCCCGGGCATCCGGATTGGATACAATGGTATAAAGCTCTCCGTCGCTGATGGAGGTTTCGTCTATACAGAGACGGGGACCTATGTTTTCCGGAAACACCAGCCATTCCGCTGCATGCTCCCTGTCCTTCCACTCCCGGTAACCACTCAGCACTTCCTTGTATTGCTTCTCGAAAGTGTCCCCATTGATGTGATAATAGAAATCAAGCGAACGGGAGGTCGTAGGACTCCTCTCCATACACATCTTTTAAAAAAGCCGCAAACTCTTTCGAGTAGCGGGTTCCTTCTTCCTTGACATCATCATAGGGAGCCGTAAAGCATTTGCCCGTACGGAGGTCTTTCCACCTGCGACGTCTCACAATCAGGTCTACAGCCTTGTCACGGATCGGAAAGTCACGGACGGTAACAGGGGCAAGAAATCCTTTGGATTCTATATTCGGATCATTGACATACTCTGCGGAAGCGATTTCGTCCAAATAGATGAATAGCGTTTCTGCATTACTTTCTACTTTTACTACTGTAAAACGAGATAATATATTGGATGGCAGCATGAAGCTTACCAAAGACTCTAACATTGAATTTTCCATTATGCAAAGATAAGATTTTTTTCTTTCTTTCCCCACTATTTATCGGGTGAGCCCCTATATTACTTCATAAACAATAAACACATAAAAAGAAAAAGGAATCACATATTTGTGATTCCTTAATGTGATCCCGACAGGATTCAAACCTGTAACCTTCTGATCCGTAGTCAGATGCTCTATTCAGTTGAGCCACGGGACCATCCTTTTGCAAATGCAGTGCAAAGGTACACATTTTTTTGTTACTGCAAAAATATTTGCCCTATTTTTCAAGAAAAATTTTCATTTTTCATCCATATCATGTAAATGTGGCAAAGAGATATGGTACTTTACTGCCATAAGTCGTACAAAAACTACCGTTGTAAAACTAGATATCACTATAATCTCTATATTGAAATCTAAATAATAGCAGATTTGATAAACAAAGCCACCCAATATGCAAGCTACAGCATAGATTTCTTTTCTAAATATAAGAGGCACCTCATTAATTAATACATCGCGTATTATTCCTCCGGCCACACCTGTTATACACCCCATTATTATTGCGACCCAAAAAGGGAAACCTGCATATAACGTTTTTTGCATACCAGCAATTGTAAATAATGCCAATCCTAATGTATCAAATAAGAACCATGTATTAGCAAATTTAACTATTGCTTTTTTAAAAATTATAGCAAGTACTAATGCTGCGGCTGTACATATTATATATATAGAGTTTGTCATCCAAAATGGGATAACACCTAACATTACATCACGAATTGTACCACCTCCTATAGCAGTAACGAGGCCCACGACATACCCTCCGAACCAATCGAAATTTTTATATGCAGCCCACCGAATACCAGATATTGCAAATGCAAATGTTCCTAAGAACTCAATAACTAGTTGTACTGTGTTCATTAGCTAACAACGTTTATAGGCTCATTGTCAATAAAAGCCTTAATATTTGAAGTTACAATATTCATAAGACGGACACGTGCTTCATATGTAGCCCAAGCAATGTGCGGAGTTATGTAAGCATTAGGAGCCTTGAAAAGAGGATTATCCTCACAAGGAGGTTCTTGGCACATTACATCAGCGCCATAACCGCCAAGTGTACCTTCATGTAAAGCCTCAGCCACATCATGTTCATTTACAAGTTGACCTCTTCCCGTATTTATAAGTATTGCACCATTTTTCATTTTCTTTATTGTATCTTTATTTATCATTTCTTTTGTTGATTCAGACAATGGGCAATGCAAAGTAATGATATCACTAATACCAAGCAATCCTTCGAATGTTGTTTTTTGAATACCATCTGGAAGGTCTGCAGAATTTTTACTTGTATATGCAAATACGTCCATACCAAATCCAGCAGCAACACATGCAACTTTAGAGCCAATATGTCCAAGTCCAACAACTCCCAATGTTTTACCAGCGAGTTCATTTAATGGCGTATCCCAATAACAAAAGTCTTTATTACGACTCCATTTCCCATCACGATTTTGCTGAGCATAATGCGCTACCCTATTAGTAAAATTTAATATGTGAGCAAACGTCATCTGTACAACACTATCTGTACTGTATGCAGGAACATTTGTAACTATAATTCCACGTTTTCTTGCAGCTTCGATATCCACAACATTGAAACCTGTTGCCAAAACACCTATATATTTCAATTTTGGCAATTGCTCAATAACACTAGCGGATAATACTACTTTATTTGTCAATACTATGTCTGCATCCACAGTACGAGCGACAACATCATCAGGTGAAGTTCTGTCATATACAGTCAATTCGCCTAAATTCTCAATCTCACTCCAGGACAAATCACCTGGATTAACACTATATCCGTCTAAAATAACAATCTTCATAACTATATATTAATTAAAATTATTCTCTAAATCTATCACCCCAACATTTTAGCATCCGTTGATATAATTTTTCCTCACTTGGAGAATGTTGTCCATGCCAAATACGTTCATCAATTATATCATCCGGCAAAAATTGCTGTTCTACGAAATTATTCGGATAATCATGTGAATATTTATATCCATCACTATATCCAAGATCGGCCATAAGCTTTGTAGGTGCATTACGCAAATGCAGCGGCACAGGAAGGTTACCCGTCTTTTTTACTAACTCTAATGCGTAATTGATTCCTTTATATGCCGAATTGCTTTTAGGACTAGTTGCGAGGTACACTACAGCCTCAGCAAGCGGTATTCTTCCTTCAGGCCATCCTATCTTATTTACTGCATCAAAAGCTGCATTTGCCAACAATAAAGCATTTGGATTTGCCAATCCAATATCTTCCGATGCACTTATAACCAGCCGGCGCGCAATGAATTTAGGGTCTTCTCCCCCTTCTATCATTCTTGCCAACCAATATAATGCGGCATCAGGATCGGATCCACGTATACTTTTAATAAACGCAGAAATAATGTCATAATGCATTTCTCCATCTTTATCATAAGCCAATGGATTTTGTTGCAGACATCCGACAACAACATCATCTGTAATTTCAATGGTATCACTTTTAACAGTATCTACAACCAATTCTAATATATTAAGAAGTTTTCTTGCATCTCCTCCACTATACCTTAAAATCGCTGTAGTATCTTTAAGTATAATATGTTTTTTTTTCAGTTCAACATCTTCATTAATAGCACGATGAAGAAGTTCAAGCAAATCCTCCTTTTCCAGTGGCTTCAATACATAAAGCTGGCATCTTGAAAGCAAGGGGCGTATAACCTCAAACGAAGGATTTTCAGTCGTTGCTCCAATTAATGTCACAATACCTTGCTCTACAGCAGCTAACAGTGAATCTTGTTGGCTTTTGCTGAAACGATGTATCTCATCAATAAATAATATAGGTGTGAAATTATTGAAAAATCCCGCATTCTTAGCTTTATCAATAACATCTCGAACATCTTTAACCCCGCTTGTAACAGCACTTAATGTATAAAAAGGCACTTTGAGCTGATTTGCAACAATTAATGCTAATGTTGTTTTTCCCACCCCCGGTGGTCCCCACAAGATAAAAGATGTCACCCTCCCCGCTTCTAACATATTGCGAAGAACGGCATTCTTTCCGACAAGATGTTTTTGACCTATATAATCGTCAAGAACCTTGGGTCGTAATCTTTCTGCTAAAGGCTTAACCATAAATGCAAAAGTAGGAAATATATGTCATTTATGCAAAAAATATTGATTAAAAACTTGCGAATAAAAGATATTATATTACTTTTGCAGCAATCATAGAAACTGAAAATAATAATTAATAGTGAAAGTTACAATCCTCCAAACGGACATAAAGTGGGCGCAACCTAATGAAAACCAGGTTGCAGCAAACAGACTAATATCCAACAGTCCAGGCTCAGACCTTTATGTCTTACCAGAGATGTGGTCAACAGGATTTATAACCAATCCGAAAAAGTTCTCAAAGAATATTAATTTCAACGAGTCACTTGATTGGATGAAAGAGACTGCCCAATCTAATCATTGTGTTCTATGCGGAAGCCTATCCATAACAACGCCACAGAATCAATATAAAAACAGGCTATATTTTGTTCTGCCAAATGGGGATTACTATTATTACGACAAGCACCACTTGTTCAGCTATGGCGGTGAAGATATCTATTATACTGCAGGAACAGCAAGAACTGTTGTACAATATAACAATATAAGTTTTTTATTACAAACTTGCTATGATTTAAGATTTCCTATTTGGATGCGCAACAATGAAGATTATGATGCCATTATTGTAGTAGCGAATTGGCCGAAGAACAGACGATATGCTTGGGATATTCTGCTGAGGGCAAGAGCAATCGAAAATCAATGTTATGTAATAGGTTCAAATCGTATCGGTTGTGACGAACAGTGTTCATATGATGGCGGCAGTGCAATAGTAGACGCGAAAGGCAATATTCTTTCAATTGCAGAAAACTCATGCGAGCAAACAATTACAGCAGAAATTGATATACAACAGCTACATTCATTTCGTTCAAAGTTTCCGGTGCTAAAAGATAGAGACAAATTTAATATAATATAGAAATTAAAATAATAAAGAGATATGAAAGATATTGATAAGAAGTCACTTACATTAAAGACTATTAACAAAAGCAACGTTTGGGATATTCAGGAAAACGATGTTTTCAGAATGCTTGAAGTAGCAGAAAAGGACTCGGATATAAGAGAAAACATCAAACATTACCTAGATATAATAAAAAGTGCTTTTGAAGTAGAAGAAATAAAAATTGATCGTCCTGAAATAATAAAAAAATACGAGGCACGTGGTTTTCAAATTGGAACAATGCCTATAGACGAAAGTCAAAAAATTAAAATTGGAATAAAGAAACGTCCAATATTAAGAGTCACAGATTTGACTTATGAAAATATCAGACACATTTCTGCAACAAAATTACTTGAGGTTATAGACCGAAACTTCGGTGGCGGTTGGGACTCTTTATCACAAAGTATTCAAGACATAATACAAAGTGGCTTCGATATAAGTACCACTACATTACCAAAAGATCGCCTACATAAGGCTGGCGGTATGTATGAAAAGAAGGTCGAAGACGGATTTGCCGTATTGGAGATTCCAAAAGGAGCTTGGATTGAAGCAATATTTGCAAAATTGAAACCAGAAACAGAAAAACCACGTCTAAAATTTGGTTCAGACGAGTCTAACAAATATGACTCTGATGATGATGACGATGAAGATCTACCAGATATAGATGAGAAATATAACGATCCTGATGATGATGACGACGCTTTCGATGATGATAAACTGACAGAAGAAAGTTATAGGACTACAATTGAGGAAGATCCGGCTGACCTTGATCTTACTGCCGAAGATGTAGCAGACGACGACGCTTACTAATAACAATAAAAGATAATATTACCATAAACGGATATATTTTATTTGCTGTCAAAAAGGCCATATGTCAAATAAGATAGGACATATGGTCTTTTTATTTTGTAATCTATTTATCATTTCGTAAACTGTATAAAGTTTTCACATTATAAAATAAATTATCAAACTATCTTTTTATTTATTTTATTATCGGAATTTAATTTTTATCATTACCTTTGCAACATCAATCGGTTCATCTTACGATGATTAAAAGGGAATAAGGTGAAAACCCTTAACAGTCCCGCTGCTGTAATTTGTCTTTTATGAAGCAAACAAAAAGCCACTGTGTATTATAGGGAAGGCGTTTGCTTTAATGACAATAAGTCAGAAGACCTGCCATTGAAATTATTTATCCCATCTGCTTCGAGGAAAGCAGTTGATAAAACTATTAACTGAATGAAAAGAATAACAGTATTTTTACTGGCATGTTCTGTCTCTATGCTGTCCAATGCACAGAATGTAGACAATGATACAATTGATAATTCATATCAATTGCAAGATATTATTATTACAGAAAATAAGAAAAAGAACGAGATAACAAGTACTGCACCTTTATATATAATAAGTAATAAAAGTCTTAACATAGCGGGCACAACAGATATTGCAGACGCTTTAAACCGCATTCCCGGAATAACTATTCGCGACTATGGTGGCGCCGGTGGAATGAAAACAGTCTCTGTAAGAAGTTTTGGTACTCAACATACAGGTGTAAGTTATGACGGAATAATGCTTAGTGACTGCCAAAGCGGTCAAATAGATTTATCACGTTATTCTTTGGAAAATGTTGATGACATATCACTTGTTATTGGTGATAATGATGATATTTTTTTACCCGCTAAAAATGCAAGTTTACCTGCAATAATAAACATTAATACAATTAAATCACCAACAAACGATTTATTACCGCATCTAACTTCACAGCTTAAAATCGGTTCATTTGGCTACATAAGTCCTTTTGTAAGATATGAACAAAATTTGTCACACAGCTTTGCTTTGTCAGCTATTGGCGAATTTGTTTATGCAGAAAATGATTACCCGTTTACATTACGTAACATATCTGTTGTAACAAAAGAACGCCGAACAAACAGCAGAATGAAATCCGGACATGGTGAAGCAAATTTTATATGGAATATAAATAAACATAATCAGCTTGATGGAAAACTTTATTATTACGACAATGACAGGCTGTTGCCAGGGCAAGTTAGGTACTATACAAATTTAAGCAATGAAAAGTTAAGAGACCAAAACTTTTTTGCTCAACTTGGATATCGGACTTTTAATGGTAATAATCTTTCATTTAAATTTAAAGCTAAATACAATTGGGCTGCATCAAAATATAAAGACGGATCATATAGTGACGGAATCAAGGATGCTGACTATTGGCAAAGAGAAATTTACTCATCAGCATGTATTCTGTATACACCATTTGCAGACTGGGCATTTAGCTATGCTGCCGATTATAGTTTTAACAATATGAACAGTAGTCTTTCTACAGATACACGCCCATACCGGCATACAATACTTCAGAGTGCTACAATAAAGTATAAGACATCTCGCATCTCTATTATTGGGAAATTATTATATTCACTATATTTCAACGATGCACAATATGGAAAGTCTGCAAAAAACTTAAGAAAATTGTCACCTTCGTTATCAATGTCATATAAAATTTTCAACGATAAAAATATCTATGTCAGAGCATCTTATAAAAATATATTTAGGTCTCCGACATTTAACGAATCATATTTTTATCATTTTGGAAGTACTGATTTATTGCCCGAGACCACAGACCAGTATAATATAGGATTTACGTTTCTCAAAAATGTATCTAACAACACAAGTTTAAAGATAACATTGGACGGATATATGAATCATGTCAAAGACAAGATTGTAGCTGTCCCATATAATATGTTTATATGGACGAATGTAAATATAGGCAAGGTCAAAGTTCTCGGTTTTGACGCAACAGCCAATTTATCATACAAATTTTCAGACAGACACTCTTTAATCTTTACAACCAGTTATAGTATACAGAGCGCAAAGAATCGTACTAATCCAGATTCTCCATATTACGGATATCAAATTGCTTATACACCATTACATTCCGGCAGTGTATCATTATGTTATGAGAATCCTTGGGTTAATGTAACTTTGCATGGTACAGGTATGAGCAGTAGAAGTGCTAATAACGAACATTACGAAGATTCTAACATTCCTGGATTCTTTGATACCGGTATTACACTATTCAGATCATTTAAAGTCTTAAAAAATGAAATAACATTAAAAGGAGACATCAAGAATTTATTTAATAAACAATATGAAATAGTTAAAGCGTATCCAATGCCTGGAATTAGCTACCAATTTTCAATAAATTATAAATTTTAACACTAAACAAAAATGAAGAAATTTTTAAGTTTTGCAGCAATTGCATTATGTGTGTCATTTGCATCATGCAGTGACGAAGACGACGCTTATGTACCTAAACCCGTTGACGTCAGCACAGGCGTTTTTGTAATCAATTCAGGTAATCAAAGTTCTCAGATTAGTGGAAGTATTACATCTATAGATTATAAATCACTTACTGCCACTCAGAAAGTTTTCCAGGCCGCCAATGGACGAAATCTTGGAACAACGCCCAATGATGCTATTATTTATGGCGAGAAAATGTATATCGTTGTAACAGGTGAAAATATTGTAGAAGTTGTAAACAAAAACGATATGCGTTCTATCGCAACAATAAAGACCGCAGACAAGATGGGAGCGGACAAAGGTGAAAATCCTAGACATCTTGCTTCAGGAAACGGTAAAATATATCTGTCCACATTTAAAGGATACGTTGCAGAAATAGACACTACATCATTTAATATTGACAATATTTATCAAGCTGGCTCATATCCTGAGGGACTTGCAGTTGACGGCAATATGTTATATGTTGCCAACAGTAGCTATGGAAGTGGTACAAACCCATCAATTTCATACATAAATCTAAAAGATGGAAGTGTAACCAATCTTACCGATCCACTAATCACAAATCCTGTTGGAATCAGCGTTATCGATGGAAATCTTTATGTAATGGATAGTGGTTTATATGATTCCAATTATAACCAATATGGTGCCGGCGTCAAAAAAATAACAGCAGACAAAAAAGTATCAAATATCATTGAAGCTACAATGATGGCAGCAGACAAGAATAATATCTATGTCATAAACGCTCCTTACAGTTATACATCTCCTGTCACACCAACCTATAGTATATACAACATTGCAAGTGGCGAACTTAAAACATTCATCAAAGACAATCTGCCATTTAGTCCTTCTGCAATTGGTGTCGACCCTGTAAGCGGTAATGTTTTTATTACATCTTATAGCGAGAATCCTGACACAGGATATGCCAGTTACAATACCGATGGTTATATAAATATGTATGATCAGAACGGAGCTTTCATAAAGACATTTGCAACAGGAGTTGGTCCTACATCAATAGTATTCAATACAGGTGTTGTTTATGAATAAACATATAAGCATCGTTTTTTTTATTTTGTCAGTGCTGATTACCTTGGCTTCATGCCGGGGTAACAGCACTGTTACTTCTTTTAGCGGCGGCGATACCGTAAAGCTAAAATATGCCAAACAGCTACAGATCATTAAATGCAATGATTATACAGTTGTCACTCTTAATGACCCATGGAATAAGGGTAAAATTCTACATACATATATCTTGGTGCCTTCAAATAAAAATTTACCAAAAGACCTGCCTCATGGTACTGTCGTAAGAACTCCACTGCAAAGAGCCGTTATTACAACATCTGTCCATTGCGGACTGATTATGTCTTTCGGTAAACAAAATAGCATAAAGGGTGTATGTGATATCAGATATATTAACATGCCGTGGATTCAACAACAATGTAAAGCAAAAAAAATAGCAGATTGTGGTAGCGGCATAACACCCACACTTGAAAAAATAATCGAAATAAACGCCGATGCTATATTAATATCTCCTTTTCAAAACAGTGGTGGATATGGCCGGTTGAATGAATGGAAAAAGCCAATAATAGAAACGGCAGATTATATGGAGACGTCTGCACTAGGGCGTGCAGAATGGATGAAGTTTTATGGAATGCTATTTGGAGCGGAAAAACAGGCAGACAATATATTTAATGAAGTTGAGACTAAATACAATAAATTAAAACAGATTGCCAAAGCATCAAATACTAGACATTCTGTTATTATTGACAATATGAATGGTTCTGTTTGGTATGTGCCTGGAGGACAAAGTACTATCGGGCAGATTATAGCTGATGCAAATGCGAGCTATCCGTTTTCTGACAACAAAAACAGTGGCAGTTTAGCCTTGCCTTTTGAAACTGTCCTTGAAAGAGCAGGCAACTGCGATATATGGCTTATAAGATATAATAGCACCAGCAACGCAACATACAAGTCATTACTGACAGAAAATAGCGGATATTCACAATTTAAGGCCTTTAAGAATAAAATGGTGTTCGGCTGCAATACAAACACTAATACGTTCTATGAAGATACACCTTTTCATCCAGATCTGTTGCTGCGTGATTTTATCATAATAACTCATCCTGAAATAAAGACACTTGGAGAAGCAAAATATTTTGAGCAAATAAAATGAAAAGAAATTACAGATTCTTCGTGATAATCATTCCGACTATAGTTTTACTATTTATCATAAATATAATCTATGGTGCAGTGAAGATTCCAATGAATAGTATCATTGACATATTTTGCGGCAACAACAATGTAAGTGACAGTTGGAAATACATTATATTGGAAACACGCCTGCCACAAGCTTTAACCACAATATTATGTGGAGGAGCCTTAGCTGTAAGTGGATTACTTTTACAGACTGCATTCTGTAATCCACTTGCAGGTCCGTCAATTTTTGGTATTAATAGCGGGGCAAGCCTTGGAGTGGCATTTGTAATGCTACTGTTCGGCGGAAGTATCACTGCAGGAACTGTTTCATTAACCGGCTTTTTTGCAATATTGATTGCTGCATTTTTTGGAGCAATAGCAGTAATGGCGATATTATTATTGTTTTCGAATATTGTGAATAACAATGTCATGCTCCTCATTACCGGCATTATGATAGGCTATATATCATCATCAGCAATATCTCTACTTAATTTTTTTGCTACAGAAGAAGGTGTACATTCTTATATGATATGGGGACTTGGAAATTTTGGTGGCGTTTCAATGACTCAAATGCCAATGTTTGCAGTAGTAACTATTGCCGGTCTTATTTGTTCGTTACTTCTTATTAAACCTTTAAATGCAATTTTACTTGGTGAACAATATGCGGAAAACCTTGGAATAAACACAATAAGGCTACGCAACTGTCTGTTGATCGTTACAGGTCTGCTTACAGCTGTTACTACAGCATATTGTGGTCCAATTGCTTTTATTGGACTGGCTGTACCACATATAGCAAGAATGTTTCTCAAAACAGATAACCATCGATATTTAATACCTGGTACAATTCTTACTGGAGCTGCCATATCATTGTTATGTAATATTATTTGTGTACTTCCGGGCGAAAATGGAATCATTCCTTTAAATGCCGTTACACCGATCATGGGAGCACCTGTTATCATATATGTTATTATAAAAGGAAGACACCAATAATAAGATTCTACCAAAGTTTATCACAAATATTTCGTACCACTTACATTATTTTCTTAAGCCACCTGCATTTTTATCCATTTCAGCTGTATACTTAAGTGTCATTAAATTTCTTGTGGATTATTATTTGTCTTTTTCAGACATATCTGACCTTATCAAGAAAATGCAGACGGAAAGACGACAATAGCAAACAATAAATTTAAATGACTTTATTCACGCACTAATCGAAACACGTCCAAATAATCAATGATTTACGAACAGAAAATGGCCGAGTTACATATCATAACTCGGCCATTTTCTGTTCGCAAACAAGCCACTTTCACTCTGAAAGCAAATTACATTATTTTATTAATATTACAAACTAAAGACATCAGCGACAAACATATTATAAATTAAAATTTCCCAAAATATTACAATATTAAGCGTCACAGCAATAGTGCCCATAGAAATTTATCTGAAACTTGTGAATAATCTCCCCTATTTTATCTCACCGTTATATGAAAACAACCTTGGTGCACTTCATACTTAATATAGCAACGATTATTATCACGCATGTCACGCAACACTTCACTAAGCACCCATTTCAACGTATCATTACGCACAACGCGACCTTTGCTTCCATCAATACGGTCAACCGTTTTATAACGATTATAACATACATCAAAAGTTGTTCCATAAAGATGGCATGAATTTTCAGTGGCATTACCATTATGACCTCTAAGTTTCTTTACATCATCACGTGAACGTAATACACTAGTAACAATAATCTGGTGCAAAGGTATATTCTTAATTCGAAGACTATCGTAATATGCTCGTCCTATATCATTCAGCAACACTGCTGCACGAGGAACAAGATATGGAATACTATTTCGCAACGGATCTACAAAAAAATACGGATTAGCCCCAATAAAGACAAGCTCCTTCTTTCTATTTTCTGCATCTTCCCTATTTTCTACAGGAGTTACGCCATGCTTATTTGCAGCAATCAGTTGCACATCATTATTATCAGGAAAAGTTCTACTAAATCCCGGAACACTATTTATACGATTTTTTATAACATTACCTTCTTTATCATAAAAAGATGTCGTTTGAAAAACGGACGATGTTATATGTACTTTTTCTACAGTATTTATCTTCCGTCCAATAGTATCCTCTGGAGATTTTTCCAACATACTTTTGCTCATACCGTCACTAACCGGCACCCTATCTTTTGCCACTGAAGGAAAAATAAGTCGGACAATTGCCAAAATCACAACCACTATAATAAACCCTAACAAATATCTGTTTTTGGTTATTTTCATAATAACAATTATTTTTCGGAATAAAACTTATCTCAACAACATGAGAACACATTAAATAACAAATGTCACCATTGCAACATACCAATACTATATCATCAAAATTCCAACTAAAGTTCAAATACTAATCAACATACATTTTCTGAATAGTATTAACAATCTTTTCAATAATTTCAGGATTAGGTAATTCCTTTTCCGATCCGCAAAGTGCAAGTGAGAAATTATCAGCAAGACATTCTTCCGGATTTATCACATAGCCAGTATTCCGCCCTACCTTATCGTAAAAGTCTGATGCATCATCCAAATCATACACAATGGTTTTATGATCTTTCATCATAGGATTAAAATTATTGTCCAAAGGAACCAATCCTATATGGACATAATCAAAAAACGAGCCACCTGCATAATCTTTATCAGAACGTATAATCATTGTACATGGCATAGCCTTACCATCTACAGTAAACATGGCATAATTGTCATAACTATTAACATCAGGATTGGATATGAACCTATCTTTTATATCATCAGCAAACTTTATTTCCTTATTCAATATCTTAAATCCGATAATTTCATACATAGACTTTCTGAATTCCTTATTGTCACGTGTCAAAACATGAAAAAGCTCGTGAGCCAACAATTTTGCAAGCCTTTTAGTATCTATCCTTTTCAAAAAGCCCTCCCCTATACATATTACATCGCCTCGAGTATAAGCCGCAGCTCCACCTTCTTCTTCCATTGTAGTCTTAATAAGTAGCAACTCCTTCGGTATAGGCAACTTTATTCTTTTTCTTTCAATGTTATCGCTTAACACATCAAAAGCTTTAATTATAGAGTCTTTTTCTTCTTTTGTAAAGTTTCCTGTGCTCTGTTCAATCTTATTAAGCAAATCCTTTCGCGTTGCTCCCTTATTTCCGACACGTGCCTCTAAATCAAATTTTCCAAGGCTCTCAATATATTTATCTGAAACTGTCAACACCTTGTCTGCCTGTCTTTTATCCGCGAATTTAAAAGAGAAATTATTATTTTCGGCATATGTTAAACCACTGAAAAATGTAATGCACAGACAAGATAAAAGTGTACGTCTATTTATTTGTTTTATAATATACATAAGTTCATAACAATTAAAACAGATGCAAAGATAATGCAAGTATACGTAAATACAAAAATAAATAAGTTTTTTTGTCAATACGTAAAAACAAAACATGATAATCAACAAACTTTTAATTCTACCAATGACATGTAAACATCATATATTTTCTTTGCTTGCGTAACGTTTAATATTCTATACAGAATCAAGCACACCTATAACACGGCACAGTCAAACAATAAGCATTTTCGGCTTAAAGTAAAAAAGATAGAAAAAACGACGAAATATTGAAAAAGTTTCTGTAATTTTGCACAATAATATTAAATACGAACAAAATTGATCGAGAAGCACATTGTACTTGAAGACATTGATCCGGTAATTCTATACGGTGTCAATAACACGCATCTGCAAATAGTCAAAGCGCTATATCCCAAACTGAGAATAGTCGCACGTGACAATGTAATACGCGTATTGGGCGATGAAGAGCAGATGGCAAATTTTGAAGAAAACATTGAAAAGATACGCAAACATGTATTAAAATATAACTCGATTAATGAAGACGACCTTATTAATATAATCAAAGGCAGAAAGGAAAAAGACGATACATCAAAAGATGTAGTTGTATATAATATATCAGGCAAGCCGATTAAAAGCAGGAGCGCGAACCAGCAAAAGCTCATTGATGCTTATGAGCAAAATGATATGATATTTGCCGTAGGTCCCGCCGGTACAGGTAAGACATATTTAAGTATAGCACTTGCAGTAAAAGCTCTAAAGGAAAAAGCGACGAAAAAGATTATTTTAAGTCGTCCAGCAGTAGAAGCTGGAGAGAAATTAGGTTTTCTGCCTGGCGACATGAAGGATAAAATAGACCCATATCTGCAACCTCTCTATGATGCTCTGGAGGATATGATACCTGCCGTAAAATTGCAGGATATGATAGAAAAGCATATTATACAGATTGCTCCACTGGCGTTTATGAGAGGAAGGACACTGAGCGACGCTGTAATAATCCTCGACGAGGCACAAAATACTACATCTGCGCAAATCCGAATGTTCCTCACACGACTCGGATGGAACGCTAAAATGATTATAACAGGAGACCTAACACAGGTAGACCTGCCTCATGGCACAACAAGCGGACTGCGTGAAGCCATACGTGTGTTAAAAGGCATTGAAGGTATATCTTTCATTAATATGGATCAAAAAGACATTGTCAGACATAAGCTTGTAACAAGAATTGTCAACGCATACGAGAGAGACAAAGAATTAAAAGATAAGCAAAAGGTTTTATAATAAATCAACAATAATGAAAGCACTTACAAGAACAGATTTCCATTTCGATGGACAAAAAAGCGTATATCATGGTAAAGTACGCGATGTTTACAACATCAACGATGACATTATCGTAATGATTGCAACTGACAGAATTTCAGCGTTCGACGTTATTCTGCCTAAAGGAATTCCTTTTAAAGGCCAGGTTCTTAACCAAATCGCATCAAAATTTCTGGATCAGACAAAAGACATCTGTCCAAACTGGAAGCTAGCAACTCCAGACCCAATGGTTACAGTAGGTCTGAAATGCGAAGGATTCCGTGTTGAAATGATTATACGTTCAATCCTGACCGGTTCGGCATGGCGTGAGTACCAAAAGGGATGCCGCGAACTTTGTGGCGTTAAATTGCCTGACGGCATGAAAGAGAATCAGCGTTTCCCGGAGCCTATCATAACACCTACAACTAAGGCAGACGAGGGACATGACATGAACATCTCTAAAGAAGAGATAATTGCTCAAGGCATAGTAAGCAAAGAAGACTATGAAGTAATGGAAGACTATACTCGTAAAATTTTTGCACGTGGCCAGGAAATTGCAGCAAAACATGGACTTATACTTGTTGATACCAAATACGAATTTGGCAAAAGAGATGGAAAGGTTTATCTCATTGACGAAGTTCATACTCCCGACAGTAGCCGCTACTTCTATGCTGACGGTTATGAAGAAAAATTTGCTAAAGGTGAGCCACAGCGTCAGTTGTCAAAAGAGTTTGTACGCCAATGGCTTATTGAGCACAATTTCATGAATGAGCCTGGTCAGACCATGCCGGAGATTACAGACGAGTATGCTGAAAGTGTAAGCGAACGTTACATTGAACTGTTTGAGCATATCACAGGCGACAAGTTCGACAAAGCTGCCGAAGATGGCGACATTGCCGCAAGAATAGAAAGAAACGTCAATAATTATCTGAAGAACAGATAATCTCTGATATACATTCCATCGCATCATGCCTTCTTAAAATCATATAAAAATGACCTATAAGCAGGAACGAATAACACCATATAATAACGGACAAGAAAAGAGTAAACAAGTTGAAACAATGTTTGACACCATAGCTCATTCATACGACTTGTTAAATCACAGGCTGTCTCTTGGTATTGATTATTTGTGGAGGAATACAGCAATAAAGCAGCTTAAGCCTTTTAAACCGGCTATCATATTGGATGTTGCAACCGGCACTGGCGATTTTGCCATTAAATCAGCCAAAGAACTTTCACCGGATAAAGTTATAGGCATTGACATATCTGAAGGCATGATGCGTATTGGACAAGAAAAGGTCAAGAATGAAGGATTGGATAATATTATAAGTTTTGCCAAGGAAGATTGCGAAAAACTATCTTATAAAGACAATACCTTCGATGCTATTATTACCGCATTCGGAATAAGGAACTTCCAGAATTTGGACACAAGTCTGGAAGAAATGTGCAGGGTTTTAAAAAAAGGCGGGCACGTAAGTATTCTGGAATTGAGTCAGCCCGTAAAATTCCCAATGAAACAATTATTCTGGATATATTCTCACACTATACTTCCTATATATGGAAAAATTGTTTCGAAAGACAAAAATGCATATCGCTATTTGACAACAACAATTGAAGCTTTTCCTCAAGGCGAAGTGATGGTTGGTATTCTTAAAAAAGCCGGATTTTCAGAAGCTACATTTAAGCGCTTGACATTCGGCATATGTACTTGTTATTTTGCAACTAAATAATATATTAGGTTATGGATAAATACGGATTAATCGGTTACCCGTTAGGCCATTCATTTTCAAAAAGTTATTTCAATGAAAAATTTGAAAATGAGAAAATAGACGCTGAATACATAAATTTTGAAATTCCGACACTCGACTCCCTTCCGGAAATTTTGGCTTCAAACCCGGAATTAAAAGGTCTTAACGTAACAATACCACACAAGGAAAAAGTTATCAGTTACCTCGACTCCATAAGTCCTGAGGCTAGAGCCATTGGAGCTGTTAATGTCATAAGAGTTGACCACAAGGGAAACAATACATTCTTGAAAGGTTTCAATAGTGACGTCATTGGTTTCACAAAAAGTATTGAGCCTCTATTAGAAAGATTCCACAAAAAAGCTTTAATACTTGGCACCGGAGGTGCCTCAAAAGCGATAAACTTTGGTCTGAAATCATTAGGACTTGAAACTGTGTTTGTCAGCCGCTTTGAGCGTCCCGGCACGATACAATATTCACAAATCACCCCGGATATAATTCAAGAGTATAATGTTATAGTTAATTGTACTCCGTGTGGTATGTATCCACATATTGACGAATGTCCACAGTTGCCTTATGATGCAATAACCAGTAAGAATCTTCTTTACGATTTGCTTTATAATCCGGACGAAACTCTATTTATGAAGAAAGGAGCATTGCATGGTGCCACTGTAAAAAACGGATTGGAAATGCTTTTGCTACAAGCTTTTGCAAGTTGGGAATTTTGGCATAATAAAGAATGAAATAGATTTAATTTTAGATAACGTATAAAATTATTTTTAATAATGGATTCACATAACCGCTACATGATGCGTGGCGTTTCTGCTGCAAAAGAAGACGTGCACAACGCCATTAAAAACATAGATAAAGGAATTTTTCCACAAGCTTTTTGTAAAATAATTCCAGATATTCTTGGAGGTGATCCGGAGTATTGTAATATTATGCATGCTGATGGTGCAGGAACAAAGTCATCGTTGGCATATATGTATTGGAAAGAAACCGGCGACTTAAGCGTATGGAAAGGCATTGCACAAGATGCTCTTATAATGAACACAGATGATCTTCTTTGTGTCGGAGCCGTTGACAATATACTTGTTTCAAGCACAATCGGAAGAAACAAGATGCTTGTTCCGGGTGAAGTCATTTCCGCAATAATAAATGGAACCGACGAACTTCTAGCAAGCATGCGAGATATGGGTATCGGAATTTACGCAACAGGAGGAGAGACTGCTGATGTTGGCGATTTGGTCAGGACCATCATTGTGGACTCTACAGTTACTTGCAGAATGAAACGTAGTGATGTCATCAACAATGCGAACATACGTCCTGGTGATGTTATCGTTGGCCTCGCCTCATTTGGTCAGGCGACATATGAGAGCAGCTACAACGGAGGTATGGGAAGCAACGGATTAACTAGTGCACGTCATGACGTTTTTGCAAAATATCTTGCAGAAAAATATCCGGAAAGCTATGATCATGCAGTACCTGAAGAACTTGTATACAGCGGACATTACCATCTGGATGATAAATTAAATGACGTACCTGTTAATGCAGGAAAACTTGTTCTATCACCTACCAGAACTTATGCGCCTGTTATAAAACGTATTCTTGACGAACTGCGTCCTGAAATTCACGGAATGGTACACTGCACAGGTGGAGCTCAGACTAAAGTCCTTCATTTTGTCAATGAACATTGTAAAGTTATAAAGGACAATATGTTCCCTGTTCCTCCATTGTTCCGCATCATTAGAGAAGAAAGTCAAACAGACTGGAAAGAAATGTATAAAGTGTTCAACATGGGACACAGAATGGAAATATACGTAAGACCTGAAGTTGCAGATAAAGTAATAAACATAAGCAAGAGCTTCAATATCGATGCACAGGTTATCGGACATATCGAAGAAGGAGAAAGAAGTCTGACTATTAAATCTGAATTTGGAGAATTTAACTATTAATTATATGCCCGAAAATAACAGTATATTAGAAAAACTTGAAGGTCTTGAAAGCAGATATGAAGAGGTTGGCACACTAATAACTGACCCTTCTGTCATATCTGATCAGGAAAGATATGTAAGACTTACACGTGAATACAAGGACCTTGACGAAATTATGAAGGCCCGTAAGAGATACATTGCCTGTCTAAATTCAATAAGCGAAGCTAAAGATATTTTAGCTAACGAAAGTGATCCTGATTTAAAAGAAATGGCAAGAGAAGAACTTCAAGCAAATGAAGAATTACAGCCAAAGATTGAAGAAGAGATAAAAATCGCTCTAATTCCGAAAGATCCGGAAGACGCAAAAAATGTACAAATGGAGATACGAGCAGGAACAGGCGGTGACGAAGCCGCTCTATTTGCCGGAGATTTATTCCAAATGTACAAAAAATTTTGCGAATCTAAAGGGTGGTCACTTTCAGTAACAAGTGTAAGTGAAGGTGCTGTAGGTGGATATAAAGAAATAGATTTTGCCGTAAGTGGTGACAATGTTTACGGAACATTGAAATACGAATCTGGTGTTCACCGCGTACAACGTGTTCCTGCGACCGAAACCCAAGGACGTATGCATACAAGTGCCGCAACGGTTGCAGTATTACCTGAAGCTGACAAATTTGAGGTAAACATCAACGAAGGTGATATTAAATGGGATACATTCAGAAGTTCAGGCGCAGGAGGACAGAACGTAAACAAAGTTGAATCAGGTGTGCGTCTTCGCTATCCATGGAAGAATCCCAATACAGGAGAGGTTGAAGAGATTCTCATTGAATGTACAGAAACACGCGATCAGCCAAAAAACAAAGAAAGAGCATTGTCAAGACTTCGTACTTTTATATATGACAGAGAACATCAAAAATATATTGATGATATAGCAAATAGAAGGAAGACACTTGTTTCAACTGGTGACCGTAGTGCAAAGATAAGAACTTATAACTTCCAACAAGGTCGTGTAACAGACCATAGAATCGGATATACGACTCATGATCTTTCCGGATTTCTTGGAGGTAATATACAAGACATGATTGATGCATTAACTGTAGCAGAAAATGCAGAACGCATGAAAGAAGCTGAATTATGATATAATATCATATCCAAATCAAGATACAAAGATTTATTATGTAATGATTGTATTATGATATTCAGCAGCTTGTATAACAATTATATATGAACATTTATTTAATAATAGGGACAAATAAGAGCAGCAACAATGAACAGACAACAATTGGTTGAGCAGATATTCAATAAAAAATCATTTTTATGTGTTGGTCTAGACACTGACATAAAAAAGATACCAGAATGTCTGCTAAAGAACGAAGATCCGATATTTGATTTTAACAAGGCAATTATAGACGCGACAGAAAAATATTGCGTAGCATACAAGCCTAATCTTGCATTCTATGAATGTATGGGTGTAAAAGGCATGATGTCATTTGAGCGTACAATAAAATATATCAAAGAAAACTACCCTAACCACTTTATTATTGCAGACGCAAAACGTGGTGACATTGGAAACACTTCTGCAATGTATGCCAGAACATTTTTTGAAGAGTACGATATTGATTCTCTTACTGTTGCGCCATATATGGGTGAAGACAGTGTAACCCCTTTCCTTACTTATGAAGGGAAATGGGTTATATTACTTGCACTTACAAGCAACAAGGGATCACATGACTTTCAACTTACAACAGATCAAAGTGGCGAAAGACTGTTTGAAAAGGTAATTAAAACATCACAAAATTGGGGTAATGACCAAAACATGATGTATGTAGTTGGAGCAACACAAGGTTCAATGTTTCAAGACATTCGTAAAGTTGCGCCAAATCATTTCTTGCTTGTTCCCGGTGTAGGCGCTCAAGGCGGAAGTCTACAAGAAGTATGCAAATACGGAATAATAAAAGACTGCGGCCTATTAGTCAACAGCAGTAGAGGAATCATCTATGCATCCAACGGGGCTGATTTTGCAGAAGCTGCAGCAGAAAAAGCTAAGGCTCTACAAAATGAAATGGCAATAGAACTTAACAAAATCAAATAAGACAAAATCCCATAGCATTTATATTTTGCTGTGGGATTTTTCTTTTCACTAACAAGCAATAACAACTACTAAAGATTTATAAATTCATAAAGACTACTAAACGACCAAACGGACAATCATTTATTCACCAACTTAATATGCATAACATCACCAAAACTTAACAACACTTAACCCATAATCAAGAACTAAATACTTGCTTTTAAATAAATAAATTGTACTTTTGCATGAAATAACATTAAATTACTACCCAAAATTTATATTATTAAAAAAGTTCTCAAAACTTATATACGATTAACAATTGACATAAGGCCCCAAATATCAAGTTAGAAATGAACAATAGTAAAATTATAAATGACCCTATTTTCGGATTTATAAAAATTCCATGTGGACTACTGCTTGACATTGTTGAACACCCATTGATGCAAAGGCTTACAAGGATTAAACAACTTGGACTGACATCTATGGTATACCCATCAGCCCAACATACAAGATTTCAACATTCAATTGGCGCATTTCATCTCATGAGTGAAGCTATTACATCCATTAAACAAAAAGGGACCTTTATTTCTGACACTGAAGCCGAAGCCGTAGAAGCAGCAATTCTGATGCACGACATTGGTCATTGTCCCTTCTCTCATGTCTTAGAACACACCCTTATTCATGGCATCAGTCATGAAGAGATATCATTGCTAATGATGATACATGTTAATCAAGAAATGAATGGGAAGCTGGATTTAGCTTTAAAAATATTCAAGAACGAATATAAACATAAATATCTTAACCAACTGATAAGTAGTCAACTTGACATGGACAGGCTTGACTATTTAAGAAGAGACAGTTTCTTTACTGGTGTTACAGAGGGTAATATCGGAAGCGAAAGAATAATAAAAATGCTAGATGTACGAAACGGAAACTTAGTCGTCAATTCTAAAGGCATATATACAATTGAAAATTATCTTATGGCAAGACGCCTTATGTACTGGCAAGTATATCTGCACAAAACAACAGTTTCAAGTGAGAAGGTTTTGATTAATGCCCTACTACGTGCAAAGAAACTAGTTCATGAAGGAAAAGAAATATTTGCTACACCTTGTCTAAAATATTTTCTATACAATGATATTGATGCAGAAACTTTTAAGAAGAGTGAAGAAGCACAACGACAATATGCAATGTTAGATGACAACGATATTATAAGTTCACTCAAAGTCTGGATGAACAATGAGGATAAAGTTCTGTCTATACTTGCCACAGACATAATAAACCGCAATATATTCAAAGTAGAAATATTCAATAGTCCTATATCTGAAGAATATATCGAAAACAAACTTAAAGAAATATCAGAATATTTTGGAATAAGTGTTGAAGATGCAAATTTTCTCGTGAGTGTTAACACTATACAAAATGAGATGTATGATATTCATAATAATCAAATAACTATATTGTTTAAAGACAACACGATAAAAGATATTTCTGAATCATCAGAATTATTGAATATCGCATTACTTTCAAAAAAAATAAGAAAATATTATTTATGTTATCAACGTTTTTGAATAAAATTATTTATCTTTGCAGATAATACGTAATTAAATTGCAATGGAATTTACAGCAAACCAAATAGCAAGTTTTATCCAAGGCAAAGTAGAAGGCGACGGAAACGCCACAATAAACACCTTTGCCAAAATAGAAGAGGGAAAACCAGGAGCTATATCATTCCTTTCAAATCCCAAATACACACACTTCATTTACGAAACCGAATCCAGTATTGTACTTGTCAATGAAGACGTTGAACTTACAAAACCGGTAAAGGCAACTTTAATAAGAGTAAAAAATGCATATGAATGTGTAGCAAAACTCTTACAAATGTATCAAGCTGCATTACCGAAAAAAAGTGGTTTAAACTCTATGGCCTTCATATCATCAAGTGCTAAAATAGGCGAAAAATGCTATGTTGGAGCCTTTGCTTATATCGGTGATAATGTAGAAATTGGCGAAGGAACTCAAATATATCCACATGCCGTAATTGAGGATGGAGTAAAAATAGGAAAAGGATGTATAATTTACCCAAATGTTACAATATACAAAGATTGTAAATTGGGCAACAATGTTACAATACATGCAGGAACTGTTATTGGAGCCGATGGATTTGGATTTGCACCAAATACAGACGGATACGATAAGATTCCTCAGATTGGTATAGTAACAATTGAAGATAATGTTGAGATAGGCGCAAACTCATGCGTAGACCGTTCAACTATGGGCACTACAATAATACGAAAAGGTGTTAAGCTTGACAATCTCGTTCAGATTGCCCACAATGTTGAAGTTGGTGAAAATACAGTAATGTCTGCACAGACAGGAGTTGCAGGAAGTACAAAAATCGGAAAGTGGTGCATGTTTGGCGGCCAAGTCGGAATAGCCGGACACGCGACTATCGGTGATAAGACATTCTTAGGAGCTCAATCAGGTGTGCCAGGAAACCTTAAAGGAAACCAGACACTTATAGGAACTCCTCCGACAGATCCAAAATCATACTTTAAATCTATTGCCATAACACGCAAGTTACCTGAGATTTACAAGGAATTAAATGAACTTAAACGCGAAGTAGAAAAATTAAAAGAGACATATAAATAAAATTATGGAAATGTCAAAACAATGCACACTTAAAGGCAGTTTTGCTCTATGTGGTAAAGGCCTTCATACTGGATTAAATCTGACAATTACATTTAATCCTGCCAATGAAAACACAGGATACAAAATACAAAGAATTGACCTCGATGGCCAGCCCATTATAGATGCCATTGCAGAGAATGTTGTCGATACACAACGAGGAACAGTTTTAGGCAAAGGTGATGTTAGAATTTCAACAGTAGAACATGGCCTTGCAGCTCTATATGCATTAGGTATTGATAACTGTCTCATACAAGTTAATGGTCCAGAGTTTCCAATTCTTGATGGTTCAGCAGCACAATATATCGAAAAGATTCGTGAAATAGGTATTGTTGAACAAAATGCACCTAAAGATTTCTACATCATACGCCATAAAATCGAGGTAAAAGACAAGGAGAGCGGTTCGTGCATAACCATTCTTCCCGATGAAGAATTCAGCCTGACAGCAATGTGTTCATTTGACTCAAAATTCATAAACAGCCAATTTGCAACACTTGATAAGATAGAAGACTTTGCAACAGAAATAGCTCCGGCCCGTACATTCGTTTTTGTTAGAGATATAGAACCACTATTAAAAGCTAATCTCATAAAAGGCGGAGACATGGATAACGCCATTGTTATATACGAAAGACAGACCACCCAGGAGCGTCTCGACCAATTGGCAGACTTTTTACACGTACCCCATCTCGATGCAACAAAATTAGGATACATACAGCATAAACCACTTGTTTGGGATAATGAATGTACGAGACACAAACTGCTAGACATCATCGGTGATATGGCACTTATAGGCAAACCTATCAAAGGACGTATAATAGCAACTCGTCCTGGACATACCATCAATAATAAGTTTGCACGTCTCATGAGAAAAGAGATTCGTAAACACGAAATACAAGCACCTATATATAATTGTAATGAAGCACCGATCATGGATGTAAACCGTATCCGTGAATTGCTTCCTCACCGTTATCCAATGCAGCTTGTAGACAAGGTTATAGCACTTGGACCAAATAGTATTGTTGGTGTTAAAAACGTAACCAGCAATGAACCTTTCTTCCAAGGACATTTCCCTAAAGAACCTGTTATGCCCGGTGTATTGCAAATTGAGGCCATGGCTCAATGCGGAGGACTACTTGTACTCAATACGCTTGAAGAGCCTGAAAGATGGTCAACATATTTCATGAAGATAGACGATGTTAAATTCAGACAAAAAGTTGTGCCTGGAGATACATTGCTATTCAAAGTTGACTTACTCGCTCCTGTCAGACATGGAGTATCTTCAATGAAAGGCTATGTCTTTGTTGGTGATAAAGTAGTTTCAGAAGCAACATTTACAGCTCAAATAGTAAAGAATAAATAACCCAATAAGGCAGAATAAATCTGCCTTATTTTTAAAATAAGACGCCATGAATAATATAAGTCCACTTGCATATATTCATCCCGAAGCAAAAATCGGTGATAACAACATTATTGGCCCATTTTGTTATATAGACAAAAACACTGTGATTGGAGACAATAATGTACTGCAAAATAATGTAACAATAAACTTTGGTGCACGTATAGGAAACAATAATGAAATTTTCCCCGGTGCCAGTATAAGTACAAAGCCTCAAGACTTAAAATTTAAAGGTGAAGAAACAACCTGCGAAGTTGGTGACAATAACAGCATACGTGAAAATGTGACCATATCACGTGGAACAGCATCAAAAGGAACCACAAAAGTCGGTTCAAACAATTTGCTAATGGAAAATATGCATATTGCCCACGATTGTATAATAGGAAACGGATGTATTATTGGAAACTCCACAAAATTTGCTGGTGAAGTTGTTGTAGATGACTACGCAATTATCAGTGCAGTTGTGCTTTGCCATCAGTTTTGTCATATCGGAAGTTATGTTATGATTCAAGGAGGATGCCGTTTTAGTCAAGATATCCCCCCATTTATTATTGCAGGAAAAGAACCGACACGCTATTGCGGCATAAATCTGGTAGGACTAAGAAGAAGAGGATTTGACAATGAATTGATAAATAATATACACGAAGCATACCGTTTATTATATTCAAAAGGTGTTTTAAAAGAAGGCATCGAGGAAATAAGAAAGAAGATACCTGTAACAAAAGAAATAGAATATATCATTAAATTCGTAGAAAACTCCAAACGAGGTATAATAAGATAAAATATCTTCTGTAAATGAAGACACTTTTCGTAATAGTTGGTCCTACAGGGGTAGGAAAAACATCACTATGTCTGAAGATTGCCGAACAATTAAATACAGTTATCATTAACGCTGATTCACGCCAGGTTTTTAAAGAAATACCTATTGGTACAGCAGCACCAACAAATGAGGAACGTAAAAGAATAAAGCATTTTTTTGTCGGCAATCTTCATATAAATGAATATTACAATGCATCAATGTACGAAAATGATGTTTTGAAATTATTAAACGTCATTTTCAAATACAAGGATAATGCTATATTATCCGGAGGAAGCATGATGTATATTGATGCAGTATGTAATGGTATCGACGATATACCCTCCGTTGACGATACCATTAGAAAGACATTACAAGAAAGATATACAAACGAAGGTCTCACACAAATCAGTGACGAACTCGCACGCTTAGATCCAGAATATTATAATATTGTAGACAGGAATAATCCAAAGCGTATCATTCATGCATTAGAAATATGCTTGTCTACCGGTAAGACATATACGTCATTTAGGAAAAATGCTCCAAAAGAACGTCCATTTAAAATTGTAAAAATTGGACTTAACAGGGAAAGACAAGAACTATATAATAGAATTGACAAGCGTGTTGAGCAAATGATTAATGATGGATTAATTCAAGAAGCACTTAATGTTTATCCGTATAGGCACTTAAATGCATTGAATACCGTAGGCTATAAAGAGATGTTTGAATATTTAGACGGACTAAGCACACTGGAAAATACAATATTCAGGATAAAATGCAATACACATAAATATTGCAGAAAACAGTTAACATGGTTCAAGAGAGATACAAATATACGTTGGTTTTCACCCGATAATGTTGAAGAAATCATAAATTACATAAACACATTCTGCTAAAAATATACTTTTTTGTAAATTTGCAGAATGAACAATACTAAATTATATGTTTAATAATATTAAAGACACACGTATCGGTAAATTTACCACAACTTGTCTGAAAAAGATTAAAGGCTTTTGGCCTTGGTACAAAGGACTTTATAAAGGACGTAAATGGTATACAAAAACTGGTGTAGCCATATTGTCGGCCATTATCGCATTTTTCGTCTATCTGTTTATGGTAGATATTAACTTTTTATGGCTGTTTGGTAAATCCCCCGGATTCTCTCAGATAATGCATCCGTCAACAAGTGAAGCATCTGAAATATATAGTGCAGACGGAGTCCTAATAGGTAAATATTTTAGTGAGAACAGAACGCCCGTTAAATATGAGGATGTCAATCCTTTGTTTTGGAAAGCATTAATAGACACCGAAGATGAACGTTTCTATAAGCACTTTGGTATAGATTTCACAGGAATATTTGCTGTAGCTAAAGACATTATAGTACATCACGAAGCCCGTGGAGCATCTACAATAACACAACAACTTGCAAAAAATATGTTCCGTGTGAGAACCCAATATTCCACTGGATTATTGGGGTATATTCCTGGTGTACGTATGCTGATAATGAAAAGTAAGGAATGGATTATAGCAACAAAGCTTGAAATGCTATATGACAAAAAGGAAATACTTACTATGTATGCCAATACTGTAGATTTCGGTTCAAATGCATATGGAATAAAAACTGCATGTAAGACATATTTTAACACTACACCTGCCAAAATGACAACTGAACAGGCAGCTGTATTAGTAGGAATGCTGAAGGCTACAACATATTATAATCCTATTACGAATCCCGAAAACAGCCTTCACAGAAGGAACACCGTATTGCACAATATGATGACTCATAATGATATTTCACACAATGAATATGATTCTATCAGTGCAATTCCAATAAAGGTAAGTTACAGTGTAGAAAGTAATTATGACGGTCAAGCTAAATATTTCCGCGAAGCGATTGCCGACTATCTGAAAGATTGGTGTAAAGAAAACGGATACGATCTTTATAGCAGCGGATTGAAAATCTATACAACTATCGACACCCGTATGCAAAAATATGCGGAAGAGGCAGCATTGAAACAGATGAAGCAAGTCCAAAGAAACTTTAAGAACCACTGGGGTTCTCAGGATCCCTGGAGAGACGAAAACAATCAGGTTATACCTAACTTCATAGAAAATATTGCCCAACGACAACCTGTATATAAAATGCTTTTGCAAAAGTTTCCGAATAATCCGGATTCTATACAGTACTATTTAAACAAGCCACATAAGGTTAAACTATTTGACTATGAAAAAGGAACCATTGAAAAAGAAATGAGTACAATGGATTCTATAAGATACATGGTTAAATTCATGCATTGCTCATTCGTTGCAATGGAACCACAAACAGGTGAAGTGAAGGCATGGGTTGGAGACATAGATTTCAACTCTTGGAAATACGATAAAGTAACTGCAATGCGTCAGCCTGGATCAACCTTTAAGCTTTTTGTATATACTGAAGCGATGAATCAAGGTTTAACGCCATGCGACAAACGACGTGACGAATACATCAGAATGGAAGTCTACGACAAGCAAAAGCACGAAATGACATCTTGGACTCCGACTAATGCAAATGGCAGATTCTCAGGAGACTCAATCCCGTTGAAGAGTGCTTTCGCAAAAAGTATCAACTCTATTGCTGTCAGATTAGGCCAAGAGATGGGAATCAAAAATATCGCAAAAACAGCCCATGACATGGGTATAAAGAGCCCGCTTGACGAACAACCTTCTTTGGCATTAGGTGCTTCAGATGTCAATTTGCTTGAAATGGTTAATGCATACTGCACAATAGCCAATGATGGCAAACACGTAGAACCTGTACTCGTTACACGTATCGTTGACAAAGATGGAAAAGAAGTTTATGTAAGCTCAACAGAGGAGAAACAGGTTATACCATATAAGAGCGCATTCTTTATGCAACAATTACTAATGGGCGGTATGCGCGAACCAGGCGGTACATCTCAAAGCCTCTGGGGTTACACAGATACCGCACGCGACACCGACTTCGGAGGAAAAACAGGTACATCAAACAACCATTCTGACGCATGGTTCATGTGCGTAAGTCCTAATCTTGTGGCAGGTGCATGGGTTGGCGGCGAATACCGAAGCATACACTTCCGTACGGGCGCACTCGGACAAGGCAGTCGAACAGCTTTGCCTATATGCGGATATTTCATACAGGCATTAATGAAAGACCCGGAATTTAAGAAATACCACGGCCGTTTCCACAAGCCAAATGATGAAGATATAACTTCGGATATGTATACTTGCAGCAGTTATGTTCCTGTAAAGAAAGATACGACAAGAAATGACAGTGCAACTATAGAAGAAGAAATACTCTTAGATGAGGATGGCAATGTAATTCCACATAACGGAGAAGGCAACGAAATGCCAGAAGAAAGCAGGCCGTCAACAAACTCTGAAAAGGAATCTGCCGCCCAAGGACAAGAAAAGAGTGAGAAGAAGAAAAAGAGCAGACCTCATGAAGAGCAAATCAGATTTGAAGATTTGTAAATTATTGCCAAATTGAAGACAGAAATTCAGATAGATTTAGACAATAAGGAGTTTCAAGAAGCTCTGCAAATAATTAAATTTACCCGTCGCTCGCTTTTCCTAACAGGTAAAGCGGGGACGGGTAAATCGACTTTTCTACGATATGTCCGAGATAATATTAAGAAAAAAATTATCGTACTTGCTCCTACCGGAATATCAGCAATAAATGTAGGCGGCTCTACCCTACACAGTTTTTTTAAGTTACCATTCCATCCCCTTCTTCCAAATGATACGCAATACTCAGTAAGACACATCAGAAACACATTAAAATACAATGGCGAAAAATGCAAAATATTGCGTGAAGTAGAACTTATCATCATTGATGAGATAAGTATGGTAAGGGCTGACATCATTGATTTCATTGACAAAGTATTACGAGTATACTCACGCAATATGCGCGAACCCTTTGGAGGTAAGCAGTTGTTACTTGTCGGAGACGTGTTCCAATTAGAACCTGTAATTAAAGAAGACGAAAGAAGACTGCTGCATCCGTTCTATCCTACTTGTTTCTTTTTTAATGCCAATATTTTTAAGAGTATGAAACTAGTAAGTATAGAATTAAAAAAGATATATCGGCAGAAAGACAAAGATTTTATTAACATTCTTGACAATATCCGTATAGGTAACGTCAATGATAAAGACTTAATGGCACTCAACAGCCGCATAAACAGTTCGCCTGCAGACAAGAGCAATGACAAGTTCGTCATCACATTGTCGACAAGACGTGATACTGTTGACTATATAAATGATAAAAAGCTGAAACAGCTTGCCGGTGACCCAATAATCTTTAAAGGACAAGTAAGCGGAGATTTTCCAGAAAGCAGTCTGCCTACTCCTGTTGAGATGGAAATTAAACCTGGAGCCCAAATTATATTTATAAAAAATGACATCGATAAAAGATGGGTAAATGGCACATTGGGTATAGTGGAAGCTATTGATGAACAAAATGGATTTCTATACATCATTACAGAAGACGGTAATGAATATGATGTTGCGAGAGAACGATGGAGCAACATGAAGTACAGTTTCAACGACAAAGAACAAAAAATAGAAGAAGAAGAAATAGGCTACTATATCCAATTCCCTATACGACTAGCTTGGGCAATAACAATACATAAAAGTCAAGGACTTACATTCAATCAAGTAAATATTGATCTAAGCGGCGGCGTTTTTGCAGGAGGACAAACTTATGTGGCTTTATCCCGCTGTACATCTTTGAACGGAATAACGCTCAAATCACCGATTAAGCGCGAAGATATTTTTGTACGCAGTGAAATTCTGCAATTTGCACAAAGCTATAACAATTCGACTATAATAAAAAGAGCATTAAGTGAATCTGCGGCAGACAAAGAATATTACGAAGCCTCAAAAGCTTTTGACAATGGCGATTATGATAATTTTCTTAATAGCTTTTTCAAAGCCATACATAGCAGATATGATATAGAAAAGCCTGCAGCAAAGAGGCTTATACGAAGGAAACTCAATACAATAAACATACTCAAAAAAGAGAAAGAACATTTGGAAGAAACTTTAAAAAAGCAAGAAGCATTTTTGAAAAAACTTGCAGCTGAATACACTTTATTGGGAAAAGAATGCGAAAAAGAAAATATGTATGAAGCGGCAATAGCTAATTATCAAAAAGCGTTAGAACTTTATCCTGACGCAAATGAGCCCAAAAGAAGAATAAAACTAATAGAAGAAAAGCTCAAAAATGATTGAGTTTAAACTTACCTGTATTTTCGATATCCTTATAAAGGATACATTTATCTTTGTGTCTTATAAAAAGACATATTATATTAAGCCCTAAAATTATAAGACAAATCGCCTATAAACTTTTAAAGTTTAAATTAACAGGCAAAAGCAATTACATATATTCATAAATATACATAAAAACATTTATATTAAAAACCTTATTGTTTGCTTGTTGAAACTCATCGAGTTTTAGCATAAAAGTCTATTGTTTACAGTTCAAAAATCAATGTTTTTTAAGGCACCTAAAGAAAGAGCAACTCCATAATATAAAAATACAGACAAAAGAATATTAATACAAATGGCACAAAGACTAAAAACAGACAGTTAATAAATATAGAAATCAGAAGTGAGACACCTATACCAATCAGACCTTGACATATCATCATTATTAATAACCCCGGAAGACTCATCAATAACTTCAGAAGGAATCTTCTTATAAGCAAGAAGATATCTGCTGACAGGTTTACGCTGCAATGTTTTTATAGCGCAAATTCGTGAAGGAAACAGGCCACAAAATACAGCCTCCATATCAAAATCTGAGCGGCAAGATGATGGTATAACAACCGAAAACTCACCTTCATCACTCAATAATGAGGCAGCCCCGACAAAAAGGTCATGAAAAGACAAAGAATCCGTATGTCGTGCCAACCTTCTCTTCTCATCTGCATTTTTCAATGAATTAACAAAGAATGGAGGATTACATACGATCGAATCATATTTACCTTGATGAAAATTCTGTAATGAACTTTCTATAACTGATATTCGATTTCTAAATATAGAATTCTCAACGTTAATTTTTGCCTGCTTTATTGCGTCTGAATCAATATCTATAGCAACAATCTGTGCCCTAACATTTCGCTGAGCCATAAAAAGAGCTATTAATCCTGAACCTGTGCCTATATCAAGTATGCAGTCTCCACCATTAGCCCATGCTCCCAAGAGCACTCCGTCAGTGCCAACTTTCATGGCACATCCGGAATGATCTACAGAGAACTGTTTAAATTTAAAATAATTATTTGACATATAATTCAATTTCCTGTTCCAAAAAGATTTTATCTATGTTCATCCATAACTTCAAGGCCGGAAGCCATCCATACAATCATTTTACCAGGACCACGATGACACCATGCATAATATGGTATAAGCGTAATTATTTTATTATCGACAGAAACGTTACCATTATCATCTGTAGTGAAGACAAGTCCGTTTGCGGTCACCTCTTTTATACCACCTAAGAGTTTAGGCTTGTCATTTACAGTAAATGCCGTATTTTTATTAAGGATAAAATGAAACACGTCGAAATCATTATCGGCCCATTCAGCACAATAAACTAACGGACCGCGCTCTACGGCAACACGACCATAATCATCATACACATTAGCATTAGCTTTAACAAGACGTGGCTTCATATCAAAATGAATATCTATATTATCACCCTTTTTCCATTTACGATCAATAGTAAGATATCCATTATCAATTTGTCCATCCACCTTCTTTCCATTAACAGAAACAGAATAATTCAGCTTAATACTGTCGTCATAAAAATATAAATCACTCGGTACCACTTTATTACGAAGCCATCCCGGTATTCTGATTTTCATATTAAATTTACCGGCAGAATTACTTACAACATCTATACGGACATCACCATTCCATGGATACATTGTCTTCTCTCTTAAGACAACCTTTCCTTTTCCTACTGATATTGTAGAGGTATTGTCTGAGAAAAGATTGACATAGACGCTGTTATCCTTTACAGCATACATATATCCCGGAACAGAAGGTATAAACCGGCAAAGATTACTTGGACAGCATGCACATCCAAACCAAGGCTGTCGCTCAATTGTATTGTCTGCATTAAACTTATATTTACCGTCGCTTGCCAAAGGGTTTGGATAAAAAAACTTTCCGCCATCAATACTCATGCCGCTGATAACACCATTATACAAAGTCCGTTCCAGACAATCGATGTATTTAGAATCGCCATGAAGCATAAACATTCTCTGATTAAAATAAACCATCGCTATAGCAGCGCAAGTTTCATTATAAGCAGTGAGATTAGGAAGTTCGTAATTTGCTCCAAAAGCCTCACCATTATGCAAAGCTCCTACTCCACCTGTAAGATAATACTTCTTATTAACAATATTATTCCAAATTGCATCTATCGCCTTAATATATGCCGAATCACCTGTCAGTGCTGCAACATCTGCCATTCCAGAATACATATAACCGGCACGCACAGCATGTCCAACGGCCTCATTCTGTTCTATCACAGGAACTTGACTTTGGCTATATGAATTCTTTATATTTGTCTTTCCCCGATAATCAAGAAAGAACTTAGCCTCATCAAGATATCTCTTGTCACCAGTAAGAGAATATAGACGAGCTAAAGCCATTTCAGCAATCTGATGTCCAGGAACTACACATGCCTGATTTTTTCCAGGTCCGACCTCACGTACAACACAATCTGCATAACGCTTTGCTATATCGAGAAACTTTGTAGACCCGGTAGCTTGATAATGCGCACAAGCGGCATCAACCATATGACCAAGATTATATAGCTCGTGACTTAGCACTTCTTCACTCTCCCAACGTTTTGAGCCAGACCAACGATGAGGCTTTTGTGGATTGATTGTCCGCGCTGTATAAAGATAGCCGTCAGGCTCCTGAGCAGCAGCGACAATATCAAGCACACTGTCTATATATTCAACAAGCTTTTTGTCAGGAAATGTCTGAAGCACATAACTGGCCCCTTCTATTGTTTTATAAACATCCGTATCATCAAACGGAAAGCCCATAAATGTGGATACATCATATTTCTCGTCAGGATGAGCCGCTTTTACAAAATTGTCATAACGGCCTTCAGTCTCACATTTACTAAAAGCCAAAGGTATTGTAACATCACGTACAGCTTTAATTCTATTACCCCAAAACGAATTCTGACTTATTTTTACAGAAGTAAAAGGAACTTGCTCAAAAGGATAAGAATTTTTCACAATGTTTTTAGCTATTCCGCTACCGCTTACTGCAAGTATAGATACGAATATAAATAATTTTTTTTTGTTAAACATAAGATTTAATATAATATTATTTATTTAAGGTATACTAATAAAAATGTCACAACATTGCAAAATTACACAAATTAAAACATTCGGCAATAATATGTTGGCCATTTAACACTAATTTTCCGTAAACTAATTATGGCAAACACCTGCACGAAGTCAGAACAGCATAGTAAAGATAATATAAACGCAAGACAAGTGCCTATTAATTAAATGAAAATAATTACAGCGTATCAATATTTTATCAATTAAAATGAGTAAATTTGCAACCCAAAACGAATTGCTAATTATGAAAAAAGATATAAACAACGCATTTTCGATGATAGCAGATTACGAAGGAGATGTTACCAAACTTTTTGAAGAAAGCATTGAGGGCGAGGTGCCTATCTTAGCTACCAGAAATTTGGTGTTGTTTCCGGGTGTAGTTTCTCCGGTATTAATTGGAAGAGTACAAAGTCTGAATCTTATTAACCATTTAAAAGATAATCAGAATTCAATATTCGCAATATTTTGTCAGAAAGATGCTGACCAAGACAATCCGTCAAAAAAAGACTTGTATGAAGTAGGCGTTTATGCAAAAATCATTCGAGTTTTGGAGATGCCTGGTTCTGGAAACAATCTGACTGTTATTGTTCAGGGGCTTGGCCGCTGTCACCTTTCTGAAATTAAGGGTACTCAACCTTACATAACAGGTATGGTTGAAAAATTACCTGAGGAAATGCCATCAGCCAACGATAAAGAATTCATTGCAGCCGTTGATGACCTAAAAAATACATCAATAGAATACGTAAAGAAAAATGATGAAATCCCTGACGAGGCTCAATTTGCATTACAGAATATTAATAACGTTGTTATACTTTTGAACTTCATCTGTACGAGTCTGCCGTTCAGAGTTGAAGAAAAAATTAAACTTTTAAAAGCTAATTCTCTAAAAAGCAGAGCATTAAAGATGCTTAAGATTTTATATAGAGAATTGCAACTGCTTGAAATAAAACATAACATCAGAACAAAGACCCGCGAAGATATTGACGAACAGCAACGCGAGTATTTCCTTCAACAACAAATAAAGAATATTAAAGAAGAACTTGGAAACGGCGACACTTACCCCGAAAGAAAAGAACTTACGGAAAAGGCAAAAAGTAAAAAATGGCCGGAAGAAGTATCAAAAACATTCTATAAAGAAATTGATAAACTTGACATACTGAATCCGCAAAGTCCGGAATTCAGCGTACAACTCACATATCTTCAAATCATGGTAAATCTGCCATGGGAATCATACACACAAGATGATCTGAACCTTAACAGAGCTGAAAAAATTCTGGATAAGGATCATTATGGAATGAAAAAGGTTAAGGAGCGTATATTGGAATATATGGCTGTACTAAGTCTTAGAAAAGACTTGAAGTCACCCATAATATGCTTATTTGGCCCTCCCGGAGTTGGAAAAACCAGTTTAGGTAAGAGTATAGCTCTTGCCATGAAGAGAAAATATGCACGTATATCATTAGGCGGTTTACATGATGAAGCCGAAATAAGAGGACACCGTAGGACCTATATAGGAGCAATGCCGGGAAGAATTATAAAGAGCATACAAAAAGCCGGCTCTTCTAATCCTGTGTTTATACTCGATGAAATCGACAAAATTACACAAAATACGGTAAATGGTGATCCCGCATCAGCATTGTTGGAAGTTTTGGATCCAGAACAGAATCATGCTTTTCATGACAATTATCTTGACGTGGACTACGATTTGTCTAAGGTACTATTTATTGCAACTGCTAATGACTTAAATACTATTCCACGTCCATTGCTTGACCGAATGGAATTAATTGAAGTCAGCGGATACATAACTGAAGAGAAAGTTGAAATAGCCAAGCGTCACCTGATACCGAAAGAGAAAGAAAATACAGGTTTAGCCGATGAAAAGAAACTTACGTTCAGTAAATCTGCAATAGAAAAGATAATTGAACAATATACAAGAGAAAGTGGAGTCAGACAACTGGAAAAACAGATTAATAAGTCTCTGCGAAAGTTAGCATACCTCAAGGCTAAAAATTCTGAGTTACCCTACTATAAAATAACTCCAAAAGAGATTGAAGAGTTGTTAGGAAATCCGCCGTTTTATCGTGATATATATCAAGGAAACGAATACGCAGGAGTTGTAACCGGCTTAGCATGGACAAGCGTTGGCGGTGAGATACTATTCATAGAAACAAGCCTAAGCAAGGGCAAAGGTTCAAAACTGACGCTTACAGGAAACTTAGGAGACGTTATGAAAGAGTCTGCAATATTAGCTCTTGAATATGTTAAAGCACATGCAAATGTTCTCGGTATTGACTATCGTATATTTGACCATTGGAATATACACATTCATGTTCCAGAAGGAGCTACGCCTAAAGACGGCCCATCGGCAGGTATAACCATAGCTACATCTATTGCGTCTGCACTCACACAGAGAAAGGTTAGAAAAAATACCGCAATGACCGGTGAGATAACTTTACGAGGCAAAGTATTACCTGTAGGTGGCATAAAAGAGAAGATTCTTGCAGCTAAACGTGCAGGTATTACTGAAATAGTAATGTGCAAAGACAATAAGAAAGATATTGACGAGATATCTCAAGAATACATTGAAGGAGTTAATTTTCACTTTGTAGAGAACGTCCAAGATGTTTGGAATTTTGCACTTACAGATGAAAAGGTTAAGAATCCAGTAACATTTGATATTGAAGATTAATTGACATGTTATTTGAATTACAGCATACAGATACATCAAGCGATGCACGCGCAGGAGTAATAACAACAAGCCACGGTAAAATCGAAACACCGATTTTTATGCCGGTAGGAACTTGTGGCAGTGTCAAAGGCGTGCATTTCAGCGAGCTTAAAGAAGAAGTACAGGCACAGATTATTTTAGGTAATACATATCACTTGTATCTTCGTCCAGGACTCGATATATTGAAATCTGCAGGAGGATTACATAAATTCAACACATGGGACAGACCTATCCTCACAGACAGTGGAGGCTTTCAGGTCTTTTCTCTTACTGGTATACGAAAACTCAGAGAAGAAGGCTGTGAGTTCCGCTCACATATTGACGGTTCTAAACATTTCTTCACTCCAGAGAATGTCATGGATACAGAAAGGATTATTGGTGCTGACATCATGATGGCCTTTGATGAATGTCCTCCTGGACAAAGCGATTATCAATATGCAAAAAAAAGTCTGATGATGACTCAACGATGGCTTGACCGGTGTATAAAACGTTTTAATGAGACTGAACCTTTATATGGCTATGAGCAGACTCTGTTTCCTATAGTTCAAGGCTGCACCTTTAAAGACCTGCGCCGTGAAGCAGCTAAATTCGTTGCAGACAAAGGTGCTGACGGAAATGCCATTGGCGGACTGGCTGTCGGCGAACCAACCGAGGTAATGTACGAAATGATTGAAGTTGTCAATGAGATATTACCTAAAGACAAGCCAAGATATCTGATGGGGGTAGGTACTCCTCAAAATATATTGGAGGCTATTGAGCGTGGCGTTGACATGTTTGACTGTGTCATGCCTACAAGAAATGGAAGAAATGCTATGCTTTTCACATATAATGGTACAATGAACATGCGCAATAAAAAATGGGAAAAGGACTTTTCACCTATTGATCCAGATGGCTGCAATGTTGATAAAATATACTCAAAAGCATATCTGCATCATTTATTTAAAGCGCAAGAACTATTAGCCATGCAAATTGCAAGTATACATAACTTGGCTTTCTATCTACGTTTGGTTAAAGATGCACGTAAACATATAATAGCCGGAGATTTCGTAAAATGGAAGTCGTCGGTGATAGACCAACTCGGCAAACGCATATAATATTTTACAATGAAAATAAAGAATATCAGACGATTTAGAAAAATATTAAAATTATTTAGATGGACTAAAGTTCATCTTAAATGGCTATTCGCATTATTTTCATGGTTAAAGAAGAAATTTAACTGGATGAAATATATCAATCCGTTCAGATATTTAAAAATATTAGATTGGTATATAATAAAAAAATTTATAGGTACATACTTCTATTCAATTGCACTTATTATATCAATTTCTATCGTTTTTGATATTAATGAGAACTTGGCGAAATTCACGCAATATCATGCACCAATTAAAGCTATAGTATTTGATTACTATATGAACTTTGTGCCATATTTTGCCAATTTGTTCAGTCCTCTGTTTGTTTTCATTGCAGTAATCTTTTTCACATCAAAACTTGCAGGAAACTCTGAAATAATTTCAATGCTTGCTGCTGGAGTGAGTTTCAAAAGGCTTATGAGGCCATATATGGTTTCAGCTGCAATAATTTCTATAATGACATTCTTCTTAGGAGCATACATAATTCCGAAAGGTACAATTATTAGACAGAACTTTGAATCTATGTATAAAAATAAGAAGAAAATCACAGCTGCAGAAAATGTACAACTCCAAGTAGGAAAAGGTGTCATTGCCTATATCCAACACTATGACAACAATTTGAAAAAAGGATATGGCTTTTGCTTAGACAAATTTGAAAATAAAAAGCTTGTAAGTCATATGACGGCAGCCGAAATTCAATATGACACAATATCTGACTCAAAATATCATTGGAAAGCAAGCAATTGGAGAATACGTCAATTAAAAGGTTTAAGAGAAACAATCACTAGCGGATCCATCAAAGATACCACTATAATGATGGAACCTACAGATCTTGTGTTTTCAAAAGGACAACAAGAAACTTTTACAAGTCCACAACTTAAAGAATATATTAGCAAACAAATAGACCGTGGTTCTAGCAATGTTGTTCAATACGAAGTTGAATACCATAAACGTATTGCAACATCATTTGCATCATTTATCCTTGCAACAATAGGACTATCATTGTCCTCACGCAAACGCAAAGGAGGCATGGGTATGTATCTTGGTATAGGATTGGCACTGAGTTTTACTTATATCATGCTGCAAACTGTTTCCGCTACATTTGCAATAAATGCTAATACTCCCCCTATATTAGCTGCATGGATTCCAAATATAATTTTCACAATAGTAGCATACTTCTGCTACCGCAAAGCACCAAATTAATATGGATTTTTATAATTTAGATTTAAGCGACAATACACTTGACGCAATCGATGATATGAGGTGGACTACATGTACACCTATACAAGAAAAATGTATACCTGAAATACTTGCAGGAAAAGACTTACTAGGAATCGCACAAACTGGCACTGGAAAAACTGCAGCTTATCTTCTTCCTATATTAAGCAGACTTGATGAAGAAGATTTTCCGGAGGATTCAATTAATTGTGTAATAATGAGTCCCACTAGAGAATTAGCTCAACAAATTGATCAAGCCATGCAAGGTTTCTCTTATTATATGCAAGATGTAAGTAGCGTTGCTGTATACGGAGGTAATGACGGCAATAGATACGAACAAGAGAACCGTAGTATGAAAATGGGAGCAGATGTAATTATTGCAACTCCCGGACGTTTGATAAGTCATATTACAATGGGGAATGTTGATTTCAGCAAAGTTTCATTTTTCGTACTTGACGAGGCAGACAGAATGCTTGACATGGGCTTTTATGATGATATACTGTCAATAACAAAATTATTGCCACAAACATGCCAAACAATAATGTTTTCAGCCACAATGCCAACAAAAATTGAAGAATTAGCCAAAACAATACTAAAAGAGCCTACAATAATAAAGTTGGCAGTTAATAAGCCTGCTGAAAAAATTAAACAGATCGCATGTGTCTGCCATGAAAATCAGAAGGTCGGTGTTTTAAAGGATATTTTTAGAAAATATGGTAAAAAGAGAGTCATAATATTTTCATGTTCAAAATTAAAAGTTAAAGATATCAATAGAAATCTCAAGACTCTTCATATAAATAGTGGTGAGATGCATTCTGATTTATCACAAAGTGAAAGAGACGATGTTATGTTCATGTTCAAAAGTGGACAGATAGATGTACTTGTTGCGACAGATATTGTTGCAAGGGGTATAGACATTGACGACATATCAATGGTTATCAATTACGATGTACCACATGATGTTGAAGACTATGTTCATCGTATAGGCCGAACAGCCAGAGCAGACCATGATGGTATTGCAATAACACTTGTACGTGGTAAAGAAGTTTCCAATTTTATGGATATAGAAAAATTTCTTGGATATGTCGTAGAAAAGATGCCATTGCCACAGGGACTAGGTAAAGCACCTGAATATAAAATAATTTCACGCAAAAAACAAGTTAATTTTAAGCGGAAAAGCAAATCATCTAATTATAAAAATAGAAAGAAGTATCGTCGTACTAAAGAGCAGTAAAGGTAAATACAATATCATCAAAAGTATGATAGTAAACCTCAATAGCTTTATTACGGATAATATTTTTTGCAGCTATTATACCATCATTACCATTATGAGATATGGATAATAGCTGCATTTCATTATATGAAAGTTTATCTTCAGAAAATAACTTATATATGGTTTCTTTGGTACACCAATGTATCATATATTCAAATAAAGAATCTGCATGCTCGTCATCACGCATAAATTTATCTTTAATACGCAAAACTCTTTTATTGATATACTCAATGTCTACAGAAACCTTTTTTATTGATGAAACAATAACAACAGCATAACCACGCGTATGACTTATGCCAATATTCATTCCATTAGAAAGAAAAGGGCAACCATTTTCTTTATGAAACAATAAGACATTCTCATCTATAATTTCACGAATCAACAAACGTACAGCTAATATCTCACGACATCGTTGATCTGACTTATACAAACCAACAACCTCACTTTGAAATCCCCTTAGAAAAGGATATAAAGAAAAGAAATCATCAAGTGACTCATCTATTTTCCATATACCCAAATATACACTCGGTAAAATATTCTTCCTTAAGAATAATGGCATATAAACTTTTCACAAAACTAACACAATTATAAATTATAATACCATCACCTAATAAGAAATAACAGAAAAAGCAATAATAATATAGAATAATGATTATGCCATTTAAAATGGTAAATCATTATCTACACCTGCATTTTCTATAGATTTAGGATTTTGGTTCTGCTGATTCTCCTTAAAAGATTTTGGAGTCAACAACTCCATATTATCTGCATATACTTCAGTAACATAATGTCGTTGCCCATTTTTATCATCATATGTACGATAATGTATACGCCCCTCAATATAAAGTTTATCACCTTTATGTACAAACCGTTCAACAATCTTAGCCAAACCACGGGAAAGAACAATATTATGCCAATCAGTCCGGTCAGGAACCTGAGTTCCATTAGGTAAAGTGTAACCACGTTCTGTTGTTGCCAAAGGGAATGTTGCAACAGCCTGATCGTGATCATAGTAACGAACAACAGGTTCCTTACCTACATTTCCGATAAGCATTACCTTATTCATATTGTTATTTCCAAAGGCCTAAATATCTAAACTTAAAGTTCTTACCTTTAGCAGAAGGGAACTGGCTGCGACTATCAACTCGTCCACGCAAATGCTCTACAATTCTATTATAGCAATCTAAGCCAGACATAGCCTTGCAACTAGCCACAAAATGTGTATCCCTATATTCATGTTTACCTGTAATCGGTACTAAAACAACTCGTTTAAAATCCAATGAACCTTCATACCATCCCGGTCTTTCTTCATTAAGACGAGCTATTGTAGGTGAAACAGCATCTCGCTGATCTTCAGCAGAACCAACACTCGAACGCAATGCCTTCTTCTGCTTAAAGTCCAACATTGTAGCAGCTTCCGTCTTGATTATAATAAAATAAACACGTGGACGTATTTTATATCTTTTAGGATAAAAGACATCACTAGCAACATATTCACGGATGTCATTCTCTAAATCAGGATTCATTCCTATTTCTTCAATTGAAGCTAAAAAGGCAATAGCATCGTCAACATTAGTTACTAATGTTTCTTTATCAAAATAACGTAAATATAAATTCATGATTGTTTTGTATTTTTCTTTTTAATGAGCGGAAAACGGGACTCGGACCCGCGACCCCGACCTTGGCAAGGTCGTGCTCTACCAACTGAGCTATTTCCGCTTGTTCCTTTTGTGAGGAGCATTTCTCTAAATGCGATGCAAAGGTAGGCTTTTTTTTCTAACCTGCAAAATTTTTCAGCGTTTTTTTTCAAAAAAAGTAATTTTTTCCTCAATTCATACGATTTAAGTAGTCTTCGAACTCAAATTTCTTCAAAATTTCGAACTCACCATCGACGTGAACAATTGCAATAGACGGATGAGTAATTCCATTAAACATATTAGTTTTTACAGTTGTATAATGCAACATATCTTCAAAAATAATATTATCACCGACCTGCAACTCTTTAGGAAATCTCCAATACCCCATAAAATCACCAGACAAACAACTATTACCTCCTAGCCTATAAACATTATACTCTCTACATGATTTTATTTTATCTTTATCATCTACAATCTCAGCATTTCTCACAGCAGGCATATAAGGCATTTCCAGACAATCTGGCATATGACACGTAAAACTGACATTTAAGATAGCCGTTTTGATGCCATGGTCTTCTACAACATCAACAACTTGAGACACTAAAGGTCCAGTTTGCCAGCCAAAAGCGCTGCCGGGCTCTAAAATAACTTTCAATGACGGATATCTTTCATGAAATTTATTTAATATATTAATTAAAAGAGGTATATTATAATCTTTACGTGTCATCAAATGACCGCCACCAAAATTAATCCACTTTATTTGATCAAACCATCTAGAAAACCTATCTTCAATATGCTTCAAGGTTCGCTCAAACACTTCTGCCCCACTTTCACAATGGCAATGACAATGAAATCCTTCAATATCAAAAGGAAGAACATCGGGTAATTTATCTGAAGAAACACCAAATCTCGTTCCAGGTGAACAAGGATTATACAAATCAGTTTCTATTTCTGAGTATTCAGGATTAATACGTAATCCAAAACTTATATCAGGATTAGCTTTTTTAGCAAGCTCACGATAATTAGCATATTGAGTAAAAGAGTTAAATGTAAGATGACTTGAACATTTAGCAATATCCTCTATTTCATAATCTGTATAGGCTGGAGAATATGTATGAGCCTTTTGACCAAATTTTTCATAAGCCAAACGGGCTTCATAAAGAGAACTAGCCGTGGTTGCATCAATGTACTCTCTAAATATTGGAAAAGTCTTCCATAATGCATATGCTTTAAACGCAAGTATAATTTCAACATTCGCTCTATCTGCAACACTTTTAATTATATCCAAATTATGACGCAAACGAGCTTCTTCTAATATATAACATGGTTTATGCAATCCGTCGAATGTATTTAAATTTAATTTCATAATGTTAAGACTGTTTTTTATGCAAACTTACACATTTTTTTATTATTATAATAATTTACAATAAATATTTCACATGTTTTCTAAAATACAATTATACATATAAACAAAAGTAAGTATTCTACACGCCATTGACCTGTCAATATTATTTCGAACACATTAGACAAAGAACCTTACATAATTCATGCGGAAATATATACCAAAATTAAATTCAACTAATAATAGAACAAGGCAAAACAAAAAGTTTCAAATCCAATTAAACACACATATAAGAACTCATTCTATATTTTTATTGCATATTAGATTGTAAGTTTGGCTTTTTTTTTATACATTTGCATTTGAAAAAAGAAAGAGACGATGAAACTCGTTATAATGACTCAACCTACATTTTTTGTAGAAGAAGATAAGATTCTAACAACCCTCTTTGATGAAGGGATGGACAATCTGCATCTCTATAAGCCCGGAGCATCACCAATGTATTCAGAACGCTTGCTCTCACTCCTGCCAGAAACATCTTACAATAAGATTACTGTACACGACCATTATTACTTAAAAAATGAATATGGTCTTGCGGGCATCCATCTAGATAACAAAAAGAAAGAAATGCCCAAAGATTATAAAGGAAAATTCAGCAGGACATGTACATGCATAAGCGATCTCTGCGAGATGAAAAAAAAAGCAGAATATATATTTTTAGCAAATGTATTCAATGCCCAACAACATAATGAAAAGGCAAATAGCCTTTTAGCCAATGATGACATTATAAGCGCTGCAAAGAAAGGACTTATAGACAAACATGTTTATGCGCTTGGCGGTGTAACGATTGAAAACATAAAAATAGCTAAAGAGCTTGGGTTTGGAGGCGTTGTAATATGCGAGGATTTGTGGAACAAATTTGACATACATAACGAATTGGACTACAAAGACCTCATCAATCATTTTGAGAAATTAAGAAAAGCTGTATCATAAAATAAAATCATAAAAACAAAAGACAAAATGAGTGCAAAAAACTCTTTTATGGTATTTTCTGGAACAAACACCAGATACCTGGCAGAAAAAATCTGTCAAAGTCTTGATTGTCCTCTCGGCAATCTTCTTATAACAAAATTCTCAGATGGAGAGTTTGCTGTCTCGTATGAAGAGTCAATACGTGGACGCGACGTATTTCTAGTTCAAAGCACATTTCCAAATTCAGACAACCTGATGGAACTGCTGCTTATGATTGATGCTGCAAAACGTGCTTCAGCAAAAAGCATAAACGCAGTAATCCCTTATTTCGGATGGGCTCGTCAAGACAGAAAAGACAAGCCGCGTGTTAGTATCGGAGCTAAACTTGTGGCCGATCTTCTTAGAGTTGCAGGAATAGACAGACTGATTACAATGGACCTTCATGCTGATCAGATTCAGGGTTTCTTCGATGTCCCTGTTGATCACCTGTATGCTTCAGGAGTTATTCTTCCATATCTGCAAAGCCTCAAACTTGAAGACATGGTCATAGCTTCTCCGGATGTTGGCGGAAGTAAAAGAGCCAACACTTATGCTAAATATTTCGGATGCCCACTTGTTCTTTGCAATAAGACACGCGCAAGAGCTAACGTAGTTGAAAGCATGCAGATAATTGGTGATGTAAAAGGCAAGAATGTCGTTATCATTGATGATATGGTTGACACAGCCGGAACAATAACAAAAGCTGCTGATATTATGAAGAAAGCTGGAGCAAAAAGTGTTAGAGCTTGTGCATCACACTGCGTAATGAGCGGTCCTGCAAGTGAAAGAGTACAGAACTCTGCACTTGAAGAAATGGTGTTCACAGACTCTATCCCCTACTCTAACCGCTGCGCAAAAGTAAAACAACTATCTGTTGCAGATATGTTTGCTGAAACCATCCGTCGAGTTGTGAACAATGAAAGTATCAGTTCGCAATATTTAGTATAAAACCCGATATGAAAATATCTCGCTATATATTTTTTGCGACTATAATAATAACGTTTTTGACAGCGTGCCATTCAAGAAAGAATGGCACGCCTCAAGAACATGAGACGCAAAACAGCAACCAACAAGAAGTTAAAAATACACAAGACGAAAATTCCCTTCAGATAAGTTTTACAATGAATGACATTGAAGGTAAAACGATATCAGTCAAGGATGAATTTACAAAACACACTATAACAGTTATTGATTTTTGGGCAAGCTGGTGTGGACCTTGCAGGCAAGAAATACCCGACCTTGTAAAAACATATAAGAAATATAAAGACAAAGGACTAGGCATCATCGGAGTGTCACTTGACGAAGATGAAGAACAATGGAAAAATGCCATAAAAGAAATGAATATGTCTTGGCTACAACTCTCCGATCTACAAGGATGGGATAATAGTGCTGCTCAAATGTACGGAATACAAAGTATACCATTTACAATAATTGTAGACAATAACGGATCTGTTATTAATGCCGGTCTTAGAGGTATTGATCTTGAAAACTTTATACATAACTATTTAAATGATCAAAAAATAAATAGACATTTTGATACTTTGATGATACGTTGATATAACAATCAAAAATAAAATAAATTCTTTTGTAAAAAGTACAAAAGTACAAATTTATATTCATCAAGTTGAAATATGACCGGAGTAATTACACAAAAAATAAAGATTGGACGTTTTTCATGCCAACTTAAATACACTATAGGCAAAGCGAAATAATTATATTAATTGTACATTAATAGAGAATTATCACTACTGTCCAATAAAAGTTGGCTAATCGGTCTTTGAAATTATTGAAATACAGTCTTTTAAGTGGTATTTCTGAATGAAACGGATTTGAATTTGTAGCTT